>JAABUH010000050.1_pt1 | contig 165460 bp, 213 predicted proteins | sample 5559121 | NCBI WGS metagenome assembly JAABUH01 (sample SAMN10711871, study PRJNA513364) | rock metagenome | isolation source: Antarctica rocks | place: Antarctica: Victoria Land, Battleship Promontory nord | collected 2015-12-28
CCCTGTCTTCATTATTATTACTGTTTCCTGTACCCAACCTCTTTCTTCCACCAGGACCATGTCCGGAGTGTTCGGTGTCGCCTCTAGCGGTGCGACTACGCACTTACACGAGATGTACAGTCGATCTATCTCGGTAGGTATCCATCACGAAGAGTATCGCGCTGCCGCTGATCTGCCCAGTCGAGTGTGATCACTGGGGCCAACCCCAGTGCATACGATTCAACCAATGTAAGCATGACGCCAGCGCCAGAAGCAGTCTCGCTAATCCTTACTCGACTCAGCCTATCACCCTCTTCATCATCCAGCTATTCATCATCATCGTCTTCACCCAAGGTCTCGGTTGGGCATTCCGCTTCATCAAGCAGCCCAAGGTCATCGCCGAGGTCATCGGCGGGATCATCCTCGGTCCAACAGTCATGGGTCGGATCCCAAACTTTTCGAATTCCATCTTCCCGACCCAATCGCTTCCTTACCTCAACCTTATCGCCACCATCGGCTTGATCCTCTTCCTCTTCCTCGTCGCTCTCGAAGTCGATATCAGCGTCATGAAGCGGAATGGGCGAGCTTCAGTCGCGGTCTCCGCAGCAGGAATGATACTCCCTTTCGGCTTAGGTGTAGCAGTAGCCGTCCCGGTATATAACAACTTCGTCGATCACAAGAAGACTTCCTTCGGTCACTTCCTGCTCTTCGTCGGAGTCGCTATGTCTATCACCGCTTTCCCAGTCCTTTGTCGGATCTTGGTCAGCACGAAGCTTCTCGATACTCGGGTCGGCGTGATGGTCCTCGCCGCGGGAGTAGGGAACGACGTGGTTGGATGGGTGCTCCTCGCCCTTACACTCGCCCTCGTCAACGCAAAGGCTGGAGTGACCGCGGTCTACGTTCTTCTGTGCGCGGTCGGGTGGACGATCCTCCTCCTCTGGCCGATCAAGAAGGGCTTCGTATGGCTCGTGAGACGGAGTGGCAGTCTTGAGAATGGGCCGACGCCCGGGATCATGGTTCTGACTTTCCTCATCGTCTTCGCTTCGGCTTTCGTTACCGGAATAATTGGTCGGTCTCGATATGACAAACATAGCTTTTCGCTGATGAGCTTAGGTGTGCATCCTATCTTCGGTGGCTTCGCTGCCGGTCTGATCATCCCCCATGAGGGAGGCTTCGCCATTGCTCTAGTGGAGAAGATCGATGATATCGTTACATTGCTCTTCTTACCAATCGCGAGTCGTCATCGAATCCGCTCGTAGGCTATCCTCTGACTATGTCGCAGTATTTCGTCCTCTCGGGTTTGTCGACGAATCTCGGCCTTCTCAACACCGGGAAAATATGGGGTTACGTTGTTCTGCTCTGTACGGTCGCTTTCTTCGGCAAATTCATCGGTTGTGCCGTCACTGCGAAGCTCCTCAAGTACAGTAACCGAGAGAGTGGTGCTATCGGGATGCTCATGAGTTGCAAGGGGTAAGTCAAGGCTCCACGTCCTTGGTAAAGGATACCTGACAAGCCTCAGTCTCGTCGAACTCATCGTTCTCAACGTCGGCTTATCGGCCGGTGTCATTGATCAACAGCTTTTCTCGATGTTCGTCGTCATGGCTATCGTCCTCACCTTCATCACGACTCCTTTCACTCTTTGGATCTACCCAGAAAGGCTTCGCACTCGCATCGGCTCGGAGATGCAACGCAAGACGACCATAGATGGCGAGAAGCCAGCGACTGGAATGCGTTTCGTAACGGGCGCGGGGTCCGGCGGTCGAGAGAAAATCTTGAGGTTCCTGGTTGTCCTGCAAAAGATCGAGCATCTCGCTGCGGTCATGCTGTTGGCTCAGATGCTCGAACCGCCACCCGCCAAACAACGCACGTCGTGGATGTCGGAAGGGAAGGGTGAATTCAGCAAGAAGCTTGCTGGCGACATCTCGGAAGAGTCGATCGACTCATCTCCCAGCCCCTCTTCGGCACCACTTCCCGCACTCAACGAGACAAGTTCAACGACTTCGTCCATCCATATCGACGCTTTGAAGCTGATCGAGCTGACCGGTCGTACTTTCTCGGTCATGCAATCTGCAGAGAAGGACCAGCTGCTTCTTACCGATGACGCACTGCAACTCTTCCGCCAGTTTGGTCGACTCAGAGGTCTAGAAGTCACACCCCATATCGATATTGTCGGAGAGGAGAACTTCCCGGCCGCTGTGGCTGAGCATGCTCTCGGCCTTGGGACCGAAATGACTATCCTTCCCTGGACGATCCCAGTCAACAACTCCACCTTCTCGTCAGCTCTCATCAACCCGTCACCAATGGCCGCTACAATGGAAGGCATCTCATCGACGTCCTCGATGAACTCGCCGCTTGACAGCATTTTCGGCTCTCCCTCGGAAACGCAGGGATCGCCCATGTACACCCACTTCATCCGCCGTGTCTTCGCCGAGAGCGGATCCGACATCGCTCTCTTCATCGATCGGGGCTTTGGGTCATCTGCATCGTACGCTCCTGGAGCCGGTCAACACATCTTCATGCCCTTCTTTGGTGGTCCGGACGACCGCCTTGCCCTTCGTTTCGTCGTTCAGCTGTGCCATCATACCAACGTGACGGCCTCGATTGTGCGGATAGAGAATAAGGACGGAGAGAGCTCCAGTATGGGCAGTGCGAAGCTGGAGATGTCTGCTTCGATGCAGGTGCACCAAAACGCTCTGCAGTCAAACCAGCTTACCATCGGCCGATCAGATACCGTATGTTTTTCTTGCTAGATCTGTTTGAGTTACGCTGACAACATCAGACATACCCTGACACTGTCAATAAGATAGCATCCGAGACGGCCGATGACTCCACGTGGTCATACTACACAGCCAAAGCCTCCTCGTCTCGTTCTTCAGCTCTCGACCATGCACTTCGACGTATCGAGTTCCGGAAGAGCAAATCCGTCAACTCAATCGCTTACGCTTATGACCAGGCAGCGAACAGCGGTTCCTCAGCCAATCATGGGAGACTATGGCGACCGATGATGATCGTCACGGGTCGAGGGAGACGAGGCGCAGCAGTCAATCACAGTCAGGAGTTGGCGAAGATCCTTGCGGATAAAGGGTACAACCCGGGTGTGGGAGCTGAATTGAGAAAGACGGTTGGAGACGCTGCTGCGGCTCTGATACTGGGTGGAGGTCAACCATCGACGGCGAGTTTCCTGGTACTTGAGGCGGGGAAGAGGTGAGCCAGGGCTACGAGTGAATCTGTCTGGGATCTTGGTTTACTTTGCGCGTCTAGACTGTTTGTACTATTCTTCTCAGCTGGACTGCGACATGATGACGATCTTCACGTTTGTAGAGAGATCTTTAGGTTTAGGATGTGTATTGTGCTTCTCACGCATCGTGTGGTCATCTTGGTGTTTGGGCGTTTAGCGACTTCAATAGTTCCACCGCTATCCGCTTGCCCTCCTGCGCCAATGTCAGCCTCGATTCGCCATGAAATGTACGTCGACACAGAGGGCCGATGGGAACTCACCTCCAGAAGCGTTGGTATCCGCCCTGTAGCCAGACCCTCTCCACCTTCTAGCCGTATCCCACATATCCGCCCCGAGCCAGTAAAGAAGAGGTGTATCCGATCTGGACAAGCCGCTTCCTCCTGCACCGAAGCGTCGAGAAATACCACCTCGCTACCTGAGACCTGCTCTCATCAGCTCTGACTCGACGGCGCTGATCAATCTCGCTAACCAAGTTGAGCGTGACCAGCACAGGCAACCCCTCCCTCCCCTGCACAGTCTCAAACCCCTCATCCAGATCCCAATCCTCACCTGAGGCCCCTCCTCCCCCGCCACCTCGCACGACACCCTTCCCCTTCCCACCCCTTCCAGCTCGAACAGCAGCTTTGATCCCGCTCAAGTCCTTATCCTCGGAAGTGGTGATCGCTTCGTACCCTATCCTCTTTATTTGTGGGATCTTGAGGTCTATGAATGCTGCTCTTGAAGCTAGGAGGAGGGCTGTGGGGATTGATGCGGAGGTTGTGGAGAGGAGAGTCAGGTGGAGATGTGGCACGAAGTATCTGAGAAACGATCAGCTCAGTTCAAAAGCCAAGCAGTGCGTTTCAACAGCTCGTGCTTAAGGGTGAGGATGTTGAGTCAGAAAGTTGGGAGAAGGAGTTGCGGTGGGGAAAGCTTACTTTGTAGGAGGAAGGATTGGAAAAGGTGGGATGGAAGGGACGAAATGATCCGTTATCATTGCAGAATATTGATTTCCCAAAGTACCCAACCCCGCACTAGACATCATTGGAAAAGCTTGAGGTGTCCTATTCTCATTCAGCTCTTCCCATTGGCCGTAGCTCTAAAGACGGATCAGGATCCAACTCACACATCAACCTCAACTCTCCCTCTCCAACTATTGCCGCCTTTCTCGATATCCATCACTTCCAACCTGATCCCTGCGACGACTTCGGTACCTCCGCCGATGATCACTCGGGCAGAACCGTTGGCTTGGGGTGCATCGCCGTATGAAATTTCGATGGGGCGGGGTTGGAGGAGGGTGCGGTTGTCTAGTCGGGTTGGGTGGGTTGGATGGGTTAAGCCGGAGATTATGTAAGACCGTTCGGAGGGGGACAACAGGGAAGTCGACATGGTGACTCCCTGAGGATATTGACCAGGAAAGGGTGTATGTAATGATTTTGATGACTTGGCGCCCGAAATTGGCAGGGCCGGAACGAACAATCTTACACGTGGTAACCAGGTGGCCGTGGGAATGCTGAACGGACAAGAGCTGTCTCCGCGCGTCGGAGCACGACTTGCTTCTTGCTTGGCTTCTGACGGATCATTCAGTAATCATACCTCGCCTTGGTTCGTCATTATGCCTCCCAAACGTGCAGTCCCAGCTTTAGTATCCCAAGGACCCTCGCAGCATCGTCGTCAAGAAGCAGCAGAGGACAGCTCGTCGGAAGATGGTGATTTCGAAAGTGAACAGGAGGAAGTGGGAGGGACGCAAGGTGGTGACAAGAGTGGGCTGAGCGAGACTGTTAGTTGGCGCCGTGTCCGTGCAGCGACCCGCTGTTACTTCGAGATAGTTGACTGATTGAGATTTAGGTTTTGAAACAGAAGACGGCTCAACTTGTTCGGATGGCTCTGTTCTTCGAATATCGAAGGAATCCTATCAAGCGAGGCGATATTGTCAGACTCAGTCAGCTCCTTGCCTTTTTGGTGGTCGTCGCGTCAACCAGCTGATCAGGAGCCCTGTAGTTATCCCACAACATGCTCGAGCCTTCAACGTAGTCCTTGAAAGAGCTCAGAAGGTTTTGAGACATACATTCGGGATGGAGCTTGTTGAGTTGAGGGGGAAGAAGAAGGGTACTGCAGAGCCCGTCACCAACGGGGACACTCTGGCGACTCAGGCTCAAAAGAAGGGAAAAAGGCGGGCTAGGAGGAATGGCGATGAGGGTGAAGAGGAGGGTGATGAAGAGGAGGCGGCAGTGGCGGGAAGTAAGAAAAAGACAAAGTGTACGTGCTCCTCTGAACAGGTTCGAGCTTTCAGCTGAGTCTGCTGCTTAGCGACCGGCACCAAATCTTATTTCCTTCGGTCCATCCTTCCCTCCGACCTTGTTGCAGCCATGGCGAACCCCAAAACCCTACCGATGTTTGACGTAAATGGCGATCAAGCGGAAGATGATGACGACGAGCCTGCCGATTCGGGTGCATTGATAAGGTGGGAGAAGGCGGACGGAACGGCTTCCGGAAATGTTGGACTGCTTGGAGTGCGGACAGTGATCCTGTGTCTAGTGTTGTGCCTAGGACGGGTCATCCAGGATGGTAAGTCTACAGCGGTGTTTCTCGTCAGGCAGATTCTGCATGACTCCTGATACCGCATCACACGCTAATCACCTCGCAGATCATTTACACGCCCTTCTGCGGCGCTTAAATCTGCGGCGAGATACGATCTTACCTTACTCTTCGACAGACAGCCGAGCGGAACCGATGACGCTGGACAAGTACCTCGAACTCCTCGAAAAGCAACACTACCTCGAAAAGGTGGGTGAGGTTCTGCTGGCTTGAGCGATGATTGCTTTTGTCCAATTGATCCTATGTCCGCACAAGTCTTAGCTAATGTACTTCAGATAAGGATACCGGGACCAAATGGGCTCGGAGAAGGTGCGACCGTCGAATGGAGATGGGGCAATCGAGAAGTCGAGTTTTCGGAGAAGGCTGTCGCGGCTTTTATCGAGAAGATGTGAGATCGAGCCACTTTCCCAGGAGACTTAGCTGATCGAGCGAAGCTTCATGGAAGAAGGGCAAGATTCCGACTCTGAGGAAGACGAAGTGCCGCGGGGTAGGCGAGGACAAGCTGCACCGCCCAGGCGAGATCGAGTCGCAGAGAAGGAGAAGGCGAGGAAGAAGTTGAGGGAGGATATCGCGCAGGCTGCGGGTGGACCGCTTACGGGTATTGAGTAGGGCGTCATGGTGCACGTCACGATTGTCCGGGCTGCATGGTGTCGCAGATCTCATATGTATCTGAACAAGGGCAACGGTAACGGAGCTGAGCTTCTTGATAATCGAACAGCTGAGCGTCTATCGGTCGTCGGAGTGGCCCTCGTTGATGGATTAGCATGCTTGACTATGCAATGCTCTAAGCCTGTAGCAAGCAAGTCGTGAGGATTCATCAGGGCCATGAGACCTTTTTGAGAACGTCACTGCTCCGGCTTCATCCCGTCCTCCGTCTTCACCCCAGTCTCCATCTCGCACAAAGGCTCGACCCCCAATCCCTCGACGGCAGACCTAATCTCCATTCCCCAAAACGTTCTCAGCTCATACCCTCCACCTCGAACCTTCCCCTCCTTATCCTCCTTCACCCAAATGGTACCACTCCGTCCATCAACATAATCCTCCTTCATCTCATACCACCCTTTCCAAACCGCCTCATCCGGATCGGAATAAGGTATAGGGATGAAAGGTCCAGTATAAGAAGGTGAGAGTGGAGAATGGTCTACTGCTGCGGTGGAAAGTGGGAGAGGGTTGCTGTATAGTGGGGATAGAGATGGTGGGATGGCTCGCGAGATAACTTCGGCTCGTGCGGTCCTCGCAGCCTGGCCACGAATCTTGATCTCTTCCGCAAGCTCTTTCGATCCCCTTGCCTGGGCAATCGGTCAGCTCAGGCGAACCACGCATCCTCGCTTTACGCAAATTGGGGACACTACCACTCGACCACAAGGCACTCACCAATGCCTCCACGATCTCCGACTTGACCCTCTCCTCTTCCTCCCTCTCAATCCTCTCAGCTTCCTCAACCATCCTCATCCTCTCCTCCCTCGCCCGCTTTTCGATCTCATCGCGTTCCACTTGAGACAAAATCTCTAGTGCCGCCTTCTCTTGGTTCGCGGCGATGAGCCTTGCGTTTTTACGACAGAATTCGGATATCCGGGCTTCTGTTTCCGGTAGATCAATGTCGTTCAGCAGATTAAATGCTACGAGGGTCAGTCAACGTCAAGCTTATCATAGCATCGTGCGAAGAAGGGAAAAGATTCACTGAGATCTTCGACCTCTTCTAGGTAATCATCATACTGCCTATCCGACCCAAAATCATCCCTCCTCTTATTAAAGCTTTACCCTCCATCAGCCTCAATCTCACCTTCGCAGCTGGCCGATCCAGCTGTTTCGAGGCCGAGGGAAGGAGAACCACTGACTGCTCTGCCATCCGTCGACGTACAGCAACCTCCTTCTCAACCCTCAAATCCTCAAAAGTCTGATGAGCGAAATTGACCTTCCTCAGTATCCTCCCGCATTGAGGACAAGGTTCCGGACCTAGTGTGAACAATCTATCGATACATGATTCGCACATCTTGTGATAACATGGTGAGACGAGGAGTCTTAGGTTTTTGTTGAATTGTCGATCGGTGTGACAGATTGGGCAGGTGTCGGATTCGGTCTGGCGTGGAGCGGAGCGGAGCGTCAGCGACAGGCGGGGGCGAAAGAACGGGGGAAAAGGGGCGAAGGGGACGCGGCTGGAGGGAACCTGGACCAAGGAGAGAATGAGGTGCAGAGCGAAAGAATGAAGAGGAAATGAGGAGCAGAAGCGGGAGAACCAGTAGGAAGAGAAAGTAGATACACTCACCCGGAACTCTGAGACTCGCTTGGAAGCATCTTTGACCCCTGCCACATAGAGGTAGCCGTCTTCGTTCCCTTTTGCATTGGTACCTAATCGGCTGGTAGACGGTTGTCCAGGTTTGCGAAGAGGTACTGGGGCAGCTGGTTGAGGTCGCCGACTTGGAGCGACGATCTTCCGCGGGGCAATACGGGACATCTTGGCAGTGTTTTTCGATGGGGTTTGGACTGATATCAAGCGATATAAAGGTTACTGAGAAGGTGAAGTCGAGTATGATATTCGACAACAGCCAGTTGAAAGATTTGGACGTGTTGGGTGGAGGGATGAAAGAGTCAGGATTGCTGACTAAGCAAAGTGAATTTCCTGCTCTGATACCCGTATGTTTTCATACACCTGAGCTACCCGACGATCTAACCTCCAATCCCACTACACCGACAACGTAGATCCCCCTTAGAGAGCTCTTCGATCATGATACTGTCACTCCGCGCATCTTCATCGCGCTTAACTCCTACCATCGCTGCAGTCCGCCATATCTCATCCACTTCTACCCGTTCCACGAAAGCCCCTCTTCAACCTTCCTGTAGGTTCTCGATGGATCATGTCTGGAAGCTATGACTAATCCGTGCTGAAACAGCTGAAACACTACAACCCATCGACCTGCTCACGAAGATAGGTCGGAACGCAGATAAACGGCTTACATCTCAAGCGGAGAGTTGGGACAAGCTCACTGAACTGTGGAAGCAGGGCGGGACGGCAATGGAAGCTGCGGGACTGGGACCGAGGGATCGACGGTGAGTCTCTTCTTCACGAGGTAATTAGACAGCTACTAATACAGTGGGTCAGGTATATCGTATGTCCAGCTCGTTCCGCTGTTCTGGCTGTGATTGACCGGTGATGGACAGCTCTGGGCATTCGCAAAGTATTCTCAAGGCGAGAAACCTTCATCATTCATCAGACCCCCGACACCACCCAAGAAGGTTCGAGGGTGAGTCATCAGACTGCATGGATTGTGCTTCATTTATTCTCAAGCTGATCAAAACACTTTCTCCGCCTGGTGGATCGTCCTGCTCTCCCCTCCCCCTTCTATCGTATCTACTCTTATTGGATTCCATCTTTGCGGCTCTTTATGTTGATATAGGTGGGGAACGAGGATCCAACATGGTGTTCGGGTATGGTGATAAAGTGGTATGCACTGCTTCAGGTCTCGTCTGTCCTACATCAGATCCGTCAGATCGAGAATCCTTTTTTGGCACCTGAGAAACCAGGTTGGCAAGGTATCAAGATCCTGACTTGCTTACCCTGCCATTCTCGTAGACTTCATTCATCGCGTAGCCCCTCCCCTCACTCTTCCCAGTCGCGACGCTCACCGCTTCGTCCCACCCTCTAACTCCCTCCTCATCCTCTCCCACTCCTCCGCAACTCCACCTTCATCAGCAATCTCCCTCATCTCCCTATTCCTTCTGATCTCATTCCACTGCCATCGTACCAGTTCTTGTAGAGTATGACCAGGCGGAGGAGCCGATCGAGGGTTGTTCTCGTGTAAGTGGTAAGCTAGGACACCTGTGAAGATTCCTAGGAGGGGATCGAGGGTTCGTGAGAGAAGGTAGATCCCGGGCATCGTTGGAGAAGATTACTCGGTTGATCGAGGTTGCGAGGGACAGTCGGTAGCTAGCACGGGTCTATAGTCACTTGAGGGCTAGCTTACTTGCGTCTGAGGCTGAATGAAGTATGAAAGCAAGAGCCAGGATACCGGACGGAACTAAGCGGTTCGGCAACCGAAGTTTCATCGGGAATGACGTGGCGTGTCCACGTTTCACCTCCCTTGATGAATATATATGGTGGCGTGTCCACGTTTCACCTCCCTTGATGAATATAGGCATAGTTGCACCCCTTTGACACCCCATCATACCCTTAGCACTCCAGCAAGAGGTCTCTCGGACTCAAAAATCGCTGTGGTCTTGTCCTTCGATGCGCACCACATCTGGTATCCGCCGGAGACCGCCTCCGCTTGGCGACTTCCTGAACTTCTGATCGACTTCGTCGTCGTACTGCCTCGAAGGAATCCTTGTCATAGCTATACACCATGGTGGCCACTCGGTGAGTCCAGTCATACACCTTTTCAAATAATACTACCATGTTCAATCTCAAGAGCTGTTTACGTTGGAAAGCCAAATCTGACCGATCGCACGACTCCAGCTTCTCAAACCAGACCCCTCCCCGTAAACTCTCCTCGGACACATTCAACCAATCCATCGAGATGCACACCACCCTCTCCAACACATCTGATTCCATAATCCCCACTCCAGGCGGTGTAGTCCGCGTTCGACCATACCGCTCATCCTCCAACGCACAGCTCAAAGCTATACTGAGCTTCTCCCCGAGGGTATCGAGTCTGGATCGTCAGAACACCAAATCTCAAGGAGACGAGTTCCGTGGATTCTTCGTCCTCTTCTGGATAGGTCTGCCTCTCCATCTTTCTCAAATTTTTCGTCACTAACAAAGGAAACAGGACTTGGTCTTCTATTCTTGAGAACATCGTTACAATCATGGGAAGAGAATCGTACCCCGCTCTCCTGGAATTTCGGTCGTCTCATCACAGGCGACGCCCTCGTTCTCGCCCTCTCCGACTTCCTCATGATGGCACTCATGTTCGTCTGTGTCCCATTCGTTCAAGCACTTCAATATCAGTGGTTCAGCTACTACTACGTCGGGATCGTCATTCAGCATGTCTTTCAAACGGTGTACCTGGGAACCGCGATCTGGTGGGGATATCACCGACAGTGGTATTGGGTTCAGTCGGGGTTCTTGGTTCTCCGTGAGTCAGAGGGTTAGGCTTTTAGGGTTCTCGCTCATTGCATGACCCTCCAGATGCACTATCAAGCATGATGAAGGCGAGTAACCCTATTCTGGGTCGGAAGAGGATAATGCTCACGCCGTCTCGCTAGATGCACTCGTACATGGCTCACAATGGCATGCTCGCGACAGTCTACTTCCGACTTCAAGAAGAGAAATCCGAACTGGCCAACCTTGTCGAGTCGCTTCCTGGAGGACGAAAAGCGGTATTGGAAGAAGCCGAAAAGCGTCGTGCCGAGCTTGAAGCTCAGCAGGCCAAAGCGGACGAAGGCACAACTCCACTTGGAACACCAGGTCCTGCAACACCCGGAATAGGCACGATGACGCCGAGTGGGACGACGAGCTATACTGAGCCATCCGAGGCATTCCGAAGACACCTTACCCAGATGGCGGAATCGAATCCTGTTCCCGCTGTCCAAACACGACGAGCTTCGGATCCCTTTGTGGACGGAAATGAACTCCGCCTAAGAAGCGCTTCCAAGCCAAAGAAGAAGAAGTCGACCCTTGCGACTGACGTCCTACCGAAACCGCAAGCGGATCTTCCAGTAGGAACATCACTCGAACCCTCTCACAACCATACACCTCGAGATCTGCGTCCTCCCGCTGCTCTCGCTTGGTCCCCAAACGAGCGAGTCGCTTTGCTCGCACGAAATATCGATGCGATGGAGGACGAGCTGAAGAGCAACGGAACGAAAGGGCTGGTTTGGCCTCAGAACGTCACATACCGCCATTTCTTCGACTACTTCTTCATGCCTACTCTTGTGTATCAGCTCGAGTTTCCCCGGACGACTCAGTCAGTTACACACTGTAGCTTGAGAAGGGCTGACCTGATCTAAAGGATGCGGCCACTGGTCGTGCTCGAGAAGATAACGGCAACTTTCGGGACTTTCTCGTTGATCTACCTCATCACTGAGCATTATATCATGCCTTTCACGCCGAGAACGGGCGATTCGTTGCTGAGAAGCTTCATCAACCTTGCATTGCCGATGATGGTGAATTACCTGTTGTAAGTGCATATCAGCGCTTGACACGGACACTACTGAGCTCCCATTGAAGGATCTTCTAGTATGGTCTACCGCTCATTGAGAGATTGCCCAGGCTGATAAGCGTTCGCAGCATCATCTTCGAATGCGTCTGCACTGGACTTGCCGAGCTTTCCTAGTGCGTCATGCGCTCGGGACCTGGCTTGACACCGGCTGATGGGAATACAGCTTCGCCGATCGAGAGTTCTACCAAGATTGGTGGAACTCAACTTCTTGGGATCAATTCTCCCGGAAATGGAACAAACCGGTCCATGTACGTACATCAGCTACGTACTTTGCGGGGGTCAAGCAGTTTCAGCTGACGTGTTGTGCTCAATTAGACCTTCCTATTACGGCATGTCTACGCTTCAACCATGGATGGCCTGCAGCTATCTCGAATGTCCGCGACCGTCATCACCTTCCTCCTGTCGGCGCTTTGTCATGAGCTGGTCATGGCTGTTGTCACGAAGAAGATCCGGCCGTACCTCTTCCTAATGCAGGTTAGTGGGATATTCCTGATTCGGACAGATGGGCGGACCCACTCGTGCAATCTTATCCACTGGAGAAGGTCTGCCGGCTGACGATTTCGTAGATGGCTCAACTTCCGATGATCGCATTGGGGAAGCTGCCGATCGTGAAGCGGAATAAGACGGTCGGGAACATCGTCTTCTGGATAGGTCTGATGTTAGGGTTGCCGTTACTGTAATCCTGTCTCAATCTTCATTTCAATGCAGCAGCTGACATGTCTCTTAGGGCGGTGTGCTATCTAGTCTACTGAGACGAAAATCATGTCAATAGATCACGATTGCATCACGACTATGCATACATCTATGAACAGTAAGATATGGATGATGTGGTTTTTCGTAAGGTATCGTGAAACCGTTCGTTTGGGATCGTATTGCGGTATATTATCGTGATGCTGACAAAAAGTGGGATACAATGGGGTTGGGTTCACCGCCGGCGGTATGGCCGAACTCGACATAGTTTATCACAGGGTATCCTTCCGCTCGCCCCATCCGCTAAATGGTGTTCCGATCTCCAAGATGTTACTGACTTCTCCGCTGATACCATCGGTTTCCTCCGGTGTAGTCGCTTCTATGACCTCCTCTGTTCGCCTCTATGACCTCCTCTGTTCGTCTCCTTCAGCTCCCACCAAAATTCGCTCGCATCCTCCCCGTCCTCGTCCGCCCCGCCCCTCTCATCCACTTAGCACTGTTCAGGCGACCCGACCTGCGAGCGTGACCCGGCCCCTTGAACATCCACCGGACCCCGCTCAACTCCATGTGAGCCGTGCTCGCTCCCCTGCGCCTCCCTCGAATGCGCCGCCTGCTCGTCGTACAGGTGGGGATGGGACTGCCACTGTTGTTCCGGGGAGGACGAATACTCCTGACCTTCATAGTACCCTTGACCTCGAACGTAACCGATATTCGGACCAGGAGGCGCTTGACCGGGGTATGGACCCCATACCGGGACACACATCGCTTGACCGGCTTGTGTGTGAGAGTAAGCGTAGGAGTGGGAGTGAGGATGAGGATGAGGCGGAGGATGAGGATGACCGTGCGTAGGTGGGACTGGGACATAATGATACCCCGGTGGAAGGAAAGGGTAACTCGGTTGAGGATGACCCATACCGATCGGTCGAGTCGTCCCATCCCAAGCTGGTCCAAAACTAGGTCCACCAGAATAAGGAGGAGTCGGTCCAACACTCCTCTTGACATCGGTCGGCGAGGTCGAACCGTTCCCACTACTCATTGCCGATCCGGTACCGATGGCGAGCTGTTTAGCTCTAGCAGTAGCTTTCGCCTTCCCACCTTTCACTTTGTTCGTGGTGGAAGTCGCTTGGAGGGGAGGGTGTGAACCTGGTGGATGGTAGCCACCACCCGAGAACCATGATTCGCAACCTGCTCGGATGGCCCATTTGCGTGCTCCACCGGATTGATCGCCGAATGGACGGGATAGTTTCACGAAGGCTTTACACATTGAGGTTTGGTGGCGGACTCCGTTGTAGATCTTCGTCGGGTTTTGGCGGTAGTCTGGGAGCGTATAGCATCAGCTGAAAAGCACAGCCGACAAGTATGCATAGCTCAGCGAGAGATGAGGGCCAATGAGAGGGATCTGAGGTGACGAGCGGGTGAAGGATAGAAACTACTCACATGCGTAACGCCTCCTGACCGAGTCCGAGATCTCCGAGACATACAACGCATGCGGCGGAGGAGCCAGCAGTAATGCCTCGCCAATGAGAGCGGCATAAGACATCGGCGGTCTCGGTGCAGGCATCTCACCAGGAGCGAGGACAGGTTCATCCTGCTTGTACGGACCATACTCTGACGATGACGACCTATACGAAGGACGGGTCATAGCGCCGATAGGGTAATATCCTATCGGAGGTCGGTGCTGATGCTGATCGTCGAATGGCCAGGGAGAGTTCGCGTAGGAACTATCGTATGAACCGGTGTATGAAGATGTGTGGAAGGATAGCTCGTCGGAGTATGGGGTGATTGCTGCTTGATGGTTCTGGGGTTGATGGAAGCTTGGACCGCCAGGGTGGGACGAGGAAGTCAGGGTTGGGAACGATGGGACCTCGTGTTCAGGACAGGTCGAGGGCGTAAATTGGTGCACGGATGAGGGATGATCGTGGATCGTCCCTGCAGTCGAAGGTCTGACCCTTGATCCGGTGAAAGGATCTTCGTGACCAGATCCGCTTGTCGTCGTCATCAGTCTCCGGGGCCAGTTGACGACACCGGGAGAAGGAGAGGTGATGACCGCATTGTGCGAGAATGAAGGGCGGAGGACGGGACGATGAGCTTTGGAAGGGGTGTTGGAGATGAAGACGTCTGCTGAAGAAGGTAGGACGGGTTGACATTCGGCCGTGATTGAAGTGGCGGTCCTGAAACGATAGATGGATCAGCGATGGGATCCCTTTTCTTGGAAAACAAGAAGAAATGGCGAATGAGATTTCGGATTTTGTTCCCAAAGGAGATTGATGGTTGTGACTTACTGTATCATCCCAGGCTCAGTGATAATAAGGCCTCCGTTGATCCCATACGTAGCAGTAGGAGATGGCGAATCCGGATAAGCCGGCATCTCTGTTGACGATCTTCGGTCGTCAATTCCGCCGTCAATGTCGAAGGAAGGCGGTGCAGAACTCCTTTGGCCGTTATCAAGGAAGATTGGCGTCTGTAGATCGAGATAACTCGGTGTCGAAGGGGAGGCGGATGTTGTCCTAATATCGGAATGCTGTACGGAAACAGATACAGACGGTTGAAGAGGCTGTGTGAAGGTTGTGTTCGATCTATTGAAGTGAGGAGGATGAGGCTGGGGAAAAGGTATGGAGTGCGATGAGTTATATCTCGGATAAGTGTTTGGGCGCGTCTGAGACCTTGGGGTGCTGGGTGGAGCAAACATCGCGGCAGAGGGAGATTGGGATGGCACCATTGGGGAGGGAGGAGTGTATGTCGGAGCTTCGGGACAAACTCGTTTCAAAGGTGATTGAATTGGGGGAGGGGAGAGGAATGTGGAGTGTGGTTTGCCCGGAGGTCAAGTGAAGTGAGTGATAAAGAGGACAGAGTGGTTGTCGTCGAGTAGGTAATGTACTCGGTCACAAGGCGTTAGAGGAGGAAAGTGGCGAAGTTGTGTTTTCTCTTTGTTTGTCCTCGAGGACAGGACACGAGGACGGCCCGGGCGGTCGGGAGAAAGCGATCAGTTCCCACGACCCGTAGTTCGAACTCCGACCGGGGTATGGTGCAGCAGTCTCCGCACTAGCCAGAGAGTCGTCATGACGAGGTGGTGAAAGGCGAAACAAGGAACAAAGAGTAAAGAGTGTGGAATAGCCATATGATCGGGAAAATAAAAGAAAGCAATAACAGAGCGTGGGACGAGTGGTCGTCAACCTGCTAGGATCGGGCTTACGGACGCGAGCGTGACGTGCTCAAGATCGGATCAAAACCGTCGATCAATAGCATGTGAGCATCTTCACGCCCTGCCTCATGTTCGCCCCGATCCGAAAATCGAAGCCGTATCATTCTCATGCTTCTTTGTTATTGTTATTGTCGGGTATACTCGGCAAGTCCTCCGTGTGTGTTTGACGTCCTTTGTCGTCGATGTCAAAGCGGGGTTTTAAACCGAGGGGAGGGACGTGGGTCCATCTTGATCGGTCAGGGCGATCAATCAGCTGAGGAAGCCACCGAATTGCCTCGTGGTCAGGTCCAGTCAGTAACCCCGTGCTTGGGGAATATCGTCTGTTAAGGACACAAAGGCACATAGCTTTCATTAGCCGAGACGTCTATCGGCGAGATCGTCGAAGCCGTTTCACCATGGTCATTGACGGGTAGCTGGAGCTTTGTGATGATACGTCCAGTCGGGAACAAAACCAAAAACCACGTGTGCGTGCTGATGGTACCTGAAATTTCGCACTTGTCCCATCGTAGCGCGAATATCGGGCGGGCATACCGGGATGAAAGCTGAATCTGATGCATCTGACCCGTCGACTATTCTTGAAAGGGCGTACCCAGTCGTAGCTGACGAATAGGCGTTCAGCTATGATTGATAGAAAGCCTAATCAAGACAACCTACAAAGGTTGGATTAGCGCCACACTGCCACACTGACGACTCCCTTCACCGCCTACTCGACCCCTTCTACTAACCTGTCGTTCTCGTCAGCCATAACTCAACGTCCGAGGTAAGCGCACTAACTCCTTTGATGGTCACAACACCACTGATCGGAGTAAAAAGAGCACCCTTGTTGCTTGGGCCAGGTACGTCTCCTTCGATATGCGCCGAGTTTCGAGGCCGCTCATCGGCTCGACCGAATGAAATGATCGTGCATTTTGATAACACATTTGGGTTGTCTCGATGTCGTAACTCGGCGTGACTCATCGTCTCCTGCTATATCCCATTCTCACAGATCCACCCGAGCTCTCTTTGGGGCGGGTCCATCCCCGACCTCACCATCCTCACCATCCCCCTCATCCTCATCCTCCTCATCCTCCTCATCCTCCAGCGGATCATGCCAAGCTCCATTTCCCAGCGCTTCCCCTCCATCCCCATCTCCCCCTCCTTTTGGCTCCGGACTAACACCCGGTGACCGACTCGGCACTCTCCCTCGAGCTAGTGATCTCGATCCTTCTTCTACATCATCTCGCTCATCAGGCCATTCCGGGCTTCCGATCGGATCCGTCTCCTCAGCTCCAGGTCCATCAACCCTCTTTGTTGTCGGATCCACAGCCCTCTCCTTTCCTTTGCCTTTCGCCTCCTCAGGTCGATGAAGTCCGCCAACAAGGAATGGCTTACTGAATGCATCGAAGAGGGAGGTGACTTTCACCGCTGCGAGTCCTTTCACGTTCGATAGGATTTTCGATGGTTGGATGGCGATGTTCGCGAATGACTAGGGAGCGGATCAGCTCGACAAGCGTTTGCTCGAGCTTGGGGAACGCACGCCAAATTGCGATGCCAGATTGTCCGCATCCGTCTTGTTCACCTTCTTCCCGCTGATGAGGACATGTTGTAACTGCTCATGATACGACTGGTGAACCCTCTCCTTCAACGTCTCATCGCCTTTATGCTCGTACGCCTTATATGTCGTCAAGTACTGCGCTACCTCCTCATTCCTGTTTCTATCAGCTGGAGTATACAGACCCGGTAAGAACAGCTTACGACCAAGCGATGAAGGTTGTGAGGTGGTTGATGATGGCGATCTTGCTCAACTCGCGGAGCGATTGCTGGTGTTCATTCTGGCTACAGGGTTAGTAGATGGACAAGTTGCTTCGATGAAACGACGAACGATATCGCAGAGTACGAGCAAGATCCGCAGATTGTACATGTTCTTCATCTTCTCTATCCGTTGATGGATGTATTCGGGATGCAATCGGTGGTATTTAAGACTAGACCCAATCCCATCAGTTACCCGTACTTTTGAGCCGAAGGACCGTCCTACCTGAGGAAGAGAACCCCATTGTGTGTCCCAACCTGGTAGTCCGCAACGATGTCTCCAATCTCAATCCCGACATTCTTGATCGACCCAAGGACTGGATTCCGGCGCTGTACGGCATTGTAGACTATAGCATTCTTGCTCGTAGCAGGTCGGTTAATCGGCTTAGACTTCACAGTGGGTACAGGAGTCGCTTCGTCTTTATTTTCTGCAGCTGGCTGGAGAGGGTGGTCATCTTTGGGAATAGGGGGAAGACCGCCAGATGCGTTACGGAGTGTCCCATTCGAGGTGGAAGTGGTGGTAGCTTTGTTTAGGAGGGAGGAAGCTGGTTGGAAGCCGTTCGGAGGCGCCATCGAACCATTGGCGGTCGAAGAGGGGGACGTTATCGCCTCCATGATGCCATCACGATGACCTCGGACACTTTGAAGCGATTTCTAAGCTGGGGCAAAGATCCGGAAACGCCCTACTGGAGTACGACTTTCCGGGATTTTTGGCGAATGAGCCTTTTCCGGAGAAAGCACACGTCATGCTTTAATTTCCCATGACAACCCAATGTGTAAACAAAATATTTGCCGACGCGACTAGCTTCGCCACCATCATTCCGTCAGATCCTGAATCAAACGGGCCAATCACCACTTAATCGAGCTTCAGCAAAGATGGCACCGGTCGCAACAGCTCGAGCGCCAAAGCGAGTAAGTGATTGCTCTTGGGGTCTATGGACAACTTTGGTTGAGCTGATATTCCACGGTTCAGAGCGGAAAGGAGAACGCACCACCCGCTCGGTCAATCAAATCAGCTACTTCCGGTGCGGATTCGGAGGAGGAGGATGACGTCGAGCAGGAAGGTGATAGCTTCGGAGGTGAGCTTTAGAAAGGAGTTTTCAGGAGCGTAAAGCTGAAAGTTCTCTATCCAAGCCTTCTCTGTCGACGAGCCGCCTACAAAACCATCAAAACCCATAGTAAAGCCTCCATCACAAACGTCACGACCAGCAAAATCCAGCAAACTACGGCCGGTCGAGGATGACGAGTCACTAGCTACTGAGGTGGTTAAAGAGGATGATCGAGGAAAACGAGAGAGGCGGTATGGGGATTGGCAAAGACGGTTGACAGCTGTACGCCTTCACTACCTTTTCATAAGGAAAAACGGCTTGCTGATGATGTACCACCAGATGACAGCGGAACGAGATCGGCTTCGGACGCAACGAGATGCCTTTACGAAGCAGTTCGAGGAGTTATCGAAGACGCGGAGTACGGATATCGAAGGGGTGTTTGAGAAGTATAAGGAGAAGGCGGGGTTGCAAGCGAAAGGTAAGCTCGATCACGGGTCAGAATGACTTGACCTGATGGCATTGTTATCTGTAGCTCAAAACGATATCATCACGAGTCTAACAGCGTTGAATGAGAAGTTGTCAACCCGGACACAGAGTCTGGAGAGAGCGCTGGCGAGCTCGAAAGAGAGTTCGACGTCGTTACCTTCAGCTGGTGGAGTGTTTGAAGCGGCTCAGCCATCTGTAGCGAAGGCGGATCCCAAGGAGGTCAAGGCATTGAGGGAGGAGTTGGCAAAGGCTCAAGCGGCTCTGCAGGGGAAGGAAGAGATGAGTGAGTCGACTACACCACACAACTGATCCAGTGCTGATAGTACAGTCTCATCCCTCGAACGCGAATTCAAAGCCGAAGTGCAGCATTCCCGATCACTCCAGGCCGCCGCGAAGTCCGGCTCAGCCCCAAGCCTTGCAGCATCAGTCAGCACGACTCGTGAGGAAGCGGAGAAGGACGTTCAGTCTCTCAAGCTGTATGAGGATATGACGGATCTGAACATCATGAACGTCAAGATCAAGTCGGGTGGGAAGAACGGGAAGGAGGTGACTTTCAACTGCGTCCAGACCGTTGAAGGGCGAAGTAAGTTGGCTCCCGCTCACCTTTCTGTCATGTCAAGCCAAGTCATGTCATGTAGCTGATGAGGGTCAGGCTTGAATTTCAAACTGCGAGCATATAATGAACTCGACCCAACCTTAGTCGCTTCAAAAGCAGACAACCCATGGGTCAAATCAGTCGTCTTCACGCCCATGGGACTGGAGAACGAGACGGACAAAGAATTCATAGCCAGGTTAGGGATCTTCAATTCCGAGTTCTCGGTCAGGAAAGAGCAGCTCGGTGCGTTGTGGGAGAATCTTAGATCGAGGATATCGGTTAGTGGGGTTGTGGATGAAGGTGTGGTTGGCGTGTAGGGGTAAGGTATGGATGGGTGTGAATAGGTAGGTGTTGGATCATCTTGTATACAGGTATAGGTATATCTTGGGTTATACGTACATTACATCTAATGTTACATCTACAGCTACATTGATTGGACATCTTTCGCTGACTCGCTGACTCGTTGATGTTGAAGTTCGATCACAAGCTCGAGCTGAAGGAAAGGAAACCCGAGCGCAAACCGTCTCGCCAAGTATCCTCAATACCCCTCGAACCCATTGGTGGTTGTCGAATCAAGGTCTCGCTCGATTGCCGGATCTTCTGAATCGGTTTGACATCATTCGACTTCGGTAACAAAGGCTGCTGAGACCTCGAAACTGGCTGCTGATCCCCGTTGAAGCTCTTCTTCGTAGGTTTGGCGGGCTCGTAGCTGTGGATCATGAGGTAGGAGAATGGGCAGGTATTCAGCGGTCCAGGCGAGTATGATAGCATGATCGGTTGGAAGGGGGTCGCGATTAGGTTCACCAGTATTATTATTCAGCTCGACTTGGATCAGCTAGACCTCATCCGCAAAAAAGAAGGAGGGAGAAAATTTCTCTGTGTGTGTGTGCGTGTGTGTGTGTGTGTGTGTGTGTGTGTGTGTGTGTGTGTGTGTGTGTGTGTGTGTGTGTGTGTGTGTGTGTGTGTGTGTGTGTGTTAGTGGTCTGGGGAAGGGCTGCAGCAGATGAGGCTGCATCTTAAGTGATGATCTCATCTAACGCGTCACACGTCTGTCGAAAAGGAAATCCCAAAAGGAAAGCAGAACCGTCCTCGCTCACTTCTCGCACAGAAGAACAAGAATTGCCTCCTCTTAAGGACTGTAGATATCGAGCGTCATGACGACACGACGCCCTGGACTTACACAAGGCATCAACGGAGAGGTGAAACATTCCGAACATATGCATGTATACAAACAAAGAGAATGGTCCATTCACCTGATCTGATCGTGTCTAAAATCGTTTCGTTAAAGGAGCAGGCTTCATAGGATCCACATCAAACCTTCATAACCTTCGTCCTACTCTTGAACCATGAAGAGAAACCTTTCTTCCCTTTCTCGGTAATTTGTACCTGCGGGATCGACTTCGCTTCACTCTGGTCTGAACTGCTGATTTCACCTACTCCAGACCAGGAGGAGCACGAAGAATGACTCGTATTGAGTTCTGGTGTCGAGGGGGAGTCCGAATCAGGGCATAATCGAGGAGGCTCAAAAGGTGCATTCGCAAATGTTCGCTGATTGGTGGAAGGTGGGTTACGAAATTTTGTATCGGAATATGCGATTGAGATCGGCTCGGAGGGAACTCGTCGTGTTGATGGCGCGGAGCGAGTCATGGATGCTCGATGGGTACCAGCAAAGAGCTGTTGGGTATCGGCGGATATTTGAGTTCGGTATGAAGGTCGACGGTTGTCCACAGATAACTGAGAAGCAGTTGAAGAACGGCCAGCCTCGCTCAAAAGACCTGGCATGGGTATACATGCACCCCAAGAAGAGAGGAAGGCTCGAGGCTTGAACCGAGCCGCTTCCCGCTCATTCTGCAGCAGGTTGACAGGGCATCGGAGGCCGCCGAACAGCAAGGTTTTCGCTCCGGTTGGTGATGCGTCGGATATAGATCCTTGAGCAACGTCATCCACGTTGTTCGCTTGCCATGCTGGGGTCGTAACAACGCTCGTCCAGAGTTCGCGGTCACCGCGATATGCGAACGACGGCAGTAAGGAGAGGAGGAATGACTCGATCACCTGAGGTAGAGCGACGGGGACTTGCGAAGGGAGAACGTGAAGCAAGCTTATTTGGAGCGGCTGCCCTGCGGACGGCTTGGCGGACGTCCGTGAGATGACAGGCAGGACGCCGGTTGTCAACACTACAGCCTGATGCAGCATGTCCTGTAGTGCTCGTTCGGGCGCGAATTCGGTAGCCCGGGGCATGATGTTGATGACTGCGTCGAAAGGACTACCACCGACTGGAGTGGATGGCGCCGCAACATCGCTCAATTTGGGCAAACCTGCGAAGAGGTTGTTTGACGAAAAGGACGATGAGAGTCTGGACCGGGCCGGTGGGCGAAGGCTATCGCGCATTCCGTTCAAGGATAGACCTGAACTCGACTTCCGGATCTCCGGCCTCTGCGTAGTGTCGGGATTTGACGGCGACGGCGAGAAATCATCACTTTTGGAGTCGTATGAGCCGCGTGGACTGCCTTGGTATGAGCCGAGGCTGGAGAAAGTTCTGCCTCGAGTAGGCGGAGTGAGGGGTAGGGTGCTCGTCAAAGCTGAGTCGCTCAAGCCACGACGACGTGTCCATGAAGAGGAAGGGGTTGATCGCGTGCGGAACTGCTGAGCAAGACTATTCGCTTGAGCTAGCAAGGAAGGTAATGAATGGGCGCCATCGATGCCTGGAGGTATGGTGAATGTATGTAGGATTGGATAGATACCCCTATCGGGTCGTGATGGAAGGAGGTGAGAGGGGGATAGCAATGCTTCGATGGATGGGGATGGTTCGGTCGATCCGACGAGTAGGAGGGTGCTAGCGAAGACCGGATCGTACAGTATCGGTGTGAGGGCGTCTGCAGTGGGATCTGCGGAGAGCGGTATCAGCGCTAATACTGGATATACATAGGAGCTCCGCGAGGAGAACCGAGGCTCACTGCCGATAACCAGAATCACCCTCTCCCTTTCACTCCAAGCTGATGCGCGTTCCCGCGTCTCGACAAGATCAACCACCCATTCCGCCCTCTTCCTCTTGGCCGGCAAAGCATGTCCTGAATCATTCCTAGACAAGGGAGCTGACATACTGTCCCGTTCTTTACCCTTCTCGCTCAATCGTGAGGCAGTCGAGGACGAAGCTCGATTCACGTGCGACAACGGATCTTCCGGCACTGAGTCGAGTCCCGGCGTGACATGAGAGCTGGGTCTACGGATGCGCTGATCGGGCCCTATACGACGAGGGGGCTGATTGAGGTGGTCAATCTGGGGTTGAGGATACGGGAATGGAGTTGGCGAGTTGAGGGGTGGAGCGAGTAGAGTCGACATGGTGCCTAATGGAGGGGCTACAACGGGGTTGACTTGAATGTTGCCTAACACTGCGGAAGACTTATGGCTGATTGTCGGTAAGGATGGTGACGGTGATAATGATGATGCCGGAACGGCGATGATGCCAAGGAAAGGAAGCCCGAAAGGATGGCGTGTGACTAACTCCAAAACGGAATGTTTCAGTCCACCTATTATGTGAATTCGAAAGGATGGGGTACCAAACAAAGGGGAAAAAAGCTTTGAGGGTCGTCGAGAATGCTAAGAGGAAGGGAAGATCGTCAGCGGATGAGAGCATGCTGGAGCTGCGAGATAAGCGGAAAAAGTAGTTGGCTTCCCGCAGCTCCAGATGACGTCCCCGGTAAACCCCGCCCGAGTTTGATCCCTATCGCTACCTCTTGACTCAGATAAACTCACCAAGTTTCCCCCCCTGCAGATCTTGATCGACAAAGGAGATGAAGATGCAAGAAAGGAAGGATTCGAGCATAAACCGAAAGCGATTAGATCGCTGGATCGGAAATCGGAAGCAGCTCCTCTACCGTTCGGGTCGCACGACCACGAGGCATTCTTCCAGGAACTTCGATCCTTTCTTCCCCGCGCCGTTATCGGAGACTTTTTCTTTCCTAGCCGCGCAAGTTGCGGGATCTCGGGCATAATATGGTCAATGGCGGAAAGTGCATTTGCTGTTGGTGAAATCAATTGCGAGAGGAACTTTGAATAGCTTTCGCTCCCCTGTTGGTATTGACCTAGGCCAATCATGCAGGGAGTGCTGCCCTAAGCACGACGATACGCTATCATAATCCAAAGCGGGACAACTTCACCACCGCCTCATAGCTCCCACCACTCTCCCGATCCTCCTTCAGCACCGTCGACATCTCCTCTAGTTTCTCCCTCATCTTCCCAATTTCCTCACCATTGATGTCTCCAAAAAGTCCCTTTATCTCAGCACGGATGGATTCGTCCGTTCCTTCGACTATTCTCCCATCTCGTGCTACTCTACGCCCAACATTCGGTCCTAAGATGATGTGAGCTGGATTGCAATGCAAAGCCCAACTGATATACCTGTTCGTATTTGGATGAGCTCCTTCGCGACGCCTAATTTGTCCAGCTCATTCGCGATGAAAGGTTGATCGAAACCCGCCGGCCATTGTGCTCCAACGTACCATCAATTACGGACGAAGTGAATCAAAATGAAGCATTGGAGTCAGAGAGGAGCCACTGACCCATAGGAACGCGGAAGAGGATACTCTCCATAGCAGAATTACTCCCTCCGTGAGTCAAGAACATCCCGGTAGACTATGCCAGCATAAACAAGTCTCCCAAGCATAAGCATCGATACTCACAGGATGACTGAGTATCGCCCGCTGAGGTGTCCAAACAGCCAACAACCCCTTATTCTTCCCCTTCCCTATCCTCGACCTCATCATTTCTTTCACTTCGTCAGGAGCATTCCCCTCGGCCATGATGAAAGGGATCTCCAGCTCTTCAAGCACATCGATGAGGATCGAGACCTGCTGCGGTAGTGGAGCGAAAATGACCGAGCCAAAGCTATCCTCGCTCAGTTCACAGTCTGGGGAGGGACAAAGCTGAACATACCTGATATACAACAAACTCTTCGGTGCGCATTTGTCGAGATAGGCTCGACATCCACCTTGTTCAGTTTCGACCGTCCATTCGTCCCGCACAGTCGGTGGAAGCTGTGGCCCAACCTGATAGAATGTCCCGAACTACTCTCATCACTCCCTATCCAGCTAATTCAGCAAACCACATACAGTCTCCTCCATCATGCCCTGTAGTTCCTTCCCAAGTACCATCGGCCAGCCTAGGACCAGCTCATCGTGCCAGGTATGCAGAACCCTTCCCAAGGCATAGTAGTTCCCTATCCTGTTCACGACCGAGTCTGTCAAAGAGCTTAGCGAGTGATATCATCGCCGCAGAAGGCTTGGGGACTCGCCTTTGACAATCGGATTAGACTCGTATACATCTGTCCGCCCTTTTAGCTCACTCACACCGCCCTGTAGACGGATACAGGACTGACGGAACGGCCATAAGGTCGGTATCTCCATGATATCCTCACTCTCGGAAATGAGCTAAAATGCTCATCCTTTAGTACCAAGACTCCTTTCCTCGTTGGGAAGCGGCCTCACATCTCGAGCTAACTGCTTCTTCTTCTCCTCGTCCTGCCCCGAATTTTCGCAAACCTGATCAATCCTATTCAAGAATTCATATTTCTGCACAAACATACTACAACCTCATCAGCTGTACTTTAAAGCCGATGAGTCATTTGCTCACAAGACGAAAGAAGCGGTGTTATACGGTGCATAGCCGATAACCCGTGGTAGAGGGGTATCAGGTTTGAGGGAGACGATAGTATCCTTCACATTCTTCGCGAACAAACCGAGGGTGACGTCTGTGAGGATGGCCGAGTATGGGATTTGGTGGGGTAAGACTTGTTCCTTCGTCAACGGATCTTGCACCTCCTCGAGCTATACCTCATCAGCTCGGGTGATTTGCATTCTTGAGAGGAACTTACCTTAGCAAGAGGCTCAGTGAACGGCGCGAGTTGTTCCATACATTCCGTCCTGAACCCGCCTGTCTTACTCCACATTCCAGACTTCTCCTGCTCCTTCCCTCCATAATGCAATATGATCAACCGCTTCGGGTCATCCAAGGGAGGGTATTGAGCGAGCTCGAGGGCGACTGCTTGTGAGCGTGTCGAGGAGATGAGGAGGGTGATGTGGAGAGACGGATTGAGTTGGAGGAGATGAACTGAGAGTCCAATGACGGAGCGGGTATGTGCCCATCTACCGCCGTGTCAGGAAGGAAGGTTAAGGAATGGAGACGTACAGGAGGTAAGTGACGACGAGGTAATGCGTCGATTTTTGAGTGGTGTGGGTCATGTTGAGTACGATGGTTGTCCAGCTGGTTGAATCCGCTCAAGAGAGCAGTTTCAACTATAGGAATTGGCTGCATACTGAATCTCCGTCAACTTTATGCGTGTGTTGTTGTATGGACAGTTTGGTCCCGAAAGATAGTCGCCGGAAGTCCGGAAGGAATAGGGGCCGAGACCGTGTGATCCACGTGGCAGAAAGGTGGAGGTGTCCGTGCGATGTCCGTTTCCTGCTTCTTGCCCTTTCTCTCACTCGTCACTCCTACTCTATAGTAAAACTGCCGCATGCGGTCTTCTCTATACGTTGTTGACAATACCTTCACGTTGAGCTGTACCCGGATTTGTTGACTGAGGTGCAACAAACAACACGTCTGAATCCACATGCAGATAACAACCAACCTACTATTGTGTAGCTACAGGCTTCAGCTTAAGGCAGAAGCAGGTACGAGCTGGAGGCCTCCTCTACACTATTTCAGTCCGACCTTCTCCCAGGAGACCTTTCCCATAAATCGCTTCTGGTGAAAATCGGCTCCGTGCTGCATGTAGACCATTCCGGTCGCCTCGTAATTTCCAAGAATCAGCATGAGGTACTTTACCTGAACAACACAACACGATCAAGAGGATGTCTAAAAGTATGATTGACCGCGCGTGATCTGTTCACGAGCCTTGCCACGAGCTTGTTTAACGCAAATCGTCTGGTGAACCTTAAGAAGGTTGAATGGTTCGTAATCCCAATGGACTGATATGAGAAATGATGTTGCTACACGGCCGTATGTTGCGCGTTCTCGTCCCGATTACCTATATATACCCGTACTTCTCTGCTTGTATATGAGGGATTTAAAACGCCTTGTAAGTGGCAAAGAGCGAGAACCGCATCGAGTTTGAGGCGAGAATGACAGGATAAGACATCTGGCCATGCAGCGGTCTCATTGTCACGGTGCTACGTCGACCAGCAGTATGGCCCGACGCTCAGCTCCTGGAATCGGCGACGGTTGACTTGGTCTCGGCGAAGGGCAGGTACCGGTCTCGTTCTCTCCCATCACCATTGACACATCGAGTGCACAGTGCTGTGCTTGCTGTACCGGACTTCTGTCTGATCTCTTGGGCGTCGTGTTATCCTACTAGTGAATCGGCAAGCTCATAACGTCGCGGAGAGTATGTGGAGAGCTCCCGCTGCCATCGATCCTTCTCGAGTCGTCTCCTGGCCGAATAAAAAGATAGAAGACCGCGCGTGCTTTGACGCGAGCCTGGACACAGCCTTGGTGGACGAGGATCACCTGGTGAAACTTGAAGAATGCTGACTGGACTTTTGAGTCGATTCGACCCCTTGAGAAATGACCGTGCAATTTCGAACAGATTGTTCCCACATAGCAAACAAATCCACCGAGGTGAATCCATCACGCGTGGGCTCAGTGACAGCGGCATAAAAGTGATGATTCGATGCACTTCCTTGCTGATGATAAGAGGACCCTTCTAGTGCCGCAAAAGAAGAAGATCGGCACCTCTACTGTCTTATTACGTATCATCGCTCACACATCCGTTCAGCTCCCAGGTTGTAGGTATAAGACCAGGTCCCTGACTGATCGATTCACCGACGATAACGCTTGCTCGAGGAGGCTCAAGTACCTATCTCGGAAGGATCAAGCCATCTTGACTCGCCATGATCTTTGCTCGAAGTCCTTCTAGAACACCGTTGTTCTTCGATGAAAAGAAGAATGACCTCGCGTGAGTAGATCTCACGAGCGAATTGGCTCATCGTCAATCACGTCGTAAGATGGGTAAGTGTTGACAATTTCTTCTCCATTAATGATTGAGCAAATATAGTTGAGTTTCTGCTACAAGGTCTTACGTTGCATACATCGTCTTGATCACCTATATACACCCACTACAGAGCACTTGTGTAAAGGAGAAATTTGCATTTGCAGGATGTGGTGAATCGTGTCAAACAGGGAATTTGTCGCTCGTAAAAGGCTTGGCTTAGGTGGATGCGATGTAGACAGTGTATGTCAATAGGGAGACTTCGTTCCCTGTCTCGTTTTATTTCATTTATTTCGATGCATGCGGTTAGATAAGGAGTCACGATCGGAAGAAAAATCTACGGAATATCATCATGTGCACATGAATACCGATGGAGTGGCCGATTGGGAACCGATACGCAGGGGTCCGATTGAGATTCAATCCATGGCTATGGTACGGCTTTATAGACCCCTTCAGCTGGGGTTCATGAAGGCTTCTGAATGCTGTCAGAGGGAATGAAAGAAAATAACGGCGTCCTTGGTGATGGTTTTCCTCTGAGGAAGCAGGCATATCATCTCTTCTTTCCTGAGCGTTCCCCATCGAGGTCCTTTCTAGAACATTCCACATCGAGGTCCGTCCTTCAACATCATCCTTGAATGAAGAAGATAGATGACCGCGCGTGAATAGATCACGAGTATTGCTGAGCTTTTCAAGGCCATGAACCGGTAATATATGTAAGATTGGCTTTCATATCCTTAACCTTGAACCGTTAAGTATGACCTGTGCATGCTCTGACACCGCTATGTCTCTTGGGTCACCCCTCCTGACTCAGGTCCACCCATAGGGAGTAGTATAATAGCATGCGTCTCAGGCCTCTGGTTCGGTACCTCAGGCAGCGCAATTTCTTGCGTACCTCGACTCTGATGTAACTACTTGAGCCGTTTAAGTGAATGTCTTTGTACGCCGTGCTACACGGCCGTAGTTGGGATTTGGTGCATGTTTACCTATAAATACCTCTGAGGCGCACTTGTTTGATGGAGAAAGATACCAGTGCAGCATGTGGCAAAACTCTGGAAATCAGGGGATTTGCCGCTCGTGGGGAAGGATGGCTTTGATTAGTGTAATACAGGACGGTACAATCCAAATCAGGACAAGCTGTTTTCAAAAACCTGACCTATAAAGTTGACGCTTGTAGGTGAGACCTTATGACTCAGCAGCAACAAGGGCATGATAGTACTGATGGACGTATGCCGATGGACTAACCACTCCGAGCCGATAATAGAGGCTGTCACCTACGTAGTCTCACCCATCCGAGGTGCCGAAGCGCAGTTCCATCCAGTAGACAAACTTGTTCGTTTTCGTGGTTACTCCCCAAAATGGTATAGTTCAAGACATCCAAGATCGAGAACCAAGAGTAGATCGCGTCGGGAGGAATAAAGGCATATCCACTTTCACTCTATCGTCTTGAGCTTGGGTCCTTCTCCAGCATTCTTTGACGAAAAAGGTTTGATGACCGGGGGGGATTGGATCACGAATGTGTGGTTGAGGTTTTTAGGGTTCCTCACAGGCCACGATAGAACCGGGGTTTGTATGAGTATTGAGACGAGAACTAACTAAGTCTGATGGTGATCATAACCATTGCGAGATCTTGGTTTGAAATCGTGCTACATATATTCAGGACTTTAGTTGTTATGCACAGGCTGCATCGAAATTGTTCCCTTCAGACTGACTGACGTTTTTGTAGGCCGGATCACGATCCCATGGTCCCCGTGCATCTCCTTCTCTTTCCGCACTCTGCTGTGTGAAACATACTTTCGAAGAGTGACGCACAATGTCACGATATCAGTCTTGCACCGCGCCCATTAAAACGAAAACGAGCCGCTGACGCATCGCGTTGGACAGGCTCGTCGACCCGATGCTCTGTGATCCATGCATGCCTAATCCCTCTTCAATGACCTCCTAACGAGGAACGTCCTCTCTCCATCACCAGCACCCAACGCACCCAATTCCTCCACCTCCATACCTGCCCCCAACATTCCTTCTCCGGTCAAATCATCCACTACCCGTCCCTTCTTCATGACCACATACAGCTCCATCCCATCACCGACCTCGATATGCCGCTCTGTCGCTGATGTGAAGGAGTCCACGACCAGTCCGAGAACGGTAGCGAGGGGGAGATTGCCGGGGATAAAGGGTTCTACACCTGGAGCGGGTGTCTGATTGCGGAAGTAGATCTGATGACTCTATTAGCATGACATACATGAAGACAGAGCTCAACTCACTTGGTTGTCCAGGAATGGCTGGATGATGGACTGGGCTGCACCAGCTGCGCGACATGCCTCCCGCTCATAGCTCCCGACAGGATCGTACGAGTACACCGCGCCCGTACCTGCAGGAATGTCATGAGTACCTCCGCACGTTCACGGCAGCGATTGCGGGTTCTCAGCAGAGGCCACACTCACCATCCTCCTCAATCCCTCCAAGAATATTGTAAACGTAGTAAGGGAAGAACCGCTTCGCGTACAGCATCGTTTGGATCATTCGTGCGATCGCCTTCAGTCCCATAGGCTTGTTGTGGTTGTGCTGGTACCACTGCATGCAGTCTGTCAGTACCAGGTCAGAGAGAAGGCAGCAATCTGCTGTGGAATCTTGCCGGTACTGACCTCTAATCGTTGCTTCACTCGCTTGACGAAGTTATTCCCATCTGCTGCGAAACCGTTCGTCGCCAGGACGGCATTATCAGTCCTGAAGAGCGATGTCAATCTCGAACCTGCGTGAGATGACGATGCAGCAGAACTGCTGTCAAGCTCATGAGACATCACTCACAGCTGAAACACCTTCCTCGCATATCTCGTCTGAATGCTATATCCCTCAGACTGCCTCGTATCGCCCGCGATGACACTGAAGTCCTTCCCTGCGATGGCAAGGATTGTGCCGCCATTATCCGAGTATGGTGAGAATCGGCTATTTAATCATCAGCTAAACGCTGCAAGGAAAGGAAGGTGCACTGACTGCTCGGTCGGAGCGGTGTGGGAATCATGAAGAGATGACGGCGGTTGAGCGTATAGAGCCATAGTGTAACGTATACAGCGATCTAAGAATTACTCGCTGATTTGCGGTATCAGCTTACCGCTGATGATGTATCGACAAACGAGTGATCTTTGGTGGACCTCATCCACCGCATGCGCGTCTGGCAATCCGCCGACAAACGCCGTATGTGGCGGTTCACGGTTCTGGCCTCCGTGTTTCAAAGATTATCATTCCTGGACGGGATTTGTTTTGTTCATCATACGTCAACCCGGTTGATACAACAATCCACACTAGTCTGACATCGTACAATGACCTCACTTCGCCGGGACAGCCGAGAGATGATACCCTTCCATCTACTGCCTCTCTTCTCCTGTCGATCTTGTTGGGAAGTTCAATGACAATACGATCCCAAGGGCATGGAAGTGAGGGAGGGGTTGAGATGATGTACTTGCCACTGATGGTTTCTTTCGTCGTTCTCACTTGACCTTGCTACTCACTCTCACAGGTTGAGAGACTGTCACAACGATACATTTCAAGCAATCTGCATCAAATCTCTGTGACTGGTTTCGCCTTGTCGAGATGTCCCTGAACAGCAACCACCTCGCTCCTCCTCGTCCAGGCTTTACCAATCCCGACTACGCCATCCCCCTCTCACCACCAAGCCGACCACCTTTCGCACATTACTATTCATCATCAACCCTCCCAGCTACACCGTGTACCCCTTATCCACCTCGCCCAGCTGCCTCAGCAAACGAAGTAACCACTACCCCTCTCAAGCCTTACCTCACCCTTCCACCTCGCTTGCTCCTGGCCACCCTCACGCCCGCCCTCCTCCCACTCATCCTCACCATCGCCCACCTCATGCAGAACCGCTCATCGACCGCCTCACTTGCCGCTTCCCTAAAATCCTCCCTCCTCTCGGCATGTTCCGGTTTAGCGACAGGAGCTGCCTCCATCCAGACTTTACCGAGATACCTCGCGATGCAAACGAACGATGAAGTCGTCCGTGCTACTCAAGCGAGTATCTTGGCGCTCGGTGCGGCATTGATCGATAGTATCACCATCATCGAGACGGTCTTGACCTTTGTCCTGGACACATATAGGAGTATGTTGTTGTGTACCATCGAGCTGGCAGTGAGAGGGACACTGGATATTCTGATTGGCGCAGTGGAGGTGGTGAGTAGCCTTCTGCCATGCATTCGAAAGCTCAACTAAAAGCTGTGACCCCTAGATCTCGACCAGCGTAACGAGCTCCCTCAATGATATTCGCTCTAGTATACAGAACGACATCACCTCAGCGAATAATGCCATCCAGTCCGCCGTCAGTACGATCAATGTAAGTGGCCGAACAAACCTAGGGGTCTTGCTGATGGCCCGTAGACCGGCACAAAGCTCGTAGGCGTGACGCTCACCGTGCCTCAGTTCTCGATCCCTTCCCTCACCGCTCTCCGAAACGTCACCATTCCAACCACTTTCGAGTCCAACCTCATTACCCTCAATAACACGCTTCCAGATCTTAGCGATCTCAAAGCGAAGCTGGATGCGATCGTTGATACTCCGTTCGAAATGCTTAAAACGCAGATCAACGATACACGCCTCGAAATGGCCGCAAGCTTTAACTCCTCGATCCTTCCTGTCCCGCCTCTCTCGTCACTCGCCGCCAGCAATGCGCAGGACCTCTCGAATGAGCTGTGCTCCAATCTCGATGCATCACTGATCGACGATACCGCCAAAGCCTTGCAGAAGCTATCGATCGTGGCGATTGGACTGATGTTGTTCCTCCTCTTTGCGGTATGGGCAGCTCTCTGTATCTGGGAGTGGAGGAGATGGAAAGCCTTGAAGGATACGGTGGACGAGGTGGAAGTTGAGTTGCAGAGGGAGGGAATGAAAGATCCATGGAGGATGGTGGCGATCGTGGAGCATCCGGTATTGGAGCGGTATGGTAGTGCCGGCCTTACCATGCTCGCTCCCGCCAAGCGAACAAGAACCAATCTCCGTTGGCTCCGTAAGTACCACTTTCTGATCGAATGCGCTTTGTTGACAAGGATGGGATAGTCGCCTATCTTGCTCATCCAACCTGCTTGGCCCTCCTCTTCATCGCATCTCTCGGCTTCCTCTCGCTCGAGTTCCAGCTCGTGGCGCTCAATGCAATCAAGGAGCATGCGCACGAGAACGCAAATGCTACCGTCGCCGCATCCACCGACTCGCTCGCTACGAAGCTAAACGCCCTAGCTACCGATTCCAGCCAGCAATACGCCAACGACTTCAATGCCGCTATTGCGACATACCAGAATCGAATTGACAATGAGCTGTTCGGGACGTGGTTGAATACGACTGCGATTACGCTGAACAGCACTCTCGTCGAGTTCTACGATGGGATACAGGATGGTATGTCGGTCCAAGAACCTTTATTGAAGTACTGATGAGAACAGCTCTCAACGTCACCTTCGGCGGAACGATCCTCTACGATCCCATAAAGACCTTCATCTATTGCATCCTCGGCTCGAAGATCACCAACCTCGAACAAGGTCTCACCTGGATCAGTCAGAACGCGCAAATCACCCTGCTGACCCTGCCGAATAACATCCTTCTACTCTCAAACTCATCAATGAACGAGATAGTCTCGCCCATTACCGCTGCAGCTATTGGATCTGGGTCCGGCTCCAACAGCTCCAACGATGGGATCGTCGGAAGCCTTATAGACCATTTCGAGAGTGCTCTTCGGGCTGAGCGGAACTTCTACGCCATCCTACTCGGGGTATGGCTCGGCTTCGCGTTGATCGGTCTCATCGTGGTCATCTGGCATTCTGGCGGGAGCGACAAGTATATCGCCTGGCGAAACAAGCGAAACCCTCAAGGCGAAATTGTGAAGGCCAAGTTATGGCCTAAGAAGCAGGATCATCCACTGTACGACGAATACGCCGAGAAGCAGTTCCGAGGGACTTCACCAGCTGTCCCGCGTATTGTCGAGCCCGACTTCGCTCAAAAGACTGGGAACGAGCACTCCTTCGTTGACGCCGTTACAGTGCGAACCTCTGTCCCGCGCAAAGGGACATTCGGGTCTACCATGTCATCTCTCGCTGCACCAGGCCAAGCATTCCTCCGGATGGCCGGTCGGGCAAACTCCGAAGATGGTCGGACCAAGCTCGTAGAGAAAGGTCGAAGCTCCGAGAAGTACAATTATGACGTACCGATTGAAGCGCTCGAAACTCCTCCGCCATTCTGGGTGAACAAATTCTTCAGCGCTGTAGGTTCAGCTCGGGACCTCCTTCCGACAAGAGGTCAGAGGCACGGTGCGGCGTTGGCGAGGAATGGTAGCTCCAAAACCGAGAGATCGTTCGGTGCCAGTGCGGGTATGCCTGGATCCGATTGGCGTGGTAGTAGCGGGAGCGGGAGGGGCAAAGAGCCGGCTTGGACGATGATCGATCCGCAGAGTATTGGTCGTGCGCTCGATGGGCCAAGCGATGATTCACGGTATCCCCCTCTCGCACGATCAACTTCGTCTACTGCGACGACAGCCCATCCGATCTACCCACGACCGATGTCTCGAGCTCCGACACTTCGGGAAGGCAATACAGTCCCTACTCGACCAATACAACGATCTATGGAGGCTCCACCTTGCCCAGACTCGATCGATTGCCTCCAAGACGAGTCTAACCACGATCAACGATACGAAGACGTCCATTAACCTACGCCAAGCTCGCTCGGGGAGGCTCAGGTGGAAGCGTGAACAAAGTACAGACCGGTACTCAGGCTTTGGCGGCGATACTGGGGACCATGCAAGAAAGAAGGAGGAGGGAGACGGGTGATCCTTTCGTCACTCCGTTTAAAGATGCGCCTGGTGGACGGATATGAAGTGACGATCTTCAAGCTACTATGTATCAGTAGAGTAGGAACAGATAAGATGCATGTATGACGATGCTAGATTAGTTTTCGGAACCTCACCTAGGCGATTGTCGGGCGCTCTCGTACCTAGAACATGGCGGTAGATCGGGTGGAAGCTTATACCACGCGAAGAGGTAAGAAGGGGTGAGAGGCGAAGAGCGGAGGATGTAGGGGGAAAAAGCAGTGCGGAAAGGCTAGAGCCGGATTCCAGTGGCTACGACAAGGGAGACAAAGCCTCTGACATCAGGTCATCTCGTCTTATGCGCTTCCTCTTCACGCTTGTACCGTCCAATGAATAAAGCCGCGATTGTCCAACTACAAGCTTGCATGGCCTAGATCTCCAGAGAAAACGCCACAATTCTCCGGCTACATTCCGTTTCACCTCAGTGATCTCTTCCATATACCTGCCAGCCACCCCTCCGATCGCCGCGCCGACCTTCATCTCGTAGCCGAGTGGACCAGATTCACACCCTAATTTTCGGCCTTTTCTTTAGTCTCGCCTTCCCCCCAAACTCATGTTGCTTGATCTCCAATATCTTCTGAGCATTGAAATCTTTCCCTAACCATCTCACAAGGACAAGCGGTTTCGTATCCGCTCCTTGTTCACCTCGAAGTGGACGATGTAAGTCGGGGTGGAGTCCGATTGGTCTAGCTTTGAGGGCGTGGATGAAGTCGGGATGACGAGTGAGGTATTCTTCGACGTGGACGAAGGACCGTTTTCGGATGAGGATGTCTGCCATACGTTCGCGTACGAGTGGCATGGTCCCCTGCGGAAGGACCAGCATTAGCCAGGGAAGTCCAGTCAGACGGAGAATGCTTACGCCAGAGACCACCCATAAGTGCTCGCACTGCGGAAGCAGTTCTGGCTCCTTGCCTTGTGCTTGAGCAGCAGCAGTCCGCTCCGCGTTCATTGCTTGTTGAAGGCCTTGGACCTTGGTGATCATTTCGCCGACTGATAGTGCCGTTGTATCCTCGCCATCTGTGCCCTCGAAGGGGATAAGAGTGGATATAAGGAGGGACCCCTCTAAATGGATATGAGGATCGTATACACGCCTCAGTGGAACTGCTCACGCTGCATGTCCCATTCTCCGCCCCACATGCCAACGAGTTCTGATCCAGCGGGTATGACCACATTGGCTGGACAGTATGAGTCAATTCTTAGCTTTAACCTCCATCAGAGAATACTTACTCCGCTTGACATTAGCGAGCACGGTGCTCATATCCCCATCGTCGTCGCCTTCCGCGAACTTAGCGTACTCCTCTTCCAGGTCGATCGTCCGCACACTCCGTCTCGGCTTTGCGTGTGCCCACTAAAGGCTGCATCAGCTTAGCCTCCAGAAGTCACTGTATCCTCACGGTCAAACCCAAGAGCCGCTTGAACCGATCCGGATCCGCTCCCTCAGCTCTGATCATCGTCTCCCTAGTCGGCCAATTACGTGTAACGATATCCTCGACATCGCCATAATGTCGTAACGGATTCATCAGATCTGGCGGGAGGTCGATCTCCAACATCTCCGGTACTGCCAGTCTCGAGAGCGTCTTTTCGTTCCATAAGCCTTTACATCTCGCCAGGACTTCTTTGAGCTGCTGTGGCGTGAAATCGGTGGGTGTGACGTGGACGCCGATCTCGCGAGGACGATCGCCGAGTCTGTTGATCGTCAGAACCGGTTGTTGAGGAAATGCAGACTGACCTGCTGTGAGAAAGGCTGCAGGTTTTTCGTCCGAGCTGGAATACCTGCTTCATCCGCCACTTGCCGATACCAACTCGAGGTCCTCCACCACCGCCGCACTGTAGTCCCCGTCAGAGGGAATCTGGTCATGTCGACATCGCTTACATCCGTACATCTGAGGTAGGTCAGGTGGAAGGCATCCTGGTCGAAAACTCGGCTCACCTCCGATATTTGCTGTCGCAAGCCGTACAGATCACCTCCGCCATATGCCCCATCGGCTCCTTCTGCTTCCCCCCAACTATCTGCCCAGAACCAACGATCCCCTGACAAACATCGCAAAACGCCCTCCTCGCTTCTGCATCTACCTCCTCATCCTCCACTTCCATCTGCGCCCTCATTCGTTTTCTCATGTCTACCGTTCCGATTGACGTACCCATTGTCGCGGGATCCGGCAGACTTGCTGGCCCATCGACCGATTTGCAGGAGCGACATCGGTACTCTGGCGAGATCGTCGTGGGGATTTGAGATTTTGGGGCGCGGATCAGTATTCGAGCAATGGGATTGGAGCAGGTGAGGCAGGCTGAGGGCTGTTCGACGATGACCTTCTTCTCGATCCCACGTTTCGTCCGTTTTGCTGGAGGCGGGGAGGAAGAGGAGGCGGAGGCAGAGGACGATCTGCGTGGCTTCGCTGTCGTTGGGGGATCTGAGTTGAACAGCAAGGACTTAGGGGCAAGATGATTGTAGGTTAGATTGCGGGTTGGTGCTACAGGGTTCTGCATTGTGCTTAAGAGGTCTAAAGGGTCCATCGCTGTAGGATGGCTCGCAGTCTGTTGAGCTGTATCGCCAAAATCCGGTAACCAAGCGAATAAGCTATCCAAGTTTGAGTCCTGCATCATCGCCTCGAGATCGAAGGGGGTCATTGGTGTTTGAGCGGTCTCATGTATTGCCCCGCTGAGATGAGAAGGTATTGCCGAAGTGGGCTGTTCTGCTGTTTGGCCAGCTTCCAGCGGTGGTCTCGCGTGGGTGATTAGAGGGTATGTGCCGAGAGCCGAGAACTCATTGGTGGCTGCTGCCGACACTGGGCCCGCTTCCTGAGGGGCTCCGTTGAATAGACTGAGTTCAGCTCGGACAGCTGTACTATTCGATCCGGTCCTCTGCTCCGCACCTGTCTTCAGCTTGATCAGCTCGACCTCCGCTTCTCGCTCCTTCTGCCTCGCTTCAGCAATCTGGAGCTCCAATGTTCGCGTCTTGAGGCGTATCAGCTCGGTCCAAAAGACGTGCCTTGTCGAATCCTCCGTACTCGTTGGCATCTCCGCAAGAAAGGAGGACACTGAATCGTCGACATTGGGCACAGAGCTTTTCGGTCGATTCCCGTTGGAATCTCTCTGGTCGCGCTCCTTTGACGATGAAGACGATTTTGTGCTCGCCTTTTGACCTGGGACCATGAGAGGCGCAGGATAGGAACCGAGCCCGTTGTAGAAGGCGTCGGTAGGATGAGTAATTATCGGTCGCTGTCGACGGTTCTCACTGTCTGGATTCACAGCTCGAAGCCCGGCAGACGGCGGTATTGTCCGGGACGACGGCCCCACAGGATCGTTTCCGTTGAACTCCCCCGGCCGAGACATACCCCCATTGTCGCTTCGAGGACGACGGTTGGGTCTCGGAAAGGAGCTGAGCCTGTCTGCAAACTCCTCTGATGTAGTCTCGGTTACCGAGCGGGACTGATCACCGCCATCTGGGGCAGTCGCACCCGAAGCTTCGGCTGTTTGGAGGGAGAAGCTTGCCCCTATCCCCTCATCTCCATCTTCCTCCTCGTTATGAACTCCGGTGAGTACTGCCGCAGAACGAGGAGAATCGGGTCGAGGTGGTGAGAATCTACCGGGCCTTCGTGCGCCATTGACGGGAAAGACGGAGGTAACGAAATCGTCCCAGGCAGGTTGTTGAGGGATAGCACTGTTGGCTTGCGATTGATTACGGTCGACCTGTCGTGAATAAGCCATACGATCTGTCGCAAGGAGGAAGAATACGTACCTTTGATGTTTGCTGCTTAGGCTGCATGCGCCAAAGGTAGGAGACGTGGAAGTCAGATCACCGCTCTTTCCGCTGATCAAGCTTTGTCGGCGTAGCGGTAATATTATCGTTGATAAAGGAGAGACAATACGAGAAAGACTCCGTGACACAGGGCTGAATGTCGCCGATAGATCCGTGATTAGCTTTGCTCCAAGCAAATGTGTGAACGAATGCAAAGCATAACTCCTCTAGCAATACCTACCGGAAAGCCACGTGGCTCTATCGGGCCGAGCGTTTCCCATCGCTGAAGGACTGGATTCCTTGCGAGCACCTCTAACTATCAAAAGCCCGTGTAAGGCGGCATGGTATGCCCAGCCATGCCCCTTCTCCCACATTCTCCTCTTCCCCGACATCTTCACCACCATCCGGTCTCGGGGCGAGTGAAATCAAACCGCTTTCGGCTACTCATCCGCAACTATCGATCCTTTCGACACCCCTGACTTCCGACCCTGATGGACCTATCCACGTCGAGTATAGAGTATACAATTACCGTCGATTGCCCTCTGGCCGAGTGAATCGAGGTGATGGCTGGGGTTTGATGGACTTCCTATGGGGTGTCGGCTTGATATGGCTTCCAAGGAAAGGGTTCAATCTCGACTGGGCGCTTGAGGGCTGCTCTAAGCGTCTGGTTCAGCATGCAGTAAACAATCTCTACGAGATACAAGAGGCCAAGCTGATCGATCGCAGCCGTTGTCGATTTGCGTTATGGCAGTAGCCGTCCTGCTCATCGCCAAAGCGCGGACAGTCATCTATCGTTCGTCCTCCCATATCCTATCTTAAACCAACCCGACTCAATCTCTCAGAATCAGTCACCCCGCTTCCACTTCTCGGTATCCAGCTCTCAATAACTCGGGGCTTCTCCCTCCCTTCTCCTAGATCGAGAATCATCATCCCCCTATCCACATCATTCACCTTCATCCCCCTCTCCGAGATCGCGACGGTGATCATCAACGAAGGTTTGTGGAGATGGAGTGTGAGATATTACCTTGCAGTGGTGAAGAAACGGGGCGAGGGAGTTTTGGTCGCTTTCGACGTCGGTCTAAACCTCTTTCACCTCGCCTTTGGCTAATGCATTTATTCTCAGCGCATCATGCCTCCTCTTCCCGTATTGCTCGAAGTCTACCACGGCGTCCGGGAATCCCTCTTTGACGAGTATGACGATCACCCCGAGCCCGAAGCTACAGGTACAGGATGATGGATAGTGTATTGCATTATTCACCATATAACCTCCGCTCGTAAGAGACATTGACTCCCATTCGTCGTATAATGGTACGTCATGTGAACTTTTCGTACGAATCGATAAGCGCTAGCCACCGAATCCATCGTCAAAGCGTGAATTGAGAACCTCCTTCCAGGTGATCTAAAGCACAATCGAATCCGATCCGTTATCATCAGCTGTGAACGAACTGGCCTCGGAGTGAAAAGGCGAGTCGCACGTACGGGGGTAGAGCTTTGATAGCTTCACTTCCCTCGACCACATTGATCCCTTTCGAAAGTTCCTTGATCGTTGAGATCGGTATTCCAAAGGGTAAACCTCTGAGAACGACCCTCTTCCCACTCATCCCTTTCTTACTCACCCACTCTCGATCGAAGTTTGAAGCCAATCCCGAAGTTTCTTTCCGTCTCTCAGCATCACGTTCGGATTTGACATCAAACGCTCTGAGTTGTGTCCCAGCCCAATCCGTAGCGGAGGAATCGATAAACTGTACTCGAAATGGGTCACGGAAATTGAATGGGTTGGTGATATTTGATGTTTGAGCGATGACGTTGGGTAAAGGTTTCGAGCATGAGATTGGGAAGATAGGTTGCGTCGAGAGGAGACCATAGACGCTCGATGTGAGTGTTGCGTCGGGGAAGGTGAGGTGATATGTCGTGGTCAGGGATGGACGTCGAGGTAAGGAAATAGGAGTGGGAGTGACTGTTTCAAAACGTAACGTCAAGCTTTAAGGAATTCCGCTTCCAGATGGAATCGATGTGCGGACGTACTATTGCTCAAAGGATAATCCCCATCGACAGCTCCCGAGTCCCGCAAAGCCCGGAGAACATCCGATGGTAAAGCACATTTCGGTACCTCATGCAAGACCAAAGCCATCGGTCGTCTCGAGTCCCCCATCCTCTCTAAAGGAAAAACGTTTCCATCAGCATCTCCGTCGGTCCTACGCCCAAAGCTCGTTATGGATGATGGGGTAGCTGGAGGTGGGACTGACCCCATTGACGATAGGATATCGTTCTGGGACGAAAGTTGTTCTGTTCCGCAACGGAGATCTCCCGAGAAGTTATTTTGGTAGCCATACGAGAGAATGTGGGTCGCATGGTGCTTGATGTGTGGAGATGAGGCGGACTCAAGAATACCGAAGGATCACAGGTCACGGTTCGAGGACGCGACATGTGGATGGGACCATTCGTGACAGGCCACTTTCCTTCTTTTGACGTGTTTTCACCCAGAAAGACTGCGTGCATCTAAGATCGTCCGATCTTGCGCTCATGCTTAGTCGACGTCGAATGCTTGCTCACCGAAGCGAGCGAAGACGCGGTGCAAACATGGTCGAGTTCATCGGTGAATGCTATGCATCTGCCTCGCTTGGCTCACTGCCCTACGTACAGCTGGTGACCGAAAAGAATGCAGCGCGAACCAGTTCTCAGCCGAACCTATTCCCCGGTTTAGGATCAGCTACGATCTTCAAGCAGATTGCGGTATAGAGGCCGGTTGATCAGCAGTGTATGGAAGGGCAAACGCATCACATCTCCGTTCTGGCTTGTCTGGCAAGTCCAGCTAAGAAATGCGCAAGGTACGGCATGGAGATACGAGTCCGCGGGATAGCGAATGGTCAGCTGCCGGTATGAATATGCCGTTTCTGAGCGGAAGGCGAGGTGATATGTGCGGATGAGGGCGTAGGTGAGTACAGTTGAGTTTCGTCAAATATGCTTTTAGTATGTTCGAGTGGAGTCGCGCCCATATTTCGACATATGGATACTGTCTCTAAATGCTCAATCTATGACAATAGTCCTCCCAACGGGTAAGACACAGAACCTGTCCTCGTCCATCTCCAACTTCTTCCTCGCAATAGCCAGATCCAATGGCGGCTTATTATCTGACCCTCACCCATCAGCTCGATCGTTGATTGGGGAGTTTTGCGCACAAGCCTCATCGCTCATGAGCCAAGTCCCCCAGTGAACGCCAACACTCTTCTTCGCACTCATCTGTAGTGCCATACGAACAGCTCCTTCGGGATCGGTGTGTTGCAAGTGCATATGCCATCGAGGTTCGTAGGATCCTATTGGGATGGCGGCAAGATCGACGGGACCGAACACTCGACCGACCGCTGCGAATAGCGTACGTGAGTAGCTGGGTCCGGCATGAGTCGGGTTTGCGCAGTAGAGCGAAACTCACCCGGTATCGCCAAGATGGATGAAGGAACGGGGTCTGGGAGCGTCAGATTTGACATGGAAGGCGGACCAAAGCGTGGCGTTGGTGTCAAGAGGCGATCGGGCGGACCAGTGCTATTCAACGATGAGTAACGAGAGATCCAGTTAGACCCACCATTAGGGGAACGGACGTGATGGTGAAAGTGGTGTCTTGCTTTCCTTCTCTTTTCAATGTATACTTCGTGTCCTTCCACCAGCTTCCTCTTATCAATACCACTTAGAAGGGAAGAAGCAGAAAGCTCACTCAAGCTCGGTGACTCGAGTCACCCCTAATTTCCGCATGAACCGCCCGACACCTTGTGGAACGATCCATTCGCAACTATCTCCCAACTTCTGCACAACCTCGGGGTCGAGGTGATCGAAATGACTGCGGCCTCGCTTATTAGTATGGTAACGACACAACGACAACTTGTCGGTTGAGGACACGCAGAAACCGACTTGTGTGAAACCAGCACCACGTCTATCCGTCTAAGCTCTTCTAACTCGCAAGGGGATGGTCGTAATCGATGAGGCGCAAGAACAGATTCAAGGGTTTTATCGGATAGGGCAGGATCGGTAAGGACGGCTAGGTTGTCGAGCGTGACGTAGGAGGTCGATTGCCCGAGCTGAACGAAACCCATCAAATCTGCTTCGTAGGAATATCAAGGGTGACGCACCCATGTCATTGTCAGCTTGTCCGTGACCTCGACATCCTCGCCCCTCGCGGAGAGTTGACCCTTCTCGGCTCGGGAAGCTGGTGTCGACCGTCCTGATGAGTTGCCGAAAAGCAAATCAAAGTCTGGTCGTTCGCTCGGTAAGTCAGGAATGGGTCGGTCCGCTGGAACACCGCTAAAACGATTCAGCAGGTTCGCGAACTGTAGTGCAGATGCCATACCCGTTGTAGAAGAGTTTGAGGGTAAGTGTTGAGACGATGATTTTCCAGAATGCCCATTCCTGTTCTCGGGTTAGCTCCTGGAACCACAAGAAACCGTCAACCCACCCATGCCCCTTGTTCTCGGTACTCGACGTATGGGTTCCAATATCTCCCTGCAAACCTCAAGCTAGCGAAGCTGTCGGACACAAGAAATTAGCTCAAGCGAAGATTCTGCGACGAGGGCCTACCGCTTCTTGATAGCCTCTTTCTCCTCTTCCGTCGCAGGTTTCGTATAATCAGGGATACCTATAGCCTCGTTCAGAGCAATGTTACGCTGTCGTATATGCGATCTTCGTATGGTGTCGGTGTAAGCTGGTCACTCGTATCAATAAGGCGTAGACTGCTGAGGCGATGTGCGAGAACCCACCGTAGTAACCCAGCCATGCTCCGGTCCAGACGACAGGTAAAGCGATAACCGCCTTCCTGAGACCTGAAAGCCCAGCGGCCACCATCTCGCTAACTACTTCAGTGTAAAGGTTCATCAGTGGTTAATCGACGGTGTGGTTCGTTGAACAGACCAGTTTATGGAAGGAGACGAGGACATGATCAAAGCCATCAGCTATCGACCCTTGTTGGTGCGGGGGAACAATGGCGAAAGGAAGCGTTTCCTCCTTTACGCGACAAAAGCCCTTCGTCGTAGAGATCGCCGCCCACGTTGTCTGGATGAAATTTTGCTTCCGTCGGCATGTTCCTGAGCTGTCTCCCGGCGACGTTTCAGACGATCCTTTTTCTCCTTGACCGCTTTTCCTTTGCTCAGAATATGCTCTTCAGATGGACATGAGCATCAACAGCTAGCTATCCTCGCTATCACAATGTCTTACCATTCACTTCCTCCGCTACGATATGACGCCTCTCCTGACCCCGCATCCCCATCCAATCCCTCACTATCACGTACCCATCCCCGACTTTTCGCCAGGCCACATCTCCGCTCAAAGCCCTCGATCATAGACGAGCTTCTCCCAACTCCAGCTTCTCGACCGAATCTCATCCATACCAATGCGGATACAATTCGTATACTCCGCCGGATAGGCTCGTTGGGCGTGATCGTCGTCTTCCTTCTCAGCGTCATCTTCCTGGCTAGCACAGACGAAGGGTCAAACAAGTCTGGAGCAGGACTGAGAAAGGTCTTTGAAGTGGGTAGCGATGCAGGTGTAGGAGGAGCAGGATGGGTTGCCCAGGATCTCGAGACGCCTATCAATGAGACGGAGGATATGGCTGGTCCTGTCATTTCTGGTGAACCTGAGTCAGGTGAGTATGGGGAAGCTGTTTCCGGATCTTCTTCTGATCTGGTTATTATAGATTTCGAAAAGTACACGATGCTACGTACTCTTACGCCTTCGGTCTTGAACGCTAGCGACATGTCAAATCGGATCATCTTCATCGGTGACGTTCACGGATCCTTCGACCCTCTGCTGTAAATTTATATTGTCGAGTGTGAGCGCGTTCTAACATTTACAGGCGACTGACGAGGAAACTATCGTACAACCCTAATGCCGATCGACTCATCCATGTTGGTGACCTCGTCGCAAAAGGTTCGAAAAGCGAGCAGGTATTGACATATATGAATCAAAGGCAAGTGCAAGGAGTACGCGGGAACCATGATCAGCCTGTCCGTACATCCGTGGAACATATGAGAGTCTGACTGATGATGTCTCAGGTGCTGCGGTGGCGAAGCTGGATGGAGTGGGCTGGAGGAAATGACTGGGAAGGATATGTTGACTCGCTCGCTGCGGAAGGGGCAAAGGGGGCGATCCAGGCGCTTAGCAAACAAGGGAAGATGTACCCTGAGGACTGGGAGTGGAAGGGGGAACATTGGGAGCTTGCACGGTGAGTCGGGATTTTCGGGGCTTCGATCCATGCTGACTCTGTCGCATGAACCTAGCGAAGCACAGTTACCTATACCTTCTGGAACTCCCCCTCGTCCTGCATATCCCCTCTCTTCATGCCATCGCTGTTCACGCCGGTCTCCTCCCGAACGATCCCCTAAAGTCCTCTTCGGACGCTTCTCAACCTCTCGTCTCCGCCAGCTCACTCGGTGTCGATACCGAGGTTGCAAGGACCAGCGAGGAGATCTCAATCCTCATCGACGTCCCTCAGAATCAAGACCCCTGGACACTGCTCAACATGCGGTCGGTCTACACGACGGGAAAGCGGAAAGGCAAAGTGACGAAATCGTCGAAGAACGGAACACCCTGGAGCGATGTATGGAAGGATGAAATGCAGAGATGTAATGGACCTGGAAAATGGTTTGGGGAGGCGATAGATGAGTGGACGGCGGAACATTCGGAGACGGAGGATGAGGTGTTGGATGAGGTGGAGGATGCGGCGACAGATGAGCTCGCGGGACAAGGTGAAGTGGGACGACAATTGGGTAGGAGAGAAGAGTTGCTCTCAGAACTCGATTGTTCGCCAGTCACGGTGATTTATGGTCATGCAGGTGAACTGATCAGGAGTGCAAGTGTCGAGACTGATGCAAACTTAGCTGGACGGGGACTCGACATCAAGCCGTTCAGTAAGGGTTTGGACTCAGGTTGCGTGGTGAGTGAACCATGATATGGAAGGGTTTGGTCGGCAACGCTGATTTTATACAGTACGGTCGACAGCTCACTGCGCTTGTACTTGGCAATCTGACTGGTCTTGATGGCGAGCCAGTCATGGTCGGCGATCATCGGGGGCTGCTGATCAGCGAGGAGTGTGGAGACGGCGGGACGTAGAGGATAGGTCTGAAATTTGGTCGAAAAGGATATCCTGCACTCTCTATACCGGTGCTAATGCGATGCAATGCTCTAATTGTTCCGTTTGCTGTGCGTGGTCCGATGCGATGAATCTCTGGCACCAATGAAGTACCACCTATTCCAGACTCTCACCCTGCTTCTTCCTCTCTTCCCCCTTCAACCTCCTCTCCTCATCCTTCTTCCTCCTAGCCTCCCTCCTCTCCTCCTTTTCCATCCTCTTCTCCACTTCCCCTTTCATAACCTTCGCCTTAACAACTTCCTTCACAGCTCCCTCCGCCTCCCAAAAACAAGACACCATCTTCCCTTTCTCTGTATCCTCCTTCCACTTCTTCCCAACCTCCATCAACGCCTCCTCAAAATCCCTCAATATCCGTTCCTTGACATCCTCACCGGTCTTATCCCTCTTCCCACCTTGTCTCGGAGCGAAAACCAATCTAACCCTATCCCCTTTCTCAAGTAAAGATCTAGCCAAAGCGATCTTATGTCCCAAATCACCTGAGGCAGATCCCCAACTGACTTGAACTTCCTTCTCCTCGGCGACGGTTCTTTGTCTGATGGATTCACGAGCGTGGGCTTCTCGAGAACGTTGAGCTTCGAGTGATTTATCGATGAGTTTCACGACGGGTGGGTCGATGGAGACTAGGATGAGGGAGTGAGTTCGGGGGTCGTAGCTTGTGAGTAGGTGTCGGAGGGGTTGAGGCGGAGCGAGGGAGTTATCAGTGGGTGAGACTAGTTGGACGACTTGGTAAGGGATTTGGTCATCGCGAGGGGGTAAGTTGGTATTGATTGCTAGGAGATGGGGAGTGGTGTTGAGCGGTCGGGATTGAGGTGGTCTCCGGATAGAGGGGAGCCTGGATGGACCGGCTTGCGACGTTGCCAGATATTCAGGCAGTAGTCGCAGCGGCCGAATCAGGGGACTAGGGCGAGCCATGGTAAAAGCGAGGTAATTGGAGCTTAAAAGTAGAGGTCACCTAATAAAAATATCAGGAGTTGATGATCCGTGCCTCACCTCATGCTTCTTTGAGCACCTTACCTTTGCTCATCCGTCCATCCTCCGTCAATAACCAACAGCTATCGGAGATATCCTTGTACACGGTAGCATCCCTCACGCTGAGCATTCCATCACGACTTGGCACTGCGCTTCCGAGGCTGTGACGTCGCCATGGAGGGCTACTCGGATGGCTTTGCGGAAACACAACGACCAAGCGAAGATAGCGAGAATGGCTACTACCCAAACCGTACTCGTGGCTACTGTACGTCTCCCCTCCACTTGCTCGGTTCATGACTTTGTATGACTGACGCGCTCTAGCTCAAGATGGTCCAATTTCACCACCCCGTGATCGATTCGCTCCACCACTCATCCACGCTTCATCCTCGAACTCATATGTCACGCAAGCCCAAATCGACCGGACCAACTCCTCCACCTCGGAAGGGACGACACAAAGACCTAGTCTGGCCGATAACAGGCGGTTCTCATCTGGGCTGGGAGGAGGGATGGGTAGTCTGCTTAGCTTTAAGGGAGGTGAGGGACGGAAGGAGGATGTGGTTCCTGTCGGATTCGATGAGGGTATCTTGAGGGGTTTGTGTGATATGGATGTGGGTAGTCTTTCCCGGGTGGAGATTGCAAGTGGAGTCTTTGCTGATGAACGTACCAGTGTGCGCTACCGTTACTGGCAGATCGGATAAAAAAGTCTATAGCATCTTGCAAGGTCAATCACACCTCACACTCCTGAGCGAAGCTGAATGTTCTGGGTAGCAAGTCGCAGTCTTCTTCCGTTCCCGAGCAGATATAGAGGAGAAATACGCCCGGTCCCTCGTCGAACTTTGCCGGAATACAGGAGACGTGTACGCCCGAGCAGATTGTAAAGCTGGGTAAGTTGCTCCTTCCCGCTTCTATATCATCGCTGATGAGGCATTTAAAGGACCTTTGTTGCGGCATATCATTATTCGTTGAAGTTGCAAGATAGCTTGGCGCAGAATCGGATACGATTCTCTCAGAGGTTGAATGAGATGAGCGATGAGTTATTGGGATTGGCTAGAGAAGGGGAAAAGCTGAGGAAATTGGTCCGTCCGGCTACAGGTCGAGGAGAGAGTGGTAGCTGATGTAACGGTTCGTAGCACAAGGAAAACGGCGCGCGGTATCAGGGGATCTTGCAAGAGAGCGAGATGGTCATGGACAAAGTCAGTCGCGAGTCTCGGTCGCCATCAGGATTGCCTAGATAAATACCACAGCCACAAAGCTGACATGCTTACCAGGCGAAAAGCCGATTCGACGCTACAGCTGAAGAGCTCGAACGTGTCCTTGTCGCCAAAGAAGGAGAATCATTCAAAGAATCCGGGATGCGATCTTCAGCTTCGAACTCATCTACCAATACTTCAAGCTCCTCATCCGGAACCACGACAGGAGTAGGCGGAGGCAAGCGAGTCCTAGGGAAGGCCATGACAAAAGGCGGACTGCTGTTCAAGGGTAAAGGGTCAGGATCAATGCAAAGACAGGAGGATGATGTTCGGGCCAGGATGGCGCAGGCGAGCGAGACTTTCCGGAAAGCGGTTTTGGAGAGTCAGGCGTTGAGGCAGGAGTATTTCAATTTTCAGTTGCCGAAGATCTTGCGGGTCAGTTGAGCTTCGTGTTCTCAGGGGCCCATGAGCTGACGAAAGTGAGTAGTTGCTGAAAGAATGTGCCGATGAGCTGGATATGGGGACGCAGTATCACCTTTCCCGCTTTGCTTTCTTGTACGAGTCGACAGTCGTTGGCGATGGCACGGTGCTGAACCCTATGGGTATGCCAGACGAGGGTAAGCGCAAGAACGGATCGCGAAGAGTGCTGATGAAAAGCAGGACCGGGTTTGAAAGCGATCTTCGAAGCGATCGATAATCGCACAGACTTCAAGTCTTACATGCAGAACTATGCTGTAGCAAGGGGTACACCTAGAGGACCTCGACGAGAAGGACCGTACGAAGAGGGCTTCGTACGCAAACCTCGTTGTCATAGTGTCCTCCAAAATTGACTCATAACCGTTTCCAGCTGCCCCGATTACCACCTCACATCGAGAAGTCCACAGACACCATGTCCGCCCAAACCTCAAGAGATACCTCACATCCAAACGGGAATCATCCTGCACCTGTACCTGCACCCGGACCACCCACACCTTCGGAATATGCTGTATCAGGCATACCCGCATCGACCGGCGCGACATTTGGCGTCGACCTCGGCGAGCAGCTACAGCGAGATCGGACGGAGATACCGAAAGTCGTCGTGAAGTGCGCACAAGCCATCGAAGCTTACGGTATCGAGTCAATGGGGATCTACCGACTATCAGGAACGACATCACGGGTTCAAGCGCTCAAAGCTGCTCTTGACAAGGATGTCGACACTGTCGATCTCATGGGCGAGGACTGGTCAGCGGATATCAACGTCATCTCCGGTGCATTGAAACTGTGGTTCCGTGAATTACCTGAACCTCTCCTCACGTATGGGTTGTATCACCCTTTCATCGAGGCGGCGAGGTATGAGAATGATCGATTGCGGCATATTCGGTTGCATGAACAGGTGAATGAGCTGCCTGATCCGAATTATGCGACTTTGAAATACTTTATGGGACATCTTCATCGGTAAGTGCGGAGTTATTAGGAGACTCGACCGAAGCTGATTGGCCTTGGGAAGGATACGGCGGAAAGACTCGATCAATCAGATGTCGGTCTCGAATCTTTCGATCGTCTTTGGCCCGACACTGCTGGGTGCACCGGCACATGAAGGCGGGTTGAACCTGGAACATATGAGTTTTCAGTGCAAGGTCAGTCTTTTCCGAAGTGATCATCATCGAGCTGATCATTGGCTGTACTGATAGGCAATCGAGACCATCTTGGAGAAGTATAACGAGATCTTCGTAGAGGAGGAAGGTAGTGCTGAAGGGCAACCGCAGGCGCAACCTCCGGAGTAGATCATATGTCTCAATCGATATGCACCAGTCTGGGTTCATGTAGCGATAATGTCTCTTCGGTTGGATCTGAGAGGGAGCGCGAATCTGGGACAGGTGCGGATGACATCTCCGTTGGCAGACGAGGCGATACTCAGCTTATGCATACGGTCCAGCTCATGTCGATACATCCCAGCTCGCCTTGCTCCATCACATCTGCGTTGTCCTATGGCTTCAGCGAAGCCGGGAAGATGCCATTCTCGATCTGCTCGTCCCAACGGGCAGTCTACAGAACATATCAGCCTAGCCCGAAAACGTAAAGTTTTGCAGCTGGTCAAACAGCTGCTTTTGACGCAGGATGAAGACTTTTACTAACCCATTCATCTGCGATCAACCCGGTCGTCAGTAGAGTTTTGAGAGCTGGATAGACGAGTTATGCGACGTACTAGGGCAAAGTGACCGGTAGGCTTTCTTGAACTGGTGGCAGGGTGCGAAATCCTCGCCCTTGGCGTTGACACATTTATGATAGTCTACGAAATTTTGCTGCGGATATGGGGATCGGAGGGGTATGAAGGGAGCAGGGAGTAACGAGTAGGACATCAATCGGAGAGTGCGAAAAGGTGGGATGAGGAGGATCCGGATCAGCAAAAGAGTTCGATCAGATCAGTTGAGGTAAACTCACCCAGCTATCCAAGAGAAGAAAGGGGTGATCAGATCGATCGCTTCATTGTATGGTGTTAAGGGACATACCAATGCTTCGTTTGGTTCTGATTGGGGAATCGGGCACTGAAGCACAAGGGGTCAACTCTACTCTTGCACTCTTGCACCAAAGATGATATTGATTCACTCGAAGCCTGCTGTCTGGAGCTGATCGAGATGACTAAGTCAATTTATGCCTTATTTGTTGGAGTGTGAGTCGAGATCGAGCTCACGACGTATGTCCTGTAGGGTGTATCATCAGCTTCCGAAACCCTTGAAAGCGGAATGAGACCTACTTCTCTCCCTCAGGCATATTGGCAACTATAAGTCTGGTGGGACGAGAAGAAGGGACAGCTAAAGATTTGTGTTGATACGAAACGTGTAAACGTGATGACGGAAGCATTTTCCCCCGGTTTTAGAAGGCAGAAAAAGCGAGTGGCAAGGGTTTGCAGTCTTTCTTGGGGACATTCTAGATCACATACCCAACTCAAAACGTCTAACCAGTCTGTAGTGTAGATCACTTTGCCAAATCGTGCACTCGCTTGACATGTCACGACCACTTGATAACGCGAATCCTACCGTGTTCGCACCGACTGGACCAACTACTTCTCGTCGCACCAAATCTGCTAAAGCCCTGCTTTGGGATGAGGACGCAGCGGAGTATCAGGAGTTTACTGAGGGGAATGATTCTGGATCAGGCGAGGAGGAGAGGGAGGAGATTGATTCGGAAGAGATATTTGGTAAGTCTTTTGGCGCAGTATGTGAATCCAATACAAGTCTAAATGGCTGCAATACAGACCTCCTTCGTTCTATAACCGATCCTGAACATCCAGTCACGCTCGAGCAGCTCCGCGTCGTCAATCCCGAGGATATTCATGTCTCCGGGAACAGAGTGCTGGTCTACCTCACACCCACGATCCCACATTGTTCCATGTCCACTCTTATCGGTAAGTTCCATTTAGCTCTCAACCACCAAACTTCACAACCACGCTGATTCGAGCCAGGTCTATCCCTCCGTGTCCGACTACTCCGTGCTCTCCCACCTCGATTTAGAGTAGATATCCGAATCAAAGAAGGTACTCACCAATCCGAACATGCGGTTAACAAGCAGCTCAACGACAAAGAGCGTGTCCAAGCGGCTCTCGAGAACACCCACCTCCTCCAAGTCGTTGAAGGATGCTTAGCTACAGCTGGACAGAGAGGAAGTGGCGGTCCAGAGACAGCAGGAGCGGTTGTTGCCTGATGTTAAACCCCTCTAGAGGGAAGCATGCATTCCCTTATTCTCACTCAAAGCCCATCTCCATACCCATTCAGCGGTTTTCCGAACCATCTCAACGGTCACCACATGTCCTGCACCTTCTTGAACCCAAACTTCCATCTCACCTTTCATTGCTCTTCTCAATACCTCGTCGATATCCACTTTCCCCTGAGAGTAAGGGACGAGAGTATCTCTCTCGCCGTGGATGCTGAGGATCTTCTTACCGTAATATGCTCGATCAGATACGGGCGCTTCGAGGACTGGTCTGAGGGAAGGTGGGTAGATAGGCGGGGTGAAGGAGAAACCGAGTGATTCGGCGCGGGCTGAGAGGTAACGTGTGAAAGCTTCGAAAGGGAGACCGATGATAGGTATGGCGATGTTGATCCGGGGTTCTACGGGATAGTCAGCGCTACGTTCCATAATGGATTAACGAAACGGGTTCTCACCTTCCCGGAGAAGTCGCCACGTTACGTTGCCTGGTTGTTTAACCCCGTCAATATGGTAGAGACATACCGAGGCAGATGCCACTTACCACCCATGGAAACGCCTGTGGGGATGTACTCGTCGATGACCCGCTCGCCGTTCGGGAAGAGGTAGGCTGCGAGGAAATCGATAATCTGGGAGAAGTCACGACATCCTCCGACTATCACGGACCATCAGAGACCCAAACCTTGAGAAAGGTGAATCCTGTATACTCACTGACACAAGCTGCCATATCGTATCTACCTCTGTTAGCAGAAATTCCGACACACCTCGAGATGATACGTACAAATGCCTAGGATTCTTGTCAAAAGCCAGATTCGCGTTCCTATCCTTCAACCGCTCGCCATGGTTCGGAAGATCCTGCATACGACTCAGCCCGTGCTGTCCCGAATTGTCTAAGCTTGGAGACAAATTGACCAGCGTAACGACGATCATATCCCGTCTCCTATCCTTCCCCCTTGAGATCTCCCGCTCATGCCCGAGTAAACCATGAGTGAAATAAGCCATCTGTTTCTGGTTATTCGTCCGTCCATGTCCGGCGATCTTTCCTCCGAATCAGCTCCTACCTACACTCGGGAAAGATCGAGGAAGGTCAAGGGTCAAGGCAAGACTGACGACAGCAGCGATAGGTAACTTGTTTCCCTTGATCTCGTCAAGACCGTAGATTTTCAGGTCGAGACCGACTATCGAGATGTCCTTACAGCTCGAATGAGGATGTCCGAGGGTGAGAGATGGGTAATGTGTCTCTTCCAGACGTTTGGTGGGCATGTTTATCCCTTCTTGGAGTGTAGGATATATAGTCTGAATCCAGAGGTTTTTCCACGGTATAAGCCGAAGACAGAGAGTTACGGGAGGAGGACGGTGGAGCTCCGCGTCTCTGTTTTCCCGGGTCTCATCAGTGACATGCGATCAGAGCACGAGCACGACTCGTAGTGATCTTTCTTTCTATCATTCTCTGTCTGTCGACGGTGATAGTGGAGAGCATTACCAGTCATGGACAGTCTCAGCGGATCATCACTCCCTGGTACTGCACCTTCCCCTAATGGGGGAGGTCCTTCTACACCGGGAAGATCTGAGGTACCCACCAAAGCCATCATCAAGAACGTCGACAGTGAGGTCGAGTCTTCCTAATCTCCCCTCCGCCCTTTCCCTTTCGGCTCTCACCGGGTTTTCCTCTACTGTACCTTGTGATATGCTTGTCGGTTGTTTAGGAGCTGATAACTGTTTTCGTCCCGCTCAGTGGCCGAGGATATGCAACAACGCGCCGTCGATACCGCCTCTTCCGGTTTGGAACGATACAACGTGGAGAAAGACGCTGCGATGTATCTCAAAAAGGAGTTTGATAGGATCTACGGGACGACTTGGCATTGCGTCGTCGGGAAAAAGTGGGTTGAAACAATCCTACATCCTTCCTTTGTAGGTTAAAGGTTTGAGGGTTGAGGGTTGAAGGATGTTTGAAGGGTGAAACGAGCTGATGGGTTCACTTCAATGGATTTAGCTTTGGGAGTTTTGTCACCCATGGTAAGGGCCCTTTTTGCTTATTCAGGTCGATCTAATCACGGGGGCATGAGCTGATGGGTGAGATGGGTAGAGACGAGGAATTTCATTTACTTTTACCTTGGCCCGATCGCCATTCTGCTCTGGAAGACTTCATGATCTTCTCGTCCGGCTTGCGTCATACCCATCATAATCATTCACTCGAGATTGCATGTGCATACCCTCGAAGCCGGAGAACCGTCAGGATCGAAGTAGGAATTGTTGAGGGGGGATGGCTAGAAGCAGAGGGGTTGGGGAAGAGATGAGAATGGCACGGAATAGCTTTTGGGGATGAGGGAGGGAGGAAAACGGGCGGCATTTCGCTCAATATCCCAGCTCCGTGACATATCAACTTGACGACAGCTCAAGTGAGGTATGAGCAATCATGTATATAACATATCGACACTGCTCGGAGATCCGCCAGGTCCGCCTCAGGATGGCTACTCTCTCCTCCCAGCCATCTCGACTGGATATCTCTCCTCACAAGAACACCTTGCTCAAGCCTTTCCCCCCCCTCATAGCGCTATGTTCTCGACAGGTTCTGATATTGCGTTGTCGTTGTTTCGTACTCCCGAACGAACAATCGCTTCTGCTCTTTGATCATCCACCTGCTCTCGTCAGCCAAAACATCTGACAGCACCGTGTTTACTCACTTCATCACATCGTTGATATACTCGCGAAGGATATTGAGCGATTCAGTATCGATATTGGTATATGCGATAAAAGGTCCGAAATTGACTACGCGGATGGGGGTCCAATCAGCCTCCGCTAGTTAGATGACGGTCACGCGAACTCACCAAATAATCGCAAAAGATGCTCAGCCCCGTAGATCTCGCTCATCGGCTTATCTGGACTCGCTCGCTTGTGCTCGACATACTGTGCCCGTTCGAACCGGTACAACAGATTGTTGCCGAGAGCTTTGTCGAAGTAGAGGGTGATACCAGATATAATTTCGGATAAGAGGGCAGTGGCCCGGCTAGGCGGAGTATGAAAATACTTCGAAGTGATGTGAGCGGAAGACCTACGCAGGTCGATCTTGGGATTTCTTTGTTGACAGGACATATTGTCTGTATTCTTCCAGTAGTTCTCGGACGTTCGGCTTCCGAGGTAAGGTGACGAGCTGAAACATCATTCAGATTTGCCTTGATTGAGCGGGACAGTGATGACTTGCCTGGTTGTTCTTCGTCACGTTTTCCCAATCATCCACGAGTTGCAGCTTTAGGATATCAGGGATGATGATCTTCACTTCCGGCCGTTTCAGGTAATCCAGCTCCTACAGGATGGCAAATGGTTCCAGGTATCATGATGACGCCGACAGCGAGCCGATGGGAAAGGAGGGAAGAGGAGACACGCATCAGATATGCCATAACGGATTGGAGACGCTACGCACCGTATCGACACCAGAATCCCTCGCCCTCTTTCTGCTCCCCTCACCCTTCTTCCCCGCTTTGTCTTTCCCCTTCGACCCTGCCGCCGGTGATGCTCCCCCTCCGATTGGTGGAGGGCGATTCTTCTTCGTCTGTGCTTCCATCAATTGCCGTCGTTTGGCGAAGCCAGCTTCGTTCAGCTTCAGGAGTCGTTGTTCAGGTACCCATTCGTCCCATCTGATGGCGCTGTTAGCGAATATGCTGATAGCCATAGATACGATCAGAACATACGTCTGTTTCCACCCTTTATAGTGGATGAAGTAGTGAGGACCGATAGTACCGAGAAGGGTATTCGATTCCGTCCAGTTCTCGGCCAACAGGATCTGGAGAGGTATATGTCAGCGTGAGGAGCGGCATCCAGCACCGATCCGCATGAAAATGTATAGAAAGCATCACAAGAGGTATGAGGTGGATATGAGATCACTTACCCGAGCCTCGTAGAGGAGTGGACCGTGGTAGGCCAAGACATACTCATCCGTCATGAACTGATTCATCTGGGCAGTCATCTTGGTGGATATGTTTTGATGTGAAGGTGGGGCGGATGAAAAGGTAGAACAGGACGAGGAGAAGACCTAGAGGAAGACTTTGAAAAGGGTTAGCAAGGGTGGAGAGAGAAGGCGCGGTGCGGAGCGAAGGATATAGGTTGTGATCTTAGGGGGAGGAATGGACCTAAATAAAGCGATGTATGCACGTGATGGAGAACCAGCGCTACCCGGAAGAACACTGCTGCGTAATCGTGCGACCGCGAGTATGGCCTCGATGCCAGTATGGCGGCCCAGAGGTCGAGTCTCGTTCGGTGGTAAAGGTATCAATTTGTGGAAGAAGGCGCGAAGGGACGCGCTTCGAAATCGTCAAGAGAGAGCTGTCAGATGAGCTCGATGCCGGGTAAAGTCTGCGGATACGCCATTATCAGCGTTGTCAGTATGTACGATTAGTAAGAATCGCCTACCTACAAGAGTGTAAGCCGAATGGGGGAAGACTGATGACACGAAACGACAGCTGTGTTTGGCTGGCTTAGCGGGTCACTCATTTAAGGAACATGAGCGACGCGGTGTATAACCCTTTTCGCAAGCCAGACTCTTTTCTACGTTGGCAACCATCCTCCCCGCAGCCGACTTTCTGTTCATCTCTTCTTTGCTGAAGGCACCGAAAAGTGATCAAGAGTCTGGCGAAGGGATTTTGGGGACGGCTCAACGTGAGTGAGCGTTTGTGCCAATGGGTTCAGACGGGATGGGAAGAAATGAATGACTGGTCTGGTGGCGAGACAAAGGCTTTACCCCTTTTCTTCCCTCCTCTTCCCATCGCCCCATCATGCAAAGCGACCTCTGGAGGAATCGGAAGAGCATTCGGATGTCATGAGGGGTCTCATGGCAGCTCTTGCTCTCTGACGGTGCAGTAAATCTCTGAACAGCAGGCTGACTCATGATTTCCCCTCACATTTCCCCCTCCCATCTGACTTCTCGTTCCTCCCGCTCATCCCTACATCTCCCTTCACCTTAAACGTCTCGACAGGCCGAGTGCCGTAAAACTCGCTTGCGATACCCGTTCAACACGGAATCCTTCATTTGCAATCGCACTCGACAAGCACTCTAGCCGTCTTATTCGCAAGGAGGCAGGATGATTGGTATTGCTGGACCCAAGCCGCCAGGGGTAGGTGCCAGGTACTTTTGACGCCCATAAAATACTGAACATGTTTGCCCTCCCCTCCATCCAATCTATCGCTTATTTTCCAATGTCCTTTATACCACTGATATCAGCCTAAATACGGTCAGCCAATCGCCCCCAACCTCAATGTCCATCATCTCTGTCCAAACTGCCGATCCGACCCACCAAATATCATTGAGGAGTATTCCAAGGGTGATCTGGTATGTGGAGACTGCGGTACTATCCTAGGAGACCGTATCGTGGATACGAGGAGTGAATGGAGGACGTTCGCTGGCGACGAAGGTGGTGATGATCCGTCTCGTGTAGGCGATGCTGGCAACCCACTTCTCGGCAGCAACTACCTCGAGACGAGCATCTCCGGCCAGGACGGACGTACCGGGTTGGCTCGCGATCTTCAGCGAGCTCAATCTCGCATGCACTCTCAGGCAAACGGCAAGACCTCCACTGTCGCTCTCTCCGCCGCTTTCGGACGGATCGCTGAGAAATGCGATGCGATGCAGCTTCCTCGCGCGGTACTCATGCGAGCTCAGCATGTCTACAAGATCGCCGACGAAAAGAAGGTTGTTCGAGGGAAGAACGATAAAGCCATCATCGCGGCTTGTATCATCTTCGCTTGTCGAGATGCTGGCGCGAACCGTTCATTCCAGGAGGTGTGCAAGGTCACTAAGGTGTCCAAGAAGGAGCTGGGGCAGGTCTTCGTCCTCGTGAAAGCTGCCGTTCAGGAGGAGCAAGGGAAAGATGGACGAGGTGTAGCTGGCCAAAGCAACGTTCAGAACTCGGCTGAGGGCTTACTCGGGCGGTTCTGCAATTACCTCGATCTCGGTAATATGGTATACAATGCAGCGAAGCACATCGTCGTACAGGCGAGCTCGAAGTCAGCTATCGATGGGCGCAGTCCTGTATCGATCGCTGCCGGCGTTTTACTCTTCGCTTGCGTATTGTTCGAGAAATCTACGACTGCCAAGGACATTGCAAGGGTCGCGGATGTGTCCGAGTCCACCATCAAGCTGCAGGTATACTTAGGTATCGTCCCTTGCTTAGCTGATTATTATCCTTTTCGCAGTATCTGCAAAAAGGTGGCGGTCAAGCTGGATGAAGTGATTCGTCCAGAATGGGTTAAATCCTCTCAGAAATTGATTATCGCCTCTCAACGCTGACACCTCTCAGAAGGCCGAGCATATTGACGGATACAACAACCTCGCCTCGATGAGCATCAGCGACACTTCCGCCAAACCCTCCAGGGCCAGCACTCCGAAGCCTGTCATTGGCGCGAAGGAGGAGAACGGTACCAATGGGGAATCGGAGAAGAAGGAAGTCGTTTAGGCTCCTTCGAGGTTTCTCGGTTTCGATCAAATAGAGTCAACAGCGCTGTCTCGCGCTTCACGTTCCTTTCATGTCCTCTTACACCTCTGTGACCCATATGCATAGCCCAATCGGCTTTGCTTCTCCCTCCTCTAGGTATTTTTAGGGGCAGTGCAGCTGAAATGTAAAAGGGGTATCCAAGTCAGGAACGCCAAGATTTTATAACCAGCCTCCAGAGTCATTCGAAATGACGCGAAACGCCACAGTTCTGCCACATAACAGGGTTTAGCCGCAGAAGAAAAGATTTTTTATGATGTCATGTTTTTCTGGGTCGGTCCTGCCCTTGATTTCTTCCCCTTTCTACGGCTCAAGCCGAAAGTCTGATACCGCGAAAAATGGATCCTTAAACCGGCTCTTCCTCTCAATCCTGCAAAGCCTTGACCTGTGAATATCTACCGGCACCTATACACGATTGCTGGTGGAGATCCTCGCAACCCTCCATCTTTCCGTTTCATCTCGGAACGGTCCGAAATCAGGTGATCTATTCAGCTTAAACAGCTCTCTTTGACCCTCGCGCTTCACGCTCTTCGACGACCCTCCCCGCCGTTACATCTTGGCTTTGTCGTAGAGATGGGTGGGGATCACAAATGTCCGGTACGTCCTCCCTTGTTCCCCTCCTGTAAGGAGGTCTCCGCTGTCATGTTGTAGTCAAAGTATGCTTGCTAATAATCTCGTCCCCTTTAGCTCTGCTCCGCGACATTCACTCGTCCTCAGCATGTAGGTCGACACCTTCGCGCTCATACCGGTGACCGACCCTACGAGTGCAAGGAATGTCCACTCCGCTTCGCCCGAAGGTATGTGGTGATATCCCCATCATGATCTATACCGGATCGCTTACGGCATCATTCCGTATCAGTGATCTCCTCTCACGGCACGTCAACAAAGCTCACTCACTTCCGGAAGAAGGAGAGTCGGGGAAGAAGAACACGAAGAAAGGTCGGCGGAAGTCGGTACCATCGACCATCCTCAACGTAGACCAACCCGGAGATGAAGAGGAACATCTACCGACAAGAAGGTCTTCGTTCAGCCAAGTCCAGCCACATTTACAAGCCCAAAGCATGTATCCTCACCATCCGCTCCTTGGCGGCGCACCTGGACTGGGATGGACGAGTAACGGTACAGCTGGTATCAACGGCGTCACGCCGCCCCATTTCTCAAATCCCATTTCCTCCTCGGCCTTACCCGGCGCAATTGACAATCCGATGTATGCGAACGGCTTCACTCCGCCTTTCACAGCGGTACCGATGCGGCCAAGCGGCTCCGAGCATGGCTGCTCATCCATGGGCCGAGGGCAGAGCTTGTCGAGCATGGGATCCGAGTTTGGCTACAAGAAGCGGGCTTGCGATCATTGTAACCAATCAAAAGTCCGATGTGACTTTTCGGATCCTTGCCGTGCGTCATATTTTCACAACGTCTGCGACTTTGTACAAAGCTGATTGTCCCCACAGTCCGATGCGCTCAGCGGAATATCCTATGCACCTATAACAAACCGCAAAAAGCGCGGTCCACCAATACCGTTGCCAACCAGCGAGTGTCGCAGGCGATGTCGGCATCAGGGTCTGGCACGACCAACTCACTCACTGGATCGTCCTCATCCCCGCAGTCCCGCTTTTCAGCCTCGCCCCTGTCGACTCACAGTCCCGCTGGAGTCGCTGTCACTCCAAACAGCCAGTACCCGCTACGGCAGACCTCAATGCCTGTCCTCTCGAATGCCGCCGCTCTGGACCCTTCGAATCATTACATGAGGTCCGGCAGTGCATCGTGGATTCCAAGCTTCTCACAAGACCCGACAATGCAGGTCCCGTTAACGAACCAGCAATGGCAACGCGGACCGCAACAGATGCTTCCTCAACAGGTTCTGGATCCCGCCCTCGCGCTTTTCCCAGGGTCGAGTCCTCTGATCGGCACCGCGGGCAGCATCAACGAGTCTCCGAGGTCCACCCAAATGCTCCCTCCACAGTCGCTTGGTACGCAACGAGGCAGTACATCTTCCCTGGGATCACCTCATCAGCATCTCGCACCAACACCGTCTCTTACAAGTCATTCGACTAGCCCGTCGAGTTTGGACGAGCCAGCTGAACGGAGGTCGAGCCAGTTCAGCTCATCACCAGGTATTTGGCAGGACCGAACTATGGGCAAATCTGTCGAGTCGAATGCTTCGTTTGTACCGGAGTCCAATTACGCCATCCCCTCGACCTACTCCCCTACGGCCAACACGACGCAGGCTGTCTACCCTCCGGACTTTTCGGGGTCGAGTAACTTCCCATCTCCCGGATCTACAGATCTAGGCCTGGAGTTCCGACAAAGCTTCGCATCGGACGACGAGGACGGCCCTCCTTCCTCGACCGCGTCGACATATGTGGGGCTGGACGACGTTACGCTCAATGCCATCCAACAACGGCGACAAGCGAGCGCAGGGCTCTGGGCGACGGCCTTTAACCAGATGACCCTGCGAGATGGCACGTATATCTCTCTGCCGGCGAATATGTCCAGTTTGTCCAATCCATACGCAGCCAATCAGATCGCCCAGCAATTTCCCCAGAAAAGACCATCATTTCCCATGTTCAGCGCGGCCGATGGGGCAGACCCGATCAAGATACCGAGCTTGTCAGATACGAAGGACCTTTGGAAACTGTTCATGGCAGACCCGGCGGCCGCGCAGACGCCAGGCGTGGGAGATCCAAACGAATATCTTGCTCCCGGTCTCACCCCTCGGCCTGGCATAGGGCGTCGCACACTAAGCAAGTCCAATTCGATGCCGGATCTCCTATCACCTCTCTTGCATGGTCAAACGTCCCTCTCGACATACCCGACCGGCATCACGCCACAGCCGGATGTACCGCAGCAAGGGTATATTCCAACTCAAGAGCCGGTAGCCGACGTTCCTTCTGCCTCGGACGATCTGGCGATGATAAAATGGAGGAATGAGATCCAGCAACGACAGACCTTCTTCAACATGATGCCTGGTGGGAGAATGGGCCAGGCGTCGCAGCCGCATCCCGCCCTTCTGCCGACCTCGTTCCACCTGAGCGGACGACCGATGGCTAGCGTCTTGCAGCAGTACCCGACTGCATTGCAGCAAACACTCGCACCGGAACGAACACCGTCGTTCGGTGTATCCGAGCAGTCGGGGAGCGCTTCCCACCTGCACAGCTTCGCCAAGACCCCTTCGAAGCTGTCCAGTGCGATGGCTCGGCCTGGTAACAAGCGTTTGGCAAGTCAGACGCTTGGTCCCGAGCCGCAGAAGAAAGGAGGCTTTGAGTCGTGGTATGAGGCGGATGATGGGTCTCTGGCAGATGCGGAGGATGAGGTGGATGTCAAGGTCACTCCGGCGACCAGATCTTGGGGGGAAGCAATCTATCCTACCGGGACGTATTCGGCGTCACCATTATCTTACCCGCCAATAAGCGGCGAACTCCCTCAGACAGCCATCGGTCTGCAACCCTATCCGCCTAGTGCGATGTATTACTCGACTTGGCCTCCTATTGGCGGTAACCCGGAGTTCGGAAAGGCGGGGCCGTGACGGGCTCCTTCCGTGACGGGCTCCTTCCCAAAGGCGCATGGAGGAAGGGAGATCGAAGCTTGTATCTGGATGATAGCAATCCTCTCATATACCTCAACGGAAGATAGGGGTTCAAGCAAATTTAGTACATGAACCGTTGGTAACCCAGGCATTTTGACGAGATGTATTGCTAGCGGTCCCTGCAGAGTAGTCTGAGTACAACGGAAGACGAGACACTGGAGGGGGGGGGGGAAACCGAGGGATGGGGAGGGGGGTTTTGCGTCAAGGACGGGGGGGAATACGGGAGAAGAACGTGCGATTTTACGGAATTGAACTGGAAGGGCGTTATCGTATGAGATGCATTGGGGGGATCCAAGAGCAGGGAGACTTGAGACAAGGATTAGTATTGCAAAGAGGTGTATATGGTAGGACAGACGCGAGCTGTAGCCGGAGAATTACCGCCAATAAATCTTCTCAACAAGCAGTTTGCTCGAAGTCTAATCCATGCCTGTCGATGCCCTATCGGGTCGCATTTTGTGCCCCGGTCCTATAACGTTAGCCGATTATGAATCCCATCGATCTATTCGGCGGTCTACTACCTGTCGAAGGATTGTAAGTTGCGTCGTTGGCATTTGATCGTGCATCAACCTTGACGTTGAAATTGAAATTTGATTACATCGTTCGCCCCTCGGCCGATCAAAGGGAAGAAATACGCGGCAAGATGCAGGTCATCGTATCTGATCATGATGTGAGGTCTCCTTTCATCCGTTCGATTGGATCGCCGCTCGCACTTCTCTTTCTCAACTAGACAATCAATGCACGTTACTGACGATATACACTACTTAGCTACTCACAAGTCGCCCCGAAAGTCCTTCTCGCGATATCTCGGGATCATCATCCCCAATAACAACCCAATCCTTCGAACCAAACTCCCCTGCTCCTACCCTCTCCTCATCCTCAGTGTCAGTCTCTGCAATCGTTTCAATGCTCTCCAAAACAAAAGATATCAATGAGGGATCCCCAGAAGATGTTGATGAGATGGACATCCCCGATGATCTGGATCTATCGTTACCTATCTCGACGTTGTTGAAGATCGGGACAAAGAGGGCGCATGTTAAGGCTGAGCATTCGGATAGTGCGAAGGCGCTTGTTCAGGGGACGTTGGGGTTGGCGGAGTATATTAGGTGGTTGGCCGTGTTGTGGAGGATATACAGGTGGGTGACGATCCTCGCCTGGCTTTGAGAAAGGGAGAATGCTTGGACTGACGGTTGTGATCTCAGTGCGCTCGAGCTGCGCTTATCGGAACATTCGACCAACCCCGTCCTGGCACCTACCTACGATCCAACCCTCCTAGCTCGCGCACCACCCATCGCTCAAGATATCACCCACCTTCTCACCCTTCTTCCACCTTCCACCACCTCTAGCCCCACGACCGTCGCAACACCGGATCCCACCACACCCCTACCTCCCTTCGCAATCCCCACCTTCCTCCAACCCGTTTTCGACCAGACCCCTCCCCCCCTCGCGGCATACCTAGAACACATCCGTTCCCTCTCTTCCGACTCTTCTTCAGCCCCAAGCTTATTAGCTCATGCGTACGTCCGGTATCTAGGCGATCTTTCGGGAGGGCAGTATATCCGAGCGAGAGTGAAGATGTCGTATAAGCTTGATGGAGTTGAAGGGACGAGGTTCTACAAGTTTGATCAGGAGCGGAGCGATGTGGAAGCTTCTTCTGGGGTGGAGGATAAGAAGCGATTGGGTGATGTGAAGGATTGGTTCCGGAGGGGGATGGATGAGGGGGTCGGTGATGACCAAAAGCTTAAAGGTACGCTGGTTCATCTTACGATACTCAACTCTAGTACTGATCGTTTCCATCGTTTCCAGCCCACTTGATAAAAGAAGCCAACCTGGCCTTTGCCCTGAACACCCACCTCTTCTCCCTCATCCGACCAGACTCCTCCCTCGTCCCCAGGAATCCACCACGAAAAGCTCAACCCGAATTGAGGTATTACGAGAAACGCGAACTCGAACGTCTCCGGAAGGAGAAAGAACGACTCGAAAGGGAAGGACCAGTCGTTCCCAATACTTGGAGGGAGATGATTGAAAGGTTTGGGTTGTTTGCTGTGGCGGTGATCATGGGGGTTTTGATAACGCAGGTGGTGTTGCCTTATTTGTCGAAGGTTGTTGGACCGATCCTAAGGAGTGCTGCTCGTAAGGGGCTGTGAGGGTTCATAGATGGAATAGAGCAGTATGTGGAGATGTATCGATGTCCCGACCAAGCTCTCTCTCCGGGTGTGAAGGCATTGATCACATCTTGCTATGGAGATATGGATAACGATCAAGACATATACAGTGAAACAGACTGAAGCCATGACACTATAAATGATGCAAGGGACCTAGGAAGCTGTAGGGTGTCCGTGGACGAGAGACTGATGCAGGGAATTGGTTTGAGTCTTTCCTATCTTGACGAAGTTGACGAGTCGAGCGGCTGTGGTTGTCGAGAATGGGGGATGGAGTTGGTCGTAATTCTTCGGTCGACGGAAGAGGAGGACGTGCTGTGTCTAGTCAGCGAGCCTCCTTATCCATCAAGGAGTGGAAGTCTGGGTGGGACAACTGGGAGGATGGGGATAGGGATGATTTGAGCCTACGGCGCCTCAGGTGGAGAGGGATGGGGAGGGAAGTACAATCGACAAAGAAGGATCATTCACAGGTTCCTAAGCGAAGTAAACCGATCAGCAAATGACCTTTTAGGAAGTCAAAGGGCGATATACAGGTTCATGCCGCATGTACATCTCCCACCTGTGATACTCGTCAGTCATGGATCACAAAGACGAAGCTGTCACGAGACAGCTTGGCCAGGCAATCGTGACTCACCCTGGTGATTGCCTTATCCCAATACTTCGCCAGACGTCCTCGGGACATACCCCGGGAGGAACGAAGCGGAGCAGTTGTTTGGGTATCTACCATGCCCATCAGCTGAAGCGAGACAGATCCATGCTAGATGTTCAACGCTCACGATAACATGTCTGCACCAGTCCATCATCAGCTAGGCTTCAGGCTTTGTCGTGTTGAACTCACCTATATTCCCAGTCCTCATCTACATTGACACATCGTGATCAGCTCAGTCCACGCAATGACGTTGCCTTTTATATACTCGGCAATATAGTCGTGAGTGGTAAAGCGCTGACTCACTCGCATACCGTGCACTGTATTGTATCTTCTCTGAATATGTCTCTATCGCTTTCTTCTTTTCCTCGGCGGTGAAGGGTTTTTGGTTGTACTTTGACATTGATTGAGGGAGGAGAAAGAATGACTGAAGGAAGTGGCGGTATGCTAAGCGATGGGATGCGCTCGATGTTGACAATGGGCGAGATCTGTTTGGAAGATGGGATGAGCGATCGGAGAACGGGCTGGGCTGGTAAGGATTCAATTGGATGACATACCTTTTTGTTTTGGTTGTCCGCCTTTCGCTTATCTCTTCGAGGGAGGAAGTTCTGATGCCTTGCCTCTTCTGGTTGATTCTTTTAATGCGATATGAGAGATGCTGAATGTATTCGAGAAAGGCAAACGGGTATAGGCTGCAAACTGGTGGAACAAGACAAAAATCAGGCGCCGTTTGTCAACAGTCACAAAATGCGGGGTGAAATCCGGGGTGGTAAGGGAATGCACGCGAGCTGTCTTTTGCGTGTGACTGGATGTGAATGACCTGGCTATCGGACGGTATGCCATCCTTCTAGCCTTCCCTATCCCTGAACATGCACAACTTTATCGATTATCCTGCGACCGACGTGGAAAAGGTGAAGCAGGCATGTCGATTGTTCCGGACGCCTGTTCTGCGTCCTCAATGGCATCAGACGATTCCGGCCGACCTCCTTTGCCAAGATGAGGCGGAAGAACTAGTAATCCCATCCGGGCGCTGCGATGGATCGATCTTGACGATCAAACAAGGGGGTTTTGATCGACTCAAAACTCTAGAAAGGCCCTGTTCCACCTCCACCAATCGGACTTTCATCAGCCGGCCATCAATTCAGACATGACGTCGAGCTGCGACCTCACTACGAGACTTGAAAGGACCATCGAAGAAGATCATCGATGCCTCCAGACATGCTGCGGAGGCAGTCGGTGCGTAGAGAGTTTGAATATCGATGCAGGGAAAAGATTTGATCGGAGCCTTGTGAAACGGACCGAGCCCCATCAGAAATCCACGACCAACCCCTCCTTTGACACACTGAACCAGGGAAAGCGGGGTACTGCGAGTTTGAGGGTGATGTTATTCTCAAATTGGGTCTGATTTACAGGTCTGATCTCTTTCCACGACATTTCACCTCTTCCTTTCCATTCCCCTATCATCTACCCAAGTCTCCTATCTCACGAAGCATCTCCACCGTCAAAGAGTGATTCACTTCACGCCAACTAGGCTTCACACTCCTTTGATCGCTTCCTCACGAGACTCACGTAGCACCTCCTCCATCATCACCTCACTTGCTGGACGAGCAGAGGAGATTATCACCATGGCAAGGACTTTCCTTCGCGCTTCTCTCCTTCTCGGTCTCGCTGGCACCGCTCTTGGTGATGCCGATCATTTCATCTTCTCTGGTCCCGGTACGATTGCGATGTCGAGGATGGATCCGATTGTTGATCCTGGAGCAGTGGGCGCGCACGTTCACAACGTCTTCGGTGGATCAGGTTTTACGCGTCAGTAGCGCAAATGATCATTCAGTTACACAGCTCCTCCTCCCACCTCAAGCTATCCGACACTGACACCGTGGCCTTTGCAGAGAATCTCGATGGTACGGATACCCTACAGCAGGCTGCTTGCTCATCGATCCAAACGAGCGCCGACAAATCCAACTACTGGGCTCCGTACGTGTCGTCTTCACGACCCTCTTCCCCATCATACTGATCATATCACTCGCAGCGTGCTGTACTACCGCTTCGAGAACAATACCTACGCTCCTATCCTCAGCGACACGCGCATATACTACTTCACCAAGTCCAACGACGTCAAGCCTTTCCCACAAGATTTCCGCATGATCTCTGGTCTCGCTACCACTCGCAACCACTCAGCAACCCAGACGAGCGGAGTCGCGATCTCCTGCAATCACGGCACCCAAACGAAGTTCCTCCCCAACGCGACAAGCCATCCCGGTGGTTGCACCTCGATCTCTACCGGGATCTACTTCCCCAGCTGTGGCTTGGCAAACGGCGCTACCGTTTCGGATGACCATTTGTGAGTCCGTCTACAACGATGTAGCTGATGCAAGCTCGCACATGACTTGGCCACTCAGTGCCGGAGGCAATGAAATCGACACCAACGGTGCATCATGTCCAGAGTCGTGAGGCGGCACCCGTATCCAGTGGTCCACGCTGACATCACGGCTTGCAGGCATCCCATCAAGGTGATTCTACCCTGACACGCCTTCGCTTGCTCGCTGACATTCACTCCCTTCAGTACCCGACTATCTTCTTCGAGGTGAGTTGCCGTCACTTATTGATTGCATCCCGCTGATGTGTCCCGCTAGATCAATTACTACCTGTACGACACAAACCCCTGGCGTAATGACGAGAACGTGCTCGTTTTCGCGAACGGTGACACCAGCGGTCTTACCTATCATGCAGACTTCCACAACGGGGTGAGAGGCGGCAACTCTCCCCTTGAGATACTCGCTGACGTTGTCCTTAGTGGGATCAACAGGTACTCTCGGACACCATCGCCCAGTGCGGCTTCGGTAACGGGCCACAGACAAACCTCGACCAATGCGCTCCCTTGGCGAAGACGCTCAACAGCACTGACTGTCGCCTCGAAGGTCAGATTCCCGATGAGTATGTACAAGTTCAGTATTGTCATGAATCTTCCACTCATTATTGCAAGGGAGATCGGTCTTTACCGACCAATCGACGCGATACCAGGCTGTAACCCTCTCTGGACTAGCGACATGTCAGATGTCAAACCGGAATGCAGTCCTGCCCTGCCCAACCCTCCATTCATCTCCCCGAATGCGTACTTTTTGGGTCTTACAGTGAGTGCCACGTCACCTACTCCGCTGACACGCAGTGGGGCCAGCATATCCCGATAGTATTCCCCGACACACCGCCAACCTCTTGGAGCAAGACCAACTACACTCCCAGCCTTGCCACGGGACCAGGTGACTCGAAAATCATGGCATGGGGTATCGATGGTTCGGACGAGAGTGATGAGAAGGTTGGATCGTTGAGCGATATACTTGAAGGCCTCCTTGGGTCAGCGGAAGTGACTGGTGAGTCTAGCTCGGACAACTCCGATAATACTGATGCATATCTCAGCCTCCGTTTCTGCCACATCCTCCACCTCCGCCAAATCCTCCATCTCTGCCCTTCCCAACGCTGGCGTTGCTTTGGCCGAAGTGAACACTACGTTTGCGGTGACGTCTGCGACGGACACGGTTCAAACGACGACAACAAAAGTGGCTCACGTCACCACCACTTCCTCTTCCTCGACGACTTCTGCGAAGGCTGTCTCGATATCCGCTACGACGACTGCGAAAGCCGCTAGCACGAGCAAGGTGTGTAAGTGAGTCACTCATCCCGTCGCCTTCCCCTATTGCCTACTGACAGCTTCAAGTCGTAAAAAGCGAATTGTCACTGAGCGAGCCGAGGCGGAAAGGCGTAACATCGAGTCGCACCTCGGTCGTCGGTCCCGTCGCGAGCGTCTCGGTCTTTGAGCCAACTGTGCTGGATGTGTATGTGGATTTCATTTCTTCTTTCTTCTCTACGGGGGCTCCGGTAGCTTCATGCATTCGTGATTGCGTCATCGATTACTTCTTTTGAAGCTGCATCGTGGATCACTCACTCGCACCAGAACATGAGTTCCGTTTTCTTCCCATCTCCGTGCGGTAACGACTCCGAGCATCCCGAATACCACTGATTCAGTCCAGATGTTGCACGAAAAGTCCCAGACGTCGCACTGGTAGACTGAAATCACGTCCGGATTAAGTCGGAGAAATCCAGATTAAATAGTTCTTGCATTGAGCTTGTGAATAATCACGTGGATCACGCAAGACGAGGTCAGGCGCATGGGTCGCTGTGCTATGGGCGGAGACCAAACCTGACAAGCTGCAGGGGGAAGGGCAGCTGATACCGTCCAAGCAAGCAAGGTAAGGATCCTCATTGAAAAAAACGGCTTCCTTATACAAGAAGATGATCGATGAGGAGAGGAGGAGAACGTCTCGATATCGATCATCAATTACTGCGAGACCTTCTTCGAGGTGTCAGACTGTGGACTGTCTACAATACGACCCGTACATACTGAAAGAAGAGCGCAAGAAGCCCCTCTAGTCGTCCAACAGCTTCCAATACGTGAGCATCAAATTCGAGGTAAGAGGTGCAACGCTTTGATCCGGTTTCCTCGGATGATAGGGTTGGTTGAAACGCGTCCGGCTCCATTTTGATTTGTCCGATCAAATACAAGAAAGATCCCTTGTATCCACCACAGTTTTGATTCTGCTTTCTTTCACTCAGACGATAACGCTCTCTCTGTCGGGGTAACCTGCGAAATGTTCCAGGATGCATGTAGCCGTAGCAAATGATCATCGCCGATGTCTTCGGAAAGGTCAACATCCCGTTCCCGAGTGAGCTGTCTGGCCTTGACATTTCCTTCAATCCGCCAATGCTTTGATCATAGGCTAAGATGATACCCACACATTCCCATCTGCAGTCTCCCAACTCCGCTTCCGCCTCCCTTCCTCCACCCACACTAAAGCCCCACGCCATCACCGACTTCACCATCTCAGTCTCCGGATCCACCGTTAGACCCATCAACGGTCCTGAGCCTGGACCATCGCGATGGCGAACGAGAGAGTTTTACTTCTATGCTGCGGCTTTCGTGCTAGTTGTACCGGTCATGATTTGGTGGCCTATGAGATTGAGCTCGCGTTGGTCCTTCTTTTACCGTATTGGCGGCCAAGCTGATCGTAGATTAGCGGATCATCCAAATTATCCTCGCTATTCAGGTAGACTCTCTCCAGGATGGCTCTTCCGTCGACAGGTTGTAAGCCTAAAACGCCGCTATGAGTGAAGCGCAAGCTGATCAGGATAGGACGCGAGCGACCCCCAATACCGTTCCTTTCGAAACAATCTTCCCGCCTTACTCCTTCTCGCTAGCTCCTACCTCCTCACGTCGACTGTCCAATCCCGTCTCTCACCTTCCCCTCGTTCCCGCATCCTCTTCATCGTCATCTTCAGTGTCACCATGCTCGTCATCCTACATGGCCTATCAACTCTGAAGATCCTCTTCATCCTCTACCTCAACTTCCTCGCTTCGACTTCGAGCAAGCCGGCTGCGTTTGATAAGGCCTGGCCAGCAGTTTTGATCGCCGGGAATATGGGGATGCTCTTCCTGAACGAGCGGTATGATGGCTACAAGCTCTGCCAGCTGCATGCTGTACTTGGACCTCTGGTGGGTACGCATCATATCGCTTGGTGCAGCTGATGATGGATGCTAGGGATGTAGGACTCGCTGGGAGGGTTGTTGCCGAGATGGCATGTGAGCTTCAACATCACCATGCTCAGGATGGTGTCGTACGGGCTGGACTATCATTGGCGGCAAACTTCAGCGAGTGCTGAGGTGAGTTGAATAAAGAAGCGCATGCAATGAAAGCTGACGATGATCAGACACCGACAGACTATCGAAAGCGTGTGACGACCTCCTTACCGGACGAAGACTATACACTGCTCGACTACCTCGCTTACTGCCTCTACCCCCCTTTATACATAGCCGGACCCATCATCACTTTCAACGACTTCGTGTGGCAGGTGAGCTCCTACCTCCTCATCCGCGCTGATCAGTTTCAGCTGCGACATCCAGTTCCGATCTCACGGCGAGAACAGCTCTCCTATCTCATCCGCTTCGCTTTTTGTCTTCTCACCATGGAAAGTGTTCTGCACACCATGTATGTCGTCGCGATCAAGGACACGGCTGCATGGGCAGGCGATGGACCGGCGGATCTGAGCATGATTGGATTTTGGAGTCTGGTTGTCGTTTGGATGAAGGTGTGCTTTTCTGGACGATAGGCGAATGACGAAGAAGCTGATGAGGGATAGCTCCTCATCCCCTGGCGGTTCTTCAGACTTTGGGCTCTGCTGGACGGGTTAGATCCTCCTGAGAACATGATCCGATGCGTCGTAAACAACTACTCAACCGTTGGATTTTGGCGAAGCTGGCATCGAAGCTACAACCTATGGATTGTGCGGTATGTCCCGAGCAATTCTCAATCGTATTTCCTGACGAGATTTGCAGGTACATCTACATACCGGTTGGCGGCAGCAAGAACACGGTGTTGGCGACTCTTCTCGTCTTCACTTTTGTCGCGCTATGGCACGACCTGAGCTTCAAACTCCTCGCTTGGGGTTGGCTAGTCAGCTTGTTCATCCTTCCGGAGCTTGTCGCGCGGCGATTGGCTTCCTCCGAGATGGTGGGTAGTCTTTTGTACCTGTGGAAGGATACTGAGGACCATATGAAGTATGGACATCGCCCTTGGTATCGTCATTTGGCGGCCACGGGGGGTGTCATCAACATCCTCATGATGATGTCGGCGAATCTGGTGGGGTTCGTACTGGGACTAGACGGCATGAAGCATCTCCTTCGGGAACTTACCAGCACTGCATCCGGTGAGTAGATCGATATCTTTGGAAAGGTGGTGCTGATTGAAATCCAGGCTGGGCGTTCACTGCATTCTCATGTGTTTGCACATTCATAGCTGTCCAAGTGATGTTTGAGTATCGGGAAGAGGAGCGGCGACGGTGTATAGATCGGAAATGTTGATGTAGACCTTGCTTCATACAGCTTCCACTGATATTCTGAATGACTCATTCGGGTCCAGTAAGTCCGTGCCAGTTGGGCGTTTGGAGGAGGATTGGAAGGGGATGGCTAGAGCGAGTTTACTGTTTCGCCACATTCCGCACGGGCAGACCAGTAATTGTTTGGGTCTTTCATCAGTGATCCCATCAAAAACATTTCCCTCTTTGTTTTTCGGATTGGCTGGCGTTGCGCAATCTGCATATTTCGTTTTAACCTCTACTGAAAAGTTGCGGTTAATCAGATGTTTGTCATTCGGTACAGGCTGTGTTCTCACGTCTCGGCACCTTTCACTCCCCAAGCTGAGCTGATCGCACCGCCTGTCGAGCTGTCTCATTCCTCGATCATCCTGTCATCCCGGAAGGCTGTCAACGCAACGGATAGGAGCCTCGAGGATGAAATGGAATGCGACAAGGTTAGGCTCTATACATCACTTGAGAAAACGTGAGTGAGCTGATAAATTGGAAAGTCCATTCCTTGTCAGAAACACCTCCGTTTTCCTAAACCTTCGTTCCAAAGTGACATCTCCCAACGATTTTCCAGAAAACGACTTTGAGACGCTGAGTAAGCACCTCGATATCACCGTTACTCGTGTGGCGAAGGGAATGTCCGAGGGGGACGATCTGCGTGAAGACTTGGAAAGCGCGAGAGCCTTCCTGGCGGAGCAATTGGGGTATTTCAAGCAGGAGAGGAAGATGATGGTAGAGGCGGAGATGAAGACTGGATCGGTGGAGAGGAGGGCGATGACGGCGGAAGCGAAGATCGCGGTGCTTGAGGCAGAACTGAACGAGACGAAGAGAGACTGAAAATGGCGAGGGAGGAGAAGGCGGCTCATAAGTAGTGAATAGCCTGGGCCGAGAGGTAAACTTCAGGAAGAAATACATGAATGGCTTTTCACCCAAATGCACCTTCTCTCGTTTCCTATCTCTCTTTCCATGACGAGCGGGTAGTAGCGAGAGTGACTGAAACGAGACATCCAGGGTGAAGTGATGAGTACCATTCTATTTCCAGAAGAATCCACGTTACAACCCTCCTCATTTCCCCATCGCCTGCCCTCAACTCCCACCCTACACCACCCTCTCTTACTTTTTCGCTGGTACGTATCCGGCGCGTACTCGGTCAGACATGAACTTCATGGAGGCAAACCGTACTTCCGCCTCGCCGCTTTCTCCACAAATAGCCATCCCAACGGTGTATCCACCAAAAAGGCGATGAGTCGATACTGCCATGGGAGATATACGCGATGTTTGGGCGGCAGTGACAATCTTGATATCCATGAGAAAGGAGGATAGGGGATGAGTGGCTGCGGAGAGGGGTTGAGGGAGAGATGGTAAAGTATCGCCTCGACGACTAAGCGTATTTAACAGGGTCAGCTTGATACGCCAATGACGTCATCCTCTTACACGGATTCACCTTGTTGTGGTTGCAGTAACAGGTTCTTGACTGGATCCTTGATGATTTCGGAAAGCTGTTCATCGTTCCCTCCACTCTGAGCTGTTGAGGTTTTCGTCCGGAAGTCATTGGCAATGGTTCCTGGTAGCACCGCTTCGCATAGACATCAGCTGATGGACCTTACGTCCTAAGCATGAGCGGCTCGCATATGAACCTCACACCGCATCCCTCACACTCGACTCGGCAGCTCTCCACCGCCATCAATGCCGCTGCCTTCGTAGCGGAGTATAGGGTCCGTGTAGGAGCGGGAGTGGTGGCTGCTACGGAGGAAAGATGGTGTAGCGCTGGGCTCTTCGATGTGGAAGAGAGCAATGGGAGCTGTGTCTCTTGTCAGCTTCATACTCCTTCTTTGGGCTTTAAGTGGTCGCTGACAAAGCAGGCAAGCGCGAAGACCGTTCCAACGAAATTGGTCTCGGCGCATGCCCTTGCCTCCCGGGCGACTCGGTCCATTCCTTTTTGAGTAGGGACTACAGGTTCTCCCTTCCCGCTCGTCATCATGTCAGTATATGTGTCCCCATCTACGGCAAAGTCTCGTCTCTTCGTTGAAGTGGGAATGAGAGGTACTCCAGCGAGGTCGAGGAGTGCAGTCGTTGTTGGCACACCAGCTAAGATGTGGAGAGTATCGAGCCCGCCCCATTCTGAAAATGACAGACTCATCAATACATATCGTCGATGCATAGAGCCTCGGCTCACTCTCAACGACGACGTCTCTTACTCTGATCAGGTCGGAAGTTTCCGTCACACTGGCGGGAACGATGATCATCCTATCCTCCGATGCTCCAAGCGCTAGACATTCCCTCTTGACGGACTCGAGCGCATCTGCTCGTCTCGCAACGAGACAACTACGTTGTAGTTGGTACTGTCAATCCCAGCATCTCGTTCATCAGGCGCTCACATTTTGGCCCCTCTTTTCGCATAAGCATGAGCCAAATCACGACCGACGCCCGAGCTTGCGCCAAGAAGGACGACGCGTTCTCGATCGGGCGACCACAGCTTCTCGCGCGATGGAAGTGGACGACTTCTGAAGATGCGAATAAGGACCGGTATCACCAGAAGAAACCATAGTCGTGATGGCATGGCTCGCACTCGCTACATACGAAATGAGAACATCTGAAACGGATGAAATCATCTCGCCCGAAGGTTACCGGAAGGAGAATGACGTACTAGCTTTGAAGTATTCCCGTTGATTTTCCCCTTCCCGCGTATCAGGGTACCTGAAACCTCCTTAACCATCACGCACGAGGCGGTTTTGTTGATGAGCGCGGGCGGTGTTGGGGATGATGTTTTGAGAAACCTCTTGACTGCATTCCGACAATTCATTGCATATCAACCATCATCATCCATCCATCCAACACCCAGCATTCCAGCATCAGCATTCGACTTCCTTCCCTCTAGCAAGAGGCTGTGTACATCCGGTCCCGAACGCGGATCTCTCCCGCTACCTTTACCTTTGTTTAATTGCGAAGCTCATCATCATCACGACCCTCCTTTGGCCCCCCAGAGATCAACCCATCAAAGGAATCCCACGCCTCTTTTGCCGACGGAGCAAAGCCCGGGCAGCCATTGATAGGAATCGATCACCCTCCTTCCCATTCCGCTGTACTGCTTTCCACTTCATCCGCAGGCAACCCATCAACAAGGTCTATCAGTTCTGACAAGTTGACCCCTTCCTATCGCCAACACACCTCTGTTTAGCATGACGATGATCAACGGCTTTGCCAACGGTCATGCCCACCCACATTATCAACCTCACTCTGACTCCTCCCGCCTGTCCAAACTACGCGACCTGTACGATTCAGCCGGTCAATCTCACGTCTTCACCTTCTACGACTCCCTAACCCCCTCTGAGCAATCCTCACTCCTCGATCAGCTTTCTGGCATCGATATACACCGCGTCAATCGAATCTACCGGAATGCCGTCGCTGCGGATGGAGCAATCACACCACCCATGGAAGCTAGGCGACTGGACGATACCCTAGGCGTAGGGGGGAACATGATCGGTCGATCACGGACGCCGAGTCCTGGTCCTGAAGCTGTTCAACCACTTCCAGACGAGGCATGCGCATCCGTCCTTAACAATCCGATTGAGGAGGCGAAATGGAGGGAGCTGGGTCTTCGAGCTATAGCAGAGAACAAGGTAGCCGTCTTACTCATGGCAGGTGGACAAGGGACGCGACTAGGTTCGTCCTTACCAAAGGGGATGTACGATATCAACCTACCTTCGGGGATGACGCTGTTCGAATACCAAGCGGGACGGATTGCGAAGCTTGAGAGGGTGGCTGAGAAGGCAGCTGGGAAGCCGGTGGGGAGTGTCAGGATCAGGTGGTATGTCATGACTAGTGGACCTACGAGGGAACAGACAGAGAGATACTTCGAGGAGAAGGGGCACTTTGGGTTGAGAAAGGAGGATGTAGTGTTCTTCGAGCAGGGTGAGTACACCTTGAACCTGCGGGCAATATCGCTAAATGTGCGCTTCTTAGGTGTACTACCCGCTCTCTCCAACGACGGCAAACTCCTCCTCTCTTCTCCATTTTCAATCTCAGTCGCACCCGACGGCAATGGCGGTCTTTACGCCGCTCTACGCAAGCCACTATCCCCATCCAATTCCAGATCAGTCATCACCGACCTCAGATCACGACATATCGAGTACATTCATGCCTACTGCGTCGACAACTGCCTCGTCCGCGTCGCCGACCCCGTCTTTATCGGATGCTGTATCTCTCGCTCCGCTGCAGCGGGTGCCAAGGTCGTTCGGAAACTTGTTCCGACCGAATCTGTCGGTGTCCTAGCCAAACGGGGCGAGAACTTCTCGGTGGTCGAGTATTCCGAGCTGAGCAAGGAGAAAGCCGAACAGCGGACTGCGGATGGTCAACTCGCTTTCCGTGCAGCCAACATCGCGAACCATTTCTACACTACCTCTTTCCTTGAGAGTGTTGAAGCGATGGAGAAGAGGATGGCTTTCCATATCGCTCGGAAGAAGATCCCGACCGTTGACCTCACAAATGGCAAGCTGATCGAACCCGATATGCCAAACGGGATGAAACTCGAACTCTTCGTCTTCGACGTCTTCCCCTTCACTCGGTCCCTATGTGTCCTCGAAGTCGATCGAGCTGAAGATTTTTCACCGCTCAAGAACGCGCCGGGGAGTAAAGCTGACAGTCCAGAAACATCTCGACGGGATTTACTAGCTCAACAGCGTCGATGGCTCACTGAAGCAGGAGCGGACGTAGCTGAAGGGATCGAAGTGGAGGTCACAACCGAGGTAACGTATGCAGGGGAAGGACTGGAGTTTGTGAGGGGAAAGAGGTTCGCGAAGTCTGGAGTGCTGAGAAGGGAGGAGGATATGGCTTCTTTGACTGGTTAGGATGGGATCGGACATTTTACTGCTTTCCAGTATTCCCTTCTTGATCGTTCGTGTATGAGACGAGATATTTCATGACGGACTTTTTGCTTTGCGGTCTTCGTAGCCTCGTATTCCATGCATATACGACGATACCTCTCGATGCGTGGTGAACTCGAGCTAAGATTTAGATAAACGCCAGGAGATAAAGGTGGGTCCGGAAATCCGACCACGCGAGGACGCGTCGGACATTGTCCTGATGATGGGACAAAAGGGACGCGTCCAGCCATGCCACTAAAAGTCATTTATCTTCACTAAGTTCCACCAAAAGTTCCCATAGATACAGACTCGATAGGCTTCATTCTTCTCTCCTTGACCTTTTGATCCTTTCCTTCGCCACGAACTGGATTGGAGGTACCTTCCCAGAATGGCTGCCAACGTCGGAGTCCTGCCTGTGGCCAGTATTCAGGTGAGCGCTTGAGACATTCGCCTCCCTCGCCAGTCTTTTCTGATAGATATCCGTAAACCTTTAGATCAACTACGATGAAGAGCTCGGTACGATATCCTTCACACCAGCGAAGCTGCGTACTGATCGGATCTGGCGTTAAGAGAAGATAACCAATTTCATATCCCGTTACGTCCCTCAATCTCGACAACGACGCACCCTTCCGGCGAATGATGACGAAGATGCTGAAGATGAAGAGGAAGATTTGGCCGATGGCTTAGACGGGATGGCAGTGGATGGTGATAGGGAAGTGCCAGGACGGTCAAAGGCAAAGTACATGAAAGTATTGAGGAAGGTCGCGAATCGACAGACGTCTGAAGTTGTGGTTGACCTAGCGGATCTACGGAAGGTGCGTTTTCCCAAACGCGTATGCTATGGAAGAAGATATTGAGCTGATTGTCCCGGTAGTTCAGCAATGACCATTCCCTCCTACACAATATCCTTCGAAACACACGACGATACATCCAACTCTTCTGCGATGCGCTGGACAAGCTCATGCCTGAACCCGATGCGGAGATGGATTATACCGAGGATGTGCTGGATTTGATCATGCAGCAGAGACGAGAAATGAATGAGCAGATCGCGAATGGAGAGAGGGCGCAAGAAGGGGGGATGTTTCCACCAGAACTTATGAGGCGGTAGTGAGTCGCCCACTTCTCTCGACATGGGCAGACCAGAGCTGATCCCGCCGCAGTAACGTGTACTTCCGACCTCCACGGAATATCGAAGCACTCGCCGTTCGCTCGGTCAGAGGCGCACACTTGGGCAAACTCATCACCGTTCGAGGTATCGTCACCCGAGTATCCGAAGTGAAACCCCTCCTCCTTGTCAACGCGTACACATGCGATTCATGCGGTAACGAGATCTTCCAAGAGATCGCTCAGAAATCTTTCACCCCACTCGCGACATGTCCGTCCGAACAGTGCGTCAAGAACAGTACGAATGGGCAATTACATATGCAGACTCGTGCATCGAGGTTCAGGCCTTTCCAAGAGGTCAAGATACAGGAGATGGCGGATCAGGTGCCGGTTGGACATATTCCACGGTCGATGACGATTCACCTTTATGGGACGCTCACGAGATCCGTCAATCCCGGTGATGTGGTTCATATCTCTGGGATCTTCTTGCCGACACCTTACACCGGCTTCCGAGCGATCCGAGCGGGTTTGTTACAGGATACATTTCTCGAGGCGATGCACGTCCACCAGCTCAAGAAGCAGTATCACGCGTTGGAGCTCACTCCAGATATCGAAGAGGCAATCCGCGATCTACAGGAGGATCAGAATCTGTATTCGAGGCTCGCCAACTCGATCGCACCTGAGATCTATGGGCACGAGGATGTGAAGAAGGCGTTGTTGCTTCTGCTTGTTGGAGGGGTGACGAAGACGGTTGGAGATGGGTTGAAGATCAGGGGTGATATCAATGTCTGCTTGATGGGTGATCCGGGTGTGGCGAAGTCACAGCTGCTCAAGTATATCACGAAGGTTGCTCCGAGGGGTGTTTACACTACTGGTCGGGGTTCTTCAGGTGTGGGTCTCACGGCGGCGGTCATGCGAGATCCAGTGACGGACGAGATGGTATTGGGTGAGTGGCTCAAGTCAGAAGCCTGAAGCGAGCTGACTTTCACGTAGAGGGAGGGGCCCTCGTGCTCGCCGACAATGGGATCTGCTGTATAGACGAATTCGACAAGATGGACGAATCCGACCGAACAGCGATCCACGAAGTGATGGAACAACAAACGATCTCAATCTCCAAAGCCGGTATCACCACCACACTCAATGCCCGTACATCCATCCTGGCAGCTGCCAACCCCCTTTACGGCCGATATAACCCTAAAGTCTCACCAGTCGAAAACATCAACCTCCCCGCCGCTCTGCTTTCCCGATTCGACGTCCTCTTCCTCATCCTCGATACACCCAGCCGAGACGATGATGAACGACTCGCTCAACATGTCACTTATGTCCATATGCACAACACCCACCCCGAATTGGATTTCGAAGCGATCGAACCGACTTTGATGAGACATTATATCGCGGAATGTAGGAAGGTTCGACCGATCGTACCACCCGCCATGTCGGAGTATATCGTCTCGTCCTATGTTCAGATGAGGAAACAACAGAAAGAGGATGGAGCGGAGGATAAGAATTATGCCTACGTCTCGGCGAGGACGCTTTTAGCTGTGTTGAGGTTGAGTCAAGCGCTGGCGAGATTGAGGATGGATGATGTGGTTGGTCAAGGGGATGTGGATGAGGCGTTGAGGTTGATGGATGTTAGTAAGAGTAGTTTGTATGAGCATCAGGCGGGGAGGAATGGTGGGGGTGAGGATCAGACGGATACGAGTAAGATATTCAGGATCGTCAAGGATATGGCGACCAAGGGGGATCGACGGCAAGGACGGGGAGGGGGACGAGGTAGAAGATTACAGGACGAGGATGAGGAGGGTGATGAGGATGATGAGGAGTTGGAGGAGTTGGCTATGGTCGATGTGAGAGCTAGAGTATTGGCGAAGGGGTTCACGGAGACGCAACTCATGGATACGGTCCTTGAGGTGGGTGGCCCAGAGTTGCTAGGTGTTTACCAGCTAATCGTGTATAGTACGAAAACATGGGCGTGCTCGTCCGGACAGCAAACACTACCCGACTCCGCTTCGTCGCGCCAGACGAGTACTAGCTCCTCATCGGAAACCCCCTCGATACCTAAAGTCACATTTCCTGTACATCTGCCGGGAGTTCATCACGCATGCATCGCGTATCATGGTATCAAACGAAACAGGCAATCTCATGATGGGTATCTAGCTAAATACAGATGGGAGTCCGAAGTTTCGGATCGACATGATGATGATGGTTGACCGCGCTCTAAACCTTGAGCACCGATAGTCTCTGTCCACTGACACAGCCGACATAATCGCCCGTATCGGAAAAGGCAAGGTTATTCACCTCCGTCTCCGCCGTCCAGGCTTTGATGGGAAGCACCTCGACAGCTGCCAGTGGTGAGGGCGTATTCCGGGATTGAGCTGGGGTGGCGGGCGGTGATAAGACATAGCTCGGTGATGGATCTGGACGGGAAGGACGTTGCTGTGATCTTGGACGGGTGGATGTAGGTCGAGTGTCGGCGGGAAGGGGTTGTGTGAGGTCGTACAATAGGAGTTGGGAGTCGTCGCCTGGACATGACCGTTCACAAGATACAAATTGGCAGAAATGGAAACATACCGCAACTCGCGATAAAGCCACCCGCACTTCGCTCTGCATTCCCTCCAGCTCCCCAGGCGATGGCACCGAACGGTGCTTGATGTCCGACAAGCTCCGCGACTGGCTGTCCTGGACTTCGCATATCCAGCACCAGGACTTTGGAATCTTCCAGTCCGAAGCAGGCGAGCATATGCCTGATTCAGCTCTTCAGCAGGACAAGCGAGATTGATACGAGGTAGCTCACTGTTCTCGGTTGCTAAAGGCTATTCGGGCCAGAGGCGTGTCCTCGGACGACTCATAGAGGATAGTAGAGTGTTCGAGAGTACGGAGGTCGAAGGCTCGTAAAGATCCGTCTGCGCCAACGGATACAAAGATGTCTGAAGAGTTGGGTAGCCATGATCTTTGCCCAAGTCAGCTTGAACAGACCAAGGTGAATCTCGCCTACAAATCGAACACCGCTCGGTCATGCGCGATCAGCTGTGTCAATGCTTGAGACGTATTGATATCCCATAATGTAGCGGTCGTATCGGTCGAGCAGGTGACGATGGAGTTCGGATCTTGTGGGTTCCAGGAGAAAGATGTAATAGGCGGTAAGCCTGTCTGGGGAGACTTGCTCTTCTTCCCGTCAGCCAAAGTCCCCTTGATGAAGGCTCACATTTGTCAAGACGCTCCTCGGCGAAAGCACATATCCCCCTCCACCATTCGACCACCCGTTTCTCGCAACATAGCTCCGTCCTCTTTCTTCCCCGTTCCAGTCCTTCCCCATTTCCCATATCCGCAATACATCCCCCGTAGTAGCCAGCAACTCCCCTCTTCCACCTACGTCCTCCTGAGCAGCTCCGACTATAGATTGTTGTGGTTCCCATCCGACTTTTGTAGCTGGAAAGGCGAGATTAGTTTGGGCGAGCTGTTGGTAGTCGGGTGTGAGTTCGTATGATGGGTTCTGGTGGTTGAGCGGGTCGACTACTATGAGCTTGTTGGTGGGTCCGGTTACTAGGGTAGTGAGAGCTATTCGGTGGGGATGATGGGGTGCATGGGAGAAGGCGATACCATACAAGGGGTCTGATACGGGTCAGACCGACGAAAGGCTGTGGAAGTGGTCATGACGTACAGAGTGAGTCATACTGGAGGAGGCCAGGCGAGGCCATCATATCCCTCCCACCCAGTACGCTTCTCCTAGCAGCCTTCTTTGGGAGACAGAAGATCGATGATATCGCTCGTTACCGACCAAGTACTGCTCGCCAGATACGCGAGGCTATTCTGGGGGGAATGAAGTCATGAGCGCCGGATGACGCGCATCCTAGCAGTCGAGAACGACACCAGCAGCTGAATACAGCTAACTTAAGGAGAGAAAGGCAAAAGTCAAAGTCCTCAGTCGCGCGGCAGACACGCGACGGAGCATCACGTGAGCTACTGGCTCACGAGCGAAAGCTGAACCTCCGCCTTGCTTTGTGCTGGAAGCAACATTAAGGAATAGTCTTCACTCGACGTATATCCCTCAGGGCCAAAGCATGTCGACTGCCGACTATGTCGCCAAGTATCCTCGTCGAGTGGCGCTACGAGAGAAGATGGAGCAATATTGGTTGGAGGAGGCAAAGAGTACGTCCTTCCTTCTCGTTTGTGTTGATGAATTTGGCTGATCAGAGTAGGACCTCCCGGAGCTCTCGATTCGTCACTCAAGAAGCATACGACGCTGTTGAACCGTTTGAGGACGACGATGCTGATCGGACCTGCTGAAGGATTGATAAAGGAGATTGATGGGTTGAGCTTGACGAAATACCTTGAGGAGATTGTGGCGGCGGTTGTGGAGGGTGCGTGCAAGGGCAGGGGTGATCCCGAGGTCGCCGTTGAGGTCAGTGACAAGCTCGCTGTATTATGCGATACTGACTTTGACATTCAATCAGGTGATTGTGCACCTACATACTCGCCTAACGCCTGAGTTCTTGCCTATACTTCTACCTGCACTCATGACCATCCTTGCCCCTGGGACTGGCTCCTTCATCGCGGGATCGAAAGAGGCCGATAAAGAGCGAGAGAAGGAGGATAAGGATCGCTTGGCGAGACAAAGACCTGTGTTGAGAATACTCGCGGAGCTTGCTTTGGTCAGTGCTTGGGCAGAAGGGATTCTGAAGGGAGTTGGCGAGGTCGGTAAGGTGCTCAGGGGATTGGTACGCTTCATCCACTATCCCTTCCACTATCTAAGAGGCTGATGTCGGTTTCTCAGATGAGCGATGACCCGCAATTCACCAACCTTCCCTTGATCGCGACATTCCTCAAATCATTCAACCATGCTTACCTCGGTCCACAGGCCAATGAGCCTCTGGCACAGGATGGAGCGCGAGCAAACGGAGTCGGAGATGTCAGTGGAGATTCGCCATCTCCACCTGAAGGAATGGTGCAGCTGTTACCCATGGAGACGCAGAAGGCAATGAGGGAGATGATGATTGGGTATTTCAACTCGACGAGCAAGACGCTCGTTAAAGGCCAAATCGTGCGTCAATCATGATTTAATACTTGACTTCAGCTGACCTGACTTAGGAACTGCTCGAGCAGGACAAGCGTAATCATGATGCGTACATCAAATCTGGCGAGATCTTCGAAGATCGGCAGCACGCATACGAGCGGATGACGAGGGCTGTCGAGCGCATGACCAGCGGTGTGCAGAGCTTGGCGGATCTGCTTGGGCTCACTCCTCCTGTCCTACCGACCGCTGCATCCCTGTCGAAGTCCGGCTTGCAAATCGTCGAGACGACGTCTTCCTTCACTGTGCGAGATGACGGTCCAATAGCGGGCGGGATATGGGATGACGAAGAGGAGAGGAGGTTCTACGAGGATCTACTGGATCTTAAGGAGGTTGTTCCAGCTGGTCTCTTAAACATTAAGGAGAAGCGGACCAGGACGACTACGGAAGAGAGCAAGGTGTCGAATGGAGAAGTACCGGCAGAAGCGGAGCAGCAAAAGCAGTCCGAGGAGGGGATCGCTAAAGCTGTGGAAGCGCAGAAACGAGACGAGGAGGATGTCCGGAGGCAGCTGGAACAATTGGAACTCGAGCATCCGAAGCCGGAAGGGGCGATGGATATGGCTCGTACAGCCTCGAATACTACCGCTGGTTCACCCCCTCCTCAACCGCATGCCATCTTGCCCGATGAGGCAAAGGATGAAGAACCGCCTAGTGCGATCGACAACACCGTCACTGAGGAGGACGGTCTGCAGTCTGCCCCGGCCGCTCGGTTGACGGCACTTTTCGCCGCATTGCCAGATGCGAGCAATCGAGAAATGGTAGACAAGCTGGCTGTGGAGTTCGCTTCTCTCAACTCGAAGGCTGCTCGTAATCGCTTGGTCAAGGTAAGTCGCCGCCATGTAAGAGTCGTACGTGCGACAGCTCATGTGGGGTCCAGTTCCTTGGCGCTATTCCGAAGACTCGCACGGATTTGTTACCGCACTACTCAAGGCTAGTTGCCACAGTCGAACGATATATGCCAGACATCGCCACTGGACTGATAGAAATTGCGAGTCCGTCAGTCTTACAGAAGAGCGTCTGCTGACATAGTACGGCCTACAGCTTGACGAAGAGCTGCGCTACCTACAGCGAAAGAAGAATGTCCGCGAGCTCGACAGCGTCCGCCTGAAGGTACGGCGTCATAGAGCCGGTGTCTATATCGAGCGACTACTGAGTCAGCTCAGAACGTCCGCTTCTACGGCGAGCTTGCTAAGTTCAAGGTCGCCAAGCCGTACACCATTCTGCACGTCCTCAAGGTGTTCTTGGATGATTTCCGACCCAACATTGAGAACATCGCCAACCTTCTGGAGACCTGCGGACGTTTCCTCTTGCGGTATGACGGGACAGCGGAGACCGCGAAGAGCATGGTCAGGCTTCGAACAACCCCCCATTGAGCTTGATTGACGAAATATTAGGTCGAGTTGATGCGACGCAAGCAAGCCACACAGCATCTCGACTCGAGACATCATGTCATGCTGGAGAACGCGTTCTATCAGGTTGGTCCGCAGTATTTTGTGCTACGAAGACTGATATCGACGCATAGTGCAATCCTCCGGAACGGGTCGCTCGAGAGATCATCGAGCTCACTCCGATGCAAAGCTTCATCCAACATCTTCTGCATGACGTGTTGATGAAGCGGACTCTGGACAAGGTATTGAAGCTCATCCGGAAGCTGCATTGGGAAGATCCAGAGGTAGGTGGAAGCTTCTCGTTGTGAGCTTTTCCGCCCACTGATGATGACATCAGGTCAACATATTCATCCTCGACCCGTTCACCGAGATTTGGGAGATCAAGTTTGGCAATATCCCATTCGTGGCTGCGCTAGTATACGATCTTCAGCGATATCACCCTGAGTTTGGTATTGCTGTTGTTGACCAGGTCATGGAGGGCATCCGGATAGGAATGGAGGTGAGGGATTCACTTGTAACCTGATCGTTGAGAGCTCTAACTGGGTCCCGCAGGAAAACATTTTCAAACACAATCAGAGGCGCGTCTCGACCGTCAAGTATCTCGGGGAGTTGTTCATGTACCGCGTCGTCAACGCTTCCGTCATCTTCGACACTCTTTGGGCTCTCATCTCCTTTGGTCACGGTGATTATTGCCAATAGCTCGCTGCATGGTGCTGATTTCGGCTTAGCTGAAGGTCTGCCCTTGCCCGGTCGCGACAGCCCGATCGACTCGGTCGACGATTTCTTCCGCATACGATTGGTCTGTACGCTCTTGGACACTTGCGGAGCCTGCTTCGATCGCGGTTCCCAGAAGAGAAGGCTTGATCACTTCCTCGTGGTCTTTCAGGTGCGGTTTTTTGTTTTTTTTCCCCTAGCGACAGATCTAACCTGGGGGCAGCTGTACACGGTGTGCAAAGGGGAGACACCCATAGACGTGTCATTTATGCTAAGCGACACTCTCGATGTGAGTGCTTTGCTTCTTTTCTCCAGTCTCGGCTAATATGTACAGATGTTGAGACCGAAGAGCCGCCATCTCAAAAACTTTGGGGACGCCGCGGCAGCGGTCGATGAGCTCCTCGCCTCGCAAATCACTGGTGATTCATTCGGTGACGGACGTATCACTCACGCTGACTCGTTCGCAGAGGGAGACGGAGACGAATCTGCTACCGATGATGGTAGCGAAGGAGGGGAGCGTAATGCGGCTGCTGCAGAGGTCGATGAGGAAGAAGAGGTAGAAGTGTCTTCGAAAGGAGTGTATCAGGCTTATTTTTGGCATCAGATCCAAGCGCCAACGAACGGTTCCGAGGAAGACGACCAAGATGATATCGTTCTGATCCGCGAACCGAAGCACGAAGAGGTCGATACCGATGCTCAAGCTGAGTTCGATCGAGAGTTCGCAAAGATGCTTGCGGATACCACGGATGCAAGGCGAGGCGAGCGGAAAAACGCTCCGCCGATCTTCGATACTGCTGTTCCCCATATCAAGCGGAAAGCAGAGGATCCGAACGGCGATTTCGGCAAAATGGCATTTACCTTGCTAACCAAGCGAGGCAACAAGTCGCAAGTACGCCTTAGCCTGTTGCCAAGGTGGCTCCGCACTAACTGTGAGATAGATGCGCTCGCTAGATATTCCTGTCGACTCGGCGATAGCTGTCAATTCGAGGACGTATCAGCTCCAAAACAGGGCGGAGCAAGAACAGCTCAAACGCTTGGTCCTGCAGAATGAACGGCGACAAGGACAGTCCGAGATGCAGGGTGAGTGATGCCGTGCGAGCTCGGCGGAGGCTGCTGATCTTGGTCAAGCCATCGAGGAAGACGCTCGCGCCCGTGGCATTCGCCTGCGCTTCGTGCAGTCCTGAGCGGATCGCATCCGCGTCAAACGCCTCTCAGCAGGGACACAGCCAACTTTAGCAATACTCTACATACTGTGCATAACGCATTCTATAAGGCCCCTTCTGGGCCAATAGCGATGATATTGCGCAGGGGTACCAAAACACAGGTCGCTCTTTTGACGTCAGGGGCCACGACGGCGACCGCGCGGGGAAGGGGGTTTGGCGTAGGGAGGAGAGGGGGGCGCGGGAGGGGGGGGAGGGGTGGAGGGGAGGGAGGGGGCTTAGAGGGCTAGGGGAGGAAGGCGGTAAAATGAGATGTGGTATAGGTATTTGGTGATGCAAGGTATGTAGCTTGATAAACTATAGAGATGCAAGCCGCCTGGAACCCTTGCTTCCAGCTAAGTTCCCCACGATCGCCAGTCTTCGGTACCTCTCCTCATCTCCAATTGCACACAGCTCGCCTGGCCGAGAGGAATCGTACTCAAGGATCCGCTGCAGTACCGTATTGTTCGCGGAGCTGAGTAATGCCACTAAGAGACTGACGCGCGGACTATCCCGGCGTTCCTCGTCGCCTTCCCAAACAAGTGACGCGAGGTGGTGCACAGCTATTCTGTGCAGAAACTCTGTCGTGCGCTCACTCACCCAACCTCTCACCAATGCCCGTGTATATCCAGCAAGAACGTCGGCATCCGTCTCTCTCGGCTCAAAGTAGACTGTGATCGAGCCGTGTTCCAGAGGGACATCCGCCATCTTCGTCCGAATCGAACGGAGTGCAGTCGGCTGTTCCGCCCAAAGGAGTTTCCTGTAGTCCACTGGGTATGTCATTGCAAGTGGCGGGAGGAGGAGTTGGGCGAAGAGTGGGTGGGAAAACGAGATCGCCTCATATAAGGCCAGGAAGTCTGTGTAGAACTGGAAGAAAGGGACATCCTCCCCGAGGAAAGATTTGGCAACTTCCTCGAGGCTGAGTGATGGAGGCGTCGGTTGCTCAGTAGGTTTTTTGAGTGGAGTTAGGAGGGTTGTCAGGGCGGTCGAGATGGACGGATCGCGGAAGATGTCGGTCTCTGAAGTGGAGGAAGATTGTTGACCGTGCTCGAGCATGAAGACCTTCATCGAGTTGAGCAGGGTTTTCGATCGGCTTACAGGACACGGGCAGAGCTGAGCAAGGATGAGAGTCGCTCGGACGATGTCGAGTTCGCTCGCGTCCCAGTCCGGTGGAGCTTGAGTCAAAGCGGGTGAAATAGCGGAGGAGAGGAGCTCGTTGAGCGGTGAGGAGGTCCAATCGGTTGATAGCGGAAGACCTGGACTTCTCGTCTTGGTAGGTGGGCGGAGAGTCGAGGTGGCTTTTAGGTAAAGGTGAGACGGAACTGAAGGACCGAGAATCTGTGCGACGTCCGGGAGGATAGCGTAATGCAGTAAGGGCCGCAGGATCTGCAGACCATCCCGATGAGTGAGAGAGGACAGCTGATCGGCCAGTCCGGGGGCCGCAGTCGTCCAGTCCGCTCGCATGATATCGTCGACGAGGTCGAGCGCGAGGGTTTCATCGCCTGGTCCGCAGCCGAGCATAAGGGCGAATGCCGTCTTCGACCACTCCACCGGTCTGAAGATGTCCATACATCGGGCGAGGCGAAGTGACTCGTAGCGAAGGGGAACAGTGGATGGTCCTGTAGACGGTAAATGGTCGCCCGTGAGCAATCTCCTGATGAGCGCGACAAGCAAGTCTGATTGGATGAGGGTTCTAGCTCGTGGCTGAGAAGAGGACAGCCTAGCGTGAAGTCGGACGACTGCGGTCAGAAAATGCACCGTCTCGCTACTAAGCTCTTCTCCAACGTCCTCCTTGATATGTCTAGCGACCAACTCGTTCAGGCCGGTTGCTCGTATACCATCAAGGACGGCATCCTTCTCTACCTCTCCATTTCGCACTCCATTGACACTCGCCCCGTCAATCCAGGCGACCAGTAGTCCCACAGCACTCGCCAGTACCTCTTCTACGCCTGACTCTCCAGCGAGCATCGCAACGATCTCGATAGCTTCCTCGGGCCAGCCCATCGCTGATACCTGAGCCCAGATAAGATCATGCTCCGGTGTCGTCCGATGCGGATCGATTGCGCAAACGGTCCAAAAGGTCAGACAGTCAAAATACGCCGCGGCAACTGCACCAGGTGTTCCCTGCCTCGAAACCCAAGAGCTGAGTTCTCGCCAAATTTCTTGCGCGGATGCGGCTAAGGAAGCGCACAACCCGTATCTGCCGAGTGCGAAGTAGATACGTAGCACTTCGAGGGCGAGATCGTGAGATTCTGGTGCGGAAGTCCATGTCGAAGGGATGACGAATTTGAGCAGGGAGTGATGTAGATCCTCTGCGGCGAGTGATAATGCGCAGACACGAGATGATGTGATAGCATCATGCAGTAGGCGGAGGGCATCGACTGATGGCTCTCTACTGGTCTCGAGAGGCCACGACTGCCGAAGAACATGATGTCGGATCGTGGCGGGGATAAGCGGACAAATTGTCTCCGCGAGATCTTGGGAATGACGCGCTGCTCGACGGAGGATGAGTATGAGCTGTTGAATCGACTTCGGGGGTAGTTCCGATGACAAGCCTAGTAGCTCCGCAATTCTTGGCATCAGATCATCAAAGGGAAGAGCCTCCAATCCGCTGGTCTCTCCCTCGCCTGGCGGTTGGTCTCCAAGCAAGGACAACGATGGGTCGGTCTCGTCCATCCAGCTCCAGGAACTCCCTCCAAGAGCTTCGAACAGCAGCTCGATACCGGCTCGGACGATACCGAGCGACTTCGACTTCGATAGAAGTACCTCCACACTCAGATCGATACCTCTGTCTCGTACTTTCTCCACCTCACACGCCTTCTTCGCCTCGGCATCCAAATCCCCGCCTTTTTTATAGGCGTATCTCGCAATAAGCTTCGCCAATACGCCCAGCATAGCGATCCGCTGAGACGATACAGCAGATCGGCATAGGTATATCACATCCTCTAACGTATAACCGGCCAGACCTGGAGAGGTTCCATGATGATGCAGACCAAGGTTGGAAGGGAGATCGATTTTGGCGTTTTCGGACAAAGCGGTGCCAGAGAGATCGAAGCGGACCGATGTGTCTGAGGACGATGAGGCGATAGGTGGTTGTAGCCATTCCATTTTGCGTGTTTCGGTCGGAACGTCAAGGAAGTATCGCTCCTTGAGATCGGAAGGCGGGATGGGAGGGTTTCCAGAAAAAGGCCTTCTGATAGGTTGCGATACCGACGCAGGTAGCGAGACTGTACTTTCGATCAGCCTAAGCCCTGCAGAAAACACGAACCTGCTGTACTCTCGCCAAATGCTCCATCACCAACTCTACCCTCACTCTTCTCCTTCGCCCGTTTGCGCAGCGCATTCATCACTCTGGACCCGAACCTCTCCCCGAGCTCTTTCCGTTCCTCCTCTCGTTGCTCCTTGTCCATCTCTCGTATCTTTTGCCAATTCTCCTGGACCACCTCTTTCGAGATCACATCGGTCTCACCTCCAGGCAAACCCGTCAACGAAGCGGGCAACCGAGACGGGCCAGCTTCATTCCCGACACCTATAGTCCCCCCAACATGGTAAATTCTTACGACGGAGGTCTCCTCGTTTTTAGATAATACCTTTCCCGGCACGTTCTCATCCCTCGCATGGTCCTGCTCATTCTTCCAACCACAAGAGGAAGCTGATGTACTCTTGTGAGCTTTGTATGAACGATGCAAAGCGGAAGGGAAGCCATTGAGACCGGTTTGCGAGGGCCGTGGTGACGCTGGTGGACTGGAAGAAGACGAAGAAGGTGTCTCACGCTCAATTACCTCCCGGACTATCATCATGAACCCTCCCCGTAGCGAATTGAAAATCTTGCCCAGAAAAATACAAACCGACGCTCAACAGATCTTCCTTTTCTGTTTTCAATAGGGTCTTTGGCAAGCTGCGGCCCACATTATTATCTTGAGACGAGCTAAAAGTCCAAACGGACTGCGACTCTCGCCGTCCCCCTCTGTGACCCTTTCTTACCCGTTCTGCTCGTGTTATGCTTTATTCATTGCAGATGCGACCAACCTGTCATCGACGGATCTTCATAGTCGTTCTCTACCCCTCAAAGGAAGAGAGAGGAATACGATCGATATACGACCGGGACATCGCCTTTCAACACCAAGCGTCGACCGGTTTCCACCATATCTGCCCACCTGAGTCGTATTCTTTGTCGCATGACCAGCTCGATCATGCCTAACAAGCCATCCTTTCACATTTCATCTCCTCATCGACTCCCTCCTTCCCCAAAACCATGACCAGCGCCATAGGATCGATTCGGTCCATCTTCTCCTCCTTCCGTACCGATAACAAAGGCGGACTACCTACCGCGGCCGGCTCATCATCCTTCGTCAATCGTTATACCCTACTGGGAACGAAAACAAGACCGCCCATCCGCGTGATAGTCACCCTGGGGATCCTGCTCGTACTCGGCATAGTCCTCGTGTCTATGCGGGGCAGCTACCCGCTGACCGATAATAATTGGGCATGGAGTGGTGAAGTCGGAGATATGCGGGGTTGGAAGATAGAGATGGGGTGGAAGCAGGATGAGGCGGTTGGATTGACGGATCTTGGGGAGGTGGCGGAGTCGAGGTATCAACTCAATGCTGCTCAGGGCGAGAAGGGGATGATCGAGTAGGTTACGCTGGCTGTACAGGATATTCTCCAGTTGATCGTTCGTGGGTTGGTCTAGGTACTTCGAACGCCTGTTTTGACTTCGCCACCTCCCTTCCTCGCGACGTAGCGGGACCACTCATCAAGTCGCTTCATTCCCACCTTCCACCTTCCTACCGTCATCTCATCCCCTTCGATGATTTCTTACCTCTCCGTCCAACTTCGATGATCTCGTACAAGAATATTCATCAAACGGACAAAACCAGGGATACCATTGGTGAGGAGACGCAAGCTTGGATCGACCTAAACAAGGCCGACGGACGGACACTGGACTTCCTCGATGACTCCGAGGCGGAAAGATGGGTCGAGGAAATGTTTCTTGGGAGCGATGTCGATGGGCTTGGAGCTATATGCATCGAGGAGTGTTAAGAGCGGATTCAACGATACCTCTTACCCCTTGTCGGAGGAGGCGTGTACTCTGATATCAACGTGAGTTCTTTATTGCCGCTCAAGTGATTGAGTCTCTGAACGCTAGTAGACTCGTCCGCTGCGACCGGTCGAGCAGTGGGGCAGGATGGATGTCGAATATCTCGATCTGACAGCCAGCCACGGCGAGTCCTGGCGGTCCTCATTGTCAACATACCCTTCGTTGATGGTAGCAGTCGACGTCGACGAGCACGAGCGTCCCGGTTGGGAAACAGCCTGGCCTCAGGCTTTCGGTATCTGTCAATGGACGCTTTCTTCCGCCCCAAGTCATCCGATCTTCATCGACGCCGTTAGGAGAGTCGTCAACTTCCACCCGTGTAGTCGAGAGTTGGGAAGAATGGCGAGCAACGGTAATCGCGCGACTCGAGGCCGAAGCACTAAGAGGTTGGCAGAAGGAAGTTGAAAGGTTGTCCAAACTCGGTAGAATTGAGGCTATGCCTGTTGTGGACCGGACCTGCTCTCTTTACCAATTCCGTCTTGGCGTGGGTGATCAACCTGATTTCGACAGTCCTTTCTCTGGCTGACGATAGAAAATCAGCTTATTAGTCGCTCGATACAACGTCACATGGCATCGATTACGAGGTCTCGATCACCCTTTACGGATAGGAGACGTGATGATCCTGCCCATCACCGCTTTCTCGCCAGGTAGTGAACCGGACTTCCGAGCAGAGGGGCCGGATACACCTCAAGCGAAGGTTGTACATGACTGTGAGTGGTTTCATACTCTTTCGGAAAAGGGGAAAGAGACTGAATGAAGAGCATAGTCCGGGCGAGCTGGAAGCCTGATGGGTTGTAGAGCATTGTTCGTGTAGCCGCCCGTCGGATGCATTTTTGTAGCACGCCAATTTAGACTCGAGGTCCTGCTCATCGCGATATAATAAGTTGGAGAGAGTGACGTGGGTACGACCATCGGACCGAGTGGAGGTAGTCGAACCATCACCATTGACGGGATATATAGGTTGGTCGTTTGGTTCCGTGAGCAATTAGCAGCGATCGTCGCGAAAGTTGAAGCATAGTTTAAGTTTCATTCGGGATCACATCATATTAGACGATCTTTCCCAAATGATTCCTTGATCCAAAGGAATCCCTTGCACCTGGTCTGATCAACTAAAAAAGCTTGGCCGGGTCGGCATCATCCGCCTTTTGTCCCTCACCCTTGTTCCTTGACACCATATCAACCCTTCTTATTTTTCCTGCGCGTCGAGGGTTTTATTTGCTCAGCTTCAACCAGATCATCTGTACAGAAAACGGAACTCCGTCCAGCCGCACGGCCGGGGCGAGAAGAATGAGCTTATGCAATACAGCCTCGACTCAGCAACCGGCCGCAATATGTGCTCTAAAGTCTCCAGTGGATGCGTGAGTCTCCTAGCTTAGAGAAATTGCGAAAATGCCGAGCTGACAAGAGGGGTTCCTCGCCTCAGAATACACATACTCGAAGCAGTCCGACTCGGACTCGTACCTCGGGTCACTCGAAGATTGACCGGACATGAGCGGTCTATGATACGCCCTGGGACGGTATGGGTCTGGGAGGAAGGTGAGTCTTAGCGGGCGCAAGGAGTGCAGCGTGAAGAACCAACGCCATATGTAGAGGAGACGAACATGCGACGGTGGACTGATGGGAGACGATGGGGAGCTTCGAGAGTCGGTGGGGGGGGATTTCTCGTTTACACCGAGTGAGTACATTCCTTCTGTCGACTCTTCTGCTTACTCAGGCCTCAGATCACCCGACTCCCTCTTTACACCTCCTTCTCGGTCTGAATCACCAGCCGGAGCTGCTTTCAATTCACCTACTTACTCTACCCACGGTCAGAACGGCTACTACCCGACTCCCGGTCCGAGCTCGAAGAAGTCAGAGAGCTTGATCAAGCAGACCTATTCGACGACTATGACACATCCCGTCACCGGAAAGGTGAAGAATTTTCACGTCGTAGGTTACTCCAGCAAGGTGAGCGACTTTTGCCCTATTACGAAACATACTGAAACTTTACAGCACAACCCGCAAGGCGATGCTCACAACCCTCTCCCCTTGCCCCGGCAACTCCCTCTCCTTACGAACCTAAAGATCACCTCTGGAATCTGGCCTGAATGGGATCATCGACGCGATCTCGACTTTCCTGCCCGCCGTATGACAGCTGGACTAAGTCCACGATCCGATCCGCTGACAGGTCCAATCTCAGCTGTTCCTTCCTCTGATCGACCGCCATCTCTTAACGTGAGCCCGCCGACCGCTTACCCCGCACCCATCCGACCTCTTTCGCCGGGAAGGGAGCAGTACCCATCTCGAGAATATGGCCGTGAACAAGCGCAACTTACGTCCCATGATCAACGTCACGCTCCAGCACCTTACATCCAACCCTATTATCCCCAACCGCCATATCATGATCCTGACGAATCGCAACGTCAGTTCTATGCCAACCGTTCCATCCCTCAACCGCCAGCATCCAGCTACATGCCTCAGCATTCACAACCGACACAGCAGTCTAATGATCGATACCATCCATATCAAACTCCCTCGAGATCAGGTCGACCGCCTCAATATCCCTCAAACGCGACGAATCCGTCATCCGCCCTATCGGTCCCAGCTTACTTTACTCCTCCAAATCCATATCACGAAAGCGGACGACAACGAGATGGACGAGAACCTACTCCGCGCGAAACCCAGCAGTATTTCCCGCCAAATTCCTATCCAGATGCGTACCATGCCTATCCGCCTTACGCGACGAACGATCAGTCCAGCCAAATACATGGCCGCTACCGGGCTGGCGAATACTACAACCAGAACGGCCTACCTCCGACTCCAGTATCCTCTACGCCTTCTTATCGTGACAGGAAGCGAATGCTTGAAGAGGGGTACCGCGAAGGGATACCAGACGGACCACAATCGGATCCTAGGCGGGTCTCAGAGATAAGGATACATGCTCGCTCCCCTTCCATATCTAATTTACCTCGACACGATCATCTTCAAGCTCCGCCCGGCATTTCAACCGGGAGGTCGCCAAAGATGTCGATACCTTCTGCCCTTCTCAATCCGGATAGTGTCACTTCGGGCGGCCTGACTCTCCCGCCTTTAAGGCTCGCGATAGACGAGACAGATCGATGGGTCCCTTCGAGGGGAAATAGTCCGCAGATGGGGAAGATCAGTCCGAGGACCGCTTCGGATGGTGTTTCTGTGGGATCAGGGGAAGCGGGGAAAGGAGGGGAAGGCAAAGGGTGGAGAGAGGATCTCAGGCAGTTAGGGGAGCTGGGGAAGATGGTATCCCTATGACGAAATTGAGAATCTGGAGCATATGTGGGAGGAAAAGAATGGCGAATGAAAAACGATCTTGAATGGTTGTCTGGCCTGCATCTTGCTCTAGTTGTGGTTCCGACGGATGGATCTCCGAGAATGCGCAATTTCGGTTATTCGCGCATTCCACATCCATGGTTTCACGATCCTCATAATGCGGTGTGAAACAAAGCTCTGGTACGGCTTCGACTCATGAGATCATCCGCAGAGTCACCCATGTCTAATTGAATCTCGCGAAATGCCGTTCGAGGAGGAACGTACACCTCTCCTGAGCGCCGTCCCGAACATCTCCTCGAAGATTCTTAGCGAGGTATGTCGGAGCCACAAAAGCTTAACTCGATTGGAATAATTGATTGTACTTGCAGACCAAAGTTTATCCCTTGATCCACATCATACGAGTCGACATCCTCGCACATATCGGTTGGTACCCTCTCTAAATTTATAGCGAGCTGTACTGAGGGATTTATAGATACACCTTTGACTTACGAGCAACTCCTCGCTCCAGACTCGACATATACCATCGTCAGGTAAGCACTCTAGTCTTCCATTTCCGAGTAGCGGCTGATCTCCTGAGTAGACCCTTGACGGAGAAGTATCTCGAATTGCAGAATCAGGCGACCGGTAAGACGATTCACCTTCGATGTTCTGTCTATTGCTTATAAAGGTCATCAGTGTTCTGTCTCCTCCTTAACAAGGTCCAATTCGCTCGTGATTCCGCTCAACTCTCGATCTCTACCCTCTCCCTCTCCCGAGCAACGTTATGCGAGATCCTAGCCATCCGAGTTCTCCGTCAGTCCCCCTCCGTTTCCGATCTCGGACGAGACTGAAGTATGAGTCAAATCAGGTGGATGGTCAGAACGAACATTACCTCTCGCTACCGTCCTCTTGACTCCTTGGGCGCTGTTCCAAGGTGCTTCAGAGGAGGTTGTAGCGAGAGCTAAGGAGGATGGAGACGATGATTTGCTCACTCAGGGTGGGACGGCTCTGGAGGTGCGTGACCAAGGCTGGAGAGGAGGCGGATGAAGCTGATCTGGACAGATGGGGATCATCAGTAGCTCGAAGCGGTTCATTCGGAGTCCATCTTGTCAGAAGGTCATTGGTATGTCGCGGCGTCGCGAGTCTGAACGGAAGCTGATGAGAATTAGAGGGTATCTGGTCGGGACGGATCATCTACTCCTCATTGAATACCCATGCCCTGATTTCCGATGTGAGTCTCACACGTGCTGGTAGACGATCGCTGAATATTCTGCATAGAACTACAAGAAGAAACCCATCCAGCTGTACAACCCGCACAAAGCGCCTCTTCTCGATCATTACAGGTAGCGTCGACCGTCTTTGCAAGTTTCGGCTCTCATTGACGTGTAGTCCAGGCTCAAAGTACCTAAAGTCCGATCTTTCATCGAGTACACGCACTTCCTCGTCCTCTTCATACTTTACGTCATCGCTGTCGAAGGGCTTGAGGAGGGTCGATTGAATGGGAAGGAGCTTGCTTTTATCATTTATGCTCTTGGTTCGTTGAATCCCTGGTTCGCATCCAGCTAACGAGCCTGCAGCATATTCCCTGGACAAGCTTGCTGCGGTCAGGGAACACGGTCTGAGAGGTAGGACGGCAGTCTGTCGGGTAATGATACCGCTGACATAGTGCAGTGTTCAGCAGCAGTCTGGTCAACGGTTTCGATATCGTCCTCATGCTCATCTATGGCATCTACCTTGGAGGGAGAGTATACGGGTTTCACTATCGCAGTGCGGAAGCGCTATCTCTCGGCGCGGATTGGCTGGCGATAGGTGAGTTGGACGGACTGTACGCGTGATGACATGCTGACGAGGGAAAACGTAGGCGCTGTCCTCATCTTCCCAAGGTTAGCATTTATGACACTGGCGAATAATTTGATGGTCCTGAGCATCCGATCGATGCTCACCGAGTTCTTCTGTATGTATCCACCCTGGTCACTCATTTCGTTGGAAAACTGAGGATTGTATAGTCTTGATGGGTATCGGTATCTTCTGCTTTCTCGGTAGGTCTGAATGCTCCAAAAGACGAGGACATGAGTCAACGGAGTAGGCTTTCTTTATGCGCTCTTCACGCTTGGACAAGGCCGGTTCCAGCTGTCCCAGATCGGATGGTGGCTCCTCGAGGTTTATTTTGGACTAGACGCGTCTGGCTTTGAAGCAGCTCGTACGCCTTCGTCTGACCGAGACATAGAAGCTTCTGACCAGATGGTCCAGACATGTTCCACCCCTTTCTGGGACCGGTACTCATGGTCACTTATGCCCTACTGTCGAATACTCTGCTGCTTACGGTGCTCGTCGCTATCTTGGGAAACACGTTCGCTACGATCAATGCAGATGCGGTTGCGGAGGTGAGCGGTTATCAAAAAGAGGGCAATGAATGAGGCTGATGACACGGTACAGTCAATGTTCCGTAAGGCTGTAGCCACGCTCGAAGGCGTCAAAGCAGGTCTGTTCCCCGACTTCTAGACACCGTGAGCGTTAGCTGATGGAAGTAGATCTTGTCTTCAGCTACCAACTGCCGTTTAACCTCGTCGCAGTCGTGTTTATGTGGCCAATGAGCTATATCCTGAATCCACGCTGGCGAGTGAAAACGAGCTCCGCGAAAGGCCAATGTTGACGAATAGGCAGGTTCCACAAGCTGAATGGTACGCTTTCGACTACAATCTACCGAACTTGGCTGACTACATGGCAGTCGTCATGATTCGCGCGTCCAACTTTCCCGTCCTGCTGGGCATTGCCCTCTACGAGCGACAGGCATATCATGAGACGAGTATGGTGGAGCAGATCAGCGAGTTTGCAGAGCGATATGTCGGTGCTTTGCCTCGTCGACTAAAGGCTGCAGGTGAGATGGCGTTCACTCCAGCTTAACGCCGCGACTGACAATTGTCTTAGCTGGCTTCGAGAACTTCGGCTCACGAAGGGAGATAAGCCTGGTCTTCGAGATAGAGCGGGAAGTCGGCAGCTTTTATCGCGACTGGGACGAAGAAGACGACCAAGACGTCCAGCTTCCTCCACCATTCAATGCTGTCGACGACAAAGCTCAAGCTGCTGAGCCGAATGATCCCATTGACGAATCGACCGGTTACACGTACTCCTTTCCGCAGTCCGAGACCCTCTCCGCTTCACCATCCCGGCTTGAGCGAAATGATGAAAGTCCAAGGCATCGGCACAATTCCATGCCTTCTACCCATCCCTCACCGCAAGCACCAGCATTCCAGCCCGCTCCAATGGCACGACCGAGGCGCAATAGCTCGATACATGAGCCAAGTCCGCTCGCTCGTCTTTTCGTACGGAGTCCGGGTGAAGCGGTTGCGGACCGGTTGAGAGATCGGCGGCAATCGCTCGTCAGTGATCTTGCTGTCTCTCAATCTCAACCTGCTTTGTCATCTATCCTTTCGCCTGCGAAGAATCGACCCAAACCTCTCAGTCACCGGATCAACCAGTCAACATCCGGTCTGCCATCAGACCCTCGACAGCGTCATACGCATCTCGCTCGTCCCTCGATCGTGCGAATCGAAGAAGGGAAGAAGCTCTCCTTCTCGAGTCGGAACGACTCGCCTTCTAGAAGTAGGGATGCTTCTCCTGCGAAGGCCAGTTTGCCTTTTCCACGACATGGGGAAAGTGAAAGAGAAGGTACCATTGGCAAAGCATCGGATGTACAGGAGATGCTAGCGGCGGAGCAGCCGGAAAATGAGAAGCTGAGTGATCGCTTGGGGAGGATTCTCGCGAGGCAGAACAGGATCGAAAGTCTGCTTGAGAAGCTTGTGGCGGCACAGAGTGGAGATACGGATGTATTTGACAATACTTGATTCTTGACGATATGATGAAAGCGTTTATGGATCGCACAGTGAGAGAGCATTCCGACTGAATCGTGGTTGCAATGGAGAGAATGGAGATGTTTGAAACCGGTGATTGAGGCTATCCTTTGCCACACTCGGCTATGCCGATGATTCGGCGTTATCCCCGCCTGAATTTTCACCAGGTCCTGACGCTGTGATCTTTCCTTTCTGCTTACTTAGCTTTCTTGTCGTCTCCCAATTGACCGATAGATAGTTTGTCGAATTTACAGGTAGACACATTACAGCCTCAATCCAAAAGTAGCAACATCGTCAATATGGTACGTCCTTTATTGCAAGCCTGCAGCTCGCTACTATCGCAACTTTTTGTTCCATCAGTGTATGGCTAACATTGTCTGCTTCAGTCTTACGGAGGCTCATATGGCGGTGGTGGTGGTTACGGTGGTGGAGGATACGGTGAGCACAGTATTACTTGCTTCGAACTCGGTATTGACCCTTTCTTCAGGTGGAGGAGGTGGTGGATACGGCGGTGGTGGTGGCGGATATGGTAATTCTTACGGCGACGGATCAGTGGTGGCTGGCGACTATGGCGGCGGAGGCTTCGGGGTCATGTCCAGACGATGACTCATCGCCGAGGATGCCACACGCTGACGCTTGTGATTGTTTGATAGGTGGTGGCGGAGGGGATCGTATGTCCGGCTTGGGAGCTGGGTTGAGCACCATCGATTGGAGCAGGCAGCAATTATCCAAGTTTGAGAAGAAGTGAGTCTTTGCGAAATCCGATGCTAGGGCTATTACTGATGGTATTCAGCTTTTACATCCAGGACCCGAGGGTTACTGCGCGGTCTGAGCGAGAGATTGCGGAGTTCAGGAAGGTTCAGGCGATGACCGTGAGTGATAGATATCAAGGTAGGATATATTTGCTCATCTCTGTCAGATCCAAGGCAGCAACGTCCCCCGCCCAATCACTACCTTCGAGGAAGCTGGCTTTCCCGAATACGTCATGTCCGAAATCCGCGCCATGGGTTTCGATGCTCCCACTCCTATTCAATGCCAAGCTTGGCCTATGGCATTGTCTGGTCGAGACGTTGTCGCCATCGCCGAGACTGGTTCCGGCAAGACCATCTCCTTCGCCCTTCCCGCTATGGTTCATATCAACGCTCAACCCCTGCTCGCACCCGGTGACGGTCCCATTGTCCTCATTCTCGCTCCTACCCGTGAACTTGCCGTTCAGACTCAGCTCGAGTGCACAAAGTTCGGCAAATCCTCTCGTATTCGAAATACCGCAGTTTACGGTGGTGCTCCCAAAGGTCAGCAGATTCGCGATCTCCAACGCGGTTGCGAGATTGTCGTCGCTACGCCTGGTCGTCTGATCGACATGCTGGAAAGCGGGAAGACCAACCTGAAGCGTGTCACCTATCTCGTCATGGACGAGGCCGACCGCATGCTGGACATGGGTTTCGAGCCTCAGATTCGTAAGATCGTCGGGCAAATCCGTCCAGACCGACAAACTCTCCTTTTCTCCGCGACCTGGCCCAAGGATGTCCAGCGTCTCGCCATGGATTTCCAGCACGACTTCATCCAGGTCAACATCGGCTCCCTCGACCTATCCGCCAATCACAATGTCGCTCAGATCGTTGAAATATGCTCCGACTACGACAAACGCGGCAAGCTGCTCAAGCATCTCGAGCAGATCTCTCAGGAGAATGCCAAGGTGCTCATCTTTGTCGGGACTAAACGAGTCGCGGACGATTTGACGAAGTTCATGAGGATGGATGGATGGCCAGCTCTGGCTATTCACGGAGACAAGTGAGCAGCATTCTATTCCTCAACAAAGTCAAGCTGACGGACTCCAGGCAACAATCCGAGCGAGACTGGGTCCTCGCAGAGTTCAAGTCCGGCCGCAGCCCCATCATGCTCGCAACTGACGTCGCTTCACGTGGTCTCGGTATGTTCCTGTTCTCAGCTACTCTCCAAGACGCAAGACGGCATCGGCTCTGGTCGGATCGGCAGACACGCAGTATCAACAGAGAAGTGCGCTCAAGTAGTCGTCGAGGGCGATCTCTGCACTGACTCTGTGCAGCCTCATTGAGGCCGCTGCAGGAAAGAGATCAAACGAGCCCTCTTCGACCACGTCGGCGCCAACGCATTGCATCAATTGACATTCGTGCGCCGCGTTCCCTTTCGTCAGGCCGGTCGCTCGCAATGTCTAGCAATAAAAAAAGCGTTCTCTAGCTCGTGCTTCTCCGCCGCATTGCCAAGCCGTCAAGCCGTTCAAGACGTCCGCCTCTCCTTCCGGTCCGTGTTGACGTAGGCTTTGTGCGCTCCCTCTTTCCCACTACTTCGGCTATGTGACTTGGCTACTGACCTGTGCAACTTCAATTCCAACGTAAAGACGTCAAGGATATCAGGTGGGTTGGATCATTCTCGACACCTCCACCTGGACTTACAGAGGCATTGCAGCTACGTCATCAATTATGACTTTCCCAACAACTGTGAGGACTATATTCACCGAATCGGTCGTACCGGACGTGCTGGTCGCACCGGTACTTCTTACACGTACTTCACGACTGACGTGAGTCATCTTTACCTTTCGTAAACTCCATCTGACTTCCACGAGCAGAACGCAAAGTCTGCAAGGGAACTGATCAAAATCTTGAGCGAGAGTAAGAGCGTCGTCCCGCCTCAGCTGCACGAAATGGCTGCTTACGGCGGCGGCGGCGGCGGCGGCGGCGGTGGACGAGGTCGTGGAGGTGGGCGTGGTGGTGGTGGAGGACGGTATGGTGGGGGTGGTGGGGGTGAGTCTGCGAGTTATTTCGTCTATGTGCTGATCACACGCTTCCTGCGTAGGCGCATATGGTACCGGAGCTAACAGCTACGGCGGAGGGGCCGGCGGTGGCGGCGGATACTCATCCAGGTGGTGAGGACTGCGTCTTGGCTTTCAAGATCTCCTCGATTTCCCCGATTCTGTGCATATAGATCAATCACTTCCTGGGCGCTAAGTAATGCTACTATCGTTCGTTATACACACTCGTAGACAATGTATGCGTCCCTCCTTTCCGAGATGGTGGCAGATTCGAGGCGGAACCAGCGAGATCGGGCTTAGAGCGGTCGTAACATCATACGGGAGCTCGATGATCCGGCGGTGAGCGGAAATGGTAATTACCACATCTGTGGTCTGGTGGTACCAAGACAAAAGATGGCGTCTTCGTTACATTTTTGGGTCTTCCCGCTATGTAACCGCCCCGTCACGGCTTCCGCCACCATCTGGTCAAGGGTATGACGATCGAGACGACCTTCCCGATTTCGTGCCGGGTCCTTTGTGAAAGTGATCGAACGAGTATATTCCAAGTGCTAAAGGTAACCGGTATCGTCACACCCAATTCGGTGGGTAGCCCAACGAAAAAGGATGCTTCGGTGTTAAGGGAGTCGTACGATCCGGAAGAAAGGCACCTACCGTTACGTTGAAAGCTATGACGCCACTTATCCCGTCCCCTTTCTCCTACCCCGTCGAAATCCGTTTCCGGACATGATTCCTCTTCAGATGATGCGCTCTTTCATCGTTCGACGTCGATTGCTCCGCTAAAATTGAGCTCTAAAGGGGGTTTGGATCGGAAAATGCGGGAAATACACAAATGCGGGTCATGCGGCGAGCGGGAAGGGGGGTCTGATAGGCAAATCGTCGTCCCAGAGATCAAGTGAGAAGGGATATAAAGATCTGAGTTTCCCCCTGATGACTGATTTCTTCATCCGCTTTACTGACATCACTCGAATACTACTTCGTTACTTTCAATCTCCTTTACTCAAAACTCACATCATTCGAAATGAAGGCCGCAATCTTCGCTTCCGTTCTCGCTGCTCTCGGTGCCTCTGCCGCTCCTCTCAAGCGACAAGCTTCCGGTGCACCCACCACCACCCAGGTCCTCCAGTATGCGCTCACCCTCGAGAACCTCGAGAACAACTTCTAGTGAGTAGATCCGATCTCGAGACACAGGGGATCATTCGCTGATTGATGTATCTCAGCATGGGGGCTCTCTCGCAGTTCTCCGAGGCCGATTTTGAGGCTGCCGGTTACCCATCGTGGGTTCGTGGCCGATACGAGCAGATCATGACCCACGAGTCTGAGCACGTCGCGCTCCTCTCTGGGGCTCTTGGAAACGACACCGTCGCTCCCTGCAATTACAGCTTGTGAGAACATCCTTCTCTCCGATCGAGCCAATTCGCTAACGCTCATTAGCCCTTACACCGATGTCACCTCCTTCGTCGGCCTCGCCACCGTGATCGAGAACGTCGGTGTCTCTGCCTATGCTGGTGCCGCTCAGTACATCACCACCGCCGAATACACCACCGTCGCCGCCGTCATCCTTACCACTGAGGCTCGTCACCAGTCTTGGCAATCATCCGCCGTCTCCGGCCTCAATCCCTGGGGATCCGCCTACGACACCCCTCTTGGCCTCGACATGGTTTACACCATCGCTTCGGCATTCATTACCTCTTGCCCCAGCTCCAACCCCGCTCTCCCAGTCATGGCCTTCCCAGCTCTCAACGTCACCGGTAACCCAGGTGACAACGTTGCTTTCAGCTTCAAGGACAGCCACAATGCCGTCAACTACGCCATCTTCTACTCGGGTCTCGGCACTGCAGTTGTCCAGCTCGACGCGAACGATATGGCCACCATCCCATCGTCTCTCCAAGGTATTGCATACGTCATCGTCTCCACCGCCAGCTCTGCCGCGGATGTTACCAACAGCAACGTGAGTCTTCAACAACTCATTGTTTACGTGAATCATGCTGAACCTAATTTCTTTTTCGAAGATCATCGCCGGTCCCGCAATCCTCGACTACCCCTTCGGCGCTGACGTTTCCAACCCCGCTTTCGGTGGTTAACACCGGTCGTAAGGATCGGTCGAAGCTGCAGGTGATCAGTTGAAGAAGACGTTTGAAAACCAGTAAAACTTTTGGATGGATACTATCATAATTCGGTATTACTGTATTATTATCTATGCAGACGTAATATCAGAGAACAATTTTGTGCGTGCTTCTGCAGTACTTCAGGGCGGGCGAGCCCAAAACTTTACGTCCTGTCACTTTGCGGCTTGTGGGCATTCCACGGTGAGAGTGTACATCGCGCCGAACGTATGAGTTTCTGTCGATGTTTGTCGCAACACCTTCGCCCAGTCCTACTAGATCCTAGGGATTGACTTGATCGAAGTCGACAGTCCGGCCTACCGCTACGGATAATCGACTAACTGGCCTTGCCTCCGTCTCGTACAAGGCGAATCACTCCGCATGAAAGATCCCGACCTCAAGCTTGACGAGTAAGACAAGGGATGCCATGCATGCTTATATCTTTACGCTAGACCCTTCAGCGCAGTCTTTCCATGTCGGGGTGAAGTGTTGGCAGGATGAGCCTCATGTCGCCTGAACCAGATATGTCGATACGTACTGATCGCCTCCCGGTGAGGTGGCGAAGGCTATCGGAATCGTCCGGAAGGTATTCGAAGAGGACAAGGACAAGATCCGACTCAGAGAAGCGCCAAATCGTCGAGCACACGGCCTGGACCGGCTTGGTAAAGTCTTTTCAGACACACTTTGCTATGGCGGGTATCAACAGCTCCACGATAACCAGGAGAGAACATTCCCGACGCGGCAAGGTACGATGCGGGATTCTTAGACCGACGCCTTCCATCCCCGCAAATGTCATCGAGCCACCGAATCACGGAGGACGAAACAACTCCCCTCGGGCCAGCGACAATACACCTCTGGGTCGAGTGATCATCATCACCAATCTCGCACATGCCGGTATCACCCTTCATCCCGCATCCCGGAATGTTCTAGATCTAGATCGATCCTCCTTGGACTGATGACGAGAAGTATCAGATCAGATGTTGGACCATCCATTGGCCAGACCGGAGAGTTCCACGGTCATAACCTTCACGTCGAAGCCTGTTAAACACCGCCTTCAGAGGTAAAGTGGTATCGGAAAGGCAGGCGGCCGGTACCTCCTGAGACACTCAAGCCGAAACAGCACGAGGACACCTCTTTGTCCCTTCACAAGACTGGTATCACTCGGACTCATCAGCCCACTCCAAATGTCAGCAATCAGCTCGCAGACCTTCATTGAAAGAGGATGATGGGGGGGAGCGCAGAAAGCTTAGGAGACGGTCCCCGTCAAGAAGCTCCAATATCCAGAGCTCCTACATCTCGCCGACACAAGTTCCAACATCGACTTGAAGAGAAGACGAGCCAGCCCTGCGCCGCAGTCTGTGATCGAGAGGAGGAGAAGGAACGGTTTGATCCTCGAAAGAAGCTGGACGTTGGAAGATTGGCTGTACTGGAGAAGCTTGGCGCTTGGAATTGAGAGCCGGGAGCTGCGCGACAGGATGTAGTGGAGCAGTGTGAACGATTTTCCAGACTCCGCCTCCCACTGACCCTGGTTCAGGCCTCGCCTAACCCTGCCCTACCCCTGAACCCCGTCCAAGCCTTTCCTCCCCCACCGCCTACCCGTCATAAGCGACAAACTCAATCTCCACATCCGTCCCACCCGCCGGTAACTCCGCGACTCCGATACAAGTCCTCGCAGGTTTCGGATCCGGCATCATCTCCTTCCATATCTACCCATACATCCCTATCAGCTCGAACTCGACCAGTATAAGATATGGTGAAAGAAGAAGGGGGACCCTCACCTCGTTGACTACGTTGAAATCGCGAGAGAGGTTGGATAGATAGATATTCGCTTTGACGACGTTTTTCAGGGACATTCCGGAACCTTTGAGTACGGCGTCGAGGTTCTGAGGGGTTTCCAGCTGATCAGCGGTAATCCTAGTCCGGCACAGAAAGAGACTCACCGAGATAACCTGGCGTGTCCTGTCTTGAACCTATGATATCATCAGCTTTGTTTCATGGCCTAAGAGCTGGATCGGCGGCGAAGAATTTTGTACTCACCGACCCGCCTACCATCTTCGATTCTTTGGTCATTCCTACAGACCCGCTGGTGTAGACGTAATTCCCCGCTCGAACAGCTTGTGAATACTACGAGGCGATCCATCAGGACGAACCAGACGAGCAGTGGAAGATGAACTGACGATACCCTCGAGCGGCGCAGGAGCATCTTTGGTCAATGTGTGCTCAGCTGGCATGGTGATATGATCGAGGATGATGATGAAGAGGCGATATAATGGGCAAGGTCTAGCTTTCAAACAGCGGTAGTCGAGGAAAGCGGGTTTCTTCCGAGTGGGGGCAAGTGGGGTAGTAGAGGAAGCCTAATTCATTTGCTTGCAAGCCTATTCATCATGGCCGACCGTTTTTCGGCGCCTTGTGAATGTGGCTTTCCCCGAAAGCGCTTTCGGATCCGGGCCCACAGCTAACTTACGAGTACGGTACCGCATTCGACGCAGATGACAGATGACTAGAGAAGCTGTAGCTAATACTGAGTCGACACAACCCGCCATGCATACGCGTTCTTTTCACATAACTCGACATGGTCCTTATGAAGAATTCTTACACCATTGATCTGGCTCACACATAGATCGTTGCGGCCTTGGTGGTGAGTTTGGCGGTCCACCTTTGAACCCGATCTTGGACCAATCCTTCTTTTCTGAAGAGATGATTGCTCGACATCGAATGACAGCTTCAGAGCTGGGTGCGTTGATACTTGCAAACGCTGATCTATCATCCACCCTATGGCTTTACTCGGGAGAACATCTGACTTGAACTGACATATAGCTAACTTTCTAGACCGCCTATCAGTATGCGCCTACCTCGTTTCGTTGGCCTATAATACTACATAGGACCCGCAATGCTCCGGATTTTGGCGTTCTCTTCAACTTCAACTTCTCTTCGAGGTCGACCCATAATCAGGGTGAGCTTGTCCCGCTCCGAAATTTCAGATTAGTCCTCTTTTCCGGACGATACCTGCTCGACAATTTGCACGTCAGGACGACAGCTGGACAGTCAGCGCGGTGACCGTCTCGGTGATGAGACGGACGCCAGGCTACTTGCACAAGCTGGAGGCGTTCATTTTCGCACTTTCTGACCCTCGACTTACTTTCTCGCTCGTTATCAGACTTTTTTCTCCCGTTGTTGAACGCAGACGTAGGCTGACAGCGCTTCAGTTACCGGTTCATATAGAGCGATGCATCAATCATACCCATTCCTTTCACATCGTCTCACTAATCCGTCTCTGATATACTTCTCCCTTCAACTCGACACCGCTCTCAGTCCCTCGTCTCAGCTGCAAGACCCTTGTCGAGCCGTGCTGTCGTTCGAGGAATATAACCTTGAAATGGTCAAGAAGAGCGAAGAGAAAGATCGACTCGACTGGGCACGTCCTTGGCCGTTTTATTATTTGACCCCACTGGTCTGGGACTAATCAGTCTTGTCTACATGAGATACTATGCATCGTGTTGGAATGATCGTTTCTGTCCAGAAAGTGTCATCATCCCATGCACGGCAGCTTCCGACCCGTTTGTGGATCGCCAGTGCGAAAAAGCAGTGCCACCGAGATGTTGCCGCGTATTGCCGGAGCCCAAGTGGTTACCTCTTTGGTTTTCTGAATTCTTTGAGCTGTTACGAGCAAGCGTTCGAGCCCTTGTTTTCCGTTACACCGAATCAAAAAGTCCGAAATGGACGCAGGCTACGGTGAGTACATTGAACACTGGCTCTAGAAGCGATGGCATGGCTAAGTGCGCCATCTACGTAGACGCCCTCGAGCAGGCCGCTTCGTCGTATGCAAAGGTGAAGGAGAGGGAGGATGATGATGGTGAGTCATAGAAAAAAGACACGGTATGAAGAGCTGAGTATACCACGTGTAGGTCGGAGTCACCGAAGCCATCGTGATCGTGACCGGGGGGAGTATGACCGAGACCGTGATAGGGAACGTGATCATGAACGAAGACATCGGGACGACCGTGGACCCCGCGAGGACCGACATCGGGGTCGGGACAGTGACCGAGAACGGGAGAGAGAGAGACCAGAGAGGGATGATCGACGAGACAGGGATCGGGATGGACAGCGGGATAGGGAACGCTTCGACCCCAGAGAGAGGGACTACCGTGATGACCGACGGAGGAGAAGGGATGATAACGAGTTTGCAATTGCTGAACCTATGGCTGCACACCGTGATCGTCGACCGAGGTATGAGGAGGAACCTTTCGCAGCGCCTATGAGGGGTTATGATGCTCCTCCGCCTGGACCGCCTGGTCCACCTAGGGGAAGGAGGGATGATTTCCATGGGGATCGAGGAGGAGGAGGAGGAGGAGGAGGGGAATGGAGGGGAGGGGGCCCAAGACGGGAAGGGAGGGGAAGGAGGGGAGGGGGGACTCCACCGAGGAGTCCGACGCCGCCTGGGACGGTACCGCTGGATCAGAGGCATGTGGAGAATTCTTTTTGGGATATCCGACCGCCCCAGTTTGCTGGGATTGGCGCTATGGAGGCGAAGATGACCGGTTGGTTATTGTCGTTCACTATGACAGACTTGAGTTGACCCATGACAGGGATGTTCACGTATGGACCTGGTCGAGTACCTCCTCCGCTCCATCTCGGTGTTCCATCTAGCCTCATTGCCGGCTCCTTCCCTCCCAGCGGTGTCATCAACCCCGTCCGACAAAGCAAGCGACTCTATATTGGCGGTATCAAGGATGAGATGACCGAAGATGAGCTGTTGAAATTCTTCAACGATCTGATGCACGAGCATAAGATCGCTGCGGATATGCCTGGAGAACCTATCGCGGAGGTACAGATCAATATAGAGAAGAGCTTTGCTTTCCTCGAGGTCAGCAAAGGTCTGGATGGTCTGAGGATTCAAAAGGCTGACTTGCGCAGTTCCGAACCGCGGATGAGGCGAGTGCGGCGATGCAATTTGACGGGGTCATGTGCGATGGTATACCTCTTCGAGTTCGCCGACCAAAAGACTATATCGGCATCGACCCAAGCTTGGGTTTCCCTGGGATCGCTGGGACAACCGTCGGCGAGTCGCCAAACAAGCTTTTTATCGGTGGTCTACCTACATACCTCAACGACGAGCAGGTCATGGAGCTGCTCAAGTCGTTTGGCGAATTGCGAAGCTTCAACTTGGTCAAGGAGAGTACGGCGGGTGGAGAGTCAAAGGTACGGCTTCAGAGGGGGTCATTGAGCTGACAGTCAGGGTTTCGCGTTTGCAGAGTACCTTGATCCTCAAGTCACGGATATGGCCATCCAAGGACTGCATAATTTCCAGCTTGGCGATCGGACACTTGTCGTACAACGTGCTGCCGTTGGTCGCAATACTGGTATTCCATCTGCCATCCCCGGTTCCGCCGCCTTCCTCACACAAGCTAGTGAGTAAAGTCCTACGCTGTCCGGGTCAGACAGAATGCAGATCACGTTATAGTGCCCAATATCCTACAATCCGCTACATCAGGCGACGCCCCGACCTCACGAGTTATGCTCCTCCTCAACATGGTCACTCCGGAAGAACTCTACGATGACACAGATTACAATGATATCGTTGAAGATATCAACGACGAGTGCGGGAAATACGGCGAGGTTGAGGGTGTCCGTATACCGAGACCCGTACCGAAGTCGAAGAAGTGGGAACCGTCTGATACGGCTGCGGCTACGATCGATAAGAATCGGAAGGCTGATCAGGAGGCGGGAGTTGGACGGGTTTACGTGATGTATAGGGAACTTGAGAGCACGGGCAAGGCGATGAAGGCGATTGGTGGGAGGCAATTCGCGGGGAGGACGATCTTGGTAGCTAGTGTTCCGGAGGTGAGTGATGGTCCGGTTGATTGACCTTCAAACTGAACACGGGTATAGGAGGAGTTCCTTGGCCCAGCACCGCCTCCTCCCCCACCAGAGCCTCCCGTGGATATGGATGCCGCGGCGGCAGCAGCTGTCAACGATATCATGGCGGGACTCACATGATTCAGCAATGGTCCATGTCAAACCGGTTCCGAGCATTGGACTTAAGGTGTAGGATCTATGCATTACGATCTCCCACATGTACATGTATCTATGACAACCATGACCTCTCGACATCCTACTCCTTATCCGCTCCTAGATAGCCATTCGAAGGCATATGCACCTCCTCTGCTGGGATCTGTTCATCCTCCGCCTCCTCTTCACTGATCAACCGCTCCGCTTCCAAAGCCGCCATACAACCTGATCCGGCAGATGTGATCGCCTGTCGATACTTCTTATCTTGTACATCACCGGCTGCGAAGACGCCTTTCACTGATGTTTGGGCTGTACCCGCTACAACGCGGATGTAGCCGTCAAGATCGAGCTCGAGTTGTGATTTCACGAGTGCTGTGGCGGGTTCGTGGCCTAGGTATACGTTTAGCTTCGAGCGTAAGGGGTCGGAACGAGGGACGGTCAAAATGACGCGGGAAAGAGGTGTGGAGAAGGCTAGGATGGGGAATGGGAGGGGGGAGAGGTTTTATGGCTGTCTGGGCGTGACGGGGCGGGGAGGGTTGGGGAAGGAGTTGGGTTAATGAAGGAGGGGAAAGAGGAGAGGGAGGAGGGAGGAATGGAGGAATGGAGGTTGCGAGGACGTACCTATAGCATAGAATAGGCCGTTGACCGGTAGATCCCTGGTCTCACCAGACGTCATATCTTTCACCGTGAGAGATTGTAGCAGATCGCCATCGCCCTTACACTCCGTAGCGACGGTCTACAAAGTCGTGTAAACTGGAACACGCAGAAACGACCTGTGCACCAGATAGCTGCTAGGATCCACTCACATTCCACAAGACGGTCACTTTGTGATGTGAGGTCAATCGTTTCGCCATGATCTTACTAGCTCGAAGCTCGCTCCGTCGGACTAGGACGTATACGTGTGACCCGTACTTTGTCAAGTCTGTACGAATGAGCCCGAATCAGTGATGAGGTCGTAATGGCTATGATCGTTCCTGAATGAGAGCTCACAAGTCGCCTCCTCCCCGGCACTGTCGCCGCCTCCAATAACAGCCAAAGGCTTGTTCCGGAAGATCGGGACAGCCCCATCACAAACCGCACAAGCGGATATCCCAGATTGCCAATATGTCTCTTCTCCAGGTAAGAAGAGTCTTTTGGCGGATGCTCCCGTAGCAAGGATGATCCTACATCACATCACTCGGTTTAGTCAAGATGAGAACTGGAAGCTCAAGGACTGACGTGTCAGCAGTCATGAAGTCCCCTTCTTCCTCCTCGCCTTCCGTCCAGAACTTGAAAGGACGTTGTGAAAGATCGACTCGAGCGATGGTTTCAGTGATGATCTTTGTGCCAAATCGCTCGCTGAGGATAGAATGGCTCAGCGAGTGTAGATCACGAGGAGACGGTTTCCATTCACCTCTGCGCCCGAAACTTATCCATCATCTCTGGACCGGTAACTCCATCAGGGAAACCTGGGAAGTTTTCGACCTGAAAACGTTTGAGTCAGGCAAAAGCAAGTGATAGAGATTCGAGGTAACTTACATCGGTCGTTGTGGTGAGCTGTCCACCTGGAGCGAATCTACGATATCGTATTTTCGAGTATACAGCAGAGCATCAAAGGAGAAAAAAAGGATAGCTTGGTCAGCCCATCCACACCCCTTCCAGCTCACTCACCCATTCGCCAACATCCCCTGCCACCCCATCAGCACCTCCCCTACTCAAAATTCAAGGTTAGATCACTCACCTCATACATGACCGGTGTCAAATTCGCCCTAGCCAAGTAGATCGCCGCGGTATGCCCAGCCGGACCCGAACCAATAATCACCACCTGACTATGACTCTTCTTACTCTTCTCTCCTCCAGGTCTAGGTTCGACCACTACCATCTCGCCTGTGGAATGACCGTTGAGGACTGGTGCCATCTTGGAGCGGGAGTCGGTGTCGGAGGAAGGGAAGGGGATGGAGGTGGAAGTTGCTAGTCTGAAAGGGGAGGGAGTAGGTTGGTGAGGTGGAGGTGTGGAATGAAAGATCCGCCGGGTAAAGTGGGTTGAAGGGCTACGAAGTCGTGATGTAGATATGAGGAGACAGCGGGTGCTGTTCCGGACCGACAGCTTGAGTATTTCTCAAATTCACAGTCGTAATGGATGAGTCGGTGTTTGGAAAAGCTTACAATTGCATAGTCTTGGACCGGCAACGTTGCAGTATTACAGAGGATTGCCGGAAGCAAATTACCCCACCCCTTCTTCCGCCTTCCCCCCAACCTCTCCGACCCTCCTTCACCTCCATCCCCCTCGCCTCGGTCTCCGTCTGTGTACACAATATGCCATAGGGGAAACTGTTTAGATGGACGACGAGATATATTGTGATACTGTGAGCATGCAAAGTGTGCGGATCGTCATCGAGAATCTCGAGGAGGCCATTCGGGGAAAAGTGTCGGCGGAATTTATCCGGACACGATCGCAGAAGCTGGCACTCGTTTTGATGATACATAAAGTGTGCTGAGGACGCCCAAGATAGCAAGATTGGCTCATCTGTTCTATGCTGAAAACGATACCGCTCAGCTGAATTTCCATCTGTTGCCACAATTCTAGGGAACGATCAGTGCCGTCAAGGGAACACCAGTGACGGTAACTTACTGTGCATCTGAAGGCAGGAAGAGCAGAACGCAAGCGGGATCAGCAATCTCGAGATCTTCTTACATCTTCACTCACGTCACGAATGTCTGAAAAGATCTCGTCAGTGAAGAGAAACCATAGCCTGCAATGAAGTAAACCCACTGTCATGGGTTCATCTGCGCTTCTCGTCTGCATCTGATAATAAGTACATTTTCTCTGCTGACATCTCGAGCATTTGAAGGCGTCGGTCTCGGCCTGTACGTTGATGCTGCATTAGTATGCAGGATTTCCTTGAGACGCGAAAGCTCGCCTGAGTCTCGCCGACAGCTTTCGCTTTGAACAGGTTATCGCGCGCGATCTTCTCGTTCAGAGCTCGTACACTCTCCGATGCCATTTCCTGCAAACACAGTTTACTGTGTCAGTTCCAAGATCCACTCCGCAGCTTGGGATCGGACAGCGCCGTTAAAAAAGCCTCCACCGACTCACGACTTTGCTCATATTGACCAGCTTGTCCACAGACAATATACCTAGGGAGATCTCATTTCGTAATGCGGGATTGCCCTTATCTTTCAGATTGAGGTATAACGAGCGGATCTCTGGGGGTCCGGTCGTCAGGTTTAAGGTTTAAGTCCATAGTAGAGAGTCAAAGGCCAGCCTTACTCGCTCGATAATCGTTCCCCGTGGACTCGTTCAGGGATCTGTGAACCGCCCTTTCGATGCTGACCGCTCGTTCGGTCAATATCCTCTTCTCTGCGAAATCAATCAGCGCCGACTCACCCGAGCCTTGCTCAGTCATCCTAACAATTGACACCGGGGCGAAGTAGAGTTAACTCACCAGCCGTACTATCTCCAGCTAGACCATCGTAGATCAATACCACACACGTATCTCGCACAGTATCTCCCGCCTCGTCATCTGACCGTAGATTACCTGCTATACCATCGGATTTGGCAGTTCGAGGAATGGTCCGGGATGAGTCTATCGTGGACAAGGGTTCTCGTTTAGGTGGAGGGGAAGGTGCACGAGATGCAGAGCCGGAAGGTTTTGATTCGACTTCGAATTTGGGTTTCGTATCTGGTGATGGAGCTGCAGGTGAAGGAGCAGATGATGAATCTGTCGCACGATCAGCTACAGCTCCAAGCTCTCCACAACGACAACCAGGGGAAATACCCCTCCAATGGAGAAGTACCGACAGCTAAGCGAATGACTCACCTTCCGCCTTGACCCTCTTCGTCACATCCTCTTTCTTCACCTCATCCCCATCCTCCCTCTTCCGTTTCCTCTTATTCTCTTCAATAACGTCCTTCCAAAGCTTCACCACCTCCTTTGCAAGATTGCTAACTCCAGGTGTCGTATGTGTTCTCAGCTTACCCACAGCGACTCCAGCTTTAGACGACTGAGTCATTCATCACATCAGCTGAGAAAACGTTAAACGTAGGGGTATTGAGAACCGACTCGAAGGAGGTCTTCGGTTGGTTGAACATCGGATTTGAGCTTTGATAGGATACGAGTGACATCCTATCCATCAAGTTTAGTGGTACTAATACCTCCCTTGGACACGATCCAGGGAGAAAGGATTGTCCCTTTCACCTACCTCAGTCTTGCCGGACGTATTGGCCTCGGTGAGCTCTTTGACGAGAGACGTAAGGGTAGAAGCGTCCATCGCCCTCGACGGCGGACGTAACAACAAACGATCCACCTGGAATACGGATCTGATATAGGCAGTCAAAGAGTGGCTATGCGATCAGATTTTAGGATATAGAGGTGAGAAAGGAGAAGGACTTGTACAAATCGAAGACACGAAGGTATCTCGAATTTTTGGATCACCACGAATGAAATGCTTCGTCGCATGCCTCACGTTTCGCAAACATCTCCGTCTGAATGAGCTAGAAGTAGCCGATTATGCATATGCTTTGTGATGACTCAGAATGTATTGTAGTATGCAAGAGAACGTCCCCTGAGCTTCACGTCTCCCCTCTGACTTCCCTCGCAGCTATCTCTACCCATCTATTGAGAAGATTCAGAAACATCCCCTCCCAACAGTCTCCCCGCTTTGCCACAAGGAGCGGATCGAATTCAATTTGAAGGGCATTCTCTCTCGTCTTCTTCGCTGGTACCGGTGATGAGTTCTGATCTGGCCTAGGCGAGGTGCTGGGCGTACTGCTTGGAGATGAAGAACTTGAACGTGACGGTAGCGATGCGGGAACTGGGAGGAAGGCGGATGAGGTGGTCTGGGATGGCATGTGAATGGGAAGATTGTAGCGTAAGCGTACGGCTCTGATGGCTGCATGAGCTCCAGGTTCTGGTCATTAGGCTTCTCTGTACTCACGCAGCCCAGCAAGTCAGGTTCCCGACCCGCCTAAACGTCCACTCCTTCCCCTCTTCTCCACCCGCATTAAGGGTATTATGCACATCCTCCTCCGGGATGAAACCCCATGCTTTTGATGAGACATGAAGGGCGGAATTGAAGGCTTGAATGAGTATATAGCCGTCTCTGCAAGTTATCAGCTTGAAGCAGTACAAGGTATTGGCAAGCTCACGAGAGACGAGGGAGGAGCGGTTCGAGATCATCGGTGGTCGGTGAAGGTAAGATGGTCTGCAAATCGAAAGGTAGGTGGGCGAGGAGGAAAGAGTGAAATCGCGCTGAGGACGATTGTTGATCAACTAGGACATTCGAGTGAAGGAATTACCTACCGAGCGGTCTGCTATCCCAACTCTCGACCGCCCATTCAGCTACACCTTCATCCTCTGGCACGGCTCCGACCGAGAATATTCGGTCCACAACCATGATCCATCGCCTCACAAACTCCCTTACAACGCGCACTCTCTCCTCTTCCTCTTCAAGCTCTCGATACTGCCGGTCTTCCGATAGTATCCGCTCCTCCCAGGTTTCGTGATGCTGTATCGCGCCTGTCTGCGCTAGGGCGTTGAGCGAGTAGTCGTTGTCCTCCTCGAGATAGTCGTCGATTTGGGAAGTCGTCTCCGAGTTAGAGGAAGGTGGGCGGTAGGAAGTGAGATCCGTGGAGACGGTGTCGAGCGCCGAAGACGAGCCGACGCTCGCTGCGCCGAGAGGAGAGGCACTACCTCGATGCTCGAGTTCCTTCTCTTCTTCGACATCGGGATCAAGGTGTATTCGCAGTTCCTCCTCGAGTCCGCGTAGTCCGCCCAGCACTTCTATCGCAGCCTTACGCAGATCCGTCAGTGCATCTTCTTTCGCTTGTGACTCTTCGACTGAACCGAGACTTGACTTCCGCTTTACAACTCCGTACGACATTGCTCGCGGGAGAGGTCTTGATGGTGTAGAGAAGCTGGAGCGACCTTTGGTAGGGCGGTGGGGTGGGTGCAAAGTCGGTGTCGAGACTCGTCGACTGCCGATGCCTTGATGAGAGATGTGTGAGATGGACAGCGCGAGGGTCCGGGTAAAGCGAATTGATTGAGCGGTCGTTGCTAGAGTCGTCCTGGTATCCCTGCTAGGTTCTCCTCGTAATGAACTGGTTGGCGATGTCGATACGGTCGGGCTGGAGTTCGAACTCGATGCTACGACGCCCCACATCCCTCGTACGGTTCTTACTACCCCTCGCGCCTCCTTCCTAGCGGCTTCAATATCGATCCGCTGGAACTCCACTTCCTTCCACGGTTTACGCTCCCGCTTCTTCCTCTCTTCAAGTTCGGGAGGCCGGTTCTCCTCATCCTCACCGACCGCTTCAAGTCCTCTGACCCCTACTCCAGATCCAGGCCTACGTTCCACCAATCCAGCCCGTGAGAAGTGAGCTTGTAGATCCTTGATCGAGCCGAGAAGCTGGACTGATTCACGCTTGGCTGCTGAGCGGGAGATGTGCTGGAACCTAGGGTTCTTGAGGGAAGGATGGGAGGATGAGGAGCCGGTAGAAGTACCGGAAGGTGGCTCCATCTCTCACGCGAGTTACAACGAGAGGGGGGGGGGGTTGATGCAAAACCAGCTCGATACGGTCACCTGGATTGACGGAGGAGGTGATTGTCAAGCCATGCTATGATATCGAGGTAATGGATTGTTAAGAAGGTCGAGTCAGGAGATAGATTGGCCTTGCGAGTCATCAAAAGCGTTCAAAATCGTTTGAGGATCAGCAGGGTCTTCACAAGCGTCGTAAATCTAGTGAGTCGTAGGGAAAAGCACGTAAAAGAAGCTGAAACGCACTCAGGGACAACCATCCTTCGAAACGCCACTAAAAGCTATCGATAGGCGTGCTAGACTAAAATCCCACGAGATCTCACGTGTATCTTGTTCGGCCACCGAGTTTTCCGGAAATGTACGTTGCTTTTGTGCATAAAAGGAGCGCTTCCTTCACTGCATCGACTGTGTATAGCAAGATGTCTAGCACCATGTTTACATTCATCCCGATGCTGCCGTCGTCCTTCACCTCGACATGGACCCGGGTTGCCATCACCACCATCAGCTCGATCGTGAGTTTACTCGTTGGGCTTTACATCTACTGGTGGCCTTATCGCGAGTACAAGCTCACCTTCCGCAATCTCCGCGGTGAGCACCTTGTATCCTGTCTCAAGCCTGTCACTGACTCGTCGCAGGACCTACTAATGGGCACTGGTTTTGGGGTCAACTCCGTACAATCTTCAAAGCCGGTCCGATGGAGGTCCACTCGAAATGGATCAAGCTCTACGGAGCGACCTTCCGATACCAAGTTATGTTTGGGAATCATAGATTCTTCACCGCCGATCCAGTCGCCCTATCCTACGTCCTTGGACATCCCGACATCTTCCCCAAACCAGAACAAGTCCGTCGAAACATGGAGGAGATCCTGGGCAAAGGCGTCCTTGTCGCAGAAGGAGCGGATCATCGACGTCAGAGGAAAGTGTTGAACCCGTGTTTCAGTGCTGGTGCAGTGAGGGAGATGGTCCCGATCTTTCTCGATAAGGCGTACGACCTGAAAGATAAGCTTCTCGCCTTGATCGATGACGAGTCGATCGAAGCTTCACCTACTCCAGCTAAGCCCGAAGAGAAAATCCCAGGCGGTAGGAAGATCGATGTCATGCGTTACCTTGGACAGTGTACGCTCGACGTGATCGGTGTAGCGGGATTCAACTACGATTTCGCGGCGCTGAGGCAACCGAAGAACGAGCTTGCCGAGGCTTACAGGGAGATGTTTGGGGCGAGTCAGGAATTGACCGTCATGGCGGTCTTGCAGAGTCTTGTGCCGGTCCTAAGTAGGATCGTGAGTCGATTTGCTGAGAGTGGGCTGAGAGGGTGGGTGCTGATCAGTCGTAGCCGACGAAGAGGAGCATCACGATCAAGACGAGTAGGGAGAAGACGAGGCAGATCGGGAGAGTGCGTCGGCTCATCGAATTCAGGGATGATATATTGACGAGGAACGTAATTGTAGCGTCTTGTTGAGGAGAAGAAGAGGGCTGTAAGGGAAGCTCATAGTACGGGACTTGAGAAGGGCTCGGACATCGGCAAAGATCTGTTGTCAATCTTGAGTGAGCATATCGCTCAGCCGCGACTGCATTGAGCTGGAAGTTGAGAGATCGCTTACTCGGTCGTATCAGTCAAAGCGAATATGACCGCGGACCTGAAACCCGAGCAACGCATGTCGGATGAGGAGGTTCTCTCACAGATCACTACATTCGTATGTATAAGGCTTTCTTCTCATAAGGCTACCCGCTCATATCATGTAGATGCTGGCTGGCAATGAGACCTCTTCCACCGCTCTCACTTGGATATTATACACCCTATCGCTTCATCCTGAGTCACAAGATCGGCTACGGAAGGAGGTCATGGCGGTACAAGACGACAGGCCTTCCCTGTAAGCGACAAATCGGATTCTTAAAGATCCAGCTGATATATATACAGTGAGACTCTCAACTCCCTTCCATACATGGAAGCCGTCGTACGCGAGATTCTCCGAACATGTCCTCCTGCGCCCAATACCATCCGCAAGTGTGCCCAAGACGTCGTCGTCCCGCTGGGCAACCCTGTCACAGGTCGTGATGGACAAACAATCGACAGCATCCTAATCCCAAAGGGAACCATCCTATTCATCCGTATGCCATCCAGTGATTGAGTTGACTAGCAAGCACACTGATGCGAAGATCGCGCAGCTGTCTTGCCCGTCAATATCTCGATCGAGATTTGGGGACCGGATGCGGAGCAGTATAACCCTGATCGATATGCCAACCTTTCCACGGGTTCTAATGCCGTACCGGGTGTTTGGGGCAACCTCTTGACTTTCCTGGGCGGTAGCAGGAACTGCATCGGATACAGGTGAGTCGGCTACGGCGCCCAGATTTAGGGAAAGCATCTGAGCGAAGTCAGGTTCGCGTTGGCTGAGATCAAGGCTATCTTGTTCGTCTTGATTCGGAACTTTACATTCGAGGAGCTGGCTAGCAAGCCGGTCATTGAGAAGAAGGCGTCGTGAGTGCTCCTATCTTTAGGCAAGATATCAGCTGACGAGGGGAACAGGATCGTCATGCGAGGAAGAGTTGTTGGAGAGGAGGCAGCGGGATTGCAGATGCCTCTGATGGTGAAGTCACTATCAAGCTGAGCGCGTGGAATGTCTCACAAGAGCATGCACGATGTCATTGTCACTTTAAAAACCCCCGTTTCGATCTGGCGCATGCTGCCCTGGTGAGTTGAGTACGATACAACACTCAAGGCCGTAGATGGAGGTGGTGTCGTACATGCAATGCCTTGAAACCTCCTTCCTCCTATGCAGTCCAGCTCACATCCTAGGCGGTTGTAATTGGCTCTGCTGCGACTCGATCTGCCGGACGATATATAGACTACTATCAAGCCATCGGTCGACACAGTTCGCCAGGCAGTTTGCTTCGTTTCTGCGGGTAGGTATCAGCTCGCTCTCGATTGAGAAGATATCCAACAAAATGTCCGCACAGCTCGAAACCTACTTCGAGAATTTGGTACTGATTGAGCCTGTTATACACCTGGTTATTCGACCGCCTAATCAGCGGGAACGAGCATGAATGCGATGATGATGACGAACGTTTTCCAACCTGAAGGGTCTATCAGCTTTACCCACTAATGCTGGAGCTCGACCGGAGACGAGCTCGACGAAATGAGATGACTGACATGTATTCGTCAACTCGTGTACCGTCGCCTGCATCTTCGCCTTTGCCTGCCTGCATATCCCTCATATCAGCATTCTGCGGGTTGAGCTGTGATGATTTGGTAAAAAGACCGACTCTTGCTCGATGAAGTCCTCGAGTTCTTTCTAAGGAGACTCATTACCTCTCGTCTACCAGAGGGGAACCTTAAACCTACTTTGGATGCAGCGTCGAACTGAGGCAATTGAGCAGGTGATGCCATTTTGCGTTGGTGATAGCCAAAAGCGTGTACGAGCGAGATTGACGGTCGGATCAATTTCATTACGTGGGAAACCCGTGAAATCTCTGATAAGCTAGTCATGCCGGGCGTTGCTGGATCTCATCTTGTAATCATCGCCTGCGCTTGGACCCATCATTGATTCATTGAATCTGGTATTGGCGGAATGAGTGACTACGCTTATCGACCGGGAGGATCACTCAAATTTAAGGGTGAAGGCGAAAAGTACGTTCTCCACACCTCAACGAGCGCGTCACCCGCCAGGTGTTCCGCTGCTTGAGTCTCGGTGGGGACTGACGGATATATTCTCGCAGGAAGAAGAAGAAGAAATCCCATTCCACAGCTGAACATGCGAAGCTAGCCGAGAAGAAGCAGGGCAAGGATGATGATGAAGGGGAACAAGGAGAGGAAGTCGTTCAAACTCGATTGCCGGAGAACGATAATGCTCCTGGTAAGCGGAAGTTGACGGAAGCGGAGAGACGGTTCGAGGAGACTCAGCGTCAACGGGTGATTCGTCAACGGGTCACAATGATTAATTGCTGATGGTTGTTTTCGGGGATTTTAGCGGGAAGAGAGGGTTAAGAAGATGGCTAAGACGACGCATAAGGACCGGGTGCAGGAATTTAATTCGAAGTTGGATAAGCTTAGGTACGTCCGATATCGCTCTGAGCAGTGTAAGCTCCGTAGTTGATCTCGGTGCCCATAGCGAGCACCACGATCTACCGAGGGTGAGCGTGGCCGCTAAATCAGCGATGTTTGGAGCCTTTGCTGACGATTGCGATATTGCGCTCAGATCGGTCCCGGGTAATGCCTCTTCCGCTCGCGTCGTCGTATTGGCTTGTATTTCATCTATGTACTACTATATTGAACCCCCTTTCGGGCGAGACCTGAGGAAAACCGGTGGTTGCCCATCTATTTGGTTCCGTCGCGTCAAACCTACCAGATTATATGATGTTGATTGTCTAACGTATCATCATCCGGTCACTTGCGGAGTGGTCTTGCTGCTGCTGTATCTGTATAAGGGTCATGCCGGTACCGCAAACCCTTCCTGGTCTACCAGCCGACTATACCTCGAAAGTGAACCCAGCCTGACTCCCGTCAACCCAAGCTGATGACCCGCTAGTTCTTCCAGGGCGATGTGATCACCAAGTTCTCGGATCCCAAATTCCGAGGCAAGGTTCTGGTGAGCTAATCTTTCCCGCTGTCTTCAATCAGTCCTTGACTGTGCGGTATAGCGATGCTGGGCAGACGAGGAAGGCGTTCCCCCGCCCCTAACTCCAGGCGAGAAAGAACATCCTCTCGACCGGGCCCTGCTCCGTGGCGAAGTCGGCATGAAGTCCGTTCCTATCCTAAATTTCACAGTACTGTAGCTGATCGAAGTCAGTGACATGGCGAACGGTGACCTATCCATCGTACCCGAATTTTCACTCCTCCTGTACCAAAGAGAATTTCTCAAAGGCGATGTCGTCAAACGATCCCTTACTGCTGTGGAGTCTGCGGTCGTCGTGGATGTCAAGACGGAGGTCCAGCTGGAGCACGTCATCACGAAGCAGAGGGTGAAGGGGTGGGTACCGTTTGAGAAGCTTGGGAATAGTTTGAAGATCGAGGCGAGGGATAAGGTGGTTTATGATGAGTGGATTGGGACGGTCGAGGAGGTGGGGGCGTTCTTCCAAGATGATAGCGACCAGCTCATGGGTTGACTAGGTGTTCGAGGATGGACTGGTGGAAGCGAAGGATGAGACTGGATACCGGATAGCGGAGATGGGCGGTCTGCTTGAGCCTGGACGATTCGCTGCGGTACATCGACACTGAATTACTGCTGAAATCATGCTGACGATGACCTTAGGAGGTCATACCGAAAGATCCTCATTACGTGACTGCATACAACCACTTCCCATCCATCGCCGACCCTGAAGTCGACAAGATCATAGATGTCCGACCCATTGTCATCTACGTCACATGGAATGCCATTAATCAGGAAGTGAGCTCATTCTTGCATGCTTTGAAGCTATTCTGATCCTCGCAGTTGTCGATCTCAGAGCAAGGGACGCACCCGGAACCGAAGAAGTTCTGGTTTGGCCTGGATCTGAAGCTTCTCACCCACTTTGACGGGATTTGGTCACAGCCACCACCGCTTGGTACTACCGTTGTCTTCCGGAACGAGGCGGATGCAGAGAGTAAGCCGGGATATCTGTGGACAGATGGCCGCTGATGCCTGTCTATTATAGCGTATGGTCTGAAACCCTCAATGCACCTCAAAGGGACGAAGAAGTTGAATGTGATGAAGATCGTCGAGTCGCGCTCGAGGGTGACTTTGCGGTGGCAGGATGGGATGGAAACGCAGGACTGGGCTTCAGAACTGGTACCGTATCACAACATCGACGAGTAAGTCACGACGCGCACGAAGGGATAACCAGGCTAATGCATTCACGGATAGCTACGAAACATGGTGAGTTTGCTTATGATCGGAAGCAATCGCTTGAACGCTGACTGTGCCAGGCCTGGAGAACACCTCGTATGGCGAGGTGACGATGGCGAGCGACGGCCAGCCGTGGTCCAGTCATTCAATCCTCATCAACGAGTCGCAGATCTTCTCTTCATGGATTCCAATGAGAAGCAGACGGTCTCTGTGCTCGAGCTCGACCCCGGCGGATCAGGGCGGACCAACTTTGGTGTCGGTTACGGGCAGCAGGTTCTACTCTGTACCGACAATGGTGCACCCTTACCTGAAGTCCCATCGCTGGGTCAATTTGAAACTCCCATCGACAACATATGGTGGCGGGATACGCTTGCCAAGCTGGCGGAACGGTATGCGGAAAACGTGGACAGATTTGAGGAATGCTTACCGGAAGGCAAGCGGGAAGATATCAAATGGTGGGGCGAGGTAGTACAGCTTCACCTCGATGGGACTGTCAGCGTCGCATTGCCGAACGGAGAACAGCGGAGAGTCGGGATCAAGAATGTCCAACTGCTGAACGATCCCGGTGCAGACATCATGGACGGCTTTGGACCGATGGAGGGTGATGATACGGAATTTGTCGGTGAGGAGGATGAGGCGATGATAGGAAGCCAGGCGAGTTGGGAGACGATGAGTCGACGCGGGTCCAAGAAGTGCGATATCGACGTTGAGGAGGAAGTCATGGACATCGACGGGGAAGAGGACGAGCAGGATCGCTTGGAGGTTGAGGAGGTGGAGCCCGTCGTCTCGGTGTCCGAGTGGCAGCAGTCAAACGGTCACAACAGCGATGACGTAAACACAAATGAAGCCGGACCATCCTCTCCGAATGGACATCTGTCAGGTAAACCTACGCTGAAGAATGACGAGCACTGGAAGCAGTTTGAGGTTCTCGAGGAGGCGCCGCAGGATCACCACTTCTTCCGGGAACCGAGACTATACGCCGCGAGCAAGACATATCACTCCAGACTACAAAAGGAGCATCGGGCGTTGATGTCCTCCCTTCCCGAAAACATCCTCGTACGGACTTACGAAGATCGAACAGATCTGATGCGGTGTCTCATCATCGGACCAGAAGGGACGCCTTACGCCGATGCGCCATTCGTTTTCGATATCTACCTCAATCCGACCACATTCCCACAAGAACCGCCCATTGTTCATTTCCACTCCCATACCAACGGGAAGGGCCGATGTAACCCCAACCTTTATGAGGATGGCAAAGTATGCCTTTCGATACTCGGCACCTGGTCAGGCGACAAGTCGGAATCATGGTGCCCGGCGAAATCTTCCCTGCTCCAGGTCTTCGTCTCGATCTCCGGTTTAGTCCTCGTCCGATCACCTTATCACTGCGAACCCGCTTTTGCCAAACTTGAAGGTACTCGCGAGGGGAAGGTCAACTCGAGGTTGTATTCCGAGAAAGCCTATGTCCTCTCTCGATCTTTCGTGCGAACAGCGCTAGAACATCCACCTATCGGCCTAGAGAAGGAGATAAATCATCTATACTTCCAAAAAGGGCGATTGAAAGCGGTGATCGACCATGCGAAGCGGCTGATAGATAAGGGTGAGGCGGGAGGAGGGGTAGAGGACGAGAATGATGAGATGTGGAATGCGGATGCTATGGGAAGCTTGACAATGGGGGCGATCTTAACACTGAAGGTGAGTGGGGCGAGGCCTTACTTGTCATTGGGTATATCACGAGAGGAGGGAAGCTGATGCAAGATGTAGCGAAGCATCACATCATTGGAAAAGATCTTGGCAACGAGTGAGGGACCATCATAAGGAGCATAAAGTAATACACTCCGTATAAGCTAGTGTGGCTTCGCTTTTTTTATTTCGCCGGAAAAAGGCAAGTGGGTGGCGACGCGCCAAGCCTGACGTGCTTGAGCCAGCTTTCAGAAGAAGTCTTTGCGATAGACTGCGTATGATCGATCCTACCAGAGCACGAGGCAGTACGCAGGATGTCATGTGATCTCAGCCGAGTACAGGGAAGAAGAAGCATGTGAAAGAGTATCTGATGGGATGTGATCACTCTGATACATGCAGGAGAAGAGAAGACACAAAGGGTCCAGACGCGTTCCAGAGTTGGGGCCCGTTTCCGATGTTCCGAGAGATATTCCAGAGATCGAGACTTTGCGTTTATCACCCGCAGCAAGTTTGAGTATCTCACTCCATGTCACACACCGTTGAAGATAGTGGGCATGTCATAAAAGTAGTCGCTCGAGATTTTTCAAAGGCGATTGACCATCCTGCACCGCGCCTGATATCGTGAGGTTCTGGAAGGACGTTTCTCAATTGGGCCGGCTGGTTGTTTGAACGACCTCCTTCCGCCCCATCCTTGTCAACTTGAAAGTCATCCTCACAACATCGTACATCATCACAGCAAGATACCTCGACTAGTCATCATGAGCTTCAGTACATCATCCGAAACGACCCCGAGTTCGTCCAACTTATCCACTCCTGAATCAGCCAATGTCAGAACCCCTCTCCCTGAAGACTTGCTTAATGGCGAGTCGACGCCGAGACAGACCAAACCTTCGCCGAGGATGGAGAAGGGTGTGATGCTTCCTCCTCCAGTTCCGGCGACAGCCATCTACGCTCCAACACCGTATGTATCCGCTCGCCTTCCTGATCATTCAAGCTGAACCAGGCATAGTCCCCGGATGACCCGACTGCCCTCGCTGAAAGAACTATCCGACCGTCTTCACGCCTCACCAATTTTCACACCCATTCTCCAATCCACCGAACCAAATGCCAAATCAGTCACCCCTCCTAAAGTTCCAACCTCATTACACCCCACATCCCCGTTTGCTCAATCACCTTCATCTCGTTTGAAACTCCCTCCATCAGCCATGAAACGAAGTCTCAGCGCGAACTCCTCGAGTAATTCAGTACCGGCCTTATCGAGTCTGACGGAGATTTCGAAAGCGCCGGAACTGTTCATGAATGCAGATCCGTTTTGGGGCGAGTTGACCAGACCGACGAGTATGTCGAGATCATCGAGTAAGGAGGGTTATATCCAGGGGTATAAGGATTTACCGAGCCTCGCTTCGATCCGGGAGAAGGTTGGGACCGGACTGCCGATCATCGAGGTGGAGAAGGAGTCGGTGATGCAGCTGGATATCACAAATGAAGAGGGGTCGGTTGGGATGAAGAATGAACATCCACTTCAACATGTCTGGTATGCTACTGCAAAATCCTTGATTGAATGTAGGATTTCAGCTGATCAAGGATGGTGGTAGGACGCTATACTTCGATTCGAAGAGCTTCAAACCTGAGGTTCAAGCGACGCCAAAAGAGGGCGAGGCGTTCTTGGCGGACTATGAGTTATCCCTCGTAGCGGTCGGGAACTTCGATACGGTGAGTCGAGCTGGGTGTTCTTGTCTCTCCAATGCAGACCTATTGCCTGGTATGGACACGCTGACCTGAATATGCTAGATCGAGGGATTTGCCCGGCATTTGAACAACATTCGATTGCCTAGTCATTTGGCGAGAAACTCAAACTACCATCTGTTCAAGAATGGCATTCGGCCGGTAAGTATGCCTCTCGCGCCCAGGATTCAGCTGACCTTGGGATCGCTAGATGTGGGAAGATCCGGCCAACGCGCAAGGCGGCAAATGGGTCGTCCTGTTCCGCTCCGCCGCGCCTCTTCTTGATGCTTCATGGGCCAACCTCACCATGGCGCTGGTCGGCGAGATCCTGGATCCTGACGATGAGGTCTGCGGGATCGTCGCTTCCACTCGACCGAGGATCGATCGAATACAACTTTGGACAAGAGGGAGGGACGATGTGGACCGTATCAACGGGATTGGGAAGAGGATACTTGAAGCGATCAGCCTTGAGGGACGAAATCTAGAGGCTATGTCGATGGAGTTTCAGGTGATCGTGCCGAATGATCGGATGGCATGGAGCTGATGATTGACAGTTCAACGCGTCAAATTCCAATCCACCACCGAATAGGTACATCCATATCCCCTTCCCACAGACACCCGCATCATTCTCCCATGCTCCGCCGACTCCCTCTCGCCTGGCCGCAATGACACCTGGCTTGTCTATCTCGTCTACCCCAAGTCCCCGGTTGGACAAGCAACAACACGGTCAGATCCCACTACCTCTCTCGCCATCCACACCGACAGATCAAGGTGGCTTCTTGCAAGCTCCTCCACCTATACGTCGGACGGGCTCGGGATCAGGAGCCAATGCGTTTACTGGACCCAAGGGATGGGAGGCAGGGGAAGTTTGAGTGGTGTGGGTGCAGTGAGGAGGGAGCAGGAGGAGGATGAGCGTGACCTATCATTTTTGCACTATCCTCATATCACATCACATCATTCATGCATAGCTTCTTCGATCCTTACCCTTTTGAAATGGATGCTCGAAGTATTGTTAGGCTACCTCTCAGGGCCTAGGCCCAGGAATGTCTTGTCAGCTTCGAGCGAATATGACAAAAGGGACGGTTTGCCTCCGGGAAGGACGTGGGTCCTGGTAATTATGTATTGGCTCTTCGGTACTCCTCGCTCTTTACCGTGCATGTCTCTTTCAATCTCGCCACCAATACGGGCTCATCCTGTGGAAACATCCGACCATTCAAGAATTTCCCCCACCAGAAGTGACGATGACAACCGCGTTCTCGGAGGAGCCCAGCCTCGCAGACATCTCGGTCGCTTGATCACTGCCCCAATTCAAGTTGCTTCCTCCCTTCCGGATCCTATACTTCAGTCCAGCCTCGCCAACGATCGTAAGCACGACCTCGGCACGACAACCTTATGATTCTGTCCCCGCCCAATGAGTCACGGTGATCTAATCCTCGTCAAGCTTCTTTGTTCCCCTTCCGAAATTGTTGCCGGATTGACCGCTCTTCGCCCAAATGTTTCGAACGAACCTTCGAACGGAGTTCATGATGTCGAAATATGTGAGGTAGCCGTCAGTGGAAGCGTGAGAGTTCATAGCTGCAAGATGTAGTTCGATGTCGGTAATGATCAGTGTCTAGATAATTCTTGGCAGTGGAATTAAGGCAGAGACCATGGTGGAGTATATATGGCAATCAACATATCTTTCTAAGGATAAGATAAGCTTCGAAGGCCACGGCAGTCTGTCCCAACAAAGGAGGACGCGCTCTCAACCTTTGCTCAATCTTCTTGCGAGCCTCTGCCTGGTTCACTGGAATGGGGATTGATTCGCAAGCTTCAGTCCTTGACTCGGTATCTTGTCGCCACCAAGACAAAGGACAGTACGAGTACTGCCACAAATACTTCACTACTTTCCAATCATCTGCTTCGCTCCGTGTGGGAAGCAAGACGGTCAAACCTATTGTCTCGACTTCGTCGTCGCTTCGTCACCGGTACTTTTGTGAGTAAGACGCTTAATAAGACCCTTCTCACGCGTACTTACTTCATTGTATCAAAAGAAGATGTGCCACGACTTAAATTTTAGCATTCTTCAATTCATTGCTTCCAATTGCAAATAGGCTACTCGTCCCATGTCAATTTCAGTCAGGAAATCAGTATCTGAACTCTCATAAAGAGGACTGACAAGGGGAAGGTGGATCTGAGCCAATCAGTAGAAATAATATACGGTTCTGAATTGTCTCGACTGTATTCTGCATTCCGTCCCCATCGTATATTTCGCCGGCTCTCTGGTTCTCATACCTCGATTTGACTGTCATTGGTACGCCAGACGTCCGAGCGTCCGATTGAACTCGCTGAGCCGAAGTCTTTGTGGATGAATATGAGCGGTGTTCGAAAAGTGCCCGTTCAAGGCCCAACCATGAACTTGCGCTCCTCACTACGACTGATGTGCAAATACTCTCCATTCGCCAACTCCCACTCCGTCCACAGAACCTTGTCCGTGTCATTCCCAGCGTTATGCAGTGTATTGGACCAACCCTTTGCTGAAGGGGGTCGACATCTGGTCCCAATCCCGACTCAGCTACTTCAGACCGTCCACGATCACGCCGTCACTCGCTACTTTCCACAAAATCGACTGAAACAGGTTCCGAGCGATGGCAGCGGAGTTGAACTCCTTCCGTCCATCAGTCCCTGACCGAGTCACGAATAGCTTCCCTTCGGCTGCCCATATTGATGGTATATCCTGGTGAACGATGGTGATATTGGGTGACGGAACGGATCTATCACGAGAAAGCAGATTACCTTCCGAATCTCTTATACGACCTCTTCGAATGGCAGCGAAGGCATGATAAACTGAGCGCAAAGGATGTCAACACAGCATATTCGCTTCAACACACCATGGAGTTCACTTCCGAGGCAAAGCATCGCTCGATAGCGTATGCTTAATCGATTCTTACCTTTGTTGCAAATATAACTGAAAGAATTGCCACACCAAAACAAACCGCCACAATCGTCAACTCCCCACCTCCACTTACGCTCTTCTGCTTCCCTTTGGCTTTTCCCCAGTCTAAAGATTTCTACACCTTGCTTTTGGCCGAAGCACGATGATCCAAGCAGTCCTCATCTTCAACACGCACGGTACGTATCCTCATCATCGCTCAGTACCATGATCACCTCATCTCCTCAACCTGGTCTCCATCCCCTCGTCTCCCCACTTGACTCAGGCACTAACCCGCTCATCGCTCACCAGGTAAACCCCGCCTCTCGAAATTCTACACATCCCTCCCACCACTCCTCCAACAATCTCTAATAGCTCAGATCTTCCGCCTCATATATGATCGGCCGGCGGGATTATGTAACTTCCTCGACGCGCCTGATTTGGTTTTCCCTTCTCCTGGAAGTAATGGGAAGGGAAAGGAGAAGGAGAAGGAAAGGGGGTTCACTAGAGGAAGCGATGATGACTCTAGGGTGATCTATCGACATTACGCGACGCTGTACTTCGTGTGAGTATCGGAATCACGCAGGACATTGCAGTAAGGACAGGAAAAGGTGGGACGATGCTGATGAGTTATAGGTTTGTTGTGGATGGGGCGGAATCGGAATTGGGTATACTTGACTTAATTCAGGTAGGTTTTGCATATCTAGGAGGATAAGGTGACGGTGAGATCTCCAGGTATTCGTGGAGTCTCTGGATAGGGCGTTCGAGAACGTCTGCGAGCTCGATCTCATCTTCCACTTCGACGAGGTACACCCATGGGCTTCGCTCGTCCGCTGTGTAGCTCACCTAAGACTAGGTCCATCACGTCCTCTCCGAGATCATACAAGGGGGTCTAGTCCTGGAGACCAATATCAACGAGATCTCAGCATGCGGTTTGTCCACCATTATCGACTTGGAAGAAGATAGCTGACGGCCTCGTTAGTCCAAGCGTCAGCGCGGAATAGAAAGGCTTCTGCCGCTTCGGCGAAACCATTACTACCTTCGCTGCTATCTGTACCTGTATCTGTTGGCGGCAGAACGTTAGGACGAGGAGGAAGTGCAGATGGCCCGAGGAGGTGGTTGGCTGCGATCGGAGTTTAGGCATTTTTCACCGTTCAAACAGGCCATACCAGCGTGTAATTATCTTGTCGGATACAAGTTGTGTACACTCTTTCTGTCACTGCACCGTCTCGCGCGTCGCACTCGACTGTCTCAAACTGAGGTCACGATGCGCATAGCTCAGCCGTCACATCTCCGTGTCTGCCCGTATCTCGGCGGACTTAGTAATCCCGGATCCTTCGCCGACCCATCTCCGTCACCAGCTACAGTCGGCCCTTCCCCGAAAAGATCGTTCACGGGCGTCATGTTTCCTCTTGCTTGGTCGTTCCGTTCCTCTCCGGTTGCACCTGCGACGGCGGCTCTGGGGTCTGTCTTGATCTTCGGTTCGGCTCCTGATCCGTTGCTCGAGATTCACCTTGTCCCGCCTCCGGAGCCCGCGTGAAGCGACGACGATACGGTCCAGGCGGCTTTTCAGGAGGTTCAGGCTGACGACTTGGATCAGTGGTGTGAAGCTTGTCGTCGTCATACGTACTACAAGAAGATCCAGGAGCTTATCATCGATGTACCCTTGCTTACAGTATTCGCAGAACTGCTTGATGAAGGCTGGGAATGGTCAGCCCGTAGAAGCCATGCCACAGCTCTAGATGCACTCTTGACATCTACTAAATCCGTCCCTACCGCCCCTTCCACCTCGCTGAAGTTTACATCCAATTCAAAGCGTGAAGCAAACTCAGTTGCAGCTGAATATGCCTCTGATAAGGGGATCTGCTGATGAAGCGCGAGGACGAGCGCGAAGATACCGAATGCCAAGATGAGGGGATGTGCGAGGACTGGGAGTGGCGTGACATGTCTGAAGCAGGGTCAGCACCGAGAGTGATGTACGGACCGACTCACGCCTGGTTCATCAAGGTCCAGCTGGCGTCCAGTATGGACCGCTCGGAGAGCTTCGTTTTCCCTTTGCGATTCGCGTTACTGTTCGGACCGCCGTTTGCTTCTGCCCTCTTCGCCCTTGATGCAGCAGCAAGGCTCGACTCTGCAATCCCTTCCTCTTCTCGCAGGATCTCATCGACCCCTCTTATGCTCCGCCGCAGTAGGACGTATGGCTGTTCGACTGTCACATCGAAACAAAGAGCTTCGAGCACGATCTCCTCGGTAGAAAGGATGTTCCGCTCCCACCGCTGATATTCCAGCGAAGGTTGTTGGTTCTGCAGGAAGTCAATCGGGTATGAGATGAACATTAAATACGCACAGCTTTATCGTCATGAGGGTTCCATATCAGCCTGTGCCCATGTTCCTCCCATTTCTGAAGACAGGTATTGACGATATGACGTAGTTTGAGAGGTTCTTCTTCGATCTTCGAGGCGAGGAAGAGCATCGTCGCTGCCATATACTGTCATTGATCATTATTGTCGAACTAACCGGCAGCCGAAGTCCGCCTGTAGTAGTCTCGGAGGTACCGACCTTTTCCTTGAAATCTGCCAGCGACCGACGCATATAGAATCGATGTAGTAAGGTCGCTCCGACAGTCAGAACACCTCTCGCCTGGAGATGTAATGGATCTTTAGGATCACATCTGTACAAAATCAGTCACTCAACTCCCTGGACGTTACGACGGATTAGCCGTACATCCCTGCCCGAATAGCTAGACTCCGCATGGATTCTACAGCTTTCTTCCGAACTTTCAGCTCGTCCTGTAGGCTGATTCCGGCATCTCGCGAAGGTGTCTGGTGCAATGCAGACTCGGTGAAGATCCATTGTGACTCGACCTGGGAAAGTACTCGCATTTTTCGCATGCTGAGCTTGGCAAGTTCAATAGTGCATTGAAGCGATCTGTCGAAAAATCTCATTTGGCTCAAAAGGAAAGTCGCGAACTAGCGGAAGCAAATTTATCAACGTAAAGAACAAAGTAAAAAAATTGTCTGGTCAGATCTGACCTTGCGACTCGATGTTGGTGTATCTTTCGCGTTGATGCCTTTCAGCTGCCTACGCTGTACATCAATACTGCTACGACGACCCGCTTACCATTTACACCGTATTCTCTCGGTCGCTCAAGCTCATTCCTGGAGCAAGCAGATGACCATGGCAGCCTCAGCGTCCAACTCAACTCCGAACACCTCCACTCAACCCGTCAATAAGACCGCTCATGCCTTCGACAAAGCTACCCTCGATGCGACTCTATCACGGAGGTTCTTCTTTGCGCCTGCTTTTGAGATCTATGGCGGTGAGTCTACTTATTCCAGTTTGAATAATGTCATTCTGCTCGAAGCTGATATGATGTTTGGCTAGGTGCTGCCGGTTTATATGATTATGGACCGCCCGGCTCAGCTCTTCAGGCGAATATCCTAGACGCATGGCGGAGACATTTCATCATCGAGGAGGATATGTTGGAGCTCGATACGACGATTATGACATTGTCTGACGTGCTCAAGACTTCTGGACATGTGGATAAGTGAGTCAGTCGCTTGCAGATCAGCAAGCTCCTTTAGCTTCGCCATGCCTGCAATCCGGCTGAATTGCTCTCCTTACAGGTTCGCCGATTGGATGATTAAAGATGTTCAGACTGGCGAGATCTTTCGGGCAGATCACCTTGTCGAAGCTGTCATTGAGTCTCGACTGAAAGGCGATAAGGAGGCTAGGGGTGTGAAGGATGAGCCGGTCGCAGAGGAGGACGGGGACAAGAAGAAGAAGAAGAAGAAGAGCGTGAAGAGTGTGGCTGTCAAGCTGGACGATGAAGTGGTTGCGGAATACGAGAGTCTGCTAGCTCAGGTAGGGTTTTCCTCTTTCAAAGCTCAGGACATCTCTGATATATAGGCAGATTGACAATTATACCGGACCTCAACTAGGCGAGCTTATACGAAAACATAAGATCGTCAACCCGGAGACTGGGAATGAGGTGTCCGAACCTGTCGAGTTCAACCTGATGTTCGAGAGCAATATCGGTCCCACTGGGCAGATCAAGGGGTATTTGCATCCCTTCAGGAGAAGATTGGTCGCTGATAGCGTATTCTAGCTATCTCCGACCAGAGACCGCTCAGGGTCATTTCGTGAACTTTGCCCGGTTACTGGAGTTCAACAATGGTCGGGTGCCGTTTGCCTCAGCGCAGATTGGACGGAGTTTCAGGAATGAGATCGCACCTCGACAGGGGTTATTGCGGGTTCGGTGAGTCAAACGGGGCTGCCAGATCTGCTTGACTGACTGCACTCCCCTAGAGAGTTTACCATGGCTGAGATTGAGCATTACGTAGATCCCCTCGACAAGCGACATACGAGATTTGACGAGGTCAAGGACGTCAAGTTGATGTTCCTGCCGAAAGATGTGCAGAGCGCGGGGAAAACGGATCTCAGAGGGATGACCATCGGAGATGCGGTCTTTCAAGTGGGCGCAGGCTTGTCATCCGACGAGTGAAGCTGATATTATCCTTTCAGAAAATTGTTGACAACGAGACACTTGGCTACTTCCTCGCCCGAACTCAGCTGTTCTTGACAAAGATCGGTATTGACCCGACACGTCTGAGGACAAGGCAGCATATGGTAAATGAAATGGCTCACTATGCAGCGGTCAGCGAACTATGTCTGATTCACATGCCTCAAGCTGACAACGCATAGGACTGCTGGGACTTCGAGATCCAATCCTCATATGGCTGGATAGAATGCGTCGGTTGCGCCGATCGATCCGCTTACGATCTTACTGTGCACTCCGTTCGGACAAAACAGCCTCTTCGAGTGCAGCAAAAGCTTGATGAGCCACGAATCATCGACAAGCTTGAATGTACTTTCGATGCGAAACCTTTCGGGATCAAATTCAAAAAGGACGCCGGGATGTTGAAGGAGACATTGTTCGGGATGGAACGGGAAAGACTGCAATGCGTCAAAGAAGAGCTGGAAAAGGGGTTAGTAGGCATCACTGTTACAGCGAGAAGAAGCTGAGTGGCAAAAGGCCGTCCATGGTGAAATGTGCAGACGGGAATTCATACGAGATCACCCCAGATTTGGTCAAGATCGAACTCGTTACAGTCACCGAGTATGGTAAGCCCTCCGTTCACGCATCTCGGTAGTTTCTCACTGGAGCTCAGTCCGAGACTTCACACCCAACGTCATTGAGCCGTCATTCGGCATCGGACGGATACTGTACTCCTTGCTCGAACATAACTACTGGGCTCGAGAACAGGACAAAGCTCGAGGCGTTTGCGGCATTCCCTTCTCTGAAGCCGCTCAGCTGACATGTCGACCAGGTCTTATCCCTTCCTTCCCTTGTTGCCCCTATAAAATGCTTGATCGTTACCATTTCCCAAGATCCGAGTCTCCGGAACCTCATCCACGACATTTGTGAGCGCCCCCAGATACAAGGGAGAGAGATATGCTAACGCAAATGTCTAGCTAGGAAAATGAGAAGACTCGGTGTTGCGAGCCGGGTGGACGATTCAAGCGCTTCGATTGGGAAGAAGTATGCCAGGAATGATGAGCTGGGCACACCGTTTGGTTGTACCGTTGACTTTGCTTGTATGTGGCTTTAGATCTGCCTAATAGCGACGGAACCTGAATTGTCATAGCATTGAAGAACGGGACTATGACCCTGAGGTGAATCGCTTCTTCCCTTCATCTCCGTTGAACACCCTAATGATTACGCCAGAGAACGCGATTCCCTGTCTCAGCTCATCGGTCCCATCGATACCGTCATCAGCGTCGTGGACGAGCTCGTCAAAGGTACACTCGACTGGGAAGGAGCATGCGGCAAGCTGGAAACGTACAGCGGTGTGCAGGACGTGGAGTAGCTATACCCCAAAAGTATGGATATTTATAGATGCATATATCGACGCATGATGGGTAATCTACTGCTTCCTTTTCTCCTGTGACCTTCTCCTCATGACAAGCTCGCTCCAACAAAGCTCTTTGCTTTGCATACACCATCTTTCGTTCGTATTCGATGGGTTGATTTCGTTTCCGGGTCGATCCATGCTGCGTCTAGGTTGTCGAGGGTGATGAAGCCCTGATCCACCATTGTCAAAACGAGACCTTGCGGTAGAAGGTGACATACCGGCTGTATAGTCTCAAACACCTTCTTTTTCGGATTCAGCTGAGCCTCTGGCTGTGCACCTGTTGCCGAGAATCGGCTTAACAACCTCAAGACTAAATCAATGGAACGCACTCTCATACCTCTCTCCCTCGAAATAAACCCTTTCTCCCGCTGCACTTCCAGCTGGAGGAAGAACAAACTCGACACCTCCTTCCGCCTTCCCTTCTTTCGACGAGGCGCAAAGTAGCATCGCGAAGGACTTGACCCCTCGCATAGCAACAGGTTTCAGGTTGCACTACGGAGACAGGATCAGCACACGGGCTTGAGAAGAACTCATGAGCATCCAGAGGGGATTAGAGAATCACAATGACGATGACAGTCGCTCCTCTTATCAGGTCTTCAGACATGTATTTGACCAAGCCCGAGCAGACCGTTCGAGGTTCGGCCTCGCCAATATCGATTTGTTCAACATATAAGCTCTCTGCGTCGGGGTGTTTCTTTACTGGAAGAAGGATGTTCAGCTTCAACCGAGACACCCCATCGCATGGATAAAGTGCGTGGTAATATGGTAGAGGCAGCTGAGCAGCTCACCATCAAGGACCTGTCCAACCCTCATATCTATCATACTCGGCATAGGTCCACTGGGTTCCTCCTTCGTAGCTGGAGCAGCCTTGGCAGGTTTTTCCTTCTTCTCCTTCTTTTTTCCCTCCTTCCCCTCTTTCACCTCCTCCCCTACACCTGAGCCAACGACAGCAGCAGCAGTAGAAGTCACCGCCGCCACGGCAGCTGAGGCAGTATCCGTGACTGCACTAGCAGCAGCTGTGACGGTTCCAGGCACTCTATCAGCCTTCTTCTCCTGCTTCACCTTAAGTGGAGGGACAACTTCTTGTCGAGGTGGTGTAGGGAGAGAGGAAGCGTCTATCTCGAGTGGTGGGAAGGAGTTTGGGAGGGAGGACTGGGCTGATTGGACGGGTGGGAGGGATTGGACTTGGAGGAAGTATCGGAGGATGGAAGGGTGGATTGGATGTTGAGATGCTGGGGCGGTGATCTGGGTCAAATGAGCTGGAGAAGGAAGGGAAGAGGATAGGGTAGAGACGGACCATGGAAGGGTGGAGGTGGCAGTAGAGGCTGATGTCGGCTGTGGAAGGGGTATTCGAGTGAAGGTAGGTTAATGGGGTGAGCTTCTCATTGAGCGCCTGCGTACATGTATGAGCCACTTAGCCACCGTGGAGAACGTCTTAACACACTCGAAGGTCTTTCGACATCATCTCTGTCTCGGATTCAAGCTGTGATATCGCTGCTTTGTCCTTGTTATTCGTCCCAGAAAGGGATTGATCCGACATGAGAGTAGCTCTCACGAACTCGGAGACCGATGCCATGGCGCGGTGAGGAACGTATAGACTCCGATACGGGGTCAAAATCAGTCTCGCAGGGGAAAAGCGCATGCGCTGCCCAAATTAGTGAAGGACTTCTGATTGAGAGTGGTGTTGGAGAGAGGTGGACTCGAAATATCCGAAATGGGATGACGTGGCCTTTTTTGTCAGGTTTCAAAGGCAAAGATTTGGGTGGCGGTTGACGAATTCCGTCAAAGGAGAATCAAAAGACTTCTGAAGTACTCAAAGCGCCGGAAGATCCTGCCTTACCCCTCTCCCTCCCCTTCACATTCATAGCACGTCCATCATGTCCGGTCCACCGCCTCCCGGTGCGTTCAATCCCGGCGCGTACGAGTTTCGACCTGGTCAGCAACAACCTTCCATCCCTCGAACTCAGCAACCGAATGGACAACAATCCTACGACCCCTACGCTATGTACGCTCAACAGCAGCAAGGGTTATATCCGCAGAATGGTTATGCTCAATATGGTCAGCAATCACAGTACGGTTATTCAGCTCCACAACAAGCCTACGTCCCACCCGGAGCTCGACAAGCATATCAACCACCTCAAGTCCGGAATGTGCAGGGCTTCCAACCTCCCAACTTCCCTTCATCCGATCCCTTCCCTCCAGCAGAGGCACCTTCGAGATCACTGAATACGGGGAAGCCGGTTTCGATGAGTATCGGCGTTGGAGCGCCAAAAGCTGCTCCTTCTTTCAGTATAGGAGGAGGGGCTCAGAAAGCTGCTCCGTCCATCGGTATGGGGGCCGGGGGAGGGGCGAAGTCTTCGGTTTCACTCAGTATAGGAGGGAAGAAGCCGACCGAGGAGAAGAAAGAGAAGCCTCAGGAGGAAGTAGCTTCGCTCCCAGCAGTCAAAGGAATATCCACTCCCGTACCCGTCCATTCGACCGGACTCGACGACGACGAAGATGAGGAGTCCGCTCCCTCCATACTAGCTCCAGACCCATCTACGAACCGTTCCTCGGCTCCTTCACCCGCTCCAGACGCAGTCGCCCCGGATACCGACTCATCCGTCAAAGTCCTCAAATCGTCCGGTACAGCTACTAACAACACCAACTTCTCCAAAATATCAGCCAAGAACGATGCCGAAGCCGTGTACAAAGAACAAGCCGCCGCTGGAGCGCAAGCGATGCGAGATCTTTACGGAGGGGATGATATGAAAGATCCGAATGTGAAAGGACACCTGAACATCATCTTCACTGGACATGTGGATGCCGGGAAATCGACGATGGGTGGGCAGTTGTTGTTCTTGACTGGAGCGGTGGATAAGCGGACGATGGAGAAGTATGAGCAGGAGGCGAAGGCTGCTGGGAGGGAGACTTGGTATCTCTCCTGGGCATTGGATTCGAATAAGGAGGAAAGGGCGAAGGGGAAGACGGTGGAAGTTGGGAGAGCAGCTTTTGAGACTGAGCTGCGGAGATATACGATCTTGGACGCTCCGGGACATAAGACGTATGTTCCGAGCATGATTTCGGGTGCGGCTCAGGCGGACACAGCGCTTCTGGTGAGCGAATCGCATTTGCGAGCTTGAGGGAGACTGACCAGTTGTGATGTAGGTGCTATCAGCGCGGAAAGGCGAGTTCGAGACTGGGTTCGAGCGGGAAGGGCAAACGAGGGAGCATGCGGTCCTGATCAAGAACAACGGGATCAACAAGCTCATCGTGGTCGTGAACAAGATGGACGACGTGACGGTACAATGGGATAAAGGGCGGTTAGTCCGTGGGATCAGTTGTCCTGCTCTGAGCTGAAGCATGTCCGTCAGATACGATGAGATCTGCTCGAAGGTCACCCCTTTCTTAAAGTCGATCGGCTTCAACCCGAAGACGGACCTTACCTTCATCCCGGTGTCCGCTCAGATAGGTGAGAACATGAAGGTTCAGGTGCCTAAGGAGACTGCGCCTTGGTATGAGTAAGTGTCCGAAGTTGGCTCACAATGTAAGGTAAGCTGACAGACTCTGACTCACAGCGGTCCTTCCCTTCTGGGCTACCTGGACAATATGCAGATCATGGACCGGAACATCAACGCGCCTTTCATGCTGCCTATCTCAGAGAAATATGTCGAGCTAGGCGTCATGATTATGGGGAAGATCGAGTCAGGACGGGTCAAGAAGGGGGACAGTCTGCTTCTTATGCCTAACAAGGTGAGTGGAATCCGTTGCCCTTGGCGTGAGCTTCCTACCTCGCTGTCTTCTCGTTTTGGGGACTATGGTGTACCTCGTTTCCCAATCTTTGATTCGTTCTTGAATACGACATCGGAGACTCCATGCTTCACGCCGCGACTACCGGATTTCCAAGCCATGATCCAACCATCTGCTGGTTGCTGAAACAAATGTCATAGAGCACCATCGAAGTTACCGGTATATTTACAGAACAAGCGGAGGAACTGGATCAAGCCTTCTGTGGCGACAATATCCGACTTCGAATTCGTGGCGTTTCCGACGAAGATGTCTCCCCTGGCTACGTTCTGACCTCCGTTTCCAAGCCCATTAAAGCGGTCACGGCGTTCAAAGCGGATCTCAGTATCATCGAGACGAAAAACATCATCTGCTCGGGATACTCTTGCGTCCTGCACGTTCATACTCTCGCTGAGGAGGTCACGTTGACCGTAAGTTCCGACCATCAAGCCTGATATGCGCTGACAATGATCAGTCACTATTGGCCTATTACGAGAAAAAGTCGAAGAGAAAATCCAGGAAGCCACCTCAATTTGCCAAAGTTGGGATGCTGGTGTCGGTACTGATTGAGACGAGCGCACCTATCTGTATTGAGAAATGGGATGATTACAAGATGCTGGGGCGGTTCACGTTAAGAGATGAGGGTATGTTTGCAAGACCGGAAAGAGGCATTATTACTGATGCGAACATCCAGGCAAAACAGTTGCGATTGGCAAAGTTACAAAACTCATAGAAAGATTGGACGACATGCCGGATGTTGCGGCGCTCAACGTGAGCGCAGGAGGAGTGTAAGCGGTTTTAGTTGCATCTTCTCGGCATCTCTCATCGTGCATATACTATACATACGCTTCAGCTATTCCGACTCATTCTGCGTGCGCTGCATGGAGATGACGTGGGTTTCTGCGATGAACACGTGCTTCACATACAGTAATTTTGAGGGTATCACAGCGCGTCTTTTGTTGGAACGTCTCGTTGAACTTTTTCTGAACAGGCCTTATTCTGGTCCCTTATCTCTTTCGTTGTCGGCCCTTCACACCGAGTCAAGAGCACCCAAAAATGAACGTGAGGCGGAAAAGGGTCGATCTCTGAACTCTTGGACTGATCTCGATCCGTGCAGGCTCAATATGTTCAGACCCTTCATCAGCTGCTCGAAGCGACGATTGCGCCGGATACCAATGTGATCAAGCAGGTAGGTCGCTTCTGCTTTCTGAGTAGATTTGGTTAATCGAGTTGTTTGAAGGCCACTACACAGCTCAATACCCAATTTTACAAAAGCTCCACCTGTATCCCTGCCTTATATGAAATTTCCGTAACCAGTTCGAATCAGGCTGTAAGCGCCAATCAACCGAACGCTCAGCTGGGCAAGCTGATATGAATGTAGATTCGGCAGCTGGCAGCGGTCGAGCTGAGGAAGCGGATATCGTCTGGGGATGGGCGACTGTGGAAGAAGGTTCAGCAGGGTACACGACAGCAGCTGAAAGAGGCTTTGTTGGGTAGATTGACCCAAGAACCTTCGTACGTACGGCTTCGCCTGAGAGGGCTATTCTCATGTCTTGCAGTTCCATCGTCCGACATGCTCTTGCCCGAGCAGTTTCAGCTATAGCAGAATTCGAGCTCGCCGCCCAGCCATCACAATGGCCCAACCTCCTTCCCGGTCTTTACGAAGCAGCTCGTTCACCTACCGCTTCACATCGAGAAACGGCTATCTACGTACTCTTCTCCCTCCTCGACACGGTCGCCGAATCTTTCGAACCCCAACTGAAAGCCCTCTTCGCCCTTTTCGCCACCACACTCCTTGATCCCGAAAGTTCTGAAGTCCGGATGACAACGCTGAGAGCGTTGGCCAAAGTGGCGGAGTACATCTCGACGGACGACAAGCATGACATCAAGGCTTTCCAGGAGTTGATCGTGCCCATGCTCAATGTGACTCAACAAGCGATCAATGATGGGGATGACGACGGTGTTAAGCACGCGTACGATGTTTTCGAAACGTTGTTGATTATGGATACTCCCCTGGTTTCCCGGCATGTCCCCGAACTCACGCAATTCTTCCTTGGTGTTTCGAGCAGTAAGGAGGTTGATGAGACTATGCGGTGTGGAGCTTTGAATGTCTTGGCATGGATAGTCCGGTAGTGAGTAGGCGGTTAAACAAGCTGCGTCGTGAATTATGACTGACGGTATCGCAGTAAGAAGAGCAAGGTCCAGGCTCTCGGACTAGCGAAGCCGGTAGTGGAGGGTCTACTACCTATAGGATGTGAGGATGACCCTGAAGACGTGGATGAGGACTCCCCATCACGGGTATGTCTCTGCTAAGGTTACAATAGCACTCGCTAATGCTTTTAGCTCGCTTTCAGATGTCTCGACGCCCTTGCACAAGCCCTGCCACCTCAACAGGTCTTTCCCGTCCTCGCTCAACAACTTCAAGTCTACATGTCTTCGAGTGATGCACGGATGCGGAAATCGGCTCTAATGGCATTCGGGGTGTCTGTCGAGGGATGTAGCGAGTACATACGACCGATTGTCGATCAACTCTGGCCTGTTATAGAAGGTGGACTGCAAGATCCGGAGGTGATAGTGCGGAAGGCTGCGTGTATTGCTTTGGGTTGCCTCTGCGAGTGGCTGTCGGAGGAGTGCGCAACTCGACACGCTTCAATCGTCCCTGTAGGTCGCTATAATCAAGAAGTGTTCGATGCTGACCGTGATCAGATCTTGTTCAACCTAATTGTCGACCCCTCAACGCAAAAGAACGCGTGCACTTGCCTCGACTCCTACCTTGAGATCCTCGGTGACGATGTTGTCATCTACCTGACGTTGCTCATGGAGCGCTTACTTGTCCTGCTTGAGGGAGGTGCTGTACCGGTCAAGATCACCGTGACCGGAGCCATCGGTTCGGCTGCCCACGCAGCGAAGGAGAAATTCACGCCCTACTTTGATCAAACCATCAAACGGCTAGTACCCTTCCTCTCCCTCACGGGGACCGACGAGCAGAGCGATCTTCGCGGTGTCGCTACCGATACGATCGGAACAATAGCCGATGCTGTTGGAGCAGACATCTTCCGACCATACTTCCACGACTTAATGAAGGCAGCATTCGAGGCGATCACAATGGACAACACTCGCTTGCGAGAAAGCAGCTTCATCTTCTTCGGTGTCATGGCTCAGGTCTTCGAAGGCGACTTCGCTCCTTACCTTCCGCAATGTGTGCCTGCCCTTGTTGCGAGCTGTCAGCAGAATGAAAATACCGATGAGTTCCTGGAAGATGGTGACTTGACCTAAAGCCCCAATAGAATCCAGGCTGACGTGCTTAGGCGAAGGAAACAGTACTTCACCTCATACTGCAGCTGAGGCCTTTTCAACGGGTGCCGGTAGCTCGAAGGCGGCCGCCGCGGGCGAAGAGGATATTGAAGAGGAGGACACCGATCTCGATGCGCTGGAGCAAATGTTCTCGAAGGTCAACAGTGCGGTGGCGATCGAGAAGGAAGTGGCGGCGGATACCATTGGGGAACTCTTCGCGGCGACCAAGCAGCCCTTCATGCCTTACGTTGAGGAGACCGTACAGGTGTTGATAGATTTGCTGGACCATTATTACGAGGGAATACGGAAAGCGGCTGTTGGTGCTTTGTTCTCCTTCATCAAGACAATATACGATCTGTCAGATCCCGCGGAATGGGTGCCGGGTGGGATGGTAGTGAGTCTCAACCCCTTGGCGGTTGAGGATCTGAATGAACTCGAACAGCGCGTGCCATTTCATGCAGATGTGAAGAAGCTCGTCAACCATGTGTTACCGCCTATCTTTGAAGCTTGGAAGACGGAAGATGACAGGTGAGTTCTAATATTCAATGATTTTCTTCTTGGTCGTTTTACTCCGTCGGATGAGACATAACTCAGCTCACTTCGACGCCATGTGCGAATGAGACTATCGATATTTTCAACCCTCTGATCATCTTTATACCCTTGTTGTCATTGAGCTCTGTTAAGCTGAGCTGATTACACGATGCGCTAGATCCGTTGTCATCCTGATGTGTTCCGAGCTCGCCGACAGCATGAACAAGTGCGGACCAGCGCTTGTCGAAGGTCGTGAGTACCATCAAATTCGATGCGACGAGTCCTGACCCCTTCAGACCTTCACGAGGTTGCCACCTATGCCATCGAGATATTGGAGAAAAAATCTTTATGTCAACAGGACCCGGATGAGGACGATGAGAATGTCAATACCGATGCCGACTCCTCTGAGTACGAATCTGCCTTGGTTTCGAATGCAGCGGATGTATTTGGCGCTATGGCAACAGTGCTAGGGCCGGACTTTGCTCAGGCGTTTCATTCGGTCTTACCATTGATATCGAGGTACTCGGTGTGTGATCCTCGTTCTGGCTTAACATGAGTATTGACTGGATGCAGGAGGCCAAACGGACAAGTGCAGAACGGTCGATGGCGGTTGGTTCATTAGGCGAGATCATTGTTGGTCTGAAAGGTGGTGTCACCCAATTTACACCCGTCAGTTTCCCTTCTTCTCTGTGGAAGCGGAACTTGGATTGAGCTGACACCATTGATAGGCACTCCTAGAAATCATCTCTCGAGGTTTACGAGACGAGGAACCTGATGTCCGATCGAACGCGGCCTTTGCATCCGGAGTCCTCATCGTAAACACCGAGACCGACCTGTCAACACAATTCGTCCCCCTCCTCACTGCGCTTCAACCCTTCTTCTCGACTCCCGAACACTCCGCTCCTGCAGTATACAATGCTCGAGATAACGCCGCAGGCGCTTTGTCGCGGATGATCGCCACAAACTCCTCTGCACTCCCCCTCGAACAGGTCGTCGCTGCTATTGTGTCTGTTCTGCCTTTACGTTTTGACACGCTGGAGAACCGACCAGTCTATGCGGCACTCTTCACGCTCTTCCGGACACAACCGCAATCACTCATGCCTCATATCGATCATCTACTGCAAGCTTTCGCCTATGTTCTGCTGGATGCCAGCAATGAGTCGGACACTACATCCGAGACGAAGGCGGAGCTTCAGGCGCTCGTGGAGCATTTAAAGACGGAGATACCGGACAAGGTGGCGGCAGCTGGTTTCCAATGAGGTGGGTGTCAGTCCGGTTGTTAAACGTTTCGTATAGAGACGAAGAGGTTGATACCAATCATCTTTATATACGTCCACTTTGTAGTATATACCATGCACATAGTTCGCACCATCGCCTCTGAAGGCTTTTTCACCAACTCAACGCTAGAAGCTGTTGACGTAGCCGGCATACTATAGCAATAGTTGTTGTTGGATGTCGATCCGCATGTGGCCAATGTCTGGCAAGAGAACGTCTGATCTAATCGCTACATACCCGTCCATATTCTAGAAATCGCCTGAAAATGTGTTCTTGGATGCAATCATCAGGTTGCGAACCCAAGTCCAACGACTTTCCGTGGGCGGGGAGTAACTTCATCTCCGAGGAACCCCGCTAAACATCTTCAACCCCTTTCTCGTGCTTTCCAGTCCCGTCCCTCCTCCTTCGAATGTCCGTTTTCGCCTAATACCACTTGAGAAGGAAAGGTCACTCGACACGTCCTGCCTGATAGGTTGAACCTGAGGTGCGAAAAGCCGATAGAAAGATCCTGATGTTTCGGATGGCCGAAATGGATTCGAAAAGGGGTTCTCTACGAATGGGGATGAAAACGATTGGGAAGGAAAGGATGATATTGCTGGGGACGATGTCGTGGTCGATGTCGTTGACTTTATGGTAGGTCGGAAAGGACCTGATGGAGTAGGATCAGATGGTGAGATCGGCGTGGGTCGTGTTGCGGCAATGATGCTACCGATCAAGTCTCCTTGGTTGGCCTTTTTGGTGGACACGAGCGGTTGCGAGCTGTTAGGCTTCGTCGACTCAAACCTGGAACTAGTCACAGCATTCGCACCGCCGAACGACCAAACCAAACTTTCCCACCCATCCAACACCATCCTGACCATCATCAATCCCCTATCCCCGTTCACAACCTCAACAACCCTCTCATCCTCAACTCTCACACCACTGACAAAAGCTCTACTCCGCTCATCCGCTTCCTTCTCTTTAAACACCTTCGCCTTAGGCCCAGGCTTTGTCTTTTCATAACGATTCCATGGTTTCTCCTTTTTCTTCTTTCGCTTTCCTGAAGCTCTTCGCCGATCTTCCTCTTCCTCTTCCTCTGCTGCTTGAAGCATAAGAGCGACCTGTACTTCCGTTCGTTTGGCGAGGACTGTATCTTCCACAAGGTAGACGCTGGACCCGTAGATCTGGCCGATTCCTCCGGCTCGATAGACGCTGATCTTTTGACTGTTCTGGTCGTAGGTCTTTGGATCGTTAGTGCGTTTGCGTAGCCGGCGCGCCGATTCGGGAAGGTGTTCTGGCGGGATGGGCCTTAAGGCAGGGACGATATGTAGTGCGAAATGTTCGGATGTCGAGGGATTTGACGTGAGGAGGGTTAGGGACATGTTGTCGAGGACGACCGCAGGTGAACTTTTGACGGCAAAGAGGGGAAGTAGACCAGGGGTACATGGCTGGAATTTGGCATTGGCGTAGCCGAAGAGAGCTTGCGAGGATCGGTTGACGATACCCATACTGGCGGAAGTGCAGGACGTATCTCGTACGTCTAGCTTATCAGCTTGATGGTCATGAGGAAGGAGCAAAACTTTACCAAGTACTACCAGAGCTGGCCATCTCGCGAACGCCTGCATCGACCGATCGGATATCCCGGTACATCCCTTGAGGAACCAAGCGCGAAGTCTCCACATCCCCCTGCCTTCATGTTCCCATGTCCCTTCTCCAGGCAACTCCAGAGCACTGGCAAGGAGCCGTATACCAGCATCGGTGACTTGACAGCCTTTCATCCACAGCGCCGTCAAGTGTGTACACCATTTCAGCGCCGTTACGGTCAAGTCAGAGACTGCTCCATCGATTCCGTCCAGAGTGAGGGTTGTGAGGAGTGACATCAAAGGTTGCGGATGGAAGGTTTGGTATAGCTTTGGCAAGGCGACAAAGGGGTGATCCGGTTCCGGTAGCAGTGTGTTATGCGGAAGATGGGGTAAGGTAGTTGGAATCGGCAAGGCAAGTGTATGTGATCTCTCTGCTCCCTCCGGGTCGAGGAGAGCTGAGAACGCCCAGATCGTAGCTTCGTCGGGCCGGTAGTTCTTCTCACTATCTCTGAAATCATCGTATCGTCGGTCCGCTCGGACTCGGCTTAGTACCCGTCGAATGAGTAGTGGTGAGATTCCCGAGAAAGACGAAGGGGAGAAGAGGTGGAAGTTCCGAGAGATGTTGGTGAGGCAATATGAATGGAGGGACTGAAGTGGACCTCGGAGTTGGGGACGAGGGGAAGATGGGGGACGGAGCTGGTCTAGTGGGAGAGGCTGAAGGCGCCAGACTGGTTTCGAAGTCGATGTAGCTCTGTATATAACTTTCAGCGCGGGTTTTGACTATGAGATGGGAGCGTCAAGTACATGTAGGATTTGTCTGTGGCTTCACCACCAACTCCGGGTTTCAAGATGTTCTCCATAGCAGATCTAACAGCGAATACAACTGTCGTAATCCGTGCGCCAATACGAGCGTAGAAGAAATCTTTCTTACGGCAGTCATACGATTGCTGATGTAAAAGATATCAAGATGTTACAAGGTTGACAAGTGAATGACCCAGGGGCGACAGACATTCCACGAACATTACAATCCCGGACGCGCCAAAAGAAAAAAGCCGGCGCGTAGAAAGCTCACCAGACAATTTGCTTCCGTCTACATGCACAATCGTTACAAAGACAGGCAGGGTATCCGTTATGCCATGGTAGGACTCTCCTCATGATCCTCTTCTTTCTGCACGCCCGCTCCTCCTTCGCGCCTCGTCTGGTCGCTCCCGTCGGCGAACTAGAAGAACCCCGTCTCGTGATACATGATCGAGTTTAGCTAGTACTGCTGTATGTGATGGCGCGTGCATGGACAGCATTGACATAACGCCGCACCAACGACCAGATCTGCTATCACAGGATCGATAAGTTCTCGAGTCCATTGAGGTTTGAGAGAACGCAACTCACATAGGTATACAAACATGCTCTGACCGGGCGGACGGGGACATGGAACGCCGAGGAAGCATGTCGTGACTGGATCAGGGACTACATCGACTACATGAGGTTTTGGTTGGTTGGAGGATGAGGACGGATTCTTCATCGGATCGGTACGGGATCTACGGACGTCAGCCTCGGTTACGCTCGCTGCGAGAGTGGTTAGGAAGAGTGTGTCGAGGTCAGGATTGGAAGGTTACTCGACTGAGATGACTTACGGCTGTTTCCCTGCCAGGATTCTATCTGAGTTGGGAAGATGGATAGCCTTGGGTCGGGCGTGATTAGGTTGCTGGGAAGGATCAGGCGGTATCAGTTGGACAAGCGGGGTCCGTACCTGCTGTCCGATGGGCGGTGCGCGGAATGTAGAGGCTGAAGGTCCTGAAGGAGCATTGTAATTGTGAAGGAGCGGTGTGTAACTGCAACTCGAATCCAAGAGGAGACTGTTCTGATAGGGTAGGTGAACCGACCCCTGTCGGAGTGGACTTCTCGGGTGGACTTTTTGGTGAGAGAGGGTCGTCGAATGATCTAGGTGAGAGCGGGTCATCGAAAGGTATCGGTGTGAGTGGATCTCCGAGATCTATCGGTGCTATTGGATGATGGATGGGTGTCGCTGACCGAGTACTCCTAAGCAGGATCAGCTGAACCGCCTTAGATCAGGTTTAAAACCATCTGCACTTTTCCGGAGTCTCGTCCACTGCTTCTCATCAGCTATTCGATTGATAGCTGCGCACATTGAAAGAGAGTACTCACTCCCGCTTCGACACCGCTCTTATTCCTACCTTCCAATGCTGTCGAGTGCCATTTGCTTGTAAAGTCTCTGCAAATTCGGTCGTGAGAACGCCAAAGGAATGCGGTTCCACGATTCCCGGCCTGTTTCGGGTACGATGTGAGGTACTCGAGTACGGTGCAAATCTAGATGACAGGCGGAAGCTGAGTGTGAAAAACGAGCTGGGCTTTTGATGCTTCTGACCAAAAGGGGTGTTCAACATCACGATCAAAAGAATCGACACCCTCTCATTTCGACGGGTTCGTCATCTGAAGCCATGAGCTTGGTGATATCGACGGCATGGCTCAAATGTCTTTCCGGACGCTGTTACCGAGGTATAGGACATATCGCTTTTGGTGATTGACGAACGAGATCTCATTCCGACAGCCTCCTGTCCGACTCGTAAGAAGATAGATTTTCATTCAAGGGTGCTTGGTACGGTGATACATTCAACTTGTACTGAGCGAGCTAACATGAAGGGACGGCTACATCGCGCCTCGCTAACTGCAAATCACGGTGTGTATTGACGAGGCGCGAATATCCCGACCAAGGCATTGTTTCGAACCTCTCATTGATGTTCCCCAGCGACCAAGCCATTAAAAAAAACGCCCGCGTAATGTTCCAGCAGCTTTACGAAATGTCAATCAGGCAGAATGTTAAGGCATCTCGCAGCAAGTCCGAAACATCAGCGTGGCTCGCAGTCTAGGTATCGATCAACGTCCGCCGGCTTCCCCCTAGGAATGCATATGATCTCCTCGAACCCCCGATGAAGGATTTTCCACCCTCCATCCTCTTCCACACTCTCATTACTCTACCTGGAATCCCGTTGATCCACTTGCAGTGCAAATCTTCCCCTAATAATCACTACCAATCCATAAAAGGGTATTCTGTCGGGCAGGCCCAGACAGTCTCGCATCCAGCCAACCCACACTCTCTAATCACCTGCACTACTCGTCTTCACCGGGTCCTTCCTTCCTCCCTTCCTTTTCCTTAGCACGACTAGCACGACTAATCTCACTCCTTTACGAACGAAATGGTCTACATCAAATCCACCTCGATCGCCTCGGTTCTCGCGCTGTGCGCTACCGCTTCGGCTCTCCCTGCCACCAACAAGCCGAGCCAGGTGCCGGCGCTCGTTGAAGTCAATGCTGCCGTACATCTCCCAGTTGTCCAGGTGAGTCAATGGTCACTCGAGGGTGAGACTGAAGCTGATACCGGTTGGACAGGGCTTGATGGCGCGCGAAGAAAAGGGTCACTTCGCCGCTCACAACAAGCAGAAGGGCAATGTAAACGCCTTCACTACAGAGGAAAAGGCTCACCACAAGGGTAAGGGGAAGATGGAGAAAGACCACGGGAGGAGAAGAGGTCGTGGCGCGGTCGTCTTGGTCGAAGGGGTCCTTGAAGGAACGGTGCCGGTAGAGATGTAAGTGGAATTCTTAGCGATCAATCTCGCTGACAGTCTGTAGCTGATCGACGTCAACCTCGACGAGGAGAAGTACCCGAACCAAGAACGGTACTGATGCTAACTCGACCTTCGTCCACAATGCGTCGTACAACATCCGTACTCAGGTCTACCTTGTGCCGGTCAACTCGACCTCAGCTAGTAACACCACAGATGGGCGATCGAGGTAAACCTCAAGCTGCCGATCTTTGTCACCGCATCAGCATCGGTCGAGCCATACTGCGCCACCTTCGATCCCTCAACCTCCGCTCCAGCTCCTCTCACTGTGATGCCATGTTGTGACAACTACATCGCGCACGAATCTCAGCGTTTCCTGTACAACCCTAACACTGGCGTCATCCACCCCGATTGGACACCTAGCTCCACCTCGCAGCAACTCCTTCAGTCAATGCCAGACTCGGTTGATGACGATTCGGAGCAAGACTTCACCTCCGCCTTTACTGCTTCACCAACAGCGATGGCAGCAGAAGCGATGCAGACCGGTTCTGACAACTGGTACACCTACTCCGACAGCGCCTCACCCGAGAGCACCGTTTCCCCTAAAGCTCCATACATGCACAGCTGCTGTCATGGCCACCTCCACACCTCCTCCTCTCATCACCTCCGGACCTTCCACCTCAACCAACTCCACCTCATTAAACGCATCCCCTTCCAAGTCACACTCATCTTCTCACCCGCCAACCCCTCACTCTCCAAGTCCGGGACCATCTACCAGCCTGATTCCGATGCCGATGCCTCACAGGTGAACGTTAGACGACAGTACGATGAGTCCAAGGATCCGTTCTACAGTGGTGAACACCGAGGTAGCCGGGAACAGTACACTGAAGACCCATCCAAGTACAGCCCTGACTCGTCTTATCCATCTTCCGGATCCAAGGACGTCTCGAGTAGCGAGGACGAACCATACGCTACTCCAGCTAAGATTACTCGTCAAGCATGCAGGTACCGGTCGATAAGTCCACCCCATCGCAGTTGGAACGCGTTGGGCGAGGTCCTGAGTTACCCACTCGGGAAGATAACGAGATAGGAGACTCCACCAAAGTTCCGAATCATCGAGACCTCCACCTGAAGGCGCAAATGGAAATCCGCCGTTGCCAGGTGAACCCGGACGATACGGTAGCTCAGGACCACCTGCCCTTTAGACCGCGCATAAAGCCACCACCACTTCCTTCCTCCATCTTTGAAACCGACTTCGAAAGATGGCCGAGAATCTGGGGACGAATCTGCTCCAATGTTCTTTCTACTCCTAACCCAAAACCATGCAAGCTGTGAGTCCCCCAGGTCTAAAACTCCATTGCGCTGACATAGCCCAGCCGATGTCTGCCCCTTAATCATACACTGCTCCTTACGAGTAAGTTACACCTCTCATCCTGGTACCACGCCTGATGAATCAGGCAACACTGATTACGCTCAGCTGGAGGCCGACGGCGCGAATGCTACGGAGATTGGGGATGCATCGGAGTAGTATAGCTAAGATAGGTTTCTGATCTATGCAAATCTTCGGCGTTCGTGTGGCAACGGGATGATGAGCTGTATATCCAGCTGTTCCCATAACGTTATGTAAGAATTGATTTTACTGCTAATACTCCGGAAACACGCGCCTTACGTCATCAATCGTTTTTGGAATTGGAATAAAAGCCCGTCCGAGAGACAGTTTCTGATGCTCACTTCCTCTTTCATCTCCTTCCTCTTCTATAAGCACCGATATATAAAGCAGCTCACACCCGGTAATCCCTTTTTTCAGTGTCCTGAGGGGTGGTGAGAAGCCAACCCACTCAGTGAGTCTATTCACCATTATTCTGCATTGTAGCTTTCTTGTTGAGGGTCCGAGCGCCTTATGTTGCCTTCCCAAGACCATGTCGCTCGACTTAGTGTCCAGATACCAACGGAGGACGCTCCATCGTTCACTGTCGCTCGAACAAGTCCACCTTTTTGAGACATATCAGAGACTCATAATTTGCCAAGTGCACTCGACCCATTCCCACACTATACTTACCCCACCGCTCGCCTCCCAGACGATATCATGATGATGGTAATCGGCCACCTCCTCGCGGAGGGAGACAAGTGCAAGGAGATCCGCATCGGGATTACCTGAAGAAGTGGTTCCAAGACGATCAAAGGAAACCGATAACGTTATCGTGTATTTTACGTATCATATGTATGTAGGCAGTGGACACGGAGTCGTGTATGAGCCGAAGGTAACTTTATAGAGCAAGGCAGGGGAACAAGTGCAGCAATTTCTAGTAAGGCTATCCAGATCGAGATCTCCGTTCTGCTCTCGATGCCCCTCCTGTCACTCGTGTCTACCCGCAATAAGTCATGCCTTCCTCACAAGCTTGTCTGTGTGAACACCATACAAAGGTGAATATGTCAACAACAGATATCGGGATTGCCGCAGATCTAAAGTAGTCCATCGAGGCCTATCATTCAGGGCTTCCAGTACCACACCGGACCGTTCGGCGAATGTTCCTCCTTCAACGCGTCGGTCCAGACCTGACTTGATCAGCACGACAACAATTTCCTTCCAACTGGAAAGAACTCGCCCCAAAGAAGCCTCTCTTCGACCCTCGGCCTCCAACTTGTACGCACTCCAACCGCCATCGATCTTCCCCTCCATACCGAATGACCAAAGTCCACCTCACTTGCGGTGGATCATCCGCTGTCAACTGCACAACTCCCCTGACAAAGCTCGCAGGTGATTGAGTCGGATAAGTGGTCGACCCATTCTGCTGTACCGATGATCCATGGAATCGGATCGGAGGTAGGAGATCGGAAGTAGGGAGATGAGTGGATACAGGTTCCAGAGCCTCCGCGGCTCTTTGTTGCCGTTGGGAGTATGCTTTATTGGCGGATGAAGAATCTTTATCGATGACTAGGTCGAGTCGCATGAGATCGCCTATCGCTTCGGAGTAACGGGATAGGTCGAGTTGGTTCATGGATCGACGGATCTGGACGAGTCGAGGTTCGTTGAGTGATATCCAGTCGGCGTAGCTTTTCGTCAGCCTGAAACAAGGCAACTCCACTTACTCAAGGAAAGCATATGATCCACACCATGGGCCTTGTACTCCCGCCCAATCCCATACTTCGTCCTTTGGTAGACTTGTTGCCCACCGAAAATCGTTGAATCCCCATCCTCGAACCGTCTCGAGGCCGTATGATAATGGTAACACTGCATGTCTCCACCCATCCTCACCCATTGCAAGCACGTCTTTCGCGTTGGCCACTTTACTGTCAGCGCCAACCCCGGAGATCCAACTCACTCATCACAGAGCCGATCGCGTCGACAAGCGTCCAATCCACCTTCCCCTCATCCGTGAACGGTCCCCAATCATTCCGATGCTGGAAGTTCGGAGCGCTGTATACGACCTCTCTAAGGTATCCCCGATGTTGTCGATGGACCAGATCATCATGAATGAAGTCGGGTGAGAGCAGAACGTGCAGCCGGGAGATATGAGGATTGACCACCTCCCTATGAGCTCGCCGATTCGGGTTGCCCGGCTGATCCCGCAATGGCCGCAGGAGGGGTTTGGTTTCCCGAGTAGATAGGTTCAAGTAGATGTGCTGGAAAGCTTCCGACCGTAGTATCAATTCAAGCAAGTGACCGTTGATCGTCTCATCCTTTCCTAGTGGATTCAAGGTAGATGGGGTAGGATCATTCGAAGCGGGTAGGTCGAGGTACATGTCCATGAGCGTTTCACAGATCAGGTCGAGGTGTTCAGGCTGAGATCATCAGTCAAGTCGTCAGCTGGGGACTCACGAGTTCCTCGAATCGGTCTGATGCCCATTCTCTAAAGATCCTGGCGACGAACTCCCGGTCCTGGACGCGTTTCTTCCAGTCGAAGTCGGCTCGAGAACGGAGATATCCTCCAGCTGCACGCGGGTCGTCGAAGCGACGGAGATGGATATCCCGCCAAAGCGCTTGATCGGGGTTCTGCTCTGGGTCAACGACAGTCGTTTGTGATCAAGGCTCCACGCACCTCGTAAATGAAGGACCGGAGTTCGCGGCATGTCTTTGCGGCTCTAGCGATAGCTGGCAAGTCCTCTGCACCAGAACTGCAAAGGACTCTATGTATGATCTGACATATCAGCTTCTGTCGATCGAGAGATCGCTCACCTCTGAAGGAAAGCGGAGTAAGAGACTGCGGCTCAGTGCGGATGGCGGTGTGGGGAAGAGCGAGGAAGGGGCCGAAGAAAGATGGGAGCTGGGCGAAGGTGTACTGGTGCTGGAGATGGAAGTATCAGGCGTGTTTGTCATCGTCTCGTCGGTCTCTCGAGGACGTCGCATGATGCCGAGTACAGATGTGGCCATGGCTGTGCAGAGATGGTCATGTAGAGGTGAGAGATGGTGAGTATGTCACCTCGGCCAGCGCAAGATCGCGAAGAGAAGACCGGGTACGCCGGAGGTTGCCTCCACCTCCGTACCCCTTGATCGACGCCACGCAATATGATTCCGTATCTCCGAGCATGCTGTCTTGACGGGTGTAAGGAGGTTAAGCGTTATCTTCTCGTCGATGTATCCTGACGCATAGGGGCATTTCATTCTCTCTCGAGACCCTGTGGAAGCGTGAGGAGGGTGGACTCGTCCGGGTTAGACCCTCGTCATGTTCCAACATCGACCACCAACCGCTCCTCCCACACCAGACAACTCCGACACCTGGGGACCAGGACCTCATCACTATTCCCAAGCCCGAGGTAGCTCTGGCCCAAACCTCATCCCACCCTATCTATACGACCGATACCGTGGCTATCCACCTCCACCAGGTGAAGGTCGATTCCAACCTCAACCTCAACCTCAACCCCCTCCAACCCAGACAACACCACAACCACCAAATCAACCTGCACTCCTGCTCAACAACCTCGCCCAACACCTCAATAACCCTCCAGCGCCCAGCTCTCAGCCACAGTTCCCGGGACAGGTCCAGCAAGGTGTAGGAGGGAAGCTACTTCTGTTGCCCAACGGCGCTCCACCGCCAACGGGTAGTGAGGAAGAGAAGATATATATCTTGATCACGGAATTGCTGGATCCGGAGACAAGGGAGACGGCTTTGTTGGAATTGAGCAAGAAGAGGGAGATGTATGAGGATCTCGCGCTGGTGCTCTGGGGAGGGTTCGGTGAGTCTTCCTTTGCACCAGGAGAAGAGGGGGAAAGCTGACAAGAGAAGGCATCATGTCATCTTTGTTGCTGGAGATCGTCAATGTCTATCCCGCTCTTTCGCCTCCTTCCCTTACTGCGCACGCTTCGAATCGGGTTTGTAATGCTCTCGCGCTGCTTCAATGCGTCGCGAGTCACGCCGACACTCGAAGCCTCTTCCTTAATGGTAATTTTGTCTTCCAAACAGACCCGCTGACTAGCAGCCCACGTCCCGCTTTTCCTATATCCCTTCCTCAACACCACTAGCAAGACCCGACCTTTCGAATATCTCCGCCTCACATCTCTTGGTGTCATTGGAGCTCTAGTCAAGGTATGCACCACCATCTTCGCTCTCAAGTGCCCTTGACCCGTCCCAGCAAAACGACAACTCCGACGTCATCAACTTCCTACTTTCAACCGAGATCATCCCCCTCTGTTTACGAATCATGGAGACCGGCTCCGAACTCTCCAAGACGGTCGCCATCTTTATCGTTCAGAAAATCCTGCTCGATGACTTAGGGTTACAATACATCTGCCAGACGTACGAGCGGTTCTACGCTGTTGGTGCGGTTCTGGCGAATATGGTTGCTGCGCTGGTGGAGAGCCAGGCGGTAAGGCTATTGAAGCATGTCGTGAGGTGCTACTTGAGGATGAGCGATAATCCCAGGTGAGCCAACCGAACTTAAATGGATTATGCTGACCTTGAGTAGAGCGAGAGAGGCGCTGAGAGCCTGCCTTCCTGAAGCCCTACGAGACGGTACTTTCGCCGGTCTTCTCAAAGGCGATATGGTGACGAAACGATGCCTGACGACGCTGTTGATGAACCTGAACGAGCGAGCGGAGTGAGGCACCCGGTGAATACAGTATACAGCAGAGCATTCCATCTTGCATTTATATCATCCATTTCTTTGCCCTCCACATCCACATCATCATACCCTTTGAGTCTGTAGAACGATGCATATGCCATATCGAGCGTTGAACCCTAGAAACTTCACATTTCGACATGCTGGCTGCACAGGGTATCTGAACGCCTCGAAGCAAACGGGTCGGCAATAGTACCCTGCGAAGCTTTTAGGCACCAAGGCAAAATCGCCACTCAGGGTGAGTGATCGAATTATCGCCCCAGGTCCTCAACCGTGACAAAAGTGGTGGGGCTGACCGGTCTGCCATAAGGGTCATTCTGACAACTCCTTTGCTTTTTCCCTTCTGCTTACGGTACATGATACGGACAGAAGATTTCTTGGTCGGCGTAACGGCTGGAATACCTACGAAAGGGTGAGGAGGTAAGGGTCAAAAAGTCTATTCCGCGCTAATTAATGGAACTAGTGGAGCTGCCTACGTTGTTCAGGCCGATCTCCCCTTCGCCCATCGCCAGTGTGTCCTCATTACTCAGAGCCGGACAAGCGTACGTAAAGGTATCCACAAGCCAATAATCATCTGCGCAGCATTCCCCCTTCTGATCGATAGGGAGCTAAAAACGATCGACAGAGCTAACACCCCTTCGCCGCCTAAAACATCCAGGGAACCTGATTCTTTCCACCTCCTCATATCGACATCCACATTCCATATCCCTTCCCTGTCTCCACCACGGTTTGCGACATAAAGTATCGTCCGACACCGACTCCGGGATTCGCCGTATGAGTAACGAGTAACGAGGTTACCGACTTGTGGAGCGAGTACAGGTCAGAATCCGGTGAGTAACCTCATGCATCCATCCCATCCATCGCCCTCATCGACGCGTATTGAGATTTGGCCTGGCAATACATGTTTTAGGCTGACGGATTGTTGTTCTTTCTCCTTCGGTTACAACTCATGTCCGATTGAAACACTCTCACATTCGACTGTCCACTGCCCATGGATCCCTTTATCTTGGACCCCCCCGCCTCCCCCGAACAACATACCATCTCATCTTACCCACAAACACGATTCACCCTTCAACCTGCCTGCTACTCCACCTTCCGATGACTCCCTTCCTTGGACTTCGCCTGACGACCTCTTCTCGGTCGCAGCTTCCTATCTTGGTCGACACCTATGTCCCTCATCATGCCCAGTAACGGATCCAACAACTCTTCACCTATCGATTTCGCCTTTGAACCCCCAGCCATGTCGTCCGATTCCCTGTTTGACCCATACAAGTCCGACAAGACTCCTTACACCTACACCCCGAACAACTACTCCAGCCAATCCACCAGCATGCCTGCGTACGGCTACTCTTCGGCATCCTCCTTCTCCAGTACCTCCGGCTCTGCTACCGGTAGCTCATTCTCCTCGGCTGACGCCCTCCCGGCCATCTCGCGCGACTTCGTTCGCCCATCGCCGACGGAGACACGACGGCCTGCTACTGCCGGCGGAGCTCTTCAGAGCCGGAGTCCTTTCGCCGGGTTCATGGGTGGAGAAGGCGAGCGCTTCCAGAGGCTGAACCAGCGGAGTTCGACCGTTGCGGTGGAGGATCTGAAGCCAGCAGGTGTCACTGAGCCGATCGAAGAGGAAGGCGTTTTCGCCAACCCGAACCCTTTCGCATCTCCGCCAGTCAAGAATGATGGCAAGCCAGTGTCTTCGCAAACACCCGATGGCTCGGTCGACCCATACTTCGCTTCTCCTAGTCGTCGTGCTTCGGAGCCGCAATTTGGCGCGGTGCCGCAGCAAAGCCCTTGGACACATAACTACACTGCGAACCCCTATCCTTTGGCAACACCGGCGCAGATCAGCCAGACTCAAAGCGTTCAACCTATGAACGTCCATTCTCAGCATTTCCAACAGCAAATTGTCAACTCCACTCGTCCGCAGACAAGTGACGGTTTGCCAAGGTACGCCGGTGTCAGCAGTGGGGTCTCCCTTCCTAGCGCTCGGACGATCGTCAACCAGATCGACGGTTATTCTCAGCCTTTCCACAAAGTGCGACAGGAGGAGAAGACAATGCAGCCGTCCTCGCTTATGCCATTCCGTGATGCCCGAGCAGCATCTATGGGCAATCTGCAAGTCCAGCCGAGCTACTCGTCCAGCCGGACCTACTCCATGGATTCGTCCAAGACCGCTCGCCCTACGTATATCAACCAGGCGGACGCCAAGAATGCCGATCTCAATGGTGAAGGCGAGCTCACCTTCGTTCCTCTCGGCGGACCTGCACCGAAGAAGCGGCCAAGGAGGCGATTTGACGAGATTGAACGATTGTATACTTGCGGTTGGGGTGGATGTGAGAAGGCATATGGGACTCTCAATCACCTAAACGCACATGTCGCGATGCAGAAGCACGGGGAGAAGCGGCTTCCTTCAGGTGAGTATTGCGCCAAAGGTACTTACTGGCCAAAAAGCTGACCCTGCGCAGAGTTCAGGGATATGCGCAAGGCATGGCGGAAGAAGAAGCGCGAGCAGACTGCTGCTGTCGCCAATGGGCAGTTTACCAACGGCGGTACAACTTCTTGGCCTCTTGGGCCATCGACCGACTCCTCGTCTGGGTCAGACTTCGACCGTCGCGACAGCGTCATGTCCTTGATGACCACGTCCGACCGAGGATCGATGTATGCTCCGTCCTACGGTTATGGCGATTCACGACCAACGACATCCTCATCTGTCGCCTCGTCTGCAGATGCGAGAAGCTACGTACCGAGCCAATACTCGCATCATTTGCTCAATGCGGTGCCTGCCGCCGTTCGCCGTCCTTCTGCACCGGGGCATATGCAGATGCCACAGCAAATCCCTCAGGGTTTCAGGCAAGCCGAGGGAGATCATCCGACGCCGACACAACAGAACCCTTTCCCCGCGACACAGAGGCAGTCATTCCCGTTCCAGACTTTGACGTCACCTATGCCAATGGCGGCGGGCGGGAATCAGCAGTTCGGAGCGCAGTTTGCGTTTCAGCGATGAGAACGACCTTAGCGGGGTACAAGGCGTCGGATTGGCTCAGGGAAGGGTCGAAATCTGATGGACATCTTGTGCGGGAACCTTGACTTTCATCTTTTGTAGCACTATTTGTACAATGTAGCAATATCTCAAACGGATCCTATGGAAGCATTTTGTTGGTCGGATTAAGAAGGTCCATACATGATAGGCAGCACAGCGGTATTCAGGGGGGGGAAATGACCTCCACTTGCCATCTTCACCAAGATATCTAAGATCGCCTTGTCCTTGTGGAACACTTGCTCCACTCAAGATGGACTCTCAGAGCCCGGTCTCCCGGTCCTTTACAACAATGCTAGCCAAATACGCCTACTCCTCGTCTTCGATTTCGACGTCGCCCCGCCATCCCAATCCAGTCACTCCATCAAGCCAAGCAGGATCGTCTACCTCTCTTTCACCTATACGCCAATCCCGATCCTCTAGCAGAAAGATCAAGCGTGAAACTCGTGATGATGATTACGGAAACGATCATGTAGACGAGGACGAGTCATTTGACGAATACGAGGAAAGGACACCGACCAAACGATCGAAGAGGAAGAGCGAGAAGGGCAGCAGGGAGACGAAGAGCCCTAGCGAAACGACGACGACGAAGAAGAATAAGAAGATACCTCGACCTTTTGCTGGACCTGAGGTTTACGCTCATCTGAGGCCGGTTCAGGATCTACTCAAAGTTGATTTGGATAGTGGGTCGGTCGGTCGGGACTTTTCTTGGCTTTTCGTGACTGAGATCAGGGTTGGGAGCTGATGAGTGAGGTGGATAAGTCGTGTTTTGTGGGATCAAGTAGGTCGCCCCTTCACTCCCCTCCTCATCGCTCGCTTCAGACGGGAAAGGTGTTGACGAAAAGCAGTCCAGGTGGGTTCAGGTCGAGTGGGAGAAGCGAATAGGGAGAACAAGCTGAACGGAGGTGATAGGTAAGATGTCATCGACTTCTGGACATCATTTCGCACATCCTACCAATAAGTTTTGGGTGCGTTCGCCTCACAAACTATCATATGCGTAAAAGCTGGATACCTGACAACGTCGTATAGCGAGCTCTCCATCAGTCCGGTAGATGACGTGCTCGGCTTTCCGTACAGAGACTGATATGTGTCCGTTCAGGGTTGACATCGCGCTTCGTCCCTCCTACAGAGGATCATCTCCTCCCTGAGCAATTCAACTACGGCCTGGTCCGTCCGTCTCACGAGCTTCTCTAACTGAATCTTGTCAATAACTGACAGGGTTACAGACAAACCTGTGTGATCGACCGACCTCCGAGGTATGTCTTGTGCTTCTTGATCATTTGAAAAGATTTGACTTTCCTGATGTTTCACGTTAGCAAGCCGAACTTTCCACAACGGAGATGCGACTTAACGTCTTAAACCTCACGCTGAAGATCAGAGCTCATCGCCCGAGAGTCGTCTGCTTTGTTGGCAAGAAGATATGGGATATATACGAGAGTATCGTTGTCAAGACTGCGAAATCTGCCTCGAGCGTCAAAGCCGAAGTGGAGCATGTGAAGCTGGAAGAGAACGATGTAAAGCGCGAGGAGGAGGTGGTCGAGTTGGAAATGGAGGACGTCCAGCTGCAGCCAGATGTCAAACCCAATATCGAGTCGGGTGTTGAAAGTCCCATGGTCCCGTCAGAAAAGAAAGTCAAAACCCGCTTGACTCCCTCACCTTCACCTCGACGGACGAAGAAGTCTCCGCCTTCTCCGATGGTATGGACACAGCCCCGTCCCCTCCGTTTGCTGCACTTGGAGGGAAGTGGGTATACCTATTTCTGGGTGACGCCAAACACTTCTGGTCTCGAGCGGACTCCGGTATGTCTCCTCATCTTACCGGAGTCGGTTTAAGCTGAGGAGTTCCCGCAGATGAGTGAGCAGGTCGTCATCTTCAGCGCTTTGAAGGACTTTGTTCAGGTTCTCAAAGAGGGAAGGGAAGGGAATACCTTCATTAATATCGACGTCGAGGGGGTTGAGCGGACTGTAGATAGTATAAGGAAGCAAGCGGCGGCAAAGGCATCTTGATGCATCGTTGCCCTGACTTTACAATGCTCAAGCAGCATTTCATCGAAATGTGACAAGGCGATCAGAAGGGCCTGAAAACATTGCATGCTAAAGTCTGAATCCATCCCCTCAATCTCTTGTTCTCGGCGGGTTGTAAAACAACTTCCGGTTCTTGATAGGTGTCCACTTGAACCGCTTGATATATAGAGAAAGCGCTGTCATGGTCGAGAGGATGATGACGGCCTGTTACAACGCATCAGCTTCAAACGTGAAGAATCCCGCGAATCACACACCTGCATTCCCATCTTCTTCCGGACGTCGTGCTCCGGCTCGGCGGTCCAAGAAAGGAAGGTAACGACGTCCTTTGCCATTTGCGAAGTCGTTGCGGGGGTCCCTGCGAAGACAGTATCATGTCAGCCAGGCTACGACAGTTGGCAGCTCCGAAGAGCTACTGTTCTCGGCCAACACTGACCATCATCATACTCCACAAGACCGTCATACAGAACGCGAGCCATTGCGATACCGCCTCCCGGAAAGTACCTAGTAGCATGAGTTGTCGACTTTTGGCGAAGGGAATGCGACGAACGGGTTATAGTTCATGCCCTCTGCAACGTGTACACCAGGAGGCGGGTCGACGTATCCGGTGATCAAAGAGTAGATGTAGTCGGCACCGCCATGTCTCGCTTTGACCATCAATGAGAGATCCGGAGGGAGACCACTACAGGATGTAAGCGACTGCACCCGAGCAGGCGAGTGTAGCTTGACTTACCCTCCGTTTCCGGCTCGGGCAGCTTCATCATTCGGGTAAGGTGGAGGCATATAATCGGCAAGTTTTCCTCTAGGCGATCATCAGCACAACGTTATTAAGGCTTGCGCGGAAGCCCATCAAGGCGGTTTCGATAACGCTACTCACGGCCTCTGAAACATCTCCCCTTCATCATTCGGCCCATCGGTATACTCCACCTCCTCCGCCATAGACTTGATCTCATCAACACTATGCGATATCCCAACCAAGTTTCGCCAAGCGATCCGATCGAGGGAATGACAAGCTGAGCATACTTCTCGATAGACTAAAGCAGGTCAAATCAACGGCTGTGGATCCGTACTTTCCGGCGGACGGACTCACTTTGGTAACCTCGACGAATGGAAGCGTGGTTGAAAGTGTCGAACAGTCCCTTATGCTCGAATGGGTAGCTACCCGGGTGTAGACCGTTCTCGGCTGCTGTATTTGCTGATGCTTCGGGGAGGAAGGAGGTGTCGCCGTAGAGATGGGCGTACCATGCGATCGAGGATGCTGACACGACTGTTGACGTGAAAAGGGCGGTGCGTGAGGAGAGGAGGGATCGTGGTGCGGAGTTGGAGGAAGCGAACCGGGGCTGAGGTGACGCATTAGTGTGGTGAAGCGAGAGCAGCTAAGAGAGATAGGCTGGGACGGAACCTTGGCAAAATGCTGGATCGGTGCAGCCCGCGCCGATACCCGAACGGCGAGCCGAGGAACGGCTTGCGAGAGCATCGGAGCGGAGAGAAGGTGTTGCGAGAGCAGGTTAAAGAGGTTTAGTTCTGAAAGATCGACGCAGTCGCAGCGAATAGGAACAACGCCAGCTCAAATCTCCGAGAACTCCCGGTTGAGGCGAATTGACCCACACTCGTAACTAATCACGTGCTCTTTAAGGGATGTGTCAAGCTGGTGATTTGCTTTCTGACAGTCCAAGGGAGATTGATTCATTTCACCTCGTGGCCTTTCTTTACAATGCATGCTTTACACTCCACACTTCTACCTTCTTCCGCTATCTATCACTCCCTCTTCCTCCCAAACTTCACTCCTTCGACAATCTATCCTTTACCAATATCTATAGCAACAAGGAGCGACGCACCAGATGTCCACGTGGTGGGGAACCTTGTCGTCGCTGGAGGAGAAGATTTACGTGTATTCGAGATACGGGAAGAGATCATACCTATTCGTGAGAGCGAGGTGAACGGGGTGAACGGGAATGGGGACGGCAATGGGATGAACGGGGATGCTGAGGGTATGGAAGAGGATTTCTTTGATACCGGGCATGCAGATGTGAGAATTGAGATTTTGCGATCTTTCTCATCACTTACTGGCTGAGACAGCGAGCACCTTTACGGTATGAAATGACGAGAAGGCTACATCTCCTCACGAAGCATCAATTGCATGGTACGATCACTGGCTTGGCAGCATTGCGAACGATGGAGAGTAGCGTGGATGGCTTGGACCGGCTGCTCGTGTCTATCAAGGATGCAAAGGTCAGTCCACCCTGCTGATCGAGTTGTATGACTGAGGGTTGCGATACGCACAGATGGCCCTGCTCGAATGGTCTCGAGGCGATATATCGACCGTCTCGTTGCATACGTACGAGCGATGCCCGCAGATGATCACTGGCGATCTGCAGAGCTACGTCCCGATGCTACGGAGTGATCCGCTCTCTCGCACGGCGGTACTCAGCCTTCCTGAAGACTCGGTGGCGGTCCTGCCAATCCTGCAGGAGCAGACCGACCTCGACCCAATGCAGGAGACCTTCTCTCGGTATGCTCAATTAGCCATCATGAGGTTGACTGATGGACCCAGTAATCTGCCCTACTCCCCTTCGGTTGTCTTGTCCCTGTCCGAGATCTCGCCATCCCTCAAGAACCTCCAAGATCTACTCTTCCTTCCAGGTTTCCACTCACCGACACTCGCCCTACTCTACTGCCCGATGTACACATGGTCCGGCCGCTATCGCTCAGCAAGAGACACCTTCTGCCTCGAGATACGAACCTTCGACCTGTCCTCAGGCGGGTACTACCCTCTCCTAACGTATTTAACCGGATTACCGAGCGATAGTCTTTACCTCGTCGCTTGTCCCGCCGAGCTGGGCGGTGTGGTACTGGTCAATAGTACTGGGCTGGTGCATATCGATCAGAGCGGACGAATGGTTGGAGCAGGAGTGAACGCATGGTGGGACTTCGCTACCTCTGTTAAGGCCGATAAGTCCTCCGAAGATCTGAAGCTCTCCCTCGACGGGTCAAAATGCGTTTTCGTCAGTGAGCGAGACATGTTACTCGTCCTGCAGAATGGCGATGTCCATCAAGTCCGCTTCGAGATGGATGGTCGAGCGGTTGGTATGATCAAGGTCGACGAACAATCGAGCTCAGTCCCGCCGCCTTCCAGCGTAATTATCGCTGGAGATCGTGCGCTTTTCGTCGGGTCGAGCGAAGGAGACTCGTTATTGGCCAAGGCGGATATGGTGAGACACGCTAAGGGCGTCAATGGGGACTTGGAGCCGGATCTTAGACCAGCTGAGATGGAGGTTGACTGGGATGAGGGTATGTCTTTATAACGGCTCGATTGATTACAACAACTGAAGGATTGCAGATCTGTATGGCGATCTGTCCGGCCCAACCGCAAGTGGCAAGGCAAATGGCGTTGCGCATGAGTTGTCGACCGGTCCAGCAAATGTGCATCTGTCTCCATTGGATGTCTTGAGCGGAATAGGCAAAGTCATGGATATGGAGTTTGGGATAGCTGCGACTGATCAGGGGGCAAGCTCCTGCCTTTCCTCGTTGTTCTCACAATGAGCTGATCATTCGCAGGTCCGAACATATCCCCAATTGGTCACTATCGGTGGAGGGAGCAAGCGCTCAACTCTCAACGTTTTCAGAGTTAGTTGTTCCTACCGCATCGAATGCCCTTACTGATCAGCCTTAGCGGGGAATACCGATCACAAAGCGGAGACGATTCAATGAGCTAGTCAACGCGGACGCAGTATGGTTTCTACCGATACAAAGACAGACTGGAAACAAGTTCAAGGGTATTCTGGAGGATGAGCGGACGACCATGCTTCTCAGTTCGGAGACCGGCCAAACTAGAGTGGGCAAAACTAGGACTCCTACAGTCTGCTATGCATGCTGAGTGCCTATAGATATTCGCCTTATCAACGAAGGCGACACCCGAGCAGATCGGTAGGATAGGTAGTACAACGATATCTGCAGGTCCTTTCTTCCAAAGATCCTGCGTGGTGCACGTTTCGCCTACCGAGGTCATCTTGCTTGATTCAGGTTTATCCGCTCTTTCTTGATATATGTCAGCTGACGCTTCGTCCTCCAGACGGCAAGCAACAGCAGGTGGTCAGCTTACAGACCGGTACTTTCCCCATTATAGCTGCGAGCATCTCGGATCCGTACATTGCCATATGTCGCGCCGACGGTAGCGCGACCCTTTTCGTTGGGGATACCGTGGCCCGCTCAGTCACGGCCACCAGTTTCACACCTGATACAGTCAGTCTACAGATTCTTCGCACCGATGTGACACTGATTGATCCAGGAAACACCCCTATGCCAGGCCATCGAGATCTTCACAGACGATACCGGTATCTACCGTACCTTTGAGGCGAAAAGCGACAATGTCGCCCAGACGAATGGCTCGACAGCGTCACGATCCACGGCAGTCCGCTCGGGACAACAATCGCATATGCAGCTCACCCAGCAGCAGATCAAGAGATTGCAAGACGAAAAGCCTGCTATCTCGACTGATATGCCGAATTTGGAGATAGCGATGCACACGGCCAGGGTGTCTCAATGGCTCGCTACCTTGAGCACATCAGGGGAGCTGCAGGTAAGATAGACTAGAATCAATCACTCGTAACAGCTGAAAATCAAGTAGATCCGGTCATTGCCCGATTTAGCGGTTGTACTGCAATCCAGCGGACTGTCGCTCTCGGAGCCAAGCTTCACCGATGATCTGCTGGACAGTACCTCGCTTGAGGCAGATGAGGATGCAGATCCGGTCAAGCAAATGCTGTTCCATCCTATAGGCAGCAGGACGCCTCGACCACATCTCCATGTAAGCAGGACTACTCGGGGCTCAGGCGAATCTCACTCCCCTCAGGTTCTCCATCGATCCGGTCGCCTTAATGTTTACGAAGCTCAACCCCGCTTCACCGTCGACGTGTGCTCCCAATCCCGGCGATCTCTTGCCGTCCGCTTCCGCAAAGTCCATACTCAGCTTCTACCCATCGACAGCACTTCTCAGCTCCCTTATACCCTACACCCATTCACCAATCTCGAGGGTTTAAGCGGAGCCTTTATCACCGGTGATCGGCCGCAATGGGTTTTATCGTCAGACGCACACCCTGTTCGAGCGTACGCTTTGAAGCAGGCTGCCATGGCTTTCGGGAAGACGACACATCTTGGAGGAACTGGGGAATACTTCATCCGGATAGAAGATGTGAATTTGATGAGACCTCGCTCAAATTGTTGACGCTTCTTAGGGCTCTTTCATCTGCTACCTCCCGCCAAGTTTGAACACCGAATTCGCCATGCCATGTGACCGATACGAGATGGACCGGATATACACCAATATCGCCTTCGACCCGCCATCCGCACATTACGTCGCCGCTACGGCTATCACAGTCCCCTTCCAAGCGTACGATGAGGAGGGTGAGATCCAGCTCGGCCCAGAAGGAGAAAATCTCATTCCGCCTACCAATGAGAGGTCTTCGGTCGAGCTGTTTTCACAGGGCTCGGACCCCTGGCGAGTGATCGATGGATACGACTTAGACCAAAACGAGCAGGTCCTGTGCATGGAGAGCGTATCCCTCGAGTCGCCAAGTACACCTAGCGGTTTCCGGGACTATATCGCGGTTGGTACCGGTTTTGACTTTGCCGAAGATCGAGCGTCTCGAGGCAACGTGTATATCTTTGAGATCATCGAGACAATTGCGGAGCCCGATCGACCTGGTGGTGGATGGCGACTGAAGCTGCGATGCAAAGATCCAGCGAGGAATCCAGTCAGCGCTCTAACTAACATCACCGGGTATCTCCTACATTCGAACGGACCGAAGGTCTACGTCAAAGGTCTCGATGACGATGAGCGATTGATGGGATTGGCCTTTCTCGACGTGATGCTCTACGTGACGAGTATCAAGGTGTTCAAAAACCTTATACTCATTAGTGATATGGTGAAGAGCGTCTGGTTCGTTTCCCTTCAAGAAGATCCATACAAGTTCACCATTGTCAGCCGGGATTTGCAACCGGTCTCACTGTTGGCCGCGGACTTCTTGGTACATGATGGACAAGTGACTTTCGTCACGAATGATCGATCGGGAGATATGAGGATGGTCGACTTTGACCCGGCGGATCCCGACTCCTTGAACGGGGAAAAGCTTATCTTGAGGACGGAGTATCATGCGGGTGCGCCTGTCATGGTGTCAAAGGCGATAGCTCGACGTCGGACAGCAAATGAGGAGTTCGCGCCGCAAACACAGATCGTCTACGGTGCGGTCTTTCTTGCGTAGGTTGATCTGTCTTCGCTGATTCCGGGTAAGGTACCGCCGATGGTTCCATAACCACTATTGTCTCCGTCAAGCCGGCACGATTCAAGCGACTTCAGCTCGTATTGGACCAGCTTGTCAGAAACGCTCAGCATGTCGCTGGTCTCAATCCTCGTGCATTTCGGTGAAGATTCTTGACGTACTATATCGAGAGAAGCTGGCTGACAACAATCAGGACCGTTCGGAATGACCTTGTCCCACGACCCCTATCGAAGGGCATACTCGATGATGCTTTGCTGAACCACTTTGCGCTGCAACCGATCAATCGTCAAAGGGAGATGATGAGGCAGATCGGGACGGATGCTGTGACTGTTGCGAGCGACTTGCAAGCGCTTGGAGGGTTCTGGTGATGTTGTACTTGCCATTGTACTCTATCAAGCATAGCAATTAGCACGGGGCTGGATTAATAGTTCAAGGCACTTACGAAAGACCTTGGGAGAACTGTATTTTATATGTTCTTGATAGGAGGTGAAGGTAGAGGAAGGCAAAGGTAGAGAAAGACTAGAGAGGGAGAGCGAGGGAGAGAGAGGGAGAGAGAGGGAGAGAGAGGGAGAGAGAGGGAGAGAGAGGGAGAGAGAGGGAGAGACGGCGCATCTGCGACAATGTATTGCTTCGCTCAGCATGCACTGAAATCATTAAGGAGAAACGAGGGGTGGAGTAGAAGGGATGTTTGCCGCGATAGGGAAGGCTAGCCAGTTGTAAGTCGAGCTTGATTTCGACAACGCGGGGATTCAGGCCGATGGGAAGAAGCGAAGAAGGAAAGAAGGGAGGGAAGGAACGAAGTCGGCATGGAGTTGTGGGTGTGAACAGCTCAGCTCGAGGACATCAGATGGGGTATTGCATGCCTCAACATGAAGCGTCACAAGAGTTTGAACAATACAACCTTACTTGTCTTATCTACGAATCTAAATCATTTATTCGACCCTCA
>JAABUH010000052.1_pt1 | contig 163636 bp, 162 predicted proteins | sample 5559121 | NCBI WGS metagenome assembly JAABUH01 (sample SAMN10711871, study PRJNA513364) | rock metagenome | isolation source: Antarctica rocks | place: Antarctica: Victoria Land, Battleship Promontory nord | collected 2015-12-28
TACCTTACCACCCGCATTCTACCCGTTTTCTGCTCCTTGCGTCTTACTCCCGAGCCAGGAGACCCTATGCCCCATCATCCTCGGCGTGCTTTCACGCTGATCGAGCTGCTCGTCGTCATCGCTATTGTCGCGATCCTAGCAGCCATTTTGTTCCCCGTGTTCCAGAAGGTGCGCGAAAATGCCCGGCGTGCGGTCTGCATGAGCAATCTGAAACAGGTGGGGCTGGCTGTGATTCAGTACCAGCAGGACAACGAGGAGACTTATGTTCGCACTGAGCTGGGCGGCGACGTGGACGACGCCCACGAGTATTACTGGGGCGACATGCTCCAGCCCTATCTCAAAAGCTGGGCGGTGCTGGTTTGCCCCGACGCAGCGCAGACGATCCAGTTCAAGCCCGCCCCCCGGCCCTACAGCCAGCAGTGGTCGTACCACTACGGCATCAACGATGTCCTTGACGACAGCGCCGCCTGCACGGCCAGCGCCGACGATCCCGCTTGCCGCCACATCGGCGTCGCGGGGCAGCCGCTGTCAGCCGTCAATGCCCCCGCACAGACCATCCTCATCGCCGACAATCTGCCTGCCGATCATGACACCGAAGACGGCGATGACATGACGCTCGGCCACGGGCGGCACGAGATCAACTGGCAGCGAGGCCACCGGGACAGCACGCGCCTGGCGGTCAGCGGGAAGTCGCAAGACGGCTATCCGCGCCACAGCGACGGCTTCGTGCTGGTGATGGCCGACGGCCACGCCAAGTGGCGGCGGCGTGTCTTCCAGAACGGCGTGTACGCAGGGGGCACGCAGGATGCGGAGTGGATCGCGGCCCCGCTGTGACGGTGTTACAGCAGCGATCCCTGGCCTGGGAACTGCGGCGGGGGGGTCAGGCCCAGGTGCTCCCAGGCACGGCGGGTGGCGATTCGCCCGCGCGGGGTGCGCTGCAAGAAGCCCATCTGCATCAGGTACGGCTCGTAAACGTCTTCCAGCGTGTCCCGCTCCTCGGACATGGCGGCGGCCAGGGTCTCGACGCCGACCGGGCCGCCGCCGAACTTCTCGATGAGGATACGCAGCAGGCGGCGGTCGAACTCGTCCAAGCCCAATGCGTCCACTTCCAGCATCGCCAGGGCGGCGGCGGCGACCTCGCGGCTGATATGCCCGTCCGCCCGCACCTGGGCAAAGTCCCGGACTCGCTTGAGCAGGCGGTTGGCGACGCGCGGCGTCCCGCGTGAGCGCCGCGCCAATTCCCCCGCCCCGTCTAGGTCAATCGGCACGTCGAGGATGGCCGCCGAGCGCGTGATGATCTCCACCAGGTCTTCGGGCGTGTAGAACTCGAACGTGTGCTGGATGCCGAAGCGGTCCCGGAGCGGTGACGACAGCAGGCCCGCCCGCGTGGTCGCGCCGACCAGGGTGAACGGCTGCACATCCAGCTTGACCGTCCGCGCGGATGGCCCCTGCCCGATGACGATGTCCACCTGGTAGTCTTCCATCGCCGAATAAAGAATCTCTTCGGCGGGCCGGGAGAGTCTATGTATCTCGTCCAGGAATAGAACGCTGCCCGCTTCCAGGTTCGTTAAAATTGCCACCAGGTCGCCGGGCCGCTCGATAGCCGGCCCCGACGTGGCCCGCAGGGCCGCCCCCATCTCGTTGGCGATGATCAGCGACAGGGAGGTCTTGCCCAGGCCTGGCGGCCCGTGCAGCAGGACATGGTCCAGCGCCTCGCCGCGCCGCTGGGCGGCGGTCAAGAAGATGCTCAGGTTCTCCTTGATCTTCGGCTGCCCGATAAACTCGCGCAGCCGCTTGGGCCGCAGCGAATACTCGTCGCGGTCGTCGTCACCCGCCTGCGGGGAGATCATCCGTTCGCTCATAGGTTCAGTATACCAGTTCGTTTCGGCAAAAACGTAGTGATCTATTACAAATCAGAGGCGTCAACAGGCCGGAGACACTTGATGAGCGTCCATCTTATGTTGTGGCCTATTGCCGGTTGCGAACCAGCCAACTGCCACAGGTGGTTGGGATCTAACGGAGTGATTTCAACCTTCCGCTGGTGCTGAAAATCGCCCTGGAGGGGCGCTTCCTCGGACGAAACAAATTCGTAGTCGCCTTTAACCTGTACGACTAACGCCCGGCCCCCGCTTTTCCCTAGGCTTAGAATGACTAAATCATCCTGAGTCAGAGTATGACAGAAATTCCATAGTTGCCCTCCGCTAAAAGGCACATTCTGATTTGTGGGATATTCGTTACGCACGGCTCCAACGATCTCCCGTGCCGAAGTATAGTCGCGAATATCGCCTGCTCTACCCCAGCCTATTGCAATCCGGCTATTTATCCGTGACCAGTCCAGAACCTCTTGCGGTTCATTCCAATGAGTAATGAGTCTCCACACGTTCATAACTGATGTTACGCACGGGCTTTGACGGGGCTGTAAGGCCGGGCCGTGAACGACCCGTCTTCGCCCCCCCAGACCTGCCCTTCAGGGCGGGCCTTGCGTAACATCAGTTCATAATGTCAGCCTTTCATGTTTCCGTCGAACAGCATTTTTACTTCTACGGCCTGATGTTGCTCCAAAGATCGGCAGGCACGAACCGGGAAAGATGTTTGACGTTGCTGGTCGCTATGACGAATTCAGGGGGGGCAAGGCTAAGTGAAAGCGCCTGGGCCGCGACGATCACGTCTCCGTCAAGCGCGTGGATGTCAGCGGTGGCAACGCCCGAATTCCGAGCCTGTGCCCAGAGTTCGGCGGCCTCCAGCATGACGTCCGTGGTGATCGGCAAATACCGAGCCAACTGCTTCAAGCGATTCAAGCGGGTGATGCTGCCTGGATTTTTGGTCCGAACAAGCTCTCGGCGAACTTCATAATCCGCCACTTCCGGGACATAGACTCTGACGCCCTGAACAAGCAGGTTTTCCATCCAGACGCGGCAGGCGTCTCCATCAGGGGATTTGCCCGTCTTCTGTGTCACCAAGCCCAAAGGCGACGAGTCTAGGGCGACGGCCACTAATGCCATTACGCCTCCGGCCCGCGTAGCAACAGACGGCTCGCCTGCAAGTTGGTCATCAAGGCGTTGGTTTCGGCGTCTCGCCGCTCCAACTCCTGCGGATCGTCGGTGGCGTCTTCTTCTCGCCACGACTGGAGGAGGTTTATGAGAGCCTGGTTTTCAGGGTCCGCTTGCGGCGCGGCCTCCGGCTCATAGACTCGGACTTCCAGCACCGCGCCGGGGGCGATTTCGCTGCGATGGCTCATCAATTCATCCCAAGTCACACGATAGGTTTTGGTCGGCTGGCTCTGTAACATTGTTGCTTCCTTTCAGCGCTTATTATAGCACGGGTTGAGTTCACCGTCGGCTATAGAGGTCATGCCAGTGCCGCGCGATGGCCGTCGCGCCGGCCAGATTCGGCTCGATCTGCATGACGATCCAGGGGTCGGCGGAGGCGGGGCCGTGGCCGTGGAAGAGGATTTCGAGGTCGGCCAGCAGGAAGCCCTGCCGGTGGGCGAGGTCGCGGATGCCGTCGTTGAGGGCGTTGAAGGCGGTGCGGGCCTGGGCCGCCATGCCGAAGGAGGCGATGCGGGAGTCGTCGCCGTCGGTCGGGTCGTAGACGGTGTTGAGGATGACGGGGCAGGCCCAGCCGGCCAGCCGGGCGGCAATCGCTTCCAGGTTGGCGAGAGGTTCGCCAGAGACGCGCCTCCAATCCGCGAGGGAGTTCATGGCCTGGAACGCACCTTGCAGGAAGTCGTTGCCGCCCGCCGTCAGCGTGACCACGTCCGGCGTGAGGGTGATCTCGGACCAGGCTTCGAGGACGCCCGCCGTGGTCCGGCCGTCGCGGGTGAGGTCCTGGAACTGGGCCGCGCCGACCAGGCGGGCAAACTGGCTGGCCGCGCCGCCGCTGCCGACTTCGGTGTATTCGTCAATGCTGATTGAGTCGCCCAGGGCGAGATAGTTCATAATTTCGTTTCCAGCGTCGGAAGAGGTGACCGGCACTGGAAGTGCCGGGCTACTAGAGGTGAAAGTCGCTCCGCGACTGAGGAAAGGGCGCGATGAATCGCGCCCCTACGGGGCGTGTCTTTAGTGCCGGAGGCACTTTCACTTCGCGTAGGCCGGCACTTCCAGTGCCGGTCATCCCTACCCTTTGCCGCCCGAACCCGTGAGGATGTTGAGGGCGGCCCGGAGGGCGGCGCCCATGTTGGTCTTGTCCTCGATCTGCTTCAACGCCCCGTCGGCGGCGCGGCGGGCGTCGTTGCGGTTGTAGCCGAGGCTGATCAGGCCCTCCACCACGTCATCATAGATGTCCTCGGCGGCGGGTTTCTGAGACTTGGCCTGAATTTGGTCTACTTTGCGCTCGAAGGCGAGGGCGGCGAGTTTGTCCCGGAGTTCCAGCACGAGCCGCTGGGCGGTTTTGAGGCCGAGGCCGGGGATGCGGACGAGGCTGCGCGTGTCCTCGGCCCCGACCGTGCGGGCCAGCGATTCGCCGTCCATCGCAGACAGGATGGACAGAGCGACTTTGGGGCCGATGCCGGTGACACTGAGCAGCAGCTCGAAGACCTTCTGGTCGTCGGGGCGCAGGAAGCCGAACAGGGAGATTTCTTCGGCCCGCATATGGAAATGGATGTGCAGGAACGTCGTCTCGCCCAGGGCGGGCAGCGACCCATGGATGCTGGCAGGGACGGCGACGCGGTAGCCGACGCCGCCGACATCGAGGATGACGGCGGTGGCTTCAGCATGGACGAGCAGGCCGCGCAGGGAAGCAATCATGGCCTGCCTCCGCTCGGCTGGGTGATCTCGTGCCGCAGCGCCCCCGCCAGCGTGTCCATTATGACATCGTCCACGGCCCGCGCCTCAGCCGGGTCGTAGTGATCGCCGAAGCGCGGGTCGGCCCAGGTCTGTCCCGCGAACTCGCGCGCCTCTTTGTACCGGGGGAAGATGTGGAAGTGGGCGTGCGGCGTCAGGTTCATCAGGAACATGTAGTTGAAGTGGTCGGGCGCGAACAGGGCGGTGAGCGCCCCTTTCGTTTCCCGCAGGAACGCCCACAGAGACGTCACCTCGTCCTCGGTGAGCGCGGCGATGTCGGTCTCGTGCCGGTTGAGAGCGAAGAACACACGCCCCACTGTGGCTTGATTCTCGTTGAAAACCAGCGTCCAGTAGTCATTGGCGAGCACGACGCCGCGTGTGGGGCGGCAGAGGGGGCAATTGGGCAGGAATTCAGGCATGGGGGAATTATACCTGAAAGCTCGCTTTTGCCGGGTCAGGCTGCGGGGTCAAAGGTCGCCGGCATTGAAGCTCTGGATGGGCGCGTGGAGGACGGCCTTGTCCACGGCGTAGACCATCACGCCCAATGTGTCCCCGCGCCTCGCTCCCGCGTGGCAGCCGAGGCAGGAGTCGCGGGAAGCCCGGACCGGGCGCAGGACCAGACGCCAGTTGCCCAGGTCCCGGTCCATCCCGGTCCCCTGACGCAGAACGGGCAGATCGGGCAGCACCGCTTTTTCCAGATGGGTGTCGCTCCAGTCCCAGAGCTTCTGGCTGCCGGTGTCTGTGGCCGTCGCCGCGGCCAGCGTCTGCAAGGAGGGTATGGGTGCCTCTTCCTTGTCGCGCGTCTTGGAAAGCAGGTCACGGCCCGGCTTGTGAGCGCAGTGCAGGAAGGCGATCACATAGGGCCGATGCGCGGCGTTGACCCGTCGGAACCGGCGTTTTTCGGAAGCGGTCACGCCGGAAAGGCCGTAGATGTTGTCATGGCCGGCGAAGGCGATGCGATCCACGCCGAACCGGCCCGCGTTCTGCTGGAAGCGCGGCTGGACGATGCTGTCCAGCGTGTCGGCGACCTGCTGCGGGGTTTCGGCAGATGTAGGGGGAGGCAGCGCGGGCCGGCCTTGCAGGGAGAGCGCCAGCAGCAATGGGGCACTGCCGGCGACGGTAGCGAGAGAAAGTGTGCGGGCAGGGCGTGAGATGTGCATGGAACAGCCTCCTTCGCTTAAGTGTCGGTAGGGCTAACCTTCATCGTACAACGGCCAATGTTCCTCGTCCACATGACGGAACGCTTGCATGGTTTCGCGTAGGTCCGCCACGAAATCGGGGTCAGCCATTGCCTCGACGGCAAGCCCTCGCATCCGGGCGTGACGCGCCGCTCGTTCCAGAGGCCGTGAGAACTCGGCTTCAGGTTCTTCGGGAGTGTCCGGCATGGTCGCCCCTACAGCCAGTACGACGTGATGGAAAGAATCTCCTCGGAGTGGAGGCACTGGCGCAGGGTGGCGGCGTCGGGGTTGGTCAGGAAGACGCTGCCCTGGTCGTCGGCGCGCAGGACCTCGACGAGCGGGAGGGTGACGGCGCTGCCCAATTCGGTCTGGAGGCGTCGCGCGGCGCGGTCGTCCTTGCGCGGGTCGGACAGGTCGTACTCGACGTACATGACGCTCATCTCGCGCTTTAATCGGCGGACATCGGGCTGGACGGGGTTGCCATAGATCGTGATTCGGCTTGCCATAGGTGCAGGTTCTTTCTTGAAGGGTTAGTCATCGCCCATCTCGCGGGCGATACAGGGAGACAGCGGCGCATGGCTGCTGGAAAGGGCAGCGGCTTCGACGGCTTCGGGAAGGGTCGGGTAGGCGTGCATGGTCAGCGCGATCTCCCCAACCGGCAGGCGGGCGCGCATGGCGAGGCAGATTTCGTTGATGAGGGCGCCCGCGTGGGCGCCGACGATCTGCCCGCCCAGGATGGTCCCGTCGGATTGGAGCGAGACGATCTGGACGAAGCCCAGCGTCTCGCCCGTGATGATCGCCTTGTCGAGATCGGCGAACAGGAAGCGGGCGATGTCCAGAGCCTTGTTCGTGTGGGACAGGCGGGCCAGGGCGGGGGTCAGGCCGACGCTCGCCACTTCGGGGTCGGTGTAGGTGACGCGCGGGATGACGCGGTAGTCGGCGGGGCAGCACGGGCTGTCGCCGCGCAGGGCGGAAACGGCATTGGAGGCGACCACCGCGCCCTCGTAGGAGGCGACGTGGGTGAACTTGTATTCCGACGTCACATCGCCCGCCGCCCAGACGTGCGGGACGTTGGTCTGGAGATGGGCATTCGTTTTCAGACGCCCGCCCTCGTCGCAGTGGACGCCGACGCCGTCCAGGTTCAGCCCGCCGACGTTGCTCTTGCGCCCCGCCGCGACCAGGATGGCGTCACACGCAATCTCCTCGTCGCCCCGCAGCGCGAAGACTCGCTCCTCCCCGCGCCGCGTGATCTTTTCTACATGAGCATGGGTCACGATGCGGACACCTTCCGCCGTGAGGCGTTCTTGAAGCACGAGGGCGGCGTCGGCGTCGTCCCGCGCCAGGATGCGCGCGCCGTTGTGCAGGATGGTCACTTCGGCCCCGAAGCGGCGGAAGACCTGTCCCAACTCGCAGCCGATGGCGCCGCCGCCGAGGATGACGATCCGGGGCGGCAGGACGGTCCAGTCGAAAACGGTCCGGTTGGTGTCGTAGCCCGCATTCTCCAGGCCCTCAATGGGCGGGATAGACGGCAGCGAGCCGGTACAGAGGATAAACTGGTTCGCTCGATAGCGCGTGCCCGACTTGCTAGTTTCAACGGTGTGTGGGCCGACAAACGCAGCCCGCTCGCAGACCGTCGTGATGCCCTGCCGGGCGAAGCTGTCCACGGCGCTGCCGCCGCCGACCTCCTCGATGGTCCGACGCGCGTGGCGCATGACCGCGCCGAAGTCAGGCTTCTCGCCCCCATGCGCCGGCAGCCCGAACTCGGACGCCCGCCGCATCCGGTCCCACAGGGTCGCCGAGTGGATCAGGGCTTTGGACGGCACGCAGCCCGTGTACAGGCACTCACCGCCGATCAAAGCTTCCTCGAAGAGGACGACCCGCGCCCCCATCTTCGCCGCCGTCCGCGCCGCTTTCGGCCCCGCCGACCCCGCGCCGAGCACGGCGACGTCAAACTCCTGTACAAACTCCTGCATGGCCGTGATTATACCTGATGGCATCGCCACATTAATTCGACGCTTTTCTTCGGCCGCAGAAAGAGCTTCCCGAAGCAGCCGACGAAGCTATCGGCGCGGTAATCATTGCTAGGTTTGCAAAACACCCCTTGACAAAAACACCCATTCTGTGCTACGCTTGTCGCGTCAGGTGCTCCCATTGGGGCATAGATAATTCACTATTAGTCCGAATTAGTCCGAAGAGTTCGGCCTGAAGAAAGAGACCAATATGAAGAAGCGTACCGGCTTCACTCTGATCGAGCTGCTCGTGGTCATCGCCATCATCGCGATTCTTGCTGCCATCCTGTTCCCTGTCTTTCAGAAAGTCCGCGAGAACGCCCGCCGCACTTCCTGCTCGTCTAACCTCAAGCAGCTCAGCCTGGCAATCACCCAGTACAGTCAGGACAATGACGAGACAGTCATCTCAGCTTGGGACGGTCGGGACGGCTGGCAGTGGTCTGACCCTACCGCTACATCAACGAAGTACAAGTGGATGGACGCCGTCTACCCGTTCGTGAAGAGCGTAGACGTCTATCACTGCCCCGATGACTCCGGCAGCCCTAGCTTGAAAACGAGGGCGGGCGCCTCAGCGGTGGACGGCTCCAAGACACCCACCGGCAAATATATTCCGTACATGCAGTTGACCAAACAGGACGACACGCACTACGGCAGCTACGGCCTCAACTCCTCCTACTTCGGCAACCCTTCGCAGGGCCGGAAAGGTCCCGGCAACGGCCTGGTCCTGGCTGACCTCGCTTCGCCCGCCTCGACGATCCAGATGGGCGACAGCGACGGCAGCTACCAGATCGACTGGGACCGGGGCAACTTACCGGTTGAAAATAACGACAGTTTCCCGACGATCGGATGGGCAAACAGCAACGGTCATCAGCTGCCCGAAGGCGCGCTGGTTGCGCGCCACAACAGCGGGGACTTGGCAAACGTCGCTTATTGGGACGGCCACGTCAAGGCTGTCCGCCTGCCGTCTCTGCTGACACTCAACAAAGACGGCGACTACGGCGCATTTACTGCGAACGGTCCGTAGCCCCTAATTCTTGCGTGAGGCCGCCGGGAATGCAGAGTATTCTGGCTTCCGGCGGTCTTCTTTTCTTTGTTCGCCCCCCGCATGAAGTCTCCCGCTACGAAGCACTTCCTTGTCCCGCTCTGCCTAGTGGCTGCACTGGCCGGACTCTGTTTCGCCGCTTGGTCGTGGCGGCAGGTGACGCGCCCCGGCCTCGTCCACTTCGAGCGCGGGCTGGACTACGCCGCCGCCAAGCGGATGCCCCAGGCCGAGCAAGAGTGGCTAACCGGGGTCCGCGAAGATCCAGAGTTCGCCGATAACCACACCCAGCTTGGCGACCTATATTCGGCGCTGGGCCGGTTCGGCGAAGCCGCCGCCCAATACCAGGCCGCAACACGGCTTACCCCGAAAGATGGCGCGCTGTTCCTGCGCCTGGCGCGGGCGGATGAGGCCGCCGGGGACACGAAAGCCGCCCTCGCCGCCGCCGCTCACGCCGCCGCGCTGCGGCCCGACGATGCCGAGACGCTCGATGACTACGGCATTTTGGCTGCGAAGCTAAACCGGCCGAAGACGGCGCGGGCGCCTCTGGCGCGTGCTTATGCTCTAGCCCCTGACAATGCCGACATCCTGATTTATCTGGTCCGGGTGGAGTTTCAGCTTCAAGACCTTGCGGGGGCGGAGCGCGACCTGACACCCTTCGTCAAGCGCCACCCGGACAATGCCGAGGCTTGTTACCTGATGGCCTCCCTTCTAAATCAGAAGCCCCTCACTCCCGACACCCTGCACACAGCCCTCGACTATGCCCGCCGCGCCCATGCCGGAGCGCCCGGCAATGCCGAGGCCAGCAGCCTGCTGGGCCAGCTTTTCCTAGATGCGGGCAACCCGACGGCGGCTTTGACAGTGTTCCGGCAAGCGCAGGCCGCCGAGCCGCATTCCCCGACTGTCCTCCACGGATTACTCAACTGCTACACCCGCCTCCACCAGACGGCCCTTGCCGGGCGCGCGTCTGCGGATTTAAGTGCCGAGGCAGCCCGCCGTGTCCGGATCGCCCGGATCGCGGACCGTCTGACCACCGACCCGGCGGACACGACCGCCGCACTGGCGATGGCCCGTTTCCGGGAAGAAAACAATGAACTCCCGCTGGCTCTGGGCTACTACCAACAGGCGGTGCATCACGCCCCGCAGGACTCACGCGCCCGCACCGCGCTGGCGGACTTCCTGCGGCGCACAGGGCGTCAGAAGCCGTAGCAAGCCGAAGATCAGCAAATCATATCAGCAAATCATATCAGCAAATCACAGGTAAGTGAAGTAGATCATCGAGACCGGGCGTTGAGGCGAAAGAACCATTGCAGGAACGCCAGCATCAGGCTGAGACCAAAAGCCAGCCAGAACAGCGGGTTCCACGGGCGGAGCGCGATGGCTTTCGCCAGTTCGCGGAGGCCCCCGACGTAGCACCCGTCTCCAATGAGCGTCATTCCCAGCAGGCCATGCTGGACGGCATCGTTGGGGGAGAGGCGTATCGCCTCCCGCAGTTCCCCGACTGCCTCCCCAAACTCTCCCACACTGCCCAAACAGTCGCCCAGCCAGCAATGCGCCTTCGCCGAAGCGGGCTTGAGGTGAACTGCCTTCCGGTAGTGGATGATAGCCCATTCCTTCGCGCCGTGCTCCTCAAACGTTAGGCCCAGGTTGAACTGTGTGTCAAACGAGTCCGGGTTGATCGCCAGCGCCGCCTGATATTCGTCAATCGCCTCATCCAAGCGCCCACCCTTCCGCAGCAGGTTCCCCAGGTTGAAGTGACCATTCGCTTCCTGGGGACGCGCCTGGATCGCTGCCCGATACTCTGCCTCGGCGAGTTCTTTGTGGCCGCCCACCTCCAGATTCAAGCCCAGGTTGTTGTGAGCGAAATAGTCGTCTGGGTCAAGGCGTATGGCCTCACGGTAGGCGGCGAGAGCGGACCGGCACTTTCCTTTCTTCGCCAGAATCAAGCCGCGCTGACGGTACGCCGGGCCAAAATCCGGGTCAATCTTGAGGGCCTCCTGAAATGAGAAAAGGGCATCAGCGGATTGCCCCATGTGGCGCAGACAAACGCCTAGAAAATAATGCGCCTGAACGAAGCGGGGGTTGATCTGCAAGCAGGCGCGGTATTCGGCGACAGCTTCATTCCACTTCTCCTGCCGACGGTAAACGGTTCCGAGGTTATAGTGGGGTTTGTCGTAGTCCGGCTGTAGCCGCAGACACTCACGGTACTCGGCAACTGCCTCGTCGTAATCTTTGAGGTCGGCCAGCGTCAGCCCAAGATTGAGATGCGCGTCAACAAAATCGGGCCGTTGCCGCACGGCAATCCGGTAGCGGCGTCTGGCTTCTTCCAGATTGCCTTGCCGACGCAGGACGTTGGCATAGTTGTAGTTGGCGTTGGGCAGGCACGGCGAGATTTTGAGAGCGGCAAGGTACTCTTTTGCCGCTTCCTCGGTCCTGCCCAACTCGGCGAACGTGACGCCTAAGCTGTTGTGATAGTCAGGGCTGTAAGGGTTGAGGCGCAAGGCGGCTTGATACTCAGAGGCGGCTTCCTCAAAACGGCCCAAGTCTGACAGAGCGAGGGCGAGATTGTGATGCGCCTGCCAGCATTGAGGTTCTAGGCGCAGCGATTCCTGGTATTCAAGAATGCTGGCATCCAATTCACTGGCGCGGTAATGGGCAATGCCCGCTTGAAGGTGTCGGCTGCTTAACTTCATCCTGCTGTTTCAGACACGCGAATAGGAGATAAGTTGCAATCGCTCAGGAAGAAAGGAGTCTGAGTTCCTCTTCGGCCCGCGCCCAGAACGGCAGGGCGGCCTCGACGAACTCGCGCGGGCGGCTGAACTGCAAGGCGTGGGCCGCCCCGTACAGACGCCGGAACTCGCCCCGAGGCAGGGCGGCGGCCAGGCGACGGGCGACCGGGTCGGGGATAATGCCGTCGCGCTCACCGCGCACGATCAGGCAGGGCGCCTGCACCTCGTCCGCGTGCCGCAGCGGCTCGTCTTCCAGCATCTTGCGGGTCGTCGCCAGGTAGCGCGGGACGCCCATCTGCGCGTACATCCGCGCCAGGCGCAGGTTGTAGGCCGGCGGCTCCTGGACGCCGTCCAGCAGCAGGCCCAATGCGTACCGCCAGAAGGAGACGGTCTGCTCCCCCACGGTCGGCCCCACTAGGACCAGCGCCCCCACCCGTTCGGGGCGTCGCCGCGCCAGGGCGAGGGCGACCTGACAGCCCATCGAGTTCCCAGCCAGGTGCGCGTGTTAGGCCCAGCGTGTCCATCAGCCGCGCCGTCCAGTCCGCCAGATCCGCCATTCCCAGCGCCTCGGGCGGGCCGGGCGAGCAGCCGAAGCCGGGCATGTCCGGGACGAAGACAGGGATCGGCAGGCATCGCTCTGCAAAAACATTCAGCGTGGGCCGCCAGGCTTCGGAGGAGCAGCCCAAGCCGTGCAGCAGGATAACGGGCAGTCGAAGAGGCGGAGAATGAACCGAAGCGGGAGCGGGGTCCAAGACGTGACAGCCGACGGGCCGGCCATCCACGGGGACGGTAAGCAGCCGGGAGGTGGGGGACATCATGCGTCCATTGTACCCGACGTTGACAGGCAAGCATGCCTGTGATATGATAACGTGTTCCACAGATATCCTTGACACAGGCAAGCCGGCATGACCACAGACTGCTCCCCCGCCGGAGAATGCAAGAGCAGTTATCCCAAAGCAGGACAAGGAGCGGACATGGGTTTTGTTGACGATTTGAAAGCGCTGGAAGGCGCGGGAAAAAGCCTGGAGGCGATGGTGCAGGCACAGGCCGAGCGGCTGAAGGAAGGGATCATCCTCAACCCCGGCCCCATTTTGAAGGAACTGCGGACCTGGCATCCAAACCTGATGACGCCGGGGTTCCTTGTGATCACCCGCTATGACGACGTGGTCCAGGCGCTGGACGACGAGGACACGTTCAGCGTCGCGCCTTACGCCGAAGCGACAACGCGCGACAACGAGGGGCCGAACTTCGCCCTGGGCATGGAGCGCAGTCCGGAGTACGTCCACGACATCTCGATCCTCCGACTGGCCGTGCGCTGGGAAGATGTCCCCGCCATCAGCACCTGGGCAGAGGGCACGGCGCAGACATTACTTGCGGAAGCAGGCGCTGGTGGCTCTTTGGATATCGCCAACGGCTACGGCCGTCTCCTCGCCGCGCGCTTCTGCGGGGATTACTTCGGCACCCCCGGCCCGGACATGCCGACCCTGATGCACTGGACCCGCGACATCTTCCACGACATCTTTTTCAACTTCACGCACGATCCGCAGATCTCGGCGGCGGGCCTCGCGTCGTCGCGCGCCTTCAATGCCTACCTCGCGGAACAAGTCGGGGCCGCGCACGAGGCCGGCACACCTGCCGCCCCCTCACCTTTCGGCGGCACCGTGCTGGGCCGCCTGGTCGCCATGCAGGGAGCACCACCCGCCGCGTTCACCGACGCCCAAGTGGTCACGGGCCTATCGGGCTGCGCGGTCGGCGTGGTGGACAACGTAATGATGGGCATCGTCAACGCGCTGGACGTGCTGCTGGCGAGGCCCGACGCCCTGGCAGGCGCGGCGGTGGCGGCCCAGGCCGGGGATGACGCGCTGCTCCAGCGCTATGTGCGCGAGGCGCTCCGGTTCAATCCGCCGGCCAAGCTGGTCCTCCGCTCCTGCCTTCGGGACTTCGTGCTGGCGGCGGGGACGATGCGCGAGACGCACGTCCCGGCGGGCAAGCTGGTCTTCCCGGCTACCTCGTCCGCGATGATGGACGAGGGTGTGCTGGACCGCCCGGACGAGTTCCGCCTGGACCGCCCGGAACACCATTACCTGCTCTTCGGCTGGGGCCTGCACCAGTGCTTGGGCAAGTACATCGCACCCGCCCTGATTGCGGGTGCCCTCAAGCCCCTCCTGCGGCGGCCCGGCCTGCGCCGCGCACCCGGTAGCGGCGGCACAGTCCAGTATGCGGACTCGTTCCCCAGCCGCTTTGTCGTGGAGTTCGACGCGGACGCCGGTGCGGCTTGAGGTACGAATTTGGAGGCAGGGAGTGATGTCGTGCGGCATTGCCTGAAGTGCGTCAGGATGGCCGCCTGCCGATAAGCGTCAGGGCTTCCGCGCGGACACTAAATACTCGAACAACTCCTTTTTGGATGTCCGCTTGCGGATCTGCTGCACCGTCACGCCCTCAAAGCCTGTCTGACGAAATAGGGCAGCAAATATCTCCTCCACAGGCAGCATCACATCATAGAACTTGGAGTTGCCGACAACATAGTGAGCGACACCGCCAGGCTTGAGCACGGCATATACCTCTCCGATATGGTCCACCATGTCATAGAAATACTTGTGGACATAACGCGACAAAAGAGGACTGTGATGGGCGATCTGCGTCAAGATCGTGTCAAAGCTATTATAGGGCACAGGTCTGTCGGTTGACGGCACCCACTTTCCGACGTAACTTGTCGCGCAGCCCCAGGTGCCGCCGATTGCCGTCCAGTCAAGTTCCCCTGCGGCTCGGCCATCTTGAAGATAGCCGAGCCAATACATATAGGGTCTTAACTCGCGGATGTAGCTCATCCGATTTGGATAGGGAGGCGAGGTAATGATTGCATCGTAATTCTCTGCCGGCAAATCCCTGGTCAAGTGCCGAGAGTCGCACAACAGGGCGCGCGGTTCAACGGCAATCGTAGAAAAGGCGGACCGATAAATGTCGTTGCTCACTGCCCTCCAACTGCTTGCGACCGTGCCTTCCGCTTGATAAGTCGCACTCGGCAAAGCGTCTTTCTTGAAAGACATGGACTGGTGCCCGAAGCTAACATTGGCACACTCAATCAGGGTACGACAAAACGTGATGGTGAGCAAATCTGTAACGGCGGATGAAAACGTCTCTCTTCTAATGCTCATCAAGGCACGCCCAAGTGCCTGCGAGGTCCGCTCATTCCACCATTTCTCTATTTGGTGCAACGGGGGAACCCAAGCGCATTCGTCGGCATGAAGCACTATCGCTTCGGTGACACGCCGCGCCGCCGCCTGGAAGTCATCCAGATCGGCCGGCAAATACCGCCTCGTCTTCGTTGTCGCCAGCCAAACAAGGAACGGATTAATATCCGTCGTGTCCGCAAAGATGCCCCGCTCCGCGCAGACAAGAGCAGTTGTGCCTGTCCCACAAAATGGGTCTAGCACGATAGGATTCTCTTCCGATAAGGCGTCAAGCAGACTCGACACGAGATGTACCGAGTAAGCCGGCGTGAGCCTCAGCCACCCGTACCGAGTGTGCTTCAGGTTCGCCTTATGCGTTAGGTGTGGGGAAAGTCCACCGGTACTTAGAAAAGGCGGCGGTAATCGTAGGTTGTCTTCAAACAAGTCTAGCGTGAATTGATTGGGCATCGGGTGTTACTCAGGAGAAAGCAATGCCTTCAAAATGGCTTCCACCTCAGTTTTAATTCGGGGCGAATGCCTCTGGAAGAAGCCCGCCAGATCGTAATCGACCACTTCCCGGCAGAAGGTGTAAGTGCTATCTGTTGATGAACCATCGAGTGTACCCGTGAGCAGGAGCCAAAAGTTCTCTCGGTAACGATGCGCGACATCCCCATCAATCTGCGTAGAGAATAGCAGGATCACGGGCATATAAAGATGCGCGTAGGCTTTTGATGCGTTCGCGATATCGGCGTTTTGGCGTTTGGAATCCTTGCTTTTGTATCCCTGCCTAGCCTCAAACACAATCCCTTTCAGGCTTGCCAAAGTTTCAGGCGGTAGTCCGATCACTGCCGCCGCGTCGGCCATCCATGCCTGAACACGCGCCCTGTCAGCCGCGCCTGCAAGGTCTTCCAGATCAACTCTGCCATCCAGGGAGAGTTTGCGCTGTTTTCCCGTTGTGCCTTCGCTTGAATAGGCCCAGGTTGCTTGTGTCGGCGAAATCCCGAACTTGTCTTGCAATATCTGAAAGAATATCCACTGACTGCCGATCCCGATCTGCCGGTAAATGGAGGTCATTCCTCCAGCCGCTTTGTGGGCCGCGTACATGAGAGGCGAGTCGATTCCGAGCCAGTGATAAAAAGGATCGGCCGCATACAAATCCGTGAACTCCTGCGCGGAGACGCCAGACGCCCGCCCTTGGCCAAATTTGGGCTTGTAAAGCAGGCATTTACGCAGGGCACTCGTCAGCAGGGCAAGATAGCGCTCATCTGCCGGGAGATCAGCAGGTAGATCCGGCGGCAGTTCCGCATTCGCATCGTCCTCCATCACGGACATTGCTTTTTCCAAATCTTCGGCCAAGATCAGCTCCTATTCGTAATCAAGCGTTCACCAGCAGGCGGGGGACGCGGGCGGTGAGGCAGGTGGTGATCTCGTGCGGCGTCGTTTGGAGCGCGGCGGCGAGGTCGCCTGCGGTCAGCGTCTCGCCGCCGTCGGTTCCAATAAGGGTCGCGATGTCTCCCAATTGGACGCCGGGGATGTGGGTGACGTCCACGACCGTCTGGTCCATGCAGACGCGGCCGCAGATGGGCGCGCGGCGGCCATGAAGCAGGACGTGGCCGGAGTTCGAGAAGCGGCGTGGGAAGCCGTCTCCGTAGCCGACCCCCAATGTGGCGTAGACGCCGCCGCCGGGCGGGACGGTGTAGGTGCGGCCATAAGAGACGGTCGCGCCGCCGGGCAGAGGGCGGCAAAACGTGATGCGGGTTTTAAGGGAAAGAACCGGGCGCAGGGGCATCAACGAGAAGGCGAACTGATTGGGAGTCGGCTCAATGCCGTAGAGCAGCAGACCAGGGCGTATCATGCCGTGCATGGCTGCGGGCGGCAGCACAAGCGAGGCAGGCGAGTTGGAAGCATGAACGAGCAGCGAACGGGCGCGGTCACCAAGGCTGGTTAGGAAGTCCGCGAACAGTGCCCATTGCTCGTGAACATCCACTAAATCCTCGTCGGCGCTGGCGAAATGGGTGGAAAGCCCCGTCACGCGCAGGCTGGGCAGGCGATCCAGCATCGCAAGGAAGGCGGGCGCGTCGGCGACCTGAACGCCCGCGCGTCCGATGCCGGTGTCCAAGTCCAGATGCACATCGGCGACCGTACCAAGTTCCGATGCAGCTTTTGAGAGCGCCCGAGCGGTCTCCGGGCTGCTCAGGAGCGGCGTTAGACAGTAATGCACGATGGCAGGGGCTTCTTCGGGAAACGCGGGACCGAGCAGGTAAATGGCCGCGTCGGGGGGCACGAGCGCGCGCAGGGCTGCTCCCTCGGCAGGGGTCGCGATGCCGAAGTCGCGCAGGCCGAGGCCGGCGCAGGCCGGAGCGATGAGAGCCGTGTCGTGGCCGTAGGCATTCGCTTTGACGACGGCCATGACGCGGGCGGGGTTGAAACGGCGGCGGAGCAGGGCGACGTTGTGGGCCAGCGCACCGCTGTCAACTTCGGCCCAGAGTCTTGGCGGCGGCTCGGCGAAAGTCATGGGCGAACCAGGGAGGCCGGCCTGGGCGCGTCGGCCTCCGAAACCTGGCGACGGACGTGGGATGCCGCACGATGGTATGCGACGGGGACAAGCTGATCGAGCGCGCGCTCGTAGCGGTCACGTCGGCCATAGACGACGATCATGTTGGTCAGCTTGCGGCCCGGCTTGGCTAATGTCGCGCCATTGTAGTAAAAGCCTGTGCTGGTGCCGGCGTCCAGGTTCATCGCCTCGATCGCGCCCAGCGACCGCATGACGCGGGCCAGGCGGCCCAGATAAATCGGGGCGTGCGTCATGGCGAAGAAGAGAGTGTTGCCGCGCGTGATGCCGACGGCGATGCGCGAATTGGGAGCGAGCATGTGCTTGTCGTGGAACCGCTCGGCGCGGGGGTCCAGGGCGACGCGGCCATCCCGCAGCAGGCGCGGGCCGCAGGCGACGACGAAGTCGTAAGGACTCCAGTCGTGGTGACGCCCCCATTGGCAGGTGACCATCTCGGCGCGGTTGGCCGGGGTGATGCACAGGGCCGTGCCCATGCCGCCGAAGTGGACCAGGCTGCCGTCAATGACAATGTCGCCGACAGGCTGCAAGTCGTTCAGGGAAAAGAACGTGCCCGTGACGGCGACGTTCGGATTGGCACGTTCGATCATCTGCCGGAACGGCTCCGCCGTGCCGTTGCCGTGCCGGGCCATGACGGCGGAAACCTTGATGTTGGGGTCGTTCAGATCTACCGAGATGACTTTGACGGGGACACCAGCCGCTCCCGTCTGCCAGAACCGGATGCTTTTGCCCCCGCTGCCGTCGCCGTGCAGGGCGATCCAGTGCGCGCGCTCGGCGGCCAGCCGGGCGTTATGCGCCGCCTGGGCGTTGGCCGAATGCGCGCGGTAAGACGCCAGCACTTTGGAAAGATGCAGGGCGCGTATTGCCTGCCGCTGGGCGATGTTGGCGCGGTACGCTGCCTGCTTCTGGGCCAGTTTGGTCCGGTAAGCCGCCTGCTTGTGGGAAACCGCCGCCTGATGCGCGGCGGCCAGCGCCGCCAGTTTTCGCGCACGCGCCGCCTGATGCGCCTGGGTGCCCCGCTGCGCCGCCGACTTGGCTATCAACGCGGCCAGCCGCCGGGCATGGGCGTTCGTCTTAACTACGGGTTTAGGGACGGAGGCGACCAGCACTCTGCCGTGATGCCGACGAGCCAGCTTGGCTTGGTGAAGATTGGCTTGGTGGAGATTCGCGTGCAGGACTTTTTTCGCCGCCGCCTGCATGGTGGCGGCTTTGACGTCATGCTTGCGCTGCCACAGCCGCTCATGCCGCTTCTCGGCAACCCGCTCGGCGTGAGGCAACATGTGTAGCTTCGCCAGGTGCTCGCGCCAGGCTTTTTTTTCCTTTATCGCCAGGCGCTTCAAGTGCTGTGCCTGCGCCGCTTTTGCCGCCGACGGGTGATGTGTGCCGGGTTTGGCGCGGCCGGGAGCGACGACGCAGGCGAAAAGGGTAAACGCGAACAAAATGGATAGGAGGCGCATCGGAAAAAAGACCCTCGTGAGCGGTGCAGCGGCGTACCTGCGCGTGGCTATCATACCACAGATGGCGGAAGTTCATCAAGACAGTACGAGCAATCGGAGAAATCAGTCGCCATGCAGCGCGTGCCAGGCGGCTTCCAGGGCGGCGCGCAGGTCGGCGGCGGCGCTCTGGGGGTCAGGGGCTTCGGTGACGGCGTGGGTGACGGCAACGCCGTCCGCGCCCGCCCGCAGGCAGTCGGCAACGTCGGCGGGAGTCTGGATGCCGCCGAAGGCGACCACGGGGATGTGAACAGCGTCCTTGATCTTTCGCATCAGGGCCAGGCCCTCGCCGGGGGCGTCGGCGTCGAAGGCCGGGCCGACCTGCACATAGTCCGCCCCGCCGCGCTCGGCGCGGGCCGCGCCGGTGACAGTGTGGGCGAACGAGCCGACCGTGGCCTCGCCGGACGGGCGCAGAAACCGGCGGGCCTCGGCGGGTTTATAAGCGCGCTCGGTCAGAAGGACGCCGTCCGCCCCGCACTTCTCGGCGAGTTCCAGGTCGCCCGTCACGATGAACTGCGCCTGTCCCGCCGTCATCTCGCGCAGGCGCAGCGCGACGGCGTACAGGCCCAAATCATCCACGCTGGCGTTCCGCACCCGGAGCTGCACGATGTTGACGCCGCCGGCGACGGCGGCTTCGACGAGCGAAAGCGGGTCGGCCTTGTCTGCGCGAGGCCGGTAAAGCGCGCGCCCGGTCACAAGGGTCAGGCTGGGTTGAGGGATGGCTGTCACGAAGGCTATTTTACCCCGTTTTGCCGCCCGATGCAAATACGGAGAACGCACCTCCAGGGCAAACGCATATGAAGGGCAGGCACGGGGGTTGCCCCCCATTTTATAGGCGGTCTCCCTGCGTGTTCACTCCTCAGCCCCTTCCTCCACATAGACACGCTTTTGGGCCTCCTCGAAGGTCGTGATGCCCTGCATGATCTTGGTCCCGGCGTCCTGACGCATGGAAGCCATGCCGCGCGCCATCGCGACGCGGCGGATCTTGTTGGAAGGTGCGCGCGTCAGGGTCAAGGACCGGATGGCATCGTCCATGACCATTAGTTCTTGGACGCTGTAGCGACCCTTGTAGCCCATGTTGCCACAGGCCTCACAGCCCGCGCCCGCCACGAACGTCGCCTGCTGGAACTCGGTCGAGTCCGTGTCAATGCCGAAGGCCGCCAGGTCCACGTCCGACGGCGGGCAGGGCCGCGCGCAGTGCGGACAGACGCGGCGTACCAGACGCTGGGCGAGGACGCCGATCACCGTCGAGGCGACCAGAAATGGGTCCATGCCCATGTTCAGCAACCGCGTCACGGCCCCCGCCGCGTCGTTGCAGTGGAGGGTCGAGAACACGAGATGGCCGGTCAGGGCGGCCCGGAACGCGATTTCGGCCGTCTCCTGATCCCGGATTTCGCCGATGTAGATGACGTCCGGGTCCTGGCGCAGAATGGCCCGGAGCTGGCGGGCGAAGGTCAGGCCTGCCTTCTCGTTGACGTTGGATTGGCGGATGCCGTCCAGCTCGTACTCGATGGGGTCCTCGACCGTGATGATGTTGACGTCGGGCGTGTGGATCTCCTGGATGGCGCTGTAGAGCGTCGTCGTCTTGCCGCTCCCCGTCGGTCCGGTCGCCAGCACGATGCCGTGCGGCTTGCGGATCAGGCTGCCCAGCGCCTTCAGGTTACGTTCGGAAAAGCCGAGTTGGTCCAGACTCGGGCGGACCGAGGACTTGTCCAGGATGCGAAGGACCATGGACTCGCCGTATTGGGTCGGCAGGGACGAGACACGCAGGTCTACGCCGCGCCCGCCGAGCAGCACCGAAATGCGCCCGTCCTGGGGCAGACGCCGCTCGGCGATGTTCATCTCGGCCATGATTTTGAGGCGGGAGGAACAGGCGGCCTGGAACTCGCGCTGGACGCTGTCCACCTGCCGCAGCGTCCCGTCCTGCCGGTAGCGGATGTCCAGCGAGTCCCGGCGCGGCTCGAAGTGAATGTCGCTGACCCCCTGCGCGATGGCGTCGGAGAGGATGCGGTTGATGAACTGGATCACGACCGGCTGATCCACGCCCATCGGCTCCAGCTTGTCGGGCTGGCCCGCCGTCCCGGTGAGGGGACTGAAGCCAGTCGGCAGCGCCCCGCTGAACACGTCGGACGCCCGCTTTTCGGGCAGGGCGGGTGGGGAAATAGACGCGGGGGCAATCGGGACATCCGGGATAATGGCCGGCACGGCGCTTTTGACCGCTTGGCGCGTGACCACCTGGGGCGGCGCGGCGGGAGTTTGATCGGCCTTCGAGGCGGGACCATACCACTGCGCGATGACCTCCCGCAGCGGCTTTTCGGTGGCGATAGCAGGCACAAGGCGCAGGCGGTGGGTCGTGGCGATCTTGTGGGCGACGTCCATCACGCGGGCGTTCCAGGCGGCGACGACGATCTTCAGCGTCCCGTCCGGCGTCTTCCCGACCGGCAGCAGCAAGTACTGGTGGGCGACGGCGGCCGGAACCAGCGGCAGCACGCCCTTGTCCACGACGACGTCGTCCATGACCACATAAGCGGCGTCCACCTGCTGGGCGCGGGCGCGGGTGACATCCTCCTCGCCGGCCAGCCCCATCTCCACCAGGACCTGCCCCAGCGCCTTGCCGGTCTGCTCCTGCCGGGCAAGCGCCCCGGCAAGCTGGCCCTCGGTCAGCAGCCCCTGCGCCACCAGCAGATGCCCCAGTTCTTTGCGTTTCCCGCCCGTCGGAAGGACCACCGTCATGGTTGTTCGTTCTCCTGCCAAAATTACTGTCGTTCTCTTTGTGTTATCGGCAGGCGCGTCCCGTTCCCTTAGTCTTTCTGCACGAATCGAGCCTATTGACAGACGCGCTCGCTTGCCTTATGATAGAGGCATGAAGACCAGCAAGAATGTCTGCCTCCGGCTCCTGCTTCTGTCATGCCTGTTATCGCCGAACGCCCTGGCGCAGCAGCCCGCTCCCGGCCCCCCCTCCCAGCGGCCTGCCTCTCTGGCCCAGGCGCTCCGGGCCATGCCCCCCGCCTCTGTCGGAGACGGCGCGGTCGCCTTGACCGTCTCGCCGGAGCGGGTCCTGCCCGCCCCCGCCCCGCCGCCCTCGGATGGGGAAGCCGCCCTGCCGAATGCCCCCATCCCGACGCCCCAATCCCTCGCCGACCGTTACGGACGGCTGGGCGGCTGGTTCGGCCACGTCTACGCGCTGGCCCCCCCGACCATGACCGTGCTAAGTTCCAACCCCGCCCTGGCCGACCTGCCGCTGTCGGTGCTGGCGTCTCAGCATCCGATGCCCTTCTTGATCGGCTCCCTCAGCCAAGAACAGCTTCGTCAGATGGGCACGGCGGGGCTTGCCTTCGGCGATCTGACGCCGGACCAGCAGGGGCTGCTCCAGGCCATGCTCCCACACCCCTTCCAGACCGTCCCCCGGACGGCCAAAGAACCGACACTGGACTCGCGTGATCTCCAGAAACCCGGCGCGGACGTGAGCGCGCTCTTCAAAGCGAATGCGGAGGCGACGAAGGCGTACAACGCCCAGGGCCGGACGGTCCCTGAGGAGACGCTGTATGCGTCTCTGCGCCTGCACGGGTTCCTGGCGGACGGCTTTGCCTTTGACTCCCCCGCCGGCTCCGGCATCGGCCTCAACGCCAGCCAGACCGGCTTTGAGACGACCGGCGCATTCAAGGCGGCGCGCGGGGGCCGCATGGACATGGCGGAGCCGGGCAAAAATCCCGTCACCGCCTACCTGCGGGCGGAAGCGCCGAACGCGCCGAAGGACGGCGACTTGGACTGGAGGCGACGGGATCTGGAGCGCCCGGTTTCGCTGCTGGGGCTGAAGACGGTGGATGACTTGGCGGCGCGGCTGGCGCGGGCGACGGGGCTGGAATTATACGCCGACCCGCACTACGGCCCGCAGCCGCTCCTGGTCGTGGGCGACCTGAAGAAGCCGCAGCCGGCGGGGAATGTGATGCAGACATTGGCGCTGTGCGTCTGCGGGACCTGGCGGCAGCTCGGCCCGGCTTATGTACTGACGGACGATGTGCAGGGGCTGGGGGCGCGGCAGGAATTCCTGCGCGAGATGGTGCAGACGTGGAGCAACCGGCTGACCAAAGCCGGGGAAGAGGTCGGCGGGCGCCTGCGCGACATGGACTGGATGCACGCGCTGCACTTCGCCGAGGGCGATGCGGGCGCGCTTTCGCCCGCACAGATTGACGGCATCTACGCGCAGCACAAGACGAACGACGGCTCCCTGCCCTGGAAGGACCTGCCCGACTCGCTGAAGACCAGCCTGCACCGCCAGCTCACGGCAAGCGACTCGGACGACAGTTTCGCCGCGACGTCCCGAGCCGTCGCCCAGGGTCTCAAACCGGACACGCCCGTCCGCATAGATTTGAAGCTCCAGCTTGCGGTTTCGCTCCCGGACACCGGGGACATGGCGCTGGGGGAGGCGTACCGGGTGCATACGCCGCGCGAGCCGCTCGCGTCCGGCAGCCCGCCCAGCCTGGGCGGGCAGGCGAACAGCATTTCCGTAGACAAGCCCCTGCGCGGCCTCCTGTGCGCCCCCAAGACGCCCGACGAGGCGCGGGCCGTGGTCGCCCGCCTGCCCAGGATGGGCCTAAACACGCTGCTTTTGGATGTGTTCACGAACGGGCGCACCTTCTTCCCCAACACGGCCCTGCCGCCCGAATCGGGCAAGGCGGCGGGCGTCTTGCAGGCCGCGCTGGACGCCGCCAAGCCGCTGCACATCCCCGTGTATGCCGTCCTGGACACCCTCTGCTGGCGCAAGGACGGGGCCGCGCCGCACCCGAAGCCGTGGCCCACCGGGTTCGCCGAGGACCTGACCGTCGGCGGCGAAACCCCGGACCATGCCGTTCAGCGGGAACTCGACGCCCACAGCGTCCGAAATGACAGCGACCGGGAATATCTGATGGTGCGGGAGGGCAACCAGGGCTGGGCCAGCCCGCTCGACCCCCATGTCCGCGCCCTGCTGCCCGCGCTGGTCCGGTCACTGGCGGCGACGCCGGGGCTGGCGGGGCTGGCCTTTCAGGACACCGCGCCGCCGGGATACTTGAGTCTTGAGAACGATTACCGTGAGCAGGGGATCGCGCTGGGTTACACCACGGAAGCGCGCCTGGTCTACCTGCGCCGGAACCATGTGGACCCGGTGGACCTGCCTTCCGGCTACAGCACGCTGCAACTCTTCCTGCCCTCCGAAGGTTTCTCAACCGACTTCGACATTTCCCTCCCGAACTTCTCCACGTCTGATGTCGGTATCCCCACGTTTGATGGCACAGGATGGACCAAGTACCGAGGCGACGCCGACCAGAGCCTGCTGGCAGACTGTTATGCTGCCGCCCGACAGGCCGTGCCCGCCCTGCCGCTGTTCATGCGCGAGCGGCGCATGGGCGTCACGTTTGACCCGTGGACCGACCCCAACAAGCTCAACCAGTATCCCAGTTTGGCCACGCTGGACTACCCGTTCCACGCCGTCACGCCCCGGAGCATCCTGACCGTCCCTTATGGCCCCGTGGAGCGCGCACACCCGGACTGGTTCGTTTGGGGGACGAACTATGGCGGCCCCGCCGGGGACGCTTCCAAGCGCGCGGGCGGGGAGGTCTTCGATCTGGTGACGGGCTACTCGCCGGACAGCCTCGCGGACACACTGGACCGGCTGGGCGCGTTTCTGAAGAAGCCGGCCAAGCCGTGAAACAAAGAAAAGGCCCCGGCATTCGCCGGGGCCTCTTTTGCTGTCTTTTGATGTCTAACGTCCCCGCCGGGGACGGTCTTCGTCCTCGTCGTCCTCATCTTCGTCGTCTTCAAAGTGCTCGTCGTCCATGTCGTCGAGCGCACCGGACGAGTCGGTGTAGTTGGAAATCTCCTCGCCTCGGAAGACGGTGACCAGGAAGTCCTCGCGCTCGAAGGAGGGCAGATAAGAGGAAACGATGTCGTCATCAATCTGCGCCAGCAGCTCTTCCTCGGTGGAAACGGGCAGATCGGCTTCCAGAACGAGCGTGGCATGGACCGTGCGGCTCTCGATGGCGAAATGCAGGTCGAGCTGGCCGATGCGCCGGTCCTCCTCCCAGATCAGGAAAATCTCAGAGCTTTGGGTACGGACGAGGCGGGAAAGACGGTAACGGTAAGTGGTGTCCATAGACAGGCGGAGGGGCGGGCTCTCCCCGCCCCTTGAACCTTTCGGATTTTTAATCCTTCGGATAAGGAGGGCGGGGAGACCCCGCCCTTACCAAGTCAGCACAAAGCCTAGGCCGGTTCAGGGCGCAGGTTCGGCAGCCGGCGCGGCTTCTCGGATGAAGTCGTGGCGGGCGCATTGCCTTCACTCGGCGGCGCCTGCGGCGCGGCGGGCGGGGCGGCGATTTGGGGCGCTTTCGCGCCTTCCATCAGCGCCATGAAGTCCTCGCGCTCCAGCATCTCTTTTTCCAGCAGGACGCGCACGATCTCATCCATTTTGGTCCGGTTCTCAATCAGGATCTGGCGGGAGCGCTCGTAGCACTCGTCAATGATCGAGCGCACTTCCTTGTCGATCTCGACGGCGATCGTCTCGGAGTAGTTGCGCTCCTCGTTCCAGTCGCGGCCCAGGAATGGGTTGCCGTGGCGGGTGCCCAAGACGACCGGGCCAAGACGCTCACTCATGCCGTACTCGCAGACCATGGCGCGGGCCGTCGTGGTCGCGTGCTCAAAGTCACTGGATGCGCCCGTCGTGATCTCGTTGAAAACCGTTTCCTCGGCGACGCGGCCGGCGAGCGAGGTGCTGATTCGGTCCAGGAACTCCTCGCGCGTGACCATGTACTTATCTTCGGTCGGGTAGTTCAGTGTGTAGCCCAGCGCGCGGCCACGCGGCAGGATAGAGATCTTGTGGACCGGATCGGCATTCGGCAGCAGCTCGCCGACGAGCGCATGGCCGACCTCGTGGTAGGCGATCTTCTCGCGCGTCCGCTCGTTCATGATGCGTGACTTGCGCTGCGGGCCGGCGACGACGCGGTCCACGCTCTCGTTGAAGTCGTCCATGCCGATCTTGGTCTTGTCGTAGCGAGCGGCCAGCAGGGCGGCCTCGTTCACCAGGTTCGCCAGATCCGCCCCGCTGAAGCCGGGCGTCCGGCGGGCCAGCGCGGGGGCGTTGACTTCCTCGGCCAGCGGCTTGCCGCGCAGGTGAACATTCAGGATGGCCTCACGGCCACGGACATCGGGCGTGTCTACCGTTACCTGCCGGTCGAAGCGTCCAGGCCGGAGCAGGGCCGGGTCCAGGACATCGGGCCGGTTGGTTGCGGCAATCATGATAACCCCTGCGTTGGGGTCAAAGCCATCCATCTCGACCAGCAATTGGTTCAGAGTCTGCTCGCGCTCGTCGTGCCCGCCGCCGAGACCCGCGCCGCGCTGGCGGCCCACGGCGTCAATCTCGTCAATGAAGATGAGCGATGGTCGGTTGGCCTTGGCCGTATCGAACAAGTCGCGGACGCGGGACGCGCCGACGCCGACGAACATCTCCACGAAATCCGAGCCGGAAATGTGGAAGAACGGTACACCCGCCTCGCCGGCAATGGCGCGGGCCAGCATGGTCTTGCCGCATCCGGGAGGGCCGAGCAGCAGGACACCCTTGGGGATTTTGGCCCCCAGCGCCTGGAACTTCTTGGCGTTCTTCAGGAACTCGACAACCTCCTGTAATTCCTGCTTGGCCTCATCCACGCCGGCGACATCCTCGAACGTCACCTTGGGGACATTATCATTGAGCCGCTTGGCGCGCGAACGACCAAACGAGAGGGCTTGGTTGCCGCCGCTTTGCGCTTGGCGCAGAAAGAACATCCAGAAGACGAAGATCACGCCAAGCGGCAGGACCACCGAGAGCAACATCGCCATGACGTTGTCGGAGATCGGGGGCCGCGTGTAGCCGAATTTTTTGACTCCGTGCGAGGCAAGCTGCTCGTTCAAATACTCGCGCTGCGCGAAATTATCCGGGCCGAGGTAGACCGTGAAGGGGGTGCGTCCACCGTTCTGGGTCAGATGCCCCTGGAACGTATCCTTGTCGAAACTGCCGTCAATTATGTTGTTGCTGCTGATGTCAGTCAAGAATTCCGAGTAAGTCAGTTCTGTTGGGCTGTCGCCGCGAAATATCTTGTTGCTTGCAGCATAGAGGTACAGCACGGCGGACAGCACGAAGAGGACAACCAGAATGCGAGCGACTATGGGTTTTACGTTCAAACAAAAGCCTCCTTCCCCGCCCGGATTTCATTGTCCGTGGGACGCGGGAAGACTTCTAACATGCGGCTAGGCACCGCTGGGGAGCGGAGCCGCCGACGAAGGGTGAGTATACCACATTATTGTCATATCGGCAACAATGCTTATCTTCGCTTATTTTCTCTACGGAAACCACTTGCAAGGCGTTCCCTTCGAGAGTTCCTGTATCCTGAAAACACACAAGAGGGGCGCATCGTTCCTCGTTCACGGTCTTGGAGAGCCGTTCCTCTGCGCCTGCCGCAGAAAGAACATCCAGAAGACGAAGATCACGCCGAGCGGCAGGACCACCGAGATTACCATCGCCACAATGTTGTCGGAGATCACCGGCTCCCGAAACTCATACCGGACATGGTGCGCTTGAAGTTTTTCCACCAGCAGCGTGTATTCCTGCGTGTTTTCCGGCGGCAGGTAAACGGTGAACGCCCCGCCGGCCTGGGTGAAGCGGCCCCGGAAGTAGTGCTTGTCGAAGATGCCCGACGAGACGTTGTTGCTGTCTATCGCTTCCACGAACGCGCTGTAGGCGAGCCGGCGAGGCTGACCGCCGGAGAAGAAGGGGGAGGGCCGGCTGAAAAAATAAGCGGTGCCGAGGAGCAGCAGAATAGCAATAATGATGCGACCGATGCGACTTGTTCTCACTTGACATTCCCTCGATCCTCACCGGGAACAAGTTCCCAGGCCTCCCCTGCCCGCGCCGCTGGAACGATTTTCGCCAGAGTCCCCGCTCCCAATTCCAGCGTGTGCCGCGCGCCCGGTGCACGGACCAGCCAGCGCCCCGGCGGCGTGTGGGGCGCCAGGCGCATCGCCTGAAAATGCTCATCCAGGAACAGCAAATCCAGCGGGAACCGGACACCGACGGTATGGACCGACGCCACGCCCGGCAGCCACAGGCCCTCCCCCGGCCCGAGCGCGCGCCTTCCCAGTACGCCCCACCCTTTCGCCCACCACCCTTCGGCCCGCGCGACGACCGCGACGGCCTGCCCCGTCGGCTGGTGGATCAGGCGAAAGGAGGTCATGGCGCGTCATACCCCGACTCCGCCCGGACCTGCACCTGGCCCCGCCGGTCCAGACGAAGGCTCAGGCGGTTCGGCGAGCCGCAGGCAGGGCACTCGGCCTCGCGCTCCTCCGGCCCGTCCTCGCGCAGCGCCTCGGCGCTCACCGGCACGGACACGGCGGACTGGCAGCAGAAGCAGGTATAAGAGGCGGTTTCCGGCGGCAGGGCGACAGCTTTGGCGGCCTGAAGCCGCTCCCAGCGGAAGTGGACGAACAGCCGCCCCCAGTTGTCGCCGTCCTTCTCGATTCGGTGGTAGCGCGCCTTCACGTCCGGCTGGTCCAGAAACCGCAGCACGGACTTTTTGAGCTGGCCCGAGCCTTTGCCGGTGATGATCTCCAGCTCCGTTGTCCGCTTCTCCGTGGCCTCATCCATGATGCCGTTCAGGGCCGCATCAATGGCGCGGCTGTCGTTATAAATCGGGTGCAGGTCGAGCTTAAGTTTCATGGGATTGTCGTTATTGTAGCACATAGGCGCGGAGCAGGCAAGCCGGGGCGCGGCATCGGGTAGAATAGGATTACACCGTTCTCAGAGATGGTTCTACCCCAGTGAGGAGCAAAAGATGAATCCAGCCGTGCTGTCGGAAGCCTTAGCTCTGGTCGCAAGAGCAGAAGCCAACGGCAATGTTGGTTCCGTTGAAGATGCCGCAGAATGGCAGCGGCTTAATTCCGAACTGGCCGGCATTATTCCGACTTGGTACACTGAATTGATAACGACTGTGCCGCTGGTCGGCCTAGAGTTTGGCTGGCGATCCTCAGAGCCGGAACAAGATGATGATCTGCTTTGGCTCTGGTGGATGGATGCCGGTAATGTTCGGTGCGAGATGTTGGAGGCTTATCCAGGCATACCACTCTTGCGGGTCGGCTACCTCTGTGTGGCGGGCTGTTCGCACGGAACAGGAGACCAGTATTTCATCCCGACGACTGAGGGCGACGACCCGCCTTTGTACAACATTTACCACGACATCGGCGGGGAAGCAGAAGACATATTAGCCAATGGGCGCGAGGAGATCGCGCCCTCGCTATCCGACTTCTTCCGAACCGCACAGGTGAGAGCAGAACCAGCCCTATGATCACTGTCAAAGACATCGTGAAGACGTACAAAACCGGCTCGATGGACCTGACCGTCCTGAAGGGCGTTTCGCTGCATGTGGACGCCGGGGAGATGGTGGCGATCATGGGGCCGTCGGGGTCGGGCAAGTCCACGCTGATGAACATCATCGGCTGCCTGGACCGGCCCACATCCGGCGCGTACCGCCTGGATGGGGAAGAAGTGGCGCGGCTGGACGAGGGGGCACTGGCGCGCATCCGCAACCGCAAGATCGGGTTTGTCTTCCAGCAGTTCAACCTGCTGGCCCGGACGAGTGCGCTGCGGAACGTCGAGCTGCCGATGGTCTATTCGGGGCTGGCCGGGCGCGAGGGGCGGGCGCGGAAGGCCCTGACGCGCGTGGGTCTGGCGGACCGGATGGACCACAAGCCGAACCAATTGTCGGGCGGGCAGCAGCAGCGGGTCGCCATCGCCCGCGCCCTGGTCAACGACCCGGCCCTGCTGATGGCCGACGAGCCGACCGGGGCGCTGGACACGAAGACGGGCGAAGAGATCATGGCGCTGTTCCAGGACCTGCACCGGGAAGGAAAGACGCTGGTCGTGGTGACGCACGAGGACGACATCGCCCGTCACTGCGAACGGATCGTGCGCTTCCGGGACGGCGAGATCGTCAGCGACGAGCCGGTGGCGAACCGCATCGTGGCCGGGGGTTAGGAGACCCCCGGCCCTTTCCCTGCAAGCGGGAGGGGGGAGGCAAGCTGCGCCTGTCACGGCCATGACTGACGACACTTGAAGACAGTCTGGTCAGTGGAACACCGGCCCGACCTGGGCCAGCGTGTCGCAGGTCTGGCTGGCGACCTGCTCGAAGTCTTCGGCCGTCAGGTCCAGCGCGGCCAGCGCCTCCGGGTGGAGGGTATAGGCCAGACCGTCCAGGCCCAGGCCGATGCCCAGCGTCAGGCAGACGGCATCAGCGACATGGACGAGGCAGGGCAGCAGGGACGGCGAAGGAGAATCGAGAGGCGCGTGGTGCCAGCGCACGGCGAGGACGAGCGAGGACGGCAGGTTCCAGCGCTCCAGCAAGCGCGCGCCGGCTTCGGCGTGGTCAAACCCCAAAACCTCCCGTTCCGCCTCGGCGAAGGTCAATCGGCCTTCCAGAGCACGGCGGAGGACGTGGACGAATTGGTCTTGAAGGTAGGTGCTGAGGATGACCTTGCCGATGTCGTGCAGCAGGCCAGCCACGAAGGCTTCCTCGGTCGCGCGGTAGCAGGCGCGCTGGGCAAGCGCCTGCGCCGCAGAGGCGCAGGCGAGCGAGTGCCGCCAAAGGGCGCCGCGCGGCAGGGCGTATCCGGCGACATCCTGTTCCAGCATCTCCTGGCAGCTCGTCGCCATGACCAGATTGCGCGTTGTCCGCATCCCCAGAGTGATCACGGACTCCGAAACCGTCGAGATGCGGCGGGTGGACCCGTAGAAGGCCGAGTTTGCCAGCTTCAGCACACGCGCCGCCAGCGCCTGATCCGAAGCCAGTGCCCGCGCGACGTCCGCCGTGCCCGCTTTTGGGTCGTCGGCGAGATGCATCACGCGCACGACGGCAGCGGGCAGGGCCGGCAGGTCGCGCACCCGACGCACCAGCGCTTCCAAGCGAAGGTCATCCATACGCCCAGGCCCCTTCCAGCCCAGGCCCCCGGCTGGGGATGGGGACTAGACCGACCCGTGGGCCGCTCGGCTCCAGGATCACCAGCACCCGTTCCGCCAAGCCCACGGGTCGTACCCAGACCGTGCCGGTGGCGGCGTCCAGCGTCACCGACCGCCCAAAGTGGCCGCCCGTGTCCTCGGCGCAGAGGGGGACATGGACGCGGGCCAGCTCTTCCTTGACGGCGTGGACGTTCCTTTGGCCGATCTCCAGCCGGGACCGCGCCCCCATGTCGGAGGCCACGGCCGTGAAGATCTGTGCGCCGCCGACTAGGGCGGCCTGCACGCGCGCGGCCTGCCCGCCCTGCCGGGTGATCTCCGCGAGGGCATGGGCAACGGCGGTGTCGGCGCACTTGCCGGGCGGGGGCGCGGGACGGACGCCCATGTCCGAACGCGGGAGGGTGACGGGCAGGACGACATGGACCAGGACGGCAAGGCGGGCATGGGCTTCGTAAAGACACAGGCCGACACACGCGCCCAGCCCGTGCGCTTGCAGGTGCGCGTCCGCCGAGCGGGTCAGCCGCGTTTCTCCCATTTCTACCATCACGACCGCTGCCATTGTTCAGGAAACTCCTCTCTCCTGATTATGGCAGCCCGCCGCCCTTTCTCCAGAAAAACGGGCTAATCCAGCAAAAGCACGGTGCCGTCTGCACCGGCGGGGATGACGGAGACATCGGCAGGAACGATCAGCAGGGCGTTCGCCTGGACCATCGAGCGCATCATGCCGGACCCCTGCCGGCTGACCGGCGTGACACGGTAGCCGCCGCCTTCAGGCATCACGACCGCCCGCTGGTAGCTCTGCCGGCCCGGCGTGTGCCCGGCATCTTCGGTCAGCCGGGCCATGACCGTGGGACGGGCCAGTTCGGTCAGCCCGCGCAGACGGCGCAGGGCGGGCCGGACGAACAGCTCGAACGTCACCATCGAGGAAACGGGGTTGCCGGGGAGGCCGAAGAAGACAGTTTCGTCCCAGCGCCCAAAGGCGACGGGCTTGCCGGGGCGGATGGCGACGCGCCAAAAGTCCAGCGTCCCGCGCTCGGCGAAGACGTCCTTGACAAAGTCATAGTCGCCGACCGAGACGCCGCCGCTGGTCAGGAGCACGTCCGCCCCGGCACAAGCATCGAAGGCTTCGCGCAGGGCATCCGCCGTGTCCCGCGCATGGAGCCGGTGGGTCACGATGCCCCCCGCTTCGGCCACCTGCGCGGCCAGAGCGTAAGCGTTGGAGTTGTAGATCTGCCCCGGCTGGAGTGGATGCCCCGGCTCGACCAGCTCGTCGCCCGTGCTGAGGACCGCCACGCGCGGGCGGGGGTGGGCGCGGACCGAGGCGCGGCCCACGACGGCGGCCATGCCGATCTCGGCGGGACGTATGCGGCTGCCGGATGCCGCGACGAGGCTGCCCACCGCCACGTCTTCCCCCGCCCGCCGGATGTTCTCGCCGAGACGGACGGAGTGGAGGAAGGCGACGCCTTCAGGGCGCGTTTCCGTGTCTTCGACAGGCACGACCGCGTCCGCGCCGGGCGGGACGGGCGCCCCCGTCATGATACGCAGCGCCTTCCCCGACGTCAGCGCGGGGAGGGACAGCGCTCCGGCGGGGATGTCGCCCAGCACGGGCAGCGTGGTGGGGACGTTCGCGAGGTCGGCGGCCTGCACGGCAAAGCCGTCCATGCTGCTGTTGTCGAACGGAGGGACAGCCTGGGGCGCAAAGATGTCTTCCGCGAGGACGCAACCGAGCGCCTCGGAGAGCGGCAAGTCAGCAGGCGGGAGCGGAGTGATCCGGCCCAAAATCTGGGCAAGGGCCTGGTCGTAGGTAAGCATGGTTCGTGTTACACGCAAACGCGCACGACTCAAACCCCGGCCAGGGAGGCCAGCTTGCCGTAAAGCTCTCCAGCCCGAATCGGCTTGGAAACGTAGTCGCTCATGCCGGCGGCGAGGCAGCACTCCCGGTCACCCTGCATGGCGTTGGCCGTCATCGCGATGATGGGAACGTGGCGGCCCGTCCCACGCTCCGACGAACGGACGGCGGCGGTCGCCACTAGGCCGTCCATGACAGGCATCTGCACGTCCATCAGCACCGCGTCGTAACGGGTATGCGCCAGAGCGCTAGTCGCCTCGCGGCCATTCACGACCGCCTCCACCTCACAGCCCCATTTTTCCAGAAGCCGCCGGGCCAGCTTCATGTTCGTCGGGTTGTCCTCGGCCAGCAGCACACGCAGTCCCAGCGGGGATTGTTCCACCCTTGCCGGCTTGTTCTGCGCGGCCCGCTCGTCACACTTGGGCAAGGTAAGTGAGGCGGTGAACAGGCTGCCCCAGCCCAGTTCGCTTTCCACGGTCAGCCGCCCGCCCATCAGCTCGATGAGGTGGCGCGAGATGGTCAAACCCAAGCCGGTCCCGCCGTACTCGCGGGTCGTGGACCCGTCGGCCTGGGTGAAGCTCTCGAAGATGGCTGCCTGCCGCTCCGGCGAGATGCCGATGCCCGTATCCTGCACGGTCAGTGCCAGAGACACATCCGCGCTGTGGTCTTCGCGCAGGTGTGCCACGAGGCAGACCTCGCCGTGCAGTGTGAATTTGACGGCGTTGCCCACCAAATTGGTCAAGACCTGGCGCAGCCGAACCGGATCACCTTGAAGGCGCTCGGGCAGGTCGTGCGGACAGGAGCAGGTCAGCGCGATGCCTTTTTCCTGGGCGCGCGGTTGGAGCAGGCCGGCAACTTCGTTCATCAGCGCGCGCAGATCGAAGGACGTCCGCTCCACCGCCATCTTGCCCGACTCGATTTTGCTGACGTCGAGAATGTCATTGATCACAGTCAGCAGCGCATCCGCGCTGTGGCGGATGGTCAGCGCATGGTCGCGCTGTTCGCCTTCGAGCGGTGTTTCCAGCAGCAGTTCCGTCATGCCGATGACGCCGTTCATGGGCGTCCGTATCTCGTGGCTCATGTTCGCCAGGAATTCGGACTTGGCGCGTGTCGAGGCTAGTGCCTGGTCTCGGGCCAGCGCCAGTTCACAGGTGTGCGCTTCCAGCTCCGACTTTTGGAACTCCAGGACTACGGTGTAGTCCCGGATCTGCGTCTCCACCTGCTTCTGCTCGGTGATGTCGTGCATGACCACGACGGCGCCCAATTTCCGCCCAGACCGATCGAAGAACGCCTGCCCGTCGGCCAGCATCGTGCGGCGCGGCCCATCCTTCGGGGCGATCACCATCTCCACTTTCCGTACCGTCTGTCCCTGCAATGCTCGGAAGAGCGGGATTTCCTCGGTCTGCATAGGGGTCCGACCGTCAGCCCGGTAAAGATCGAAGTGCTCGGCCCACTGCTCCGGCGGGATAGGCGCGGCCGGCAGCCCGTGGAACTCACGCATCGCCCGGTTGAACAGCGTCAGCGTCCCCCCCGCATCACAGGCGACGATCCCGTCGGCCATGTTCTCCAGGACCGCCTGCGTGAATTCCTGCTGCCTCGCCAAAGCCCCCTGCGCCTCCTTGCGTTCGGAGATGTCTATCAGCAGACCGTCCCAGCAGACCGACCCGTTTGACTGCCGCTCCGGCGTGGAGGCACCCTGAACCCAGACCTGCCTGCCCGAAGGCAGGACCGTGCGCCCCTCCCACCGCCACGGCTCCAGCGCTGCGGCGGACGCGGCGATGGACTGCATCAGGCTGTCCCAGTCGTCGGGGTGGATGATGCGCCGGATCAGCGACGAGTCGCTTTGAAGATGCTCCGGCTCCAGGCCGAGGATCAGCCGACAGCCGTCGCTGACAAAGGGAAACGCCGTCGAGCCATCCGGGTGCAGGAGGAACTGATAAAACATTCCCGGCGCATTGGCGCAGATTCGCCCCAGCCGCTCGTCAAGCGTCTTCCGAGCCTGCTCCGTCTTTCGCAGATGCTCCACCTGGCGGCGCAGATGGAGCTGCCCCATGACCTGTCGCCCCAAAGCCTCTAGCGCTTCCACTTGAGCAGGAGTGAGACTGCGCGGCGTCTGGTCAATGACGCACAGGGAGCCGAGCGCGAAGCCTTCGGGCGTCAGGAGCGGCGTGCCGGCATAGAAGCGAATGGCCGGGGTGTCCGTGACGAGGGGGTTGTCTTGAAACCGCGCGTCCGTCCGAGCGTCCGAAACGACGAACAGGCCGGCCTCCAGGATGGTGTGCGCGCAGAACGCCAAGTCGCGCGGCGTTTCCTGAGCGTCCAGGCCGATGACGGCTTTGAACCATTGCCGGTCCCCGTCTATCAGCGAGATGGCGGCGATGGGCGTCTGGCAGATGCTGGACGCCAGCAGGGCGATGTCCTCATACGCCTGTTCCGGGGGGGTATCGAGGATGCCATACTCGCGAAGCGCTTCCAGCCGCTGCGCCTCGTTGCGGGGGAGTGGAGGAATCATACCGCGTTATCGGCATTTTCCTGTGCCCCCTGTAGAACGCCGGACCGGGCGGCTCAGTCTCCCGGATGCCCCGTCTCGCGCACCCGCAGGACGTCTACGGCGTGGGGCAGCAGGGGGACGAGGCTGGCCGTGTTGTCCTTTGCGCCGGACGGGCTGCCGGGGAGGTTGACGATCAGGGTCGCGCCCCGGACGCCCGCCACGCCGCGCGAGAGGGCAGCAAACGGGGTCTGCTTCAGGCTCTCCCAGAGCAAAAACTGGCTGATGTTCGGCGCGGCCCGCTCCAGCACTTTGCCGGTCGCTTCCGGTGTCACGTCGCGCGGGCTAAATCCCGTCCCGCCCGTGGTCAGGATGACGTCGCACTCGTATTCGTCCGCCCAGCGCTTCAGCGTCTCGGCGATGACCCGCTTATCGTCCGGCACGACCGCTTCCAGGGCCACGACGAACTTGTCTGAGGGCAGGCTGTCCTTGATGGCCGGACCGGACAGGTCTTCGCGCTCACCCGCGCTGCACCGGTCACTGATTGTCAGCACACCGACCCGAATTAACTCTCCCATAAAAAGTCACCACTCTTCCCGCCGGTCTTGGAGACGAGATGGATGCCCTCGATCACCATGCGCTTGTCCACGGCCTTCGCCATGTCGTAGACCGTCAGGGCGGCGACCGTCGCCGCCGTCAGCGCCTCCATCTCGACGCCCGTCTGCGCCACGGTCGTCGCCGACGTTCTGATAACCAACCGCCCCTCGCCGAACTCGAAGTCTACCGAAACGTCGGCCAGCGGCAGCGAGTGACACAGAGGGATCAGTTCATCCACGCGCTTCGCCGCCAGCACCCCCGCCACCCGCGCCACGGCCAGCGCGTCCCCTTTGGCGAGTTCGTTTTGGCGAATTTTGTGCAATGTATCCGGCTGCATCGTCAGCACCGCCTGCGCCGTCGCCACGCGCCGGGTCGTCGCCTTGCCGGACACGTCCACCATGCGCGCCTTGCCCTGCTCGTCAATGTGGGTGAGGTCTGACATTATGTGTTTGATGCTCCGCTCACCTGCTCACCGATCCATTCGGCGGCTTGCAAGACATCCGTTGCGATGAAATCCGGCTCAACTGCGGCCCAGGTGTGCCGGAATTCGTTCAGTGAGCTTTCACCGACGCCGGTGAGCACCAAAATACTTTTGCAACCCGCCGTGTGTGCCATCAGCATGTCCGACGATCCCATGTCTCCGACAACAAAGCATTCGCTTAGTGCCATCCCGAACTCCTGCTGTGCCTGATGTAGCATCCCCAGTTTCGGCTTTTGGCAGGTGCATATGTCAGGAGTACGGTGGGGACAGCAATAAATGGCGTCTATGCCTGCCCCAGCAGTACCCAGCTCTCCCTGAAGTTCCTTGACCCTTTCCTCGTACTGTTGATACGTCAGCAGACCTTTCTCGATGTGGCTCTGATTTGTGACCACTATGATGCTTAGGCCAAATTGGTTGAACAAGCGCAGCGCTGGGATGGCACAGGCATAGAAAGTGAAGTCCTGAATGTCACCCAGGCCGTCGCCCCCGAGTGTGCCTTGAAGGTCTAAAAACACACCACGCCGACCAGTCTCTTTCGCGGACACGTCCACCATGCGCGCCTTGCCCTGCTCGTCAATGTGGGTCAATTCGGTCATCTATAGTTCCAGGTCGTCTAGGAACAGCATCGCAATCTCCGTGATCTTACGGAGGTCATCACTGTCGTTAGATAGAAACACATCGCAGCCGCTCTCTAGAGCGAAAGCCACTTGCAAAGCATCCGGCAACTTGATCTTGTGCCGAGAACGTAACTCTGCGGCACACTCCGCCACAGCCGCGTCTATGGGAGTAGTCGTAAAGTTGCGGCTGTAGAACAAGATGTTTTGGTAGGCTGCTTCCAGCGCTGTGTTGCCAACTGATTTCGGCTTGACCAACACCTCGGCAAAACTGACCATTCCTGTGAAGCCGAGGATCGCTCCTGTGTCTACCTGGCGAAAAACCTCCCTCACAACTGCAAGGTATTTCGGATTTTGTTCCATGAAGTAGATGAACGGCGGTGTGTCGAAGCCGATTCGAGTCACCCCTGCCAATGCTGTCACCAGTTTGGTCATAGGCGATGGTCCCACTCACGCCGCAGATCGTTGACATACTCCTGAGCATCAATCAGGTTGCCGTGTTCATCCTTCCAAATCTCAGCCCCTAGCCCTTCCAATTCCATGATGCTGCGCTTTAGCGGCTCTGGGGCTTCCTGTGCCAAGCCTCCAACAACTAACGAACGAGCATAGTCAGGCGCGCTCAGGCCGCGATGGGAAGCCTTCTCACGAAGTTGCTGTTCTATCTCCGGCGTCAGTTCGATCTCCAAGATGCTCATTTCTTGACCTCCGCACTACTCCGTAAAAACGCTTCCTCATGCTCCGCCCATGCTCTCTGGGCCGCCAGCATTTCTTCTACTGACTCCATTGGTTGCGGCATGACCGCCGCGCTGTCCGGCAGTTCGTCGTAACTGCGCCAAAAATCCGTGAGATCGTAATAGACGCTGAGTAGTTCATCTTCAGGAAATTCATACGTCCCATCAGGTCGTGGGAGAGACCGGAGCAGTCGTTTTAGCTCCGCAAGCCGCCACTTGCGTAATGCCACCTGCCGGTCAAATTGCTGCGTGTCGGCAAGCTGTTCCAGGTAACGGTCTACTGTCTGCCATTCGCTTGTATCCGCATTAGCCAGCAGAGCGGCCAGTTCGTCTTGTTCCGGTGTGCCTTTGTCGATCTGTCCCAGCGCATGAGCGATGACTTGTTCCACAGACAGCTTCCGGCGGGCGAAGCCATGCCAGCCCACCAGGATCATGGGCCAGTCAATCGGAAGATCATCGGGCTGAAGCTGATCGAAGTGCAAAGGCATTTTGCCTATTATACCACGCCCGCCCTTCACAAACAAGCAATCCAGCCCTTGATAGACATAGTAGACACTTGGTATAATCCCTGAGTGCGTCGGTAGAACGGTGTCTACTCCCATGTCCCTCGGCTGGCTGTTTCTGGATATGAACTCGTTTTTCGCCTCGGTCGAGCAGCAGGAGCATCCCCACCTGCGCGGCAGGCCGGTCGCGGTCGTCCCGATGGTGGCGGACACGACCTGCTGCATCGCGGCGTCTTATGAGGCGAAGGCGTATGGCGTCAAGACGGGGACGAACGTGGCCGAGGCGAAGCGGCTGTGTCCGAACCTGCGTCTGGTCGAGGCGAAGCACGGGCCGTACCGGGACTATCAGGCGCGGATATTCGACACGGTCTCACGGTGCCTTCCGGTGACGGAGGTTTGGTCGGTGGACGAGATGGTGTGCCGGCTGTGGGCCAACGAGCGGCACCTGAGCGACGCGATCCGGCTGGGGGAACACATCAAGGCGCGGATCAAGGCCGAGGTCGGCGAGTACCTGCACTGCTCGGTCGGACTGGGACCCAACCCATTCCTCGCCAAAGTCGCCGCCGAGATGCAGAAGCCGAACGGGCTGGTGGTCCTGGACGCGGATGACCTGCCGCACAAGTTGTTCCGGCTGGCGCTGACGGACTTTCCGGGCATCAGCCGGGGCATGGAGGCGCGTCTGCACGCGGCGGGCGTGCGGACGACCGAGCAGATGTACGCGCTGACGCTGGCGCAGATGCGGGCGGTCTGGGGCGGCATCGGGGGCGAACGCTGGTGGCATCTGCTCCGGGGTCACGAGGTCGCCGCCCCGCCCCCCGTCCGGCGCAGCGTCGGTCACTCGCATGTGCTGGCGCCCGAACTGCGGACGCCGGAAGGGGCGGCGTCGGTAGCGGGGCGTCTGCTGGAAAAAGCGGCGGAGCGGATGCGGCACCACGGCTATTCGGCGCGGGGGCTGGTCGTTCATGTCCGGGCAGAGGACGGGCGGACATGGGCGGCCAAGCGGCGGCTTCTTCCCTGCGCCGATACCTGGACGCTGATGGCGACCCTGCGGTCTTTGTGGGAACATCCGTTCCCTTCGGTGCGTCAGGTCGGGGTCGTGCTGTACGACCTGCTGCCGGACGGCCAGGGGACGCCCTCGCTGTTCGGGGAGGACACGGCGCGGCGGACGGCGGCCCGCGCGGTGGACGAGATCAACCGCAAGTTCGGGCGCGGAAAGGTGTCCATGGCCTCGGTCGTGCCGGTGCGGCGGACGGCGGAGGACAAGATCGCCTTCGGCAAGATCGGGGAGATGGATTGAGAGGCACCCGGCCCCCAATCCTGGAGGAGCCGGGATCCACCGCAGACGGCGGCCCTTCCATTGTGGGAGGGCGGGGAGGCAACTCGTCCCCAGTCTCTTCCCCTCTGCTTGTGGGGGAGGGTGCGCCCTCCACGGCTCGGTTATTGGGGCGGTCTGCCAGTGCAGAGGAACGAGCCGGGAGGGGTTCTTCTCCGGCTCCCCAGAATTGGGGGCTAGGAGCGTTTTTCGGGTACATATTCCTCATGCTTTTCCTCGGACTTGACCTTGCCTGGGGTGCCAAGAACACCAGCGGCGGCTGCGTCCTTTCTTACTCCCCCCCTGTCAGCGGTGGCGGGGGGCGGGGGGTCATTCTTGATGTCACTGAGACGCTGGGGGATGACGATGAGATCGTTGCCTGGGTCCATCGGTGGAACAAGGAGGCCGGTAGGGAGGGGCTGCTGCTGGGTGTGGACGCGCCGCTGCTGGTGCCGAATGCGACCGGGAAGCGTCCGTGCGAGGCGGAGATCGGGCGGCGGTTTGCGCGCTTCCAGGCGGGGGCACACCCGGCCAACCGGACGATCTTCAAAGACCATGTCCGGGGGGAGCGGCTGGTGGCGCGGCTGGCGGAGCAGGGCATTGTGGACAACCCATACCTCGACACTCCGCGTCAAGTCGGTGCGCGGCAGATGATGGAAGTTTTCCCGCATCCCGCTCACATCGTCCTGTTCGGGCTGGCGCGGACATTGAAGTACAAGGCGAAGCCGGGGCGGGACTACGCAAGCCGCTGGGCGGCGATGAACGAGTACAGCCGCCATCTGCGCGGGCTGACGGCCCACGATCCGCCGCTGGAACTGCCTCCTGATTGGCCGCCCGCCGACGCGACGGGCTGCATCGCGGGGGCGCTGAAACGGCTGGAAGACGGGCTGGACGCGCTCACCTGCGCGTACATCGTCTACTGGTACTGGTGGCACGGCTCGGCAGGGGCCGAAGTGTTGGGAGACCTGACGGACGGTTACATCGTCGTCCCCCGCCGCCTCGAAAAAGACAAACCCCAAGAAGGGAATCAGGTACAATAGCCCTATGCCTGCTTCGCCGCTCCCGGTCCTGCAAACACCGCGCCTGACACTCCGCCCGATGACGATGGCCGACACGGATGCCGTTTACAAAATGATTGCCGCCTCCCGCGACTCGTTCGCGCGCTGGTTCGGCTGGGCGCGGGCCAGCACACGCGAGTCGGTGCAGGAGTACGTCCAGCAGGCGGCGGAGGCGATGACGGTCGGGAGTGCCTGGCATTACGTCGTGCGGACGCGGCAGGGGAGCTTGATCGCACGGGTCGGACTGACGCAGATTGATCCGGTCAACTTCAGCGCCGAACTGGGCTACATGCTGCGGACGGATTTCGAGGGCAGTGGGCTGATGACCGAGGCCGCGCAGGGCCTTCTGTCCTACGCCTTCGGTGCGGGTGGCCTGCACCGGATCGTGGCCTATGCCGACGTGGAGAACGTGGGCAGCCAGCAGGTGCTGGCCCGGCTGGGATTCCGGCATGAGGGGACCGCGCGCCATATGCTGCACCTCCCCGAGCGTGGCTGGCGCGACCACTACGCCTACGGGTTGCTGGAGGGGGAACTGTGTGACCGACGCAAGTAAGCCCCTGGACCTGCTGGTATGCGCGGCGACGGAGACGGAGCTAAGGGCGTTCGGGGATGTGCGCGAGGAGGCCAGGCAGGACGCTTTTCTTACTGGCGTCGGAATCCCAGTGGCGCTTGCCCAAACTCTGATTGTCGCAGGGCGGCTGCGGCCCGCACGCCTCCTGAACATCGGCATTGCCGGGGCCTACCCCGCCAGCGGCCTTGCCATCGGTGACATCGTGATAGGCACATCAGAAGTCTTCGGGGATGTCGGCTTTGAACTGCCGGAAAAGCCGGGCTTCCGGCACATCCGCGAGTCGCCGTGGGGAGCGCCTTACCGGGAACCCGTGACGCTGACGGTGTTCCCGGAGTTCGCGGGGGCGCGCGAAGGGCGCGGATGCACCGTCAACGCCTGCACCGGGATCGAGGCCACGGGGCGGCTGCGCGAGCGGCTATTTGAGGCCGATTTTGAGACAATGGAAGGCGCGGCAGTCGCGCAGGCAGGTGCTATCTTGGAAGTCCCCGTCTGTGAAATCCGTGCCATCAGCAACATCGCCTCCAACAGAGACATGCGGCCTGAGAATATTCGGGCCGCTTTGAACGCCCTCGCCGCCTACTTCCGCAAGTGCCGGGAAAGAACACCATGACCGAACTCAGCCTGGGCATTTCCCCCTGCCCGAACGACGTTTACATCTTCAGCGGCCTGCTGCTGGGCGCGGTCCGCGCCCCACGCATCACGTTCCGCGTGGACTTTCAGGACGTGGAGACGCTGAACGCGCGCGCGCAGGCGGGGACGATGGACGTAGTCAAGATCAGCTACGCCAACTTTTTCCACTGCCAGGATCGCTACGCCTTGCTGCCCTGCGGCGGCGCCCTGGGGCGCGGCGTTGGGCCTCTGCTGCTGTCCCATGGCGGCGGCTGGGACCCGGACGGCGAGGTGCTAGTGCCGGGCGAGTTCACGACTGCCAACTTCCTGCTGGACTTCTACGCCGGGCGTTCCCTCCTCAAGCGGTTCCTGCCGTTCGATGCGCTGTACGCGGGCTTGCTGGACACACCCGGCGCGCAGGGCGTCGTCATCCACGAGAAGCGGTTCACGTTTGCCGCCGACGGGCTGCATCTGGTTCAGGACCTGGGCGACTTTTGGGAGCGTCAAACCGGCTTTGCCATCCCGCTGGGCGCGATTGCCGCGCGCAAGGAGCTGGATCACGCGCGGCTGGCCGAGACCGTGCGCGCAAGCCTGCGCTGGGCGCAGGCCCATGATGCCGAGGCGTTCGCGCTCTGCCGCAAGTACGCGCAGGACTTGAACCCGGACGTCGTCCGCGCCCACATCGCGCTCTACGTCAACAGATTCTCCGAAGACGTGGGGCCGGAGGGTCAGGCGGCGGTGGACTTTTTTCTCGCCCGGCAGCGGGAAGCCACGGCAGCCGGACGATAAAGAAGAAACGAAGAGGGCGGGGGCAAGCCCCGCCCCTGCACAGGCGACACTTTCACATCTTCCGACCAAGCCGGGCCGCGTCCTCGTAGCGCACGAGTGAGCCGCCGAAGATGTCCAGCGCGCTGCCGATGGTCAGGTCTACCTTGCCGCCGGAAAGCTGCTCGACGCGGGCGATGTCTTCCAGTCGGCGCGCGCCGCCGGCGTAGGTGGTCGGGAGGCTGACCCATTCCCCCAGCAAGCCTACTAGCTCCTCGTCAATCCCCTCGCACTTGCCCTCCACATCGGCGGCGTGGATGAGAAGTTCGTCGCACGAAGCCTCGAACAGTGCGATGGTCTCGGCGCTCAGACGGGTGGCGGTGAGGGTGTGCCAGCGGTCGGTGGCGACATGGTACGCGCCACCGGGCGCGCGGCGGCAGGAGAGGTCCACGACGAGGCGAGCCTGCCCGACGGCCTGGGTCATGGCGCGCAGGCGGTCCGGGGCGAAGACGCCGCCGGGGAAGAGGTAGGAGGTGACAATGACGTGGCTCGCGCCAGCGTCCAGCCATGCCCCGCTGTTTTCGGGCGCGATACCGCCGCCGATCTGGAGGCCGCCGGGGTAGGTGGTAAGCGCAGCCCGCGCAGCGTCTTCATTGTCCGGCCCGAGCATGATGACGTGGCCGCCGCGCAGGTTGTCGCGGCGGTACAACGCGGCGAAGTCGGCGGCGGCGCGGTCGGAAACGTGGTTGGTGACGGTCTGCGCGCCATCGTCGGTCAGCGTACCGCCGACGATCTGGACGACGCGGCCATCGCGGAGGTCAATGCAGGGACGGAAGGCCATCGGCGAGTCAGTCCTTCCGCATCAGCAGGGAGAAGGTGTTGGGGAGTTTGGCGACGGTCTCTTTCGGCAGGTTGTCGAACTGGTCCCAGTAGGTCTCGGCGTGTTCTTCCAGCTTCTCCAGGCGCAGGCCGGCCTGGAGCAGCGGGTTGATGATCTGGCCGAAGGTCTTCTGGCTCTCGTACTTGCGGGACAGTTCTTCTTTGGGCTTTGACAGTTCGCCAATATAGGTCGGCCCCCAGCCCTGGTTTGCCTGGGCAGTGGTCTGGAAGTAGTCGCCGTAGGCAGCGTCGAGGCGCAGATTTGGGGCTTCCGTGTCCCAAACCCAGGTCAGCGGATGGCCCTCAAAGATGTACAGGTGACCGCCGGGCTTGAGAAGCCGGGCGATGACGGAAGCCCAGCCATCCATGTCGTGCAGCCAGTTGATCGCGCCGCGCCCGGTGTAGACCAGGTCGGCGGTGCCGTCGAGGTGGTGCGGGGTGTCTAAGACGTCGCAGCAGAACCAGAGTGCGGGGGCGTTCAAGGCGTCGGACTTTTGGCGGGCAACGGCGATCATGTCTTCGCTGATGTCCACGCCGACCACTTCCTGCGCGCCCTTGTTCCAGAGCGAGAGTGTATCGGTGCCGCCCGCGCATTGCAGGTGGACGGCGCGGCGGCACCACGCGCCGAGGTCGCGCAGGTACGGCTCCTCAGCCCCGCCGAAGTTCGTGCCGCCCGCGCGCAGGAGCGCGAGACGTCCTTCCGAGTCTTCGGCATAGTAGGCAGCCGCCTCATTCCAGGCAGCACGGTTGGATTGGTGCATTTCTCGAACGGTCATCGGCGTCTCCAATAGACCCGGCACTGGAAGTGCCGGGCTACCCTGAGTGAAAACCGCTACGCGGTTGAAGACAAGCTACCGGGGACTTATCCTCAGTCGCAGGGCGACTTTCACAGGGAGTAGCCCGGTACTTCCAGTGCCGGGTGTTTCGCCTATTGTACCTGATGCTCGCCGCCTACGAAACAGCGGTATCGCCGCGCTCGCCGGTGCGGATGCGGATGGCTTCCAGAACCGGCGTGACAAAGATTTTGCCATCGCCGATCTCGCCGGTTCGGGCCGCCCCCTCAATGGCTTCCACGACGCGGTCCATCTCGGTGTCGGCGACCACGACCACAAGCTGCACTTTGGGCAGCAGGTTGACCTGGTACTCAGACCCGCGGTAGTGCTGCGTGTAGCCCTTCTGCTTACCCGCGCCCTTGATCTCGGTGACGCTGATTCCCCGGACTCCCAGCTCGTCCAGGGCGGATTTGACTTCATCCAGGCGGCTGGGGCGGATGATTGCCTCGATACGAACCATGCTCTTGTCTCCTTGCGTGGGGGAGTTAATCCACGCCTGCCAGGGCCGGGATGCCAGCGTTGTCGCCGGAGTAGCCTTCCTCGCCATGCTCGGTCACGTCCAGGCCGTCCTCTTCCTGATCGGAATGAGCGCGCATCCCGCCGGGAATGACTGCGTTAAGGATCGAGCCGATGATAAACGTGGAGACGACCGCCATGATGACGGTGAGAACGACCGCTTCAAACTGCGCCGCGAACTGTCCGAGGGAGGGGTTAGGAGCGCCGGAGAATATCCCATTGCTGACGCCCGTGCCACCCGTGACACCAGGATTCACCAAGCTGTTTGCGAACAGGCCGGTCGCCAGCGCCCCCCACATCCCGCCGCAAGCGTGAACGCCGAAGACATCCAGTGCGTCATCGTAGCGGTTGAGCTTGCCCTTCAACTGGATAGCGGAGAAGCAGATCGGGGAAACGATCAAGCCGATCAGCAGGGCGGCAAACGCATTGACCCAGCCGCAGGCCGGGGTGATGGCGACCAAGCCGGCCACCGCGCCCGAGGCGAAGCCGACAGCCGTGGGCTTCTTGAACTTGATCCACTCCACAAGCATCCAGGAGAGGCCCGCCGCCGCCGTCGCGATGTGGGTGTTGATAAAGGCGGCGGTGGAAATGCCATCGGCAGCAAGCTGAGAGCCGGCATTGAATCCGAACCAGCCGAACCAGAGCAGGGCGGCACCGAGCAGGACCATCGGGACGTTGTGCGGGCGCATTTCCTCCCCACTGTGCCCGCGCCTCTTGCCGAGCATCAGGCACAGAACGAGGGCGGAGACGCCGGAAGAGATATGGACGACCGTGCCGCCAGCGAAGTCTAAAGCATGAATTTTGCCGATGCCAATCAAGCCACCGCCCCAGACCATGTGCGCCAGCGGATCGTAGAAGAAGGTCGCCCACAAGAGAATGAACAGACAGTAGGCGCCGAACTTCATGCGCTCGGCGATGGCACCGGAGATCAGCGCGGGCGTGATGATGGCGAACGTCATCTGGAACAGCATGAAGATCGCGCCAGGGACGGTTGTCGTCGTACCTGCGATGGTGACTGGTGCTGGGCCAGCTCCCGCCCTCAACCCCATCCAACTGAGCGGGCTGGCGATAATGAGGTGCAAAGGACCGTTCACAGGTGTTGGCCCGAAGGCGACGGAATAGCCCCAGAGCATCCACTGGATGCTGATAATGCCCAATGCGGCGAAGGACATCATCAGGGTGTTCAGGACGTTCTTGGAGCGCACCAAACCGCCGTAGAAGAAGGCCAGGCCCGGCGTCATCAGCATGACGAGCGCGGAGGCAACAATCATCCAGGCGGTGTCGCCCCGGCTCGCGCCTTCCGGCGTCAGCGCAGCGTTGTTGATGTTTTTCAGGGTGGAAAGCGGCGCGACGGGCTTGGCGCTGTCATCCTGAACGGTCACGCTGCCATTGATGTTGGTCGGTGTGGCAGGGGCAGCCGCGCCCGACGTCGCGGGGGCGGGCGAAGGCGCGGACGCCGCCGCGGGCGGTGGGGAGGAGGTGGGCGCAGCGGGAGTCTGCGCGTAAACGGTCAGGCACAGCGGCAGGAGCGTCATCACGCCGAGCGCGTGACGCCAGAAGTTGGGTTTCACGAAAAAGCATCCTCCTGAACGGGGTAAGTTGACCGGGGTGCTTCATCGCGTGTGCCGGATGGCTGCTCGCCAGGCGTCTGTGCCTGGAAGTGAGTTAGTCTAGCATAGGTCGGGAACTTTTGTCAAGCCTGGGAGCGTACATTTTCTACTTTTATTCCAGGCTATTGCCTGCCGACTTTACCAATGGGAGGCGAGATACTCCACGAACTCGTCCTGCGCGTTCCCGGCTTGACGGGCGGTGCCGGGGAAGTTGTTCATCAGTAGCGAGAAAACGTACAGCGTCCCCGAACGGCCCGTGACGTAGCCGGACAGGGCGCGCACCCCGCCCAGCGTGCCGGTCTTGGCGTGGACATTGCCGGCCGCCGGCGTTCCCTTCATGCGGCTCTTCAGAGTCCCGTCCACGCCCGCAATCGGCAGCGAGTCGTACCAGATGCGCCAGTCCGGCTTTTTGTGCATCCCCAGCAGCAGCATCGCCACGGCGCGCGCGGTCACGAAGTTGCGCCGCCCCACCCCGCAGCCGTCCACGAGGTTCAACGTCTGCGTGTCCACGCCCAGATTTCGCAGGAACGCGGTTTCTCGCGCGTGGCCAATATCGTAAGAGACGGTCCCGCCCCCGTCTGAGCCTATCAGCCGCACCAGGCATTCGGCCAGCAGGTTGTCGCTGGGCTTGTTCATGCGCGGGAGGTACTGCGCCAGCGGCAGGCTGAGGTGCTCGGCCAGCAATGGCGTCTGGGGCGGCGTCTGCCCCATCACGGCCCGGCCCGTCACCGCGACGCCCGACCGGACCAGCGACTGCCTCAGCAGGGTGGCGGCCAGGAGAGGCGGGTCTTTGACGGGCACATTCTGGTCGAGGGCGGCCCCCAGCGGCAGCGTCCCGGTGACCCGGAAATAGTTCCTGTCCCAGGGCCGGGACACGGCGCAGTCGTTCGGCGCGTCCCCCGCCCCCGTCTTCGCGGCGACGACGACCGGCAGAAAGTCGGTCGGCGGCGTCAGGGTGACAATGGGGAAGTCGCCCGGCGCCTTGCCTGGCGCGACATGGACACCCAGCACACCCTCATTCACCTCCAGGGCCGAAATCTGCGGGAACTCCTCATCGGAAAAGTCGTCCCACTCCCACCCGAAGCCGTAAGGCCCATCGCTGAAGAGGCTGCCATCGCCCACGATATTGCCCTCGACCCGCTTGACGCCCGCTTGGACCAGCGTCTGCGCCAGCGCGCCCAGATCGTCCGGCGACAGCAGCCCGTCGCCCCCGCCGCGCAGGTAGAGGCTGCCCCTGATCGTCCCCGACGCATCCGGCTTCGCGTCCGCCCGCAGGTCGGTGCGTATCCGAAAGTCGTCCCCCAACACTTCCAGAGCCGCCGCCGATGTAAACAGCTTCCGGTTGGAGGCCGGAATCAGCCGCGTGTCGGCGTCATGCGCGTACAGCACCTGCCCGGTGTCCACGCGGCAGACGATGGCTCCCGTAATGCCGCCCTTCAGCGCGGGCGCGTTCAGAATCTTGTCTAGGGCGGGGGCCAGCGCCTCCTGCGCGCGGGCCGGGGCAAGGGTAGCGAGCAGAAGGCCGGCGGCAAGTAAAACGGAGCGGCGGGTCATTATTCGGCAAGCCTTTTCGTGAAGTAGTAGCCATCATTGCTCATGCCCACTGCCTCGTAAGCCTGATGCGCTGCGGTGCGCGCGTAGCCGGATTCCAGCCGGACCCAGTCGCATCCGCGCTGCCTGGCCTGGGCAAAGGCTCGCTCTAGAAGAGCGCGGGCCGCCCCCTTGCCCCGCGCCGCCTCGGTGACGATCAAGTCGGGAATCCAGCCCTGCGGGTGGACATAGTTGAGATGCTCCCGGAACACGAGAGACAGGAAGCCAACGACCTTTCCCTCTACTTCGGCGACCAGAGATGCCGTCCGTGGGTCGGCCATGTGCCTCTCGTAGACGGCCTGCGCCGCATCGGACGTTTCCGGCGTCAGGGCCGGACGACCGAGTTCGGCCAGCAAGGCAGCGACGCCGAGGAAGTCGGCAGAGGTGATGAGACGGACATGGATTTCGCTCATGCCGCTAATATACGACACTCGGCAGGAATCCCCTCCCTGCGCCCCGAACCTACTGCCATGACACTGTTAGGCGCGATTTTTGACTGTGACGGCCTGCTGGCCGATACGGAAACGCCGGATTATGACGCTTGGCGGCACATCTACGAGGAGCAGGGCCTGCACCTGCCCGTCGAATGGTGGGCGCAGAGCATCGGGACGGCGAAAGGACATGACCGACACGACTGGCACACGCCGCTGGCCGAGCGCGTCGGGCCAGGCTACGACCGCGAGGCGACTCAGGCCCGCAGGCGTGCCCACTACCAGGCTGCCATCGGCAGGCTGACTCCGATGCCCGGCGTCCTCGCGCTGCTGGACGCGCTGGACGAGGAGAACATTCCCTGCGCCGTCGCCTCCAATTCCGAGCGGGTGTGGGTGGACCGCGTCCTGAACATCACGGGATTGACATCCCGCTTCCGGGCCATCGCGACCGCAGACGAGGTCGCGCACCCCAAGCCCGCGCCCGATGTGTACCTGCTGGCCGCCGAGCGTCTGGGCGTCGCGCCCACCCACTGCGCCGCGTTTGAAGATTCGCCGCGCGGCCTCCAAGCCGCCCATGCCGCCGGCATGTTCACCGTCGCCGTGCCGACCGCGCTCACCCGCCACTTAGCCTTTGAGCAGGCCCATCATCTGGTGGAAAGCTTAGAGCATCTGACGCTGGATCAGTTGGGTAGGCAATAATGACCGCGCCCTTTCCTCAACAAGTGGTGGTTACGGAGGAAAACATCAGCATGGACTGCTTGCCGTACTCGACGTACTTAAACCATATTCTCCGACCTGCGCCTTTGCGTTTGCCTCTGGTGCTGGACTTGTTTGCCGGATGCGGCGGCTTGTCATTAGGTTTCGAGGCACAAGGATTTGAGACAATCGGGTTCGAGCAGGACGGACACAGTTGCGCCACTTACGAGAAGAATCTTATGGGACGCTGTGTTCAGACAACGCTCACGACTGAAACGCCGTTACCAGTAGCTTCTGTAGTAATCGGAGGCCCCCCTTGTCAGCCGTTCAGCGTGATCGGCAAGCAGGCAGGAATTGCAGACGTGCGAGATGGTTTTCCCATTTTTATTTCTGCGATCAGCCGCCTTCAGCCGGACATTTGGCTGTTTGAAAACGTCCGTGGGCTTTTCTATCGCAACAAGGGATACTTGGAAATCATCCTGAATGAACTGAGGGGTCTGAATTATGTAGTTGAGGTCCGATTACTGAACGCTGTAGATTATGGAGTGCCTCAGAATAGAGAGCGTGTCGTCGTCGTGGGGCATCGGGGGCAGTTTCGTTTCCCCCAACCGCTCCCCAGGCGCCTGTCTGTGGGTGAAGCAATCGCGGACACTGCATCAGTGGCGCCGCCGGACTCGAAGTTTTTAACCGCAAGCATGGACAAGTACGTTGCTGCTTATGAGAAAGCATCTTATTGTGTGCGTCCGCGCGACCTGCACTTGGACAAACCTGCCCGCACTTTGACCTGTAGAAATTTGGCGGGAGCCACTAGTGACATGCAACGGATTTTCCTGCCCGATGGCCGCCGGCGACGGCTTCTCCTTCAAGAAGCCCTGCGATTGCAGAGCTTCCCTGACTGGTTTGAAGTACAGGGCAACGAGACCAGCCGGTTCAACCAGATTGGCAACGCGGTCCCGCCGTTGATGGCGTTTCATCTTGCCGCAAGCATACGCGCCTATTTGGACACCACAAACCGGATGACAACAAGCGAGATCAAAGCAAGCAGACCACCCGTACAACTGGCCCTATTATGAGCAAGTACATTCCCTTCACGGACGAAAACGCATCAGCAAAATTCAAGCAGAAAAGTGCGCCCGTAAAATCCGTCATCAACGAGGCGTTGCTTTTCCTGAAGGCTTGCGGCGTACCCACGGAAGGATTAACGCCAAGAAGCTTAGAGATGATGGCGATGGCTTTCCTTGCCGTCGCAGATGTCGGTTCCTCGAGTGAGTGGCCCCTTCTCAAAACCCAAAGCGACAGGCGTAGTCTCAAAACACGGGAGATAATTACCTGGATCAACACGCACTTCCAAGACGACATTTCCTCTGGCTCCTATGATGACATTCGGCGCAAACACTTAAAGCTGCCTGTGTTAGCGGGAGTGATAGTGCCGACTAGTCCAAACGCGGCCCGGAATAATCCGCAGCGTGGCTATGCCATCGCAGACGACTTCGGCGCTTTTGCCCGGATGATTCCAGAAAGCGACTACCACCAGTTGCTGGCTGACAGGGCAGCGGCGAACGGCAGTTTGGCGGAAAGACTAAATGCAGCACGGCATCTTGAAAAGATTCCGGTCGTTACGCCTGACGGAGTAGAGATAGACCTGACGCTGGGTAAACACAATGAGCTTCAGAGAGCTGTCGTTGAGCAGTTTCTTCCGCGCTTCGGGTACGGAGCGGAGCTGCTTTACCTAGGCGACACTGCCGACAAACTTCTGTGGCTTCAGCAGGATAAACTGGCGGCGCTCCGCTTCTTTGAACTTAATCATGGCGAGCTGCCGGACATCATTGCTTACTCCCGCCGCAAGAATTGGCTCTTTTTAATCGAGACTGCCCATAGTTCAGGTCCATTATCACCCACACGTCTCTTACAACTCCAAACTTTGTGCCGAGACTGCACCGCTGAGACCGTTTTTGTCACGGCTTTCCTCAATAGGGTAACATTCCGCCGCTTTTCGTCGGAGATCGCTTGGGAAACGGAGGTGTGGATCGCGGCTGAACCAGACCACCTCATTCATTTCAACGGCGGGAAGTTTTTAGGACCCTATCAACAAGGAGGGGATAGTTGACACCCCAAGAAACTGTCCTCGCGCTGACGCGCCATATTCGTGATACCGTCCGGCCCCATTTGGGGGCGTGGCACGGGCGGCAGATTTCGGGCACGGCGGCCAGCGGCGATGCGACGTTCGGCATTGACGACATCGCCGAAGAGGCCATCGTCTCGTTTATCGAGCGCGAAAGGCTGTCCATCGCCTACTACTCGGAGGACAAGGGGCTGATCGAGTTCGGAGCGTCGCCCGAGGCGGTCCTGATTATTGACCCGATTGATGGGACGCGGCCTGCCATCGCCGGGTTTGAGGCCTGCGTCGTGTCGGTTGCATGGGCAGACTATGCGCCCGATGTGACGCTGGGGGACGTTCGCTTCGGCTGCATCGGCGAAATCAAGAACGACGACCTGTTCTGGGCGGAGCGCGGCGGGGGCGCGCATTGGATCGGGCCGGACGGCGGCGAAAAGGCCGCGCGGCTGCTGCCGATTGAGGACATCGCGAAAGCGCCGTTGTCATTTGAAGTGGTCGCCCGGCCCTTCGAGTGGATCGGCGTTGCGCTGGGCGAGATCGTGGATGCCAGTTCCATGACCGGCGGTTGCTTTCTGTTCAACTCGACGGCGTTCTCACTGACGCGCCTGATGACCGGGCAGCTCGCCGCCACGATGGACGTCGGCAACCGGCTGCTGCGCGACTTCCCGGCCGCGCGGGAGCAGTTCCTCGCGCTCGGCTTCGGCAGACCCATCGGCCTGTTCGCCTACGACATCGCCGCTGCCGCCCTGATCGCGCAGGAGGCGGGCGCCAGCGTCACCGACGCCTACGGCCACTCGATGGACAAAACGCGGCTGCTGGACACGAGCGAACCGAATTTGCAATCCATTTTGGGCGCATCCAACCCCGCCCTGCATGAGAAACTGCTGACGGCGATCAACACCGGGATCGCAAGACTGGAGATCTGACCGCGCGGCGAGGGCCGGGCCTAGCAGCAAGGAGAAAAGACATGGTGTGGAGAAATTATCGTTGCATCATTGTGGCAGCCGGCCTTTTGGTGGCTGGCTGCCGGGGCGAACTGCCGCCGGACATCAACGCGGCGCCGCCCCTGCTTCCCGTCATTCGGGTCGTTCAATTGAACATCAAGCCGCCCGGCGATCACGGGCAGCCGATTGTCCGTCAAAACAGAAGTGACGATGGCAGCGCACCCAAGGCTCCCGCGAAGGCGGAAGCGGCGCCCCTGACGCAGTGGACCCCCGCCGAGCAGCTTTCGCCAGTGGGCAGCGGGGCGGGCCTGGTGGTCTCTGAGCCTGTGGCCACGCAGGCTGACGCGACGACAGCAGATTTCGGGGCGGGATGTGGCCGGTGGCTGCATCTGACGGTCTCCGGGCAGCCAGCCCTCGGCCGAACGCCGCTGTGGAGTTCATGGGAGCGCGCCAAGACGGAATTGGGCCAGTCTGACCTGCGCCTGACGCTACCGGACGCGGAGCGGCTGGCGAGCATCCTCGGCGTCACTCATGTCGCGACGGGTCAAATCTCCGGCGGAGCGGGACGCTGCACGCTCACCTATCAGCTCTGGGTGGTTCCGAGCGGCAAAGCCGCAGGCGCGGCGATCCGCGTCACGGGGACACAGGCTCAGGTGGTGGCGCAGCTCCCCCAAGTCGCGCGCCGACTTGCCGCGCAGATAGGTATTCCCCAGGCAAGACTTCCGGCATCGGTTGCCGCACAACCGACCGACATGGGATTTTTGGGGCGGCTCCCGTGGTATGCGGACACGCTGCCAACCACCTCGCTGCGGCGGCTGCAAGGCCTGTCGGCGCGGCTGCCGCTGGCGAGTCTCTTTTTGGTCAACACGAGCGGGCTTTTGAGCGGCGCGCAGTGGGACGTCGCTGTGAAGGCGCTGCTGGCGCACAACCCCGATAACCCGCTGATCTGGGCGCAGATCGGCTACAGCAGTCCTGGCCTCGTCCACGCTGCTTACGCGCAATTAGCGCGGGACCGGCAAGCATTCCCGCAGAACTACCTCTTCGCCGCCACCGACACCTGGGTGCAGCGGAAGTTCCAGCAGGCCAACGCGGAGCGGCGCGCGGCGGAGCAGACGGTGCGGGACGCACCACGCAACCCGGATGCGTGGCTGACACTGGGCAGCACCATCTCCGAGGAGGGCCAGCGCCTCCGGCTCGGGCGCTTTGCGAACGATCTTTCCCCACGGGAATGGGCATTCCTCAACACAGTGTACCCGCAGTGGCTGTACGCCGTCTCGCGCTCCGCGCAACTGGACCCACTGTTCGGCAAGGCATGGGAACGGACGGCCCAGGCGGCGACTTTCGCGGGACAAGCACGGCTGGCGGATCAAGCCTTTTGGAAGAACGTCGCCCTTGCCAAGAACAACCTGGATGCGTATGGATGGGGCTTGCAGATGTATCAGGACAAATGGTACGGTGACGCAAGCAAACTGCATCAGGTGGCACACGCGCTGGCGACCATCCCCTATGCCACGGTCACGCGCGGACTGGACGCCGCCAAAATGCTGAAAGAGAATGAACAGGAAAAAAACCAGTTCCGGGACGACCGTTTGGCCCTCTTAAACAGCCTGCTGGCGCGGACACAGCAGGCCATCGCGCATTCCCCCGGCGACGCACAGGCGCATTACGACCAGGCGGTGGCATTGGATATGGCGGGCCGCCGTTCTGAGGCGATCATGGAGTACAAGAACGTCGTCCTGCTAAGGCCGTCTGACCCGGACTCCTACCTGAATCTGGGGGACGTTTATGACCAGGCCGAAATGACCGGTTTGGCGGTGGCGCAGTTTCAGCAAGCGGTCCGCCTGTCTCCCAACTCCGCCCTGGCGCATTATGACCTGGGCTGGGATTTGAAGCACGGCCAGCATTTCCCGGAAGCGGAGAAAGAGATGCGGCAGGCCCTCCGGCTTTCGCCTTCCTATGCGGAGGCGCACTACGGGTTAGGGCAAGTGCTGTTAGGCGAGCGCCGCAACACCGAGGCGGCGCAGGAGATGCGGAAGGCAGCCGATTTAAATCCATTCTTTGTTGATGCCTACGACCGGCTATGCGTTTTGCTGGACCAACAAGGTCGTTATGGCGAGTCGCTGGCGGTAGGCCGTCACGCGGTCCAGATCAGCCCTCGGGACAACACCACGATGGATACGATGGCCGACGACTACCTGCACCTGCACGATTGGAACCACAGCATTCAGATGAGCCAATCGGCGCTGCAAATCGAGGCCGGCGACGCCATCGCCCATGAAAACCTGGGCGAAGCGTACATCGGCCAGGGCCGGACAGCGGAGGCGCATGACGAATGGAATACGGTACTGACGCTGGATCACGGCGATGTGGCGAAAGCAGCGCGGGACATGCTCGCCAAGCACCCCTAAAGGCCGACAAAATTCCGCAGGAGAAAAAATGAGCAAGAGTGGAAAGACTTGGGGCGTTGCGGCAGGCTCGCTGGCAGCCCTGGCGCTGGGCTATTGGGGCTGGGCGAACCGACGGCGGCTCTTTGTCAGCGACGTCACGACGGGGGAGAATGCGGCGTATCCGGCCCTGCGCTCGCGGGTCTATTATGCTGAGGTCGCGCAGGCGATGGCGGCGGGAGAGCAAGCCCTGCGCCGCCTGCCGCGGTGGAAACTGGTCGCGCGGGACGCGGAAAACGATGTGCTGGAAGCCGAGGTGCGGACGCGGTTCGGCCCCTTCACGGATGATGTCACCGTGTATTTCTTTCCGCTAGGGCATGGACAGACCCGCGTCACGATCCGCTCCCGCTCCCGCCTGGGCCGGGGGGATCTAGGCCAGAACGCCGCACACATCCGCGAACTGCAAGGCGCGATGGACGACCGGCTCAATGCCGGGGCAGCATTCTGAAAAGATCCGGCCTCACCTGTAAGGGCGCACCGCTCGGATACATAGGAGCATTCAATGTGCGTTCAAGCGCATCTGAGGCGCATCTGAAGGACACCACGAATGGAATTTTCCCTATCTCAGAAAATGGAGGCGGAACTGGCCTTTTGGGAAAGCCGCCAACAGCAACAGGGCGTTCTCAGCAACGACCACTTCGAGTATTTCTACACCGTTCACTTTGGTCTGGATCAGGTTTTCTACCGCGACAAAACGATCTTGGACATCGGCTGTGGGCCGAGAGGCGCCCTGGAATGGGCCGCCCAAGCCCGTATGCGTATCGGACTTGATCCCTTGGCGGCGGCTTACGCACGCCTGGGCACGGGCCGTCATGCCATGCGGTATGTGAACAGCGGTGCGGAGCACATTCCGTTTCCCACCTCTGCCTTCGACGTCGTGTGCTCATTCAACTCGCTCGACCATGTCGAGAATCTGGATCAGGTGGCTGCCGAGATCAGCCGCGTGGTCAGTCCCGGCGGGCTGTTCCTACTCCTGACCGACATCCATCGCCATCCCACTGTCCTGGAACCCGTGGCCTACTCCTGGGACATCGTCGCAAAGTTCCTGCCGGCGCTGGAAGTGGTCGAACAGAGCCATTTCGAGTATTCGGTGAAGAGCGCGGAGGGCTTTGGAGATATATATCAAAGCTTGCGGCAGGGGGTTGTCTTCGACCATGCCGATACGACAGAACGCTACGGGATTTTATCAGCCAAGTTCCGCAAACGCGACAAGCCCGGCATGAAGACTCCGCTGAACGCGGCGTAAAGAGTCCGGCGAGGCGTCCCTCGCCCGAAAGTTTATGCAAGAGGTCTCTCGTTTGCCCTCGCCTTTTCCTAGGTTCCGACAAGCTGCACCAACGACTGCTGGGCGGCGTACTGCACCTGCGGGTTCCGGCTCTGGGCCAGACGCTGCAAGGCGGAGATGACCGCGCCGTCTTTGCTGCCGGACTGGCCCAGTGTCACCGCCGCCCAGGTCTGGGCGGGCAGCCCACCCGTTCCTATGGCCTGCGTCAAGGCCGGCACGACATCCGATTGCGTCAGGGCGCCCATGCGGGCCAGGGTCTGGCTTGCGTTGAACGGGGCCGGCGTCGGCTGATCGAAAGAGGCGATCAGGGCCGGGATAGCGTCGCGCTCCAGGGCGGGCGTCAGCAACCCCTGCTGGGCCGCGCTGGCGACCGCACCGTCCGCGTCCCCTAGGGCGCGGACCAGCGTCGGGATTACGGCCAGGTTGCCGCTGCGTCCCAAGCCGACGGTTGCGCCTTCACGGACAGGGACAGGTGTCGCAGGGTTGGTCAAGACCGCATTCAGCGCGGAGACGGCGGCGGGCGTGCCGATGCCGCCCAGCGCCTGCGCGGCGGGAGCGCCGGTGTCCGGGCGCGTCAAGGCCGCCGTCAGCGGGCCGACGGCGGGCGGGCCGGCGGACTGAACACCAGCCAGCGCGGCGTCACGCACGCGCGCGTCGAAGTCGCCCAGGGCGACGACTAGCGAGGCAATGGCGGTCGGGCTGGCGAGCGGCCCCAGGGCCAGGGCCGCTTGGGCGCGGGCCTCGCTGTCGGCGTTGAGGTCCTGGAGGACGGCGGCCAGCGTCGGCTCGACGCCCCCGACAAGCGGCAGCGCGGCCTCGGCTTTGGGAACGGCGGCTTGGGCGTCCGCCAGCGCCTTCTGCGCGGTCGTCTGGGCGGCGGCATCCTTGGCCTTACCCAGATTGGCCTGTGCCGTGGTGAGCGCGCTTTGGGCCGTCCGCACGCCGTTGTAAGCGGCCAGCACGACATCGGCCAGGGCGACCTGGGCCAGACGCTGCACGGAGGGCTGGTCGGTCTTGTTCGCCAGCTTGGTCAGCTCGCCGACGCTGGTGGGGGAGGCGATCTGGTCCAGGAGATTGACCATCTGCTGGCGGAAGGCGATGTCGTTCTGAACCTTCGGGTCTTCCAGGTGCGCCACGACGAGGGGCACGGATGGGGCGCCGATCTTTTGCAGGGCGCTGATAGCCGAATCCTGGGCGGCGGAGAGCGGCAGCACGGCGTTGACGGCGGCAGCGGTCTTGTCGCCGCCCACCTTCCCCAGCACGTCCACGGCGGCCCCGCGTATGTCCGGGTCGCCGTTGGAAAGCCGGTCCACGACCGCTTTCAGATTGGCGTCGCTCTGGCCCGCCAGCGTCGCCAGCCCGGCCTTGGCGGTGTCTTTGACGGCGGTCTCACTGTCCTTGCACAAGGCAAAGCCGGTTTCGAGCGCCTGCCCCGCCGTGACCTTGTTCGCCGCCGTCAGCCGGTTCACCGAGTCCGCCGCATTCTTGCGAATTTGGAGGCTGTTGACGTTCTGCGGGCTGGTTTTGTCCTCGTCCGGGTTCTGCGTGTTGATCAGCACGTCCATCAGCCGCCCGTTCCCGACCAGGCTTTGCACCGCCCCGTCGCGCACGTTCTGGTCAGGACTGGCGAGCGCGGTTTCGAGCTTCGCCTGTGAAGCCCGGTTGTAGCTGACCAGGCCGAAGACGGCCAGGATCAGTGCCGCGACGATGACGATGGCCCGAAGACGGGCCTGAAAAAAGGAGAGTACGCTGCTCATAGGGTTCCCCCGTTGGTGATACCTTATCTTAAACGAAACGGCGGGATTTGTCAAGCGGCGACAAGGAGAAGGCCCTGGTCGCGTCGAACTAGGGCCGCATGAGCTTACGGATTGCCATTCTCCTCTCGGGCCGGCAGGGGCGCGGAAGCAACATGCAAGCCATCGCCGAGGCATGTGCGGGCGGGCGGATTGACGGCGAAGTGGTCGCTGTCATCGGCAACTACGCCGATTCCCCTGCCCTGGCCCGCGCTCGTGAACTAGGATTGTCTGCCTGCCATGTCCCCGCGCGGGGGGGCGAAGACGCTTACGCCGATGTTCTGCTTGGCCTCCTGTACCTGTACGAAGCCGATCTCATTTGTCTAGCGGGCTACATGCGGAAGGTGCCCGACGCCGTTGTGAGCGCCTACGGGGGGCGGATGATGAACATCCACGCCGCCCTGCTGCCCGCCTTCGGAGGCCAGGGGATGTACGGGCATCACATCCACCAGGCGGTGCTGGACTACGGCGCGAAGGTGTCGGGCTGCACCGTGCATTTCGTGGACGCCGGCTATGACACCGGCCCCATCATCCTGCAAACGCCCGTCCCGGTCGAGGAGAACGACACGGCGGAGACGTTGGCCGCGCGTATCCTGGCCGCCGAGCACCAAACGTACCCGGAGGCGGTCGCCCTGTTCGCGCAGGGACGGCTGACGCTGGACGGGCGGCGGGTGCGGATTGGTCCTACCCCCGGCGCAAGCGCCGACCCCTCCCTCGGAGGGAAGGGTGAGTGAAAGCACGTTTTGCTGGTTTTGCCGGGCCGCTCTCCGGTCATCGCAAGGTACAGGATAAGAAGCACCCTGGCTTATATTTACCCACCCTTCCCTCCGAGGGAGGGGTCGGCGCTTGCGCCGGGGGTAGGACCGGACGGCATAGGACCCTTCACCACCCCATCAATCGCCACCGCCGTTTCCAGCAGCACGCGCAAATCAGCCAGCGGAAGCATCGTCGTCGAGTCGGACAGTGCCTTTTCGGGCGTCGGGTGGACTTCCAGAAAGAGCGCGTCCACGCCCACGGCGACGGCGGCGCGCATCAGGGGCGGGATGAACTCGCGCTGCCCGCCGCTCGTGGTTCCCTGCCCGCCCGGCTGCTGCACGGAATGGGTGGCGTCGAACACGACGGGATAACCCAGGGCGCGCAGAATCGGCAGCGAGCGCATGTCCACAACGAGGGTGTTGTAGCCGAAGCTGGCCCCGCGCTCGGTCAGCAGCAGGTTTTGGTTGCCCGTCGCCGTCACCTTCTCCACAACATTTTTCATGTCCCACGGCGCTAAGAACTGGCCCTTTTTGACGTTGACGACGCGCCCGCTCTCACCGGCGGCAACCAACAGATCGGTCTGGCGGGATAGAAAGGCCGGAATTTGCAGCACGTCCACCACTTCCGCCACGGGTTTGACCTGCCAGGTCTCGTGGATGTCCGTCAGGACGGGGACGCCGAACTCGGCTTTGATCGCCGCCAGCGTTTCCAGCCCGGCGTCCAAGCCCCCGCCCCGGAACGAGCCGGCGGAGGTGCGGTTGGCCTTGTCGAACGAGGCTTTGAAGACGAACGGCAGGCCCAGGTCGCGGCAGACGGCCTGGACATGGGCAGCGACATGGCGGCACAGGTCCAGGCTCTCGATGACGCACGGCCCGGCGATGACGGCAAGGGGATGGCCCTCACCGACGGCGAAACCGTCAATTGTGACTGTGTTCACGTTTTTCCTCCGCCTGCTTTCTGTCGCAGGTTTCTGAACCGCTTGGTGCAGGAGCCGAAGACTCCAGCAGCATCCTAACCCAAGCCTCGGTGACGGCTATCGAGTGTCGCAGACGGAGATAGCGTCCATAATGCTGCCAGCCGGCCCGTAGAAGCGCTGTCGCCTGATTTGCCTTCTCAGGTCGCAGGCTCTCCCGCGCCATTCTCCACTCATAATAAGCGAGACGCCTCTCATCGGTCGCGACGGCCTGTTGATTGCTGATCTGCATGAGGCGTCGCTGCTCAGGAAGCAGCTCCGGCGACAACAGCGTCTTCATGCGGACGTAGACGTGACCCTGATACATCAGGTGCGTGGCTTTGGAGAGATTCGCCCCATGCTGGCGGTAGTTCAGCACCACTTGCGGCACAACCGCGAAATCCCCGTGAAGACAGAGACGCAGCCATAAATCCCAATCCTCCAAAGACGCGCGCGGAAGGTGTCTCATCCGATCAAAGAGGCCGACCTTTTCCAGTGCGGAGCGGCGGATCAGGACACTGCCCGCCGACACGATGTAGCAATCAACCGCCAGCACGGCAAATGTGGTCGGTTTTTCCAGCGGCCACGACACAAAGCGCCCATTCACGATCGCCTTGCGGTTGTGGATGCGCGCTTCCAACTTCCCAGGCCGGATCAGCCGGCCTCTGTCATCAATGTAGCGCGCCAGCCCATGTGCGGCGACCGCTTCGGGATGCCCTTCCAGAGCCGCTATCAGGACCGCAAGCGTGTTCGGCTCCCAAAGATCGTCGGCGTCCAAAAAGATGATGAAGCGTGCCTGAGGGCTGCTTTCCTCATACCCACGGTTGCGCGCTCCCGGCAACCCTGTGTTGGCTTGATGCACCACACGGATACGAGCGTCACGCGCCGCAAACTGTTCGGCAAGTGTCCTCGTGGCGTCTTGCGAACCGTCGTTGACGATGATCAACTCCCATTCCGAGACAGTTTGAGACAGGATGCTTTCTACCGTCTCCGGCAGATACTCCTCGGCGTTATAAGCGGGAACAACAATACTGACAATCATGGTGAGGAGGAAGTTGCAATCAGGAGGCCAGAGCTTTGGGCAGGGCCGCCGCGCCGCGCGCGGCCTCGTACTCGCGCCGGTAAAGCGCCTCGATCCGGTCCGTCATCAGGTTCAGCGAGAAGTGGGCCTCGACCCGCTCCCAGCCCGCCGCCCCCAGGCGCTTGCGGAGGAAGGCGTCCCCGGCCAGCCGGGCGATGGCGTCCGCCAGGGCAGAGGCGTCCGACGGGGGTACAAGGAAGCCTGTCCGGCCCTCCACGATCATCTCCGGCGTCCCGCCCGCGCGCGTCCCGATGACCGGCTTGCCCAGCGCCATCGCCTGCTGGACGACGGCGGCGCACGGCTCGTTCCAGGTCGAGGGCAGCGTCATGATGTCCAAAGCGGCGATGACGTTGTTGACGTCGTCGCGGAAGCCGGCGAACACGACGCGGTCTTCCAGGCCCAATGTCCGCACGCCCTCGCGAACGGCGGGTTCAGACGGGCCATCGCCGACAATGACGTAGCGCAGGGGATACCTGTCGCCCAAAAGGGCCGCCGCTTGGAGCAGGACCAGGTGCCCCTTCTCAGGCGCGATCCGCCCGACCACGCCGACGGTCAGGCAGTCGTCAGGGATGCCCAGGCCGCGCCTGACATCGCGCGGCGAGGCCGTCGTGCGGACGAACCCTTCGATGTCCGTGCCATGGTGGATCACCTCGACTTTGTCGGGGGCGACGCCGCAGGCCAGCAGGGTCTCGCGCACGGACGCCGAGACCGTCACCAGGCGCGTCCACAGCAACTGGCTGTAAAGCCACGAGCCGAGCCGGTTCTTGAAGGGGTACGGCATGTGCCGGGTCAGGATGCGGACGGGGACATGGGCGCGCAGGCCGGCGAACGGCGGCACGATCATGTCCGTGCTCCAGTGGGCATGAAGGACGTCAATCGGCTTCTCGCGGAGGAACCGCCGCAAGGCGCCGTAGTCCTGCCAGTCGTTCTGCTTGCGGACCGTGATGGGGACGGTCGCCAGCCCCATTTGATGCGCGCGCTCTTCGACGAACCGGCCCGGACGGCAGGCGACCGTGACGTCGTACCCGCGACGCTGGAGCTGCTGCGACAGGTTGAGGGCGTGAAGCTCCGCCCCGCCCCAGTTGGGGAACGCCGAAGCCACTTGCAGCACGGAAAGGGACATGGAAGCGATTATCCTTTGGGCGCGGCGGGCGGCGGACTGTAAGCGGCGCAGACGCGGGCAATGATGTCGGTGGTGGAGCGCCCCGCGATCAGCGACAGGAGACGCACCTCGCCGCCGTAAGCACGCACGACCGTCGCTTCCGGCAAATCCTCCTCGCGGTAGTCGCCGCCCTTGACGTAGAGGGCCGGGTGCAAAGCCTCGATCAGCGGGGCGGGCGTCCGCGTCCCGAACGGGGTCACATAATCCACGCAGGCCAGCGCGGCCAGCATCTCCATCCGCTCGGCGAGCGGGACGATGGGGCGCAGGTCGCCCTTGAAGCCGCGCACCGACTCGTCGGCGTTGACCGCGATGAGCAGGGCGTCCCCCAACGCCCGCGCTTCGGCCAGGTAGCGGGCGTGGCCGACATGAAGCAGGTCAAAGACGCCGTTTGTGAAGACGACCGTCTCGCCCGCTGCCTGCCGCGACGCGACGATGACGGCGAGTTCTTCCAGCGTTTTGACCTTGTCAAGCGCTGACGGGGAGGGCGATGCCACGCGGTCTCCTTTCGGGCCGGCTCATCCGCAGGGCAAGGGCGGCGATCACGGCGGGGACGCTCAGGTTCTGCATGCACATCACGTCGCCACGCGCGCAGATGCGGTCACGGCACGGGACGCAGGGCAGCGTCCGGTCAATCAACACGGTGCTGTTTTCGGTCAGCGGCCCGGTCCGGTCCGGGTCGGCTGCGCCGGAAAGGACTACGAGCGGCGTCCCGACAGCGGCCCCGATGTGCATCGGGCCGGTGTCGCAGGTCAGCAGGGCGTCCGCGCGGGCCAGCACGGCCCCGAACTGCTTGACGGTCAGCCGCCCAGCCAAGTTCAGGATATGCTTATCGGCGGAGGCCACCTCGCGCGCCAGACCCACCTCATCCAGCCCGTCCATGACCGTCTTGAACGAGGAAGGCGCCCCCGTCACGGCCACCTTGATACCCGGCTGTGCAGCCCAATGCGCGGCGACGGCGCGAAACCGCTCCAGCGGCCAGCGGTTAAGCGGCCTGGAAGCGGCGGGGTTGATAACCAGCAGCCGGTCGGACGCCGAAACCCCGGCCTCAGCCAGCATCCGCGCCGCCCGCTCCCGGTCTGCGTCGGGAATGAGAAAATCCAGCGAACGGTCGAGGAGCGGCCCGACACCCAGCGGGGCCAGTTCTTTGTAGAAATCGTCCACGGCATGAGCCACGCGGCCCGTTCGGGGCTGGACGGCCATGCACTTCTCAAAGGTCAGGCGCGTCCGCGCCCCGCTGGCCGCCGCCATCAGGTACGACTTGGCGCTCGGGTGCAGGTTGATCACCAGGTCATACCGCGCCCGCGCCACCCGCCACAGGAACGGGACAAAATGATCGAGCCGCGAGTCCATGCCGCGTTTGTCGAAGGTAATCACGCGGCGAACGCATGGGTGTCCTGCCAGCGCGTCCCGCATACCGCCGCCGACAATGAAGTCAATGGCGATGCCCGGAAAGGCCGCGTGGACCGCCCGCACCGAGGGCGTCGCCAGCAGGATGTCGCCCATGCCGCCGAACCGGATAAAGAGGGCGCGCTGAAACCTGGGCTGAACATTCTTGGGATGGGTCATTGCTGACGGACACACGGGAAATTATACCTAATTTTAGCCGACCGGCGCAAGGAGGCTTTGAGCCAGCAGCGAGAGCGCCGCCGCTTGAACGTCTTCGACGCTCAGTGAGGTCATCGTGCCGTCCGGCGATTCGAGAACGCGGTGGCACGGCCCGTAGTTCCCCCACTTGCGCGGGTTGGTCGGGCCGAACAAGGACACGGTGGGGACGCCGAGCGCGACGGCGGAGTGCATGACAGCCGTGTCGTTGCCGACGAACAGGCCAAGCTCCGAGACCAAAGCGAGCGACCCGCGCAGATCGCAGGCGCCCGCAAACGAGATGACTTGCGCCCGCATCTCGGGGACGCAGCAGGCCAGCATCTCCTCGGCGGCGTCCCGCTCTTCGGGGCCGCCGATCAGCACGATCCGCCGGCCTGGGTCCTGCCGGAGCAAGGCGTCGGCCACTTGAGCGAAGCAGGCCGCGCCCCAGCGCTTCCGGGGCAGGCTCGCGCCGGGCTGCATGCCGATGAGGCGAGTGCGGGACACGTCCGCACCCGATGCTTCGCGCAGACGCTCCCGCGCCTGCCGCGTCTCGCCTTCGCTCACCCACAATTCCAGGGCGGGGTTGACCGGCGCGTAGGGGGCGACCGCGTGCAGGACATCGAAGTAGCAGGCGATCTCGCTCTTCTCCCGGTCGTAAGGGACGCGGCGGTTCAGCAACGGCCCACGCCCTTCCGACTCGAAGCCGGCGCGGATGCGAATGCCGCCGAGCCAGGGCGTCAGGGCCGAGTGAAAAGAGCGGTTAAGGGCGAGACACAGGTCGAAACGCCCCGCCCGCAGCCGGCGCACGAGGCTCAGATAAGGACGCCTCCCCTTGTCCGACTTGTAGGGGTCGAACTCGATGATCTCATCTAAGTAGGGATTGTTTTGCAGCAGGACACCCGCGTTCTTCCCGGTCAGCAGGGCGATGTGAGCATCGGGCCACTGCGCCCGCGCCGCACGGAAAATCGGAATCGCCAGCAGCGTGTCGCCGATGAACCGGAACTTGGTCGCGATAAGGATGCGCCTGACGTCGCCGCTGACTTTCGGCTCGTAGGGGCGGACGACGGCATCAGGGGCAGGCCGGGCGGGCGAGGCCTGCGGAAGCAGAGTCAATACACCCCGGCGCAGACGCAGCAGACGCCGTGCGGCCAAGACGACCTCATCGGGGGTGATGGCCCGCAGGCAGTCGTAACGCCCCTCGCAGGTCGGGTGGTTCCCGCAGGGGGCGCACGGCAAGGCCTTGTAGATCGCCTCGGACCGGGTATCGAACGGTCCGGTGACGGCCGGGTCGGTCGAGCCGAACAGGGCCAGCGTGGGCGTCCCAACCGCTGTCGCCAGGTGCATCGGCCCCGAGTCGGCGCTGAGGAGCAGGTCACAGCGCTGGAGGACGGCGGCCAGGGTCTTGACCGAGGTTTGGCCCACGAGGTTGACCGGCCGAGCACGCTGGGTCAGCCGCATCACCTCCGCCGCCAGGGCGGTGTCCTCCGCGCCCGACCCGACGAGGACGCAGGGCGTGTCCGCCAGCCCGTCCAGTGCGAGGGCAAAGGAGGCGGCGAACCAGCGCTTCTGCGGCCGGGTCGCGCCGACGTTGACGGCGAGGACGGGGCCGTCCGACGTGATCCCGGACGCGGCCAGCAGCGCGTCCGAGGCGGCCTTCGACTCGGCATCTACGGTCACGACGAGGCGGCGGGCCTCACGGTGCGGCGTAGCCGGGAGCGGCATGGTGTCCAGCATCGCCTCGGCCATGTGCGTTGCACGCGTCTGCCGCAGCTCGGTCAGGAAGCGGTTCATGCCGCGCCCGCCCTGCCCCACCCGGCGCGGGGTCCGGGCCAGCCAGGAGGCGGCGGCGTAAGCGGAGAGCGGGGGCAGGATGACGGCGTCCGTGTACCGTCCGTCCCGAAGCAGCCGGTACGTCTGGACCACACGCGCCCAGCTTCCAGGCGCCGTGCGGGCGATAATCGCGTCAAGGTCGGGGTTGTTTTCAAGCACTTCCGCCGCCGCGCCTGCGCCGACGACGGTGTCAATGCGGGCCTCGGGGTACGCCTGCCGCAGCGCGGCAATCGCCGGCGTGGTCAGCAGGGCATCCCCCATATAGTTCATGTTGACGACTAAAAACTTACGCATCTTGCTCTATTTTACCTGAAAGAACCTAAACCCGGCGCAAGCGCCGGGTTAGGTCATCTTCTCCACCGCCGCCAGCACGTCGTCGGGCGTAATCCGCGCCATGCACGCCGCCCCGGCCTCGTCCGTGGGACGCTTCCCCGCCATCATCGCGCCGGGCGCGGGGTCGTGCAGGACGATGTTCCGCGTACCGTAAGGTCCGTGCCGTGCGGGGTCGGTCGCTCCGAACAAGGCAATGACGGGCGTGCTGACGGCCACGGCAATGTGCATCGGCCCGGTGTCGGCCGTCGCCAGCAGATTGCAAGCGGCGAGAACAGAAGCCAATTCGCGCAGGGTCGTCCGGCCCGCCAGGTCTACGAATCCACCCTGTAACAGCGGCATGATCCGCGCCACGGCCTCGGCGTCCTGGTTGTCGCCGACAAAGACCACGCCCCGGCCCTGCTTCGTCAGCGCCCGCGCCACGCGGACCCAACGCTCAATCGGCCAGCGCTTGTAGGCGCGTGACGCGCCGACGTTCAGCGCGATCCGCGGGCGCGGCAGGCCCGAAAGCCACTCGCTCGCCCGCGCCTCCCCCTCGGCGGCCAGATAGGGCTGCGGCGTGAACTCCGGGTGGGCGGCGCGGACGTCCAGCGCCTCGGCAAAGCCATACAGCAGGTCTACCTCATGCCGGTCCTGCGCCCCACCGGGAATGACGGGGTGCGTCAGGAACAGCGCGTTCGCCTCACGGTTGCGGTCCCAGCCGACGCGCACCGATGCCCCCGACAGCCGCGTCACCAGGCCACTGAGCAAAAGCCCCTGCATGTCCAGGGCCATGTCATAACGGCTCGCCCGCAGGCTGGCCCGGAGCGCCAGTAATTCGCTCAACGAAGGCTTGTCCGGCATGACATACAGGTGGTCAATACACGGGTTGCCGCGCAGAACGTCCGCGCAGCGGCGGCGGACGACCCAGCCCAGGGTCAGGTGCGGCGCGGCCTCTCGAATTGCCTGCACGACCGGCAGGGCGTGGATGACGTCGCCGATGCTGCTGGTCTTGACGACCAGCAGGCGTGAGATGTCAATGAGCGGCGGCAGGGGTCGGGGCATGGTCACTCATTTCCGCCGCTTCCAGACCTGCCGGGGGCGGCACGCGCCAGCGGTCGTGCAGCCATAGCCATTGGTCGGGGTACTGCCGGATAATGTCTTCGACAATCGCTGTGAGCTGCGTCATGATCCGCAGAATATCGGCATCCCGATTCCCCGTGGATTCCGGGATGATCGGGGGATAAAAAACGATCTTGTAGGTGCCGTCCGGCTGGCGCGGACAGAAGAGCGGCAGCAGCGTTGCACCGGTCTTGAGGGCCAGCACGGCGGGTCCGGCGACCGTCCCGGCCAGCTTGCCGAAAAACGGCACGAACACGTCCTCGGATTTCTGGTCGGGAACGATCGCGATCCTCCCGTTCTCGCGCAGCGTCTTGAGCAGCGGGCGAGCCGACTCGCCGCGCGGGTGGACCGTGTTGCCGTCGCTGCCGCGAATCCGGTCCGTAAGCGCGTTGAACTTTTCATCCTCGCTTTGGCGGGCGATCACCATCAGTGGGTGTCCTGCCAGGGCCAGGTATTTGGCGCTCCACTCCCAGTTACCCAGGTGGGCCGCGATGATGATCACGCCTTTCCCGCGCGCCTCAGCGGTTTCGAGCGGCTCAAGCGAGTCCAGCGTGACCCGGCGGCTGATTCCTTCCAGGCTCAGGTCCGAGCCTTTCAGAAACTCGACCAGCATGGCGCGGGTGAAGTGCTGGAAGACACGCTTGACCAGGCCCTGCCGCTGCCGTTCGGTCAGCGTGTCTCCGTAAGCGATCTTGAGGTTCTTGTCAGCCACGTTTCGGTAGCGCGCGGACAGGTGATACGCCAGCGTCCCCACTGCGGTGCCCCAGGCCAGCGCGGGTCTCCAGGGGACGCGGCGGAGGATGATGAACAGCATCCAAAGCGATGTCCGAACGAAGCCCTGCCAAAATTGTTTGCTGATACGCATACGAAGAAAGAACAACCTCATTCCGGCACAAGTGCAGGGGTTAGTTCCGCATCACTACAGCCGCGCTAAAACCTGTTCCATAAACCCCGCCTCATCCTCCACGGCCATCTCAATACGCAGGGCGTAGACAGGTAGTTTCTCCGCCTCAGCCACGCAGGGCCACTTCACGGCGTCTTTTTCCGTCATCACCAGAGCGTCCGCGCCCGCCCGCGCGGCGGCGCTTAGGGCTGCTTGTGCATCGGCAAGGCTGATCTTATGGTGGTCGTCCCATGTCAGATGCCCGACCATCTCGGCCTGCACCTCTCGCGTCAGCGTCTCGACGAACGACTGCGGATGGGCGATGGCAGAGACAGCGAAAACGCGCCTGCCGCGCAGGTCGAAAAGCGGGCGGATCAGGGCTGACAGGGCACCGGCGGGGACCAGACCGGCGGCGCGGTGGTCGGCGAAGAACAGCGTCGCATCGGGCGCCAGGGCGCGGACCTGAGCCGCCAAAGCCTGCCGCCCGACGGGCCTCAAGCCGCCAGAGCGGGTGGCGACGACGATGCCGGCCCGGCGCAGGTGCCGCTTCGGCTCGCGCAGCAGGCCGCGCGGAAGCGGGAAGCCGTTGTCGAAAGGGCGGCGCGCATCCAGCAGCACGATGTCGAGGTTCCGGCCAAGCTGCCAGAACTGGAAACCGTCGTCCAGGATCAGCGCGTCCAGCCCGAAGCGGCGCAGCGCCTCACGGCCAGACTGCCGTCGGTCCTTCCCGACGAGGACGGGGATGCCGGGCAGGGTCTTCGCCAAAAGATGAGGCTCATCGCCGGACTGGGCTGCCGACAGGAAAACCTCGCCCTCGGTGTCCGAAACGACGCGGACCGAGTGGCTCTCGCCGCCGTGTCCCCGGCTCAGAACCGCGACGCGCTTGCCGCTCGCCTGCATCCGGCGGCAAAGGAGCTGGGTCATCGGCGTCTTTCCCGTGCCGCCCACGGTTAGGTTGCCGATGCTGACCGTGGGGATCGGCAGCCAGTCCCGGCGGCGCAGGCCCAGCCGCTCACCCGCCAAATAGACTTCCAGGCCAATGTCGTATAGACTCGCGCCGCCGCCCAAAAAGCCCCGCAGGGCGGCGGCAGGGAAACCAGAGCGTCCCGGCTCGGCGATGACGCTGAGGACGTAGTCTTCTACAGTTTTGGCATTTAGACTTGGCATCTAGGCGCGACGCCACAGGCCCCACCCTGCCCGCGCTTGCCCGTCCGCGCGGACCGCGCCCACTTCCCGCTCGGCCTGCGCCTCCAGGGCCGTGATCGCCGCGCCGACGCGCTCGGCCCACAGCCGCTGGTCTTCCTCGCTCCTGGCATCGGCGGGGATGGTGATCGGCTCGCCGTAGATCCAGACGACGCGCGAAAACGGCAGAGGGATCATGTACCGGTCCCAGGCGCGCATCAGCTTTCGCGGGTAGGCGCTGATGCCGGCGGGGATGATGGGCGAGCCGGACTTTTGGGCGAGGAAGATCGCCCCAGGCTGGACGACATGGCTCGGCCCGCGCGGGCCGTCCGGCGTGAAGGCTGCCGTTGCGCCTGCCTTCAGGTGCTTGGTCAGCGTCAGCACGGACTGGATCGCGCCGCGCGCCGAGGTCGAGCCGCGCACCGTTTTGATGCCGAATCGCTGGAACAGCCGGTTTTGATATTCCCCATCTCGCGAGGTCGAGACAATAGCCCAGTAGCCCTTGTTTCGATACCGCGTGATCGGCAGGAACGTCCGCCCGTGCCAGGAGACGAGGATGACGCCTTTGCCGGCCTCCTGCGCGGCGCGCAGATGCTCCTCGCCGACCATGCGGACGCGCAACGTCGCGGACAGCAAGCGGGCAATGCAGTAGGCCAGGAGTGGGATGAAATACAGCTTCATGGGCGGAACTTCTGCGTCAAACTCTCAGGGCAAGGCGGACGCGGCAAGGTTAGGGTCCAGGCGCTCCTCGTCTTCCCCATTACTTTCTTCCCCCGCGTCTTTCCAGGGGAACTTTCTCTCGTGGAACCGCTCGTACAGGTGCCGGTACAGGCCGTCTGGGCGGCGCATCAGCTCAGGATGCGTCCCGCTCTCGACGATCCGCCCGGCCTCCATCACCAGTATCTTGTGCGCGTTCTGGATGGTGGACAGCCGGTGCGCGATCACCAGAGTCGTCCGCCCACGCATCAGCGTTTCCAAAGCTTCCTGCACCACCTTCTCGGACTCGGCATCCAGGGCGGACGTCGCCTCATCCAAGATCAAGATGCGCGGGTCTTTCAGTAGAGCGCGCGCAATGGCGATCCGCTGCCGCTGCCCGCCCGAGACCTGCTTGCCGCGCTCACCGACGAGGGTGTCATAGCCGTCCGGCATGATGGCGGGGTTGGCGATAAAGCTGTGCGCGTTGGCCGCCCGCGCCGCCGCCTCAATCATCGCGTCCGTTGCCAGCGGGTTGCCATACGCGATGTTTTCTCGGATCGTCCCGCCGAACAGGACGGTCTCTTGGGGCACGATGGCGATCTGACGCCGCAGCGAAGCCAGGGTGACATGGCGCAGGTCGTAGCCGTCCACCCGGATGGCGCCGCCCTGCGGATCGTAGAAGCGCGGAACCAGGTCAGCGATGGTGCTCTTGCCCGCGCCGGACGACCCCACGACGGCGACGACCTCGCCGGGGTTCATCGTGAAAGAGATGTCGCCCAGAACAGGCGTGTCCGGGTTGTAGGCGAAGGCGACGTGGTCGAACTCGACTCGGCCCGCGACTTCCTGGAGCACGACGGCGTCGGGAGCATCTTGGAGGTCGGACTGCACATCCAGCACGTTCTGGAAGATACGCCCGCTCCCGGCCTGAATCTGTTCCCAGGTGACTTTGGCCCCGCCCAACCCGCCGACCCCTTTCGCGATCAGGTTGAGCGTGAACACGAACGTGCCGAGCTGTCCCAACGTCAGCTCGTTGTCGGCGACCATGCGGCCCGCCACCCAAAGCGCGAAGGCGATACCGAATGCGCCGATGAGGTCGTTCGTGGGCTTGATGCGAGCGGACTGGCGCACGACTGCCATACTCAGGTCTTTGGCGGCCTGACTCTCTTCGCGGAACCGCGCGACCGTATATTTCTCCGCGCCGAACGACTGGATGATGCGGATGCCGCTCAGGGTCTCCTCCATCAGCGTGTTGAGGTCAGCCAGCTTGTTCTGAGTCTCGCCGGTCGAGCGTCGGATACGGCGGGTCAACAGGCTGATGCTGTAAGCCATCAATGGAAAAGCGACCACGGCAATAAGCGAGAGTTTAGCCGAGATATGGAAAATGGCCCACAGGCCGCCGCAAACGTAGAACGGGGCGGGCGCGAGGTCCTTCAATCCCGAAACGGCCTGCTGCAAGAGCGGCACGTCATTGTTCATCGTGGACATCAGGGCGCCGGTCCGCTGGCGGTTGAAGAAACCTAAAGACAGACTTTGCAGGTGTTCGTAGATGCGGTTCCGCAGGCGCAGCCCTAGCCTCTGCCCGGCCTCAGAGAAAAGGACCATGTCTCCATAGGTAAAAAACCAGCGCAATCCGTAAGCGCCAACGATCGCGAGGCTGATTAGATTCAGCAAGTGTAGGTCATCGGCATCCATGCTGTGTACGGCCGCACTCGTGGACGAGTCGATAAAGGGCCTCAACAGATAGGCGACCGCGCCGTCCGTGGAGGCGACCCCGGCGGCACAGATCAGGGCGCCGAGCAGATACCAGCGGTCCTGCTTGATGTAGGGCCAGAGCAAGTCCCAGATTCGGCGTGGTGGCAGTGTCATAGTGTCCTAGTGTACCAGAAAAGGCAGTTTGAGAAAACGCAGGCTCAGGAGCAGGACGAAGATCAGTGCGAAGGTCGCCGAGGTCTGTTCGCGGTTTTTGAGTGCCTGCGCCCACTCGAAACGGCCTGTCCCCGTGGTGCGGGGCAGGGGCGAGGGCAGCAGGCGCGGCACGCGCCGCACATAGTCCAGGTAGGGGGCACCGAACTTTTCGGCCAGGAACGCCTCCTCGTAAAAGATGGCGGCGAGGTGGAAGACCAGGAACAGCGCGACCATCAAGATGACGCCCCACAGGCCCAGCCCGGAGATCAGGCCGTAGCCGACGGCCAGCAGCAGCGAACCGAAATAGAGTGGGTTGCGGACATAGGCGTAAGGCCCGCCTGTGGCGATCTCGGCGTCTTTGGCAATATAGCCTGCCGACCAGAAGCGGACGACTTCGCCCAGCACGACCAGGGCAAGGCCGGCTCCATACGCCGCCCAGCCGCCATCGTTCCGGTGCAGCGTCAGCGACAAGACCAGCAGCAGCAGGGGGACGAGCCAGGTGAAGACGGTGCGGCGGCGCACGAGGAACGGCGGCTTCATGGCCGGAGGTGGATTATTTTCGGACACAGGACTCTCGGATTCGATCATGGCTACTACTCGGATGCGGAGGACGGAGCTTCGGCTCGGTGGGTGGCGATGAGGTCCAGCAGCAGCGCGGCGGCGCGGCGGACGCCGCCCGGCTGGCCGAGGCTGTTCTCCACCAGGGCGTTCAGCCGCTCCTTCAAACTGAGGATGCGCTCCGGCTCCAACAGCATCTCGACCGCAAGCGCCGAGATCGCTTCGGGGGTGGCATACGGCCCCAGCAGTTCGGCGACCAGGCGCTTCTCGGCCAGGATGTTGGGCATCCCCAGGTGAACGATGCCGTGCGACGCCCGTCGCAGGAGGAACTCTAGTGACTGGACCAGCGACCCTCGGTAGACGATGACCATTGGCTTTTTGAGGATCATCGCCTCCAGCGTCGCCGTGCCGGACTTGGTCAGGACCACGTCGGCTCGCGCCAGGACGTCCCAAGTCAGGCCGGCCGCGATCACGAGGGCCGGGGGACCGGCGGGAGGCGCGGGCCGCCCGTGATCGTTCTCGTCGGTGCGCGGGGCTGGCACGGTCACGCCCTCGTTGGTGGCAAGCTGCGGGGTGGGCATCGCACTGTGGGCGAGCCGGGCCAGCGTGTCCCCTGCTTGCGCCATCAGGAGATGGAGGCGCGCGCCGCGCCCGCCGGCCCCCTGCTCACGCCGGATTATCTCTTCGGCCAGAGGCTGCCAGGTCGGCGCCGTCAGGGCGAGGACAAATTGAACACCTGGAATGCGCCGGGCGATCGCGCCGACCGCGCCGACCAGGGCGGGCAGAATGTGCCGGATCTCGCCCCGCCGACTTCCCGGCAATAGGGCCACGATGGGCCGGGCTGGGTCCAGCCCAAAGCGCCCGTAGAAGTCGGCATCGGGCAGGGTCGGCTTGACCAAGTCCAGCAGCGGGTGGCCGACAAAGTGCGCGTCCGCCCCCTCGGACCGCAGCAGCGCCTCCGACCAGGGGAACGGCGTCACGATGCGGTCTGTGACGGCTGCCAGGCTCTTTTTGCGGGGACGCGGCACGGCCCAGCGCCGCCACGAGCCGGGCGGGAAATAGTAAAAGACCGGACAGATCGCGCGCTTCTTCACCCAGCGCGCCAGCTTCACGTTGAACGCACCGGCATCAATCACGACCAGGGCATCGGGCGGGTCGCGCCGCAGGGCGCGCTCCATGTCCCACAGCACCCAATACATGCCCGGAATCTTCGGCAGGGTGTCCGCAATTCCGATGGCTGCCCAGGGGTCGCTGTTGTGGCGCAGTCGGAAGCCCGCTTCGGCCAGGAAATGGCCGCCGATGCCCCAGGCTTCGACCGGGCGCGGGTATACCAGAGCGCGCAGGGCGTTGAGCAGAGCCGCGCCCTGGCGGTCACCGGACGGCTCGCCGGCCACCATCGCGATTCTCAGCGGTTCCGACGAATTCTCAGACACTTATCCACCCCACGTCACTGCCGGGGCGCGTCATTCTGGCGTCCGTTCGAGCCGAAGCGGATGTTGCGGATGAAGTCCAGCAGGTAATCGCGCTCCGGGCTGGGGGCTACCTCGTTGTCAATGGTCTCGATCGCCTGGGACATGTTCATCTGCGAGCGGTACAGCAGCTTGTAGGCCTGCTTGAGATCGGCCCGGACGGGCGAGGAGACGCCCGAGCGGCGCAGGCCGATCACGTTCAAGTCCAGCACCTTGCAGGGGCGCCCGTCGGCCATCATGAACGGGGGGATGTCCTGGACCACCTTGGAGTAGCCGCCGATCATCGCCAGCCGGCCGATACGCACGAACTGGTGGACGCCGACGAAGCCGCCGAAGTTGACGCGCTCTTCTACCTCGACATGGCCCGAAATGCCGGTCATGTTCGCCATGGTGATGCCGCTCCCGATCCGGCAGTTGTGGCCGATGTGGGAGTAGGCCATGATCAAGTTGTCGTCGCCGATGCGCGTCTCATTGCCCGCGCCGGCCGCGCGGTGGATCGTCACATGCTCGCGGATGATGTTGTTGTCGCCGATGATCAGGAAGCTCTTCTCGCCTTTGAATTTGCGGTCCTGCGGGATGCCGCCCAAGACGGCACCGGGGAAAATGTCGCACGCGCTCCCGACCGTGACATACGGCTCGACCACGACATGGGGCCGCAGGCGCGTCCCGTCGCCCAGAACGGATTCGGCCCCGACCACGGCGTAAGCGCCGATCTCGACGTCGCTGCCGATCTTCGCGCTAGGATCAATGCTGGCTGTAGGGTGAATCTTCATACAGGAATGGTGTCTTTTCCGCGTTGACGATAATGAAACGATGGGCCGCAAAGGGCGTTAGCAAAGGGCGTTAGCAAAGGGCGTTAGCAAAGGGCGTTAGCAAAGGGCGTTAGCAAAGGGCGTTAGCAAAGGGCGTTAGCAAAGGGCGTTAGAGGGACTCGACCAGCGCAAACATGATCTCCGCCACCGCCACTTCATGGCCTTCCACGCGCGCGATGCAGCGCACCTTGCCCATGTTGCTTCGGACGCGCAGCAGCTCCGTCTCCATTTCCAGCGTGTCGCCGGGGACAATGGGGCGGCGGAACTTGACGCCGTCTACCGTCCCCAGGTAAGCCAGCTTGTTCTTGTGCTCCTCGACCGAGAGGATCATCACGCCGCCGACCTGCGCCATCGCCTCAATGATCAAGACGCCCGGCATGACGGCGCGCTGCGGGAAATGCCCCTGGAAGAACGGTTCATTGGCCGTCACGTTTTTGATGCCGACGGCCCGCTTGCCCGGTTCCAGCTCCAAGATCCGGTCCACCAGCAGGAACGGATAGCGGTGCGGCAAAATCTTCTTGATCTCATCAATTTCAAGTACAGGCAAAGTGGTCTCCTAGCAAGAAATCTCCGACAGGGTCCGCGCAAGGCGCGTGTTCAGCGCGTGGCTAGGCCGGACGGCGATGACCTGAGCCAGCAGGGGGCGGCCAATCAGGGCCAGGTCCCCCATCAGGTCAAGCAGCTTGTGGCGGGCCAGCTCGTTCGCGAACCGCAGCGGCGTCTCGTAACGGTCTTCCCCCAGCACCACGGCATTCTCGCGCGACGCGCCCAACCCCAGCCCCAATGCCCGCAGGGCCTCGATCTCCGACAGGAACCCGAACGTCCGGGCGGGGGCGATGTCGGCGGCATAATCGCCCCCGGCGGCGTCGAACGTGGCCGCCAGCGCTCCGAGATAGGGATGCCGGGGATAATCCAGCACGACGGCCAGTGTGAGCTGGTCGGCAGGCAGAGCGACCAGCGCCGCCGCGCCCGCCGAGACTGTGACCGGCTGCGTCAGCGTCAGCGGAGAAACCGTGGCGCCCGGCTGTTCGCGCAGGCCCGCCTCCTGAATCAACGCGACGAACGGGGCGGCGCTGCCGTCACCGGCCGGCAGCTCCCCACCCTCCGTCTCGATCACGGCATCGTCCACGCCCAGTCCCGCCAGGGCCGAAAGGGCGTGCTCGACCGTCTGCACTTCCCAGCCGTCCCGCCCCAGCCGGGTGCAGCGGGACGTATCGGTAACATTCGCCGCGCGGGCCGCAATCTCCTGTCCGGTCAGAATGTGATGGAAGGTCAACCCGGCCCCAGCCGGGGCGGGCCGGAAACGGACGGCGGCGTCGGCCCCGGAGTGCAGGCCGACGCCACGAAGGGTATTGCTCGGCTTCGCCAGCGTCAGGCGCAGGCGCTCCGTCACTGGCCCGTGCCCTTTTCTATTTTCTTTTCTTTCTCCAGAGCGGCCAGACGTTCTTCCAGATCCTTGATCTGCTTGTTCAGTTCGGGCAGTTTGCCGTAGAGGGCCTGCGCGCGCATTTCCTGAGCATGAGGCCGAGCGTACATGCCGGAAACGAACGACTGCGGCGGCAGATCGCTGATGATGCCGGCTTTGGCGGCAACGATGCTGCCGTCGCCGATGGTGACGTGGTCTTTGATGCCGACCTGGCCGGCAAGGATGACCCCGCTGCCGATGTCCACACTCCCCGAAACGCCGACTTGGGCGACGATTACGCAGTTCTTGCCGACCGTGACGTTGTGGCCGATATGGACCAGATTGTCTATCTTGGTCCCCGTCCCGATGCGGGTCGAGCCGGTCCGAGCCTTGTCAATGGTGACGTTCGCGCCGATCTCGACATCGTCCTCGACGATGACACGGCCGATCTGGGGGATCTTGTAGTGCCGGTTTTCGATGAACATGTAGCCGAAGCCATCTGTGCCCAGTACGCTGCCGCTGTGGATCACGACGGCGTTCCCGATCTCCGTGTCGTCGTGCAGGACGACGTGCGGGTAGATCACGCAGTTGTCGCCAACGGTGACGTTGTCGCCGAGATAGACGAACGGATAGATGACGCAGTTCTCACCCAGGCGCACGTTGTCGCCGATCACGGCCAGCGCATGGACCGAGGCGTTGCGCCCAAAGGAGACGTTCTCGCCCAGCACGGCAGTCGGATGAATGCCCTTGTAGACCTTCGGCTCAGGCGCAAAGATGCGAAGCACCTGCGCGAAGGCAAAGCGCGGATTCTTGACGCGGATCAGCGGCTTGCCGCCCGAATAGTCGGCGAGCTTGGGGCTGTTGGCGGGGGCGATCACGGCCGAGGCGCGTGAGCGCCCGGCGCTGGTCATCAGCTTGTCGTTTTCGGCGAACGTGATGTCACCGTCCTGCGCGTCTTCAATGCTGGAGATGCCCAGGATAGCAATGGAGCCATCGCCCTCCACCGCCCCCTCGATGAGCGCGGCCAGTTGTCCCACGGTCGTTTGCATGTCCTCTCCTTATTCCAGCGCCTTGTCACGACATCCCCAAAACATTCCTAGAATTCCAAGACTTTCTCAGCGTGACCCCGGCCCCACCCGCCAGACTCCTTCTCGCATGGCTTGCGCCAGCGCGGGTGTCAGATCCCGGTCTCCAGGCCGTGGCGGGCCGAACGTCACATCCAAATGCCGCTGGTCTGCCGTGTCCTGCGCGGCGGCCCGCGTGTCATCATACAGATGCCTGACCCAGCGCGCTTTCTGCGCGCCCAGGTGCGCCTCAGCCTCCGCCAGACTTTTTCCTGCGAGCGCGGCCTGCACCGCCCTCGGCCCTTTCGGCAGTGTCTGCGCCCCGGCATCGCCGGCGGCGGGAACCGAAATTGGTGCGGGCCGCACCAGGGCGCCCAGCAAGTCCGTCCGCTGCCGCGTCAGCCGCGCCTGCTGGCCAGCGATGAAGCGCTCATCACCCGCGCGCAGCCGGGAATTCAGAGTGTCCGCCTGAGTCTGGACGTAGGCGACACGCGCCTCCCGAAGACGTTGGCGTTCCACCTCTTGCCGCGCCCGCTCCGCATCCCGCGCCTGCACGCGCGCCGCCCCCAATCTCTGGAGACGAGCGCGGTCCGCTTCCACCTTCGCCCGCAACGCTTCCCGCTGCGGGGCGGGCGGCACGGACTCTTTCCAGCCATCCAGGGTCCTGGTCAGCGTCTCGACGTTCGCCTGCAACAACTGCAATGCCAGGTCCGGCTGGAGCGTGGCTTTCTCTGGAGGAACAGGATACTGCTGCCGCGCTTCGCGCACCCAGCCGTCCTGCCGACTGGCGATCTGATCTGCCCGCGCCATCCCGCGCCGGGACCGCAGACCGTCCACCAACGAGCGCTGTACAGATGTCAAACGGCTCCCGATCTGACCGGCGTCGGCAGCCGGCAAACCGCTGTCGCCCAGCGCGGGCGGCAGGGCAGGCAGTGTCGCGATCTTTTGATCCGGTCGGTTGGTCGGCGGGAGTGACCGCCCGGCGGTTTCCAAGCGCCTCAAGGCGGCGTCGTACTGGCTCACGCCGCTCCAGCCCGGATGTCGGCGCGTCAGGGCATCCAGGTCAACGTAGCCCCGGACCGGGGGCAGCGGCGCAATCCGCGTGTGCGCCGCGCACCCGCCGATCAACAGAGCCAGCCCCAAGCCGAGGAAGAAAGGCTTCCACCTACTTGTTGATGCGCTTGACCACGTCCTCGGTAATGTCATTGGTCGTGTATACTGCGATGTCGGAGGTGAAGACGACGGACAGCCCCTTCTGCTGGGCAACGGCGGTGATGGCCTCCCTCACGCTCCGCGTAAACTCGGCGTTGTCCTGGTCACTTAGCTTTTTGAGCTGGACTTGGTAGCCGTCGCCGACTTCCTGGAGAGCGGCTTGCCCCGACTGGTACTGGCCGGTCAGGGCCGCCAGCCGGGCCGTATCGGCGGGGGTGGGCGCCTTCGCCTGCTGCAAGTTAGCCAGTTCCTGCGCGGTTCGGGCGGCCTGTCCCTGGAGAGCGGCGACTCGCGCCCGGTCCGCATCGTTCGGGTTTGCTTTGCTCAGGAGGCTGCCCAGTTCGGTCTGCTCGGCTCTAGTCAGCATGATGCTGGACGTCTGCTGTTTGAAGGCCGTATCCAGCCGGTCGGCCAGTGCGTGCAGATCGGCATCGTACTTGGCCTTCCTGGAGGACTGCGTCTGGAGCTTTTGGATGTCTACGCTGCCGAACGTGGGCAGCCCGGCGGGCGCGGCCTGAGCGGGGCGGGCGAACACGGAGGGAGCCAGGGTCAAGGCGGCGGCTCCGAGGGTCATTATTGTGCGTAGGGTACGATGGATTGTCATAGGTTCCTTCTGTCGAATAGTTATTTTAGGATGTACGTCTTAGAATGTACGTCTTAGAATGATTGCCCGATGCTGAACTGCGTCCGTCCGCCGTGCGAACCTGTCGTCGGGATGGCGTAATCCAGGCGGATCGGACCGATGGGAGTAACCAGCCGGATGCCGATGCCGTAGTCCGCCTGAAACTGGAACGCGGTGTGCTGACGCAGGCCCGGCTGCTGGTAGATGGAGTTCCAGGAGTCTCCGCCGTCGAACAGAAGCACGCCCTGGAAGTTGTTGTCCTTCTTGCTGAAGGGGATACGCAGCTCGGCCTGGAAGAGCGCCAGATTGCTGCCCCAGAACCTGTCCGTGTCGTACCCGCGCAGCGAGTCTGCGCCGCCCAGGAAGTACTGCTCGAAGAACGGGATGTTCTTGGCCGTAGTCCCGATCAGCAGGCGCGTCGCCAGGACACGCTTGGGCTGGTTGAAGCTGCCGGGCTTGCGCGGCCCTTCCAGGCTGGTATACTGCCGCAGGTCCAGGCCCAGCTTGCCGAAGTTCTCGCGCCCTGGCGGGAGCGGGCTGACCGCCTGGCTGTCCGACGGGCGGGTGCGGGCGGTCACGACCTCGTAGGAAAAGGAGCGGAAGCCGCCCGAGGCGGGCGCGACCTCGTTGTCACGGTTGCTGAAGATCGCCCGCGCGCCCAGTCCAGCGACCGTCCCGTTTTGGCGGATGAACTGGTCCTGTGTCAGCAGCGTGACGTTGTCCGTGCTGACGTCTTCAATTCGACCTGTGATTCCCGCCGTCAGAAAGTCGCTGATGGCGCGGTTGACGCCCACTACGCCGCCGCGACGGCGCTCCAGATAGGTATTGTTGTCCCCGCTGGTGTTGCCGCCGGTCTGGAACTGGCCTGAGTTGAACCTGTAGACGGCCTTGTCGTAAACGTCCACATCCAGCGACGTGTGTTTTTTATCTAGATACGGCTCGAAGAAGCCGAGTTCCAGGCTGCTCTGGCTGTTGATGCCGCCGACCTCCCACTGGAGGCTGACACGCTCGCCCAGGCCGCGAAAGTTGTTTTCCGCGAGTTCCGCCCGGCCCACCAGCTTGGAGGTCGAGGAGTAGCCGATACCGACCGAAACTTGGCCGCTGCGCTTTTCCGCGATCGGCACCAGGATGTCCACTTTCCCAACGTCCGTGGAGTTCTCGTCGAACGGCCCGACCTCATCGAAAAGACCCAAGTTGTAAACACGGGTCAGGTCACGCTGGAGCTTGTGCTCATCCAAGACGTCGCCGACCTGGGAGCGCAGCTCGCGGGTGACGACCTGCGTCTTGGTCCGCTTGTTGCCTTTGACCGTGAGGGAATTGATGTGGGCTTCGACCAGAGGAATATTGAGAACACCCGTCAGAGGATCAATGTTGATGTCGGAGCTGACGTCGAAGATGTAGCCTTGACTCCGCACATAGCCGGTCTGGTGGTTGAACAGCCCGTCCAGATCCCGCACCAGAACATTGGTGTTCAGAACCTTGCCTTCGAGCGTGATCATCTTCGACTTGAGCGTGGCGGCGGGGATCGTCGGCTCGCCCGTCGGCGTGTTCGCCGTGAACTTGATTGTCTTGACGACGGGGTTCTCTTTGACCATGAACGCTACGTCCACGCCGCCGGCCGGGTCCGGCTCGGCCCCAATCCCCACATCGCCGTTGAAGTAGCCCATGCCCTTGACGGCGTCGCGGGCCGCGTCGGCCAGTCCGGCGCTGTAGGCGTCCCCGAGCCGCAGGCCCGCCTGAGAAATGACGGCGCGGATGGCGTCGCCATTAATGTTGGCGTTGCCCATGACCGTGATGCGCGAGACGCGGCCCGTTAGCTGCGGCGCTCCGGGAGCCGTGCCCTCCCCCGCCGCAGCCCCCGGCAGGTTCAGGGGCGGCAGGTTCAGGGAGGGCGGGGTCGTCAGCCGAGGCGCGGGGGGCGTCGGGTTTCCCGGCGGCGAGGCGACCGGCGGGGTGGCGACCGGGGGCGTGACAATCGGGGGATTGGTGACCGAGGGCAGGGTCGGGGCGGGGGCGCCCGCGCCGCCAGGGGGGGGGCCTATCGGCCCGCCGGGGGCACCCGTCACCGCGCCCCCCGGCGTGGTCGTCCCCGCATCCTGCGCCGAGGCGGGCGTCTGCGGGGGCAGGCTGATGAGAGCAAGGGAGGCAGACACGACAAGAGCGCAAGCTTTCCGTTTGACTTGCGCTCGATTTTTATCCCAGAGTACCAAACATTCGCTCCCTTATGTGTTCGTTTGCGCGGCGGACGGCTTCAGGTTTTCAGGTACGGCTCGACCTTCTGCTTCACCATCGTCCGTGCCCGGTTCAGACGGGTCTTGACCGCTTCCAGCGTCAGGCCGGTGACTTCGGCGATCTCATTGTAGGACAGTCCATCCACATCCCGCAGCACGAGAACGCTTTTGTACGCGGGCTGGAGGCTGTCCACGGCCCGGTTGATCTGGGCCTGCAATTCTTTTTGTTCCAGCAGCGGCGCGGGGGACCCGCTCCAGTCCGCGATTTCGCGCGTTTGGGCCGTCTCCTCGAAGCCGGCCGCGTCGCCGACCGTGCCGGCGTCCAGCGATGGCCCTTCCAGTTCGCGCTGCCGGTCCCGCTGCTTGAATCGGTTCTTGCAGTGGTTCTCCGCGATGCGGAAAAGCCAGGTAGTGACTTTGGCATCGCCACGGAACTGCTCCCGCGCCTTGTGCGCGGAAAGGAAAGTCTCCTGCGTCAGATCCTCCGCTTCCTCGCGGCTGCCGACCCGCTGATAGATCGAGTTGAAGATCCTCTCGCCGTAGCGCGCGTACAAGGCATCGAAGTCGTGGACCAGCGCCACATCGTCGCGCAAGTGCCCGCTCCCGTCCGCCAGCGGACGCGCCGCCGACTGGCTCTCACGCGACTCGCCGGAATCCCATCCGTTATTTGGTTTATTCCGGGCGCGCGGCACCAGGGCCATTGCGTCATTCCTTTGGACAAAGCGGAAAGCGAAAGGTTTCACTTTTTTCTTACATGCCGCAGAACTGGACAGGATGCTAAAACCGAATCACGCCTTCCAGCGTCACAGCGTTGTTCTTGCGATCATCGGTCGAGACGCCGATGCGGTATCGGTTGGTGATGTCGTACCCCAGCTTCAGCGTGTACTGCGGCGGCAGCAGCGTCTGATCGGTCGCCCCGCGCGCCCCGAAGGAGCGCGAGAAAGTGACTTCCAGCTTGGGACCGATCTGCTTGGTCACGGTCACGAACACGGGCTGGTTCGGGTCGTAGGTGACGTTCACGTCCTCCAGCCCCAGCGCGCTCGCCACCGACTCGGTGATCGGCGTCAGCAGCGTCGGGATGGCGACATTGGCCAGGGCGTTCTTGAACTGATCTTCCAGGACGTTCTGGCCGCCCGCCCCGCCGCCCGCCGCCGCCAGCAGCGCGCTGGCAGGGACGAGGGCCGCGAATATCTGTGCATCCGACAGCCCGCCGGGGGAGGAAAAAGGTTTCACTTGCAACTTCTTCGGGTCTGTCGAGCCGAGCAGCCCGTAGATGTGGACGGTGATGGTGTACCGCTGCCGTCCGCCGCCGAGGGGACTGTTGCCGCTGAACGCCGTGTTCCCCTTGGGGGCCGCCTCGCCGATGCCGTTTCCCGCAACGGAACGGTACTGCGCCAGCGTCGCCTGCGTGGGCGAAACCGTCGTCTGCGCCCAGATGTTCACGTTGGTCTGGAGGCCGGGCACGCCGTTCTCATCCAGCCGAGGGTATTCCACGGAGACAGAGTTGTTCCCGTTCCCGCCCATACTGATCGCTTCGGTATCACGCGGCTTGACGATCTTCAGCAGCGTCGAGGGCGGCAGGACGAACTGCCCCCGATCCACCCGCAGGGTCCCGCGAAACTGCGGGGCTGCCAGGCTGCCTTGGAGCCTCACCCGGCCGGAGGCTTCCGCCTGCAATAACCCGCCCTGGACGCGGACGGTCTTGGTGCGCCCGCCGCCGAGCTGCACGCTCACGTCGAACTTCGGGTTGAACTTGGACCGCGTCTTCACATCGTCCGCCCCGCCTGCGGGCGACGGCAGCGTGCCGGTCGCGTTGCTGATCACGATCGGCGCGTCCGGCAGCGCCGCAATAGCGGGCGTCAGGAATGGACCCACGACCGTCAGGGCGCCGTTGATGGTGGCCTTCAGCGCGCTCCCAAAGCTCTTTGCCAGCACGTTCTGCTTGCTGTTCTCGTCCACGCCCAGGTCTTTGGCCGTCAGCCGCAGATTGAGGCCCTGGCTCCCAAGAAGACCCGCGCCCCCCGCCAGCGTGAAGCCGCCGCCCTTGCTGGACTGGCCCGTGAACGACTGAATCACCGCCTTGTTATCCGCCAGAACAACGATCCCGTTGATTTTGTTCACGGCCGTGTCGAAGTTCGCTAGTCCGACGGACGCATTGGTGATCGTCGCCAAGCCGGTCAGCCCCCCGCCGCCGAAGTTAGCGGTGACGGACAACTGTCCCCCCGTTTTCTCGGGGTCGAACGCGCCGGGGGCAAAGCCTGCCAGCGCGGCGATGTCCTGCACCTTCAGGACCGCGTGCAGGTCCTGGTCCGGCAGCCGGGCAGCTCCCACGTTAGCGGCAGAGATCAACGGCAGGCTGCCCGAAAGCGTCGCCACTAATCGGCCACCCTTGAATGCGGACAGGTCACTGACCGTCAGCACTTTAGGCACCCCCGGCGTCGCCGAAGCCAGCGTAATGGTTCCACTGCGGATACTGTCCAGGGCATAGACAGGCGCGTCCGCGCCGCCCGTCGCTTTGTCGGCATTCGCTTTGTCGGCATTCGCTTTGCCCGATGACGCCCTGCCGGACCTTTTCTTGCCGGCGGCCACTTTCGGGGCAGCTACTCTCGGCGCAGAGCCTTCGGGGTTGGACAGGCTGACCGAGCCGATCAGGTTTGGCGAACGAGTCGGACCTGAAGCGCTGACGGACAGGGCGCTGATCTCACGCGGCAGCGCCCCCAGCGCCGCATCCCGAGTGGCCTGCCGCGCGCGTGCCAGATCGGCGTCCGGCGGGTTGAAGTAAGGGAGCAGCCCCAGCGGCGCGAGAGGGACGTTGGACGCATCCAGTGAGGCGGTGATGTCGCCGTCCAGGTCTGCCGTCCCCGAGGCGTTCAAAAAGGCGCGTTCATTCGTGGCGCGAAGCTGATGAACGGTGACGATCCGGTCGTGGTAGTCCACATCCGCTGTGGCCGCTCCGATTGGAACGCCCGCTGCCAGCAGACTCGTAGCGCTGGCCGTGACCGATCCCGAAGGCCGTGTCCCCCCCGTGTAAGCGAGGCTGGCCGTCAGGCCGCCCACCTTCGTCTCGCCCAGGGTCAGGGTCTGCGCGCTCAGAGCGGCCCGCGCCCTCAGCGCGCCCAGCGGCCCGTCCAACGTCACATGGGGCAGAGCAAACGTCCCGGAGACAGGCTGCGGCAAATTAGCGAGTTGTGCCAGAAAAGCCCGGCCTGCGGGCGTCCGCGCGAACTGGCTGGCACGGAGCGTCGCGAAGACGTGCGACAGGCGTTCCGGGGCGGCTGAGGGGATTGCCGCCGCCAGCGTGAGTGCGCCGATCCGGCGGGGATGCGCGGGCGTCGGCAGTGTCAGGCGCAGGGCGTTGACGTCATATTCCACCGGCCCGCCGGCCTCCCCGACGTAGTCCGTGGGGGGAGAAACAATGAACCGCCAGGGAGCGCCGGTCTGCGTCAGGACTCCGTCGTCGTAGCGGCCTGCCAGGGACAGCGGCGCGAACGTCTGCTCGTCCACGATGAGATCCGGCACGGTCACGGAAGTCAGCGCTATATGCGGCGCCTGCGGCGTCCCATCGAACCGCCCTGCGAAGGCCAATGTGCCCTCCACGTCGGCGGAGGGTTTCAGCAGCGAGTCAAACCGGGCGAGGTCCAGCCCGGATGCCGCGAAGCGGGCGCGCAGGATGCCCGACGCAGTCCGCTCCCCGCTGGCCCTGAGCGTCGCCGCGTCGGACCGGAGGACGCCGTTCTGGACGCGCAGGATGCCGTTGGCGTAATGAATGTCGGCGGCGACTTGGTCCAGCCGGTAGTTCCCGACGGTGGCGTCCACCACCCCCGCATGGCCGGAAACGACCGGCGATTTCAGCCGCCCCGTGATGTGGAAGTCGCCGGTCGCCGTCCCTGAAAGGTTCGGCAGGCTGGCCGTCAGCGTCCGCGCGGTCTTCGGCGAGGGAGCCGAGGCGGACTCGGCGAGGTGCAGGAAGTCCGCCACATCCCCTTCAGACAAATGCACGTTCAATGCCAGGACGGGGTCGGTCCCCGACAACTGTGTCACAGTGCCGTCCAGCCGGGCCTCGGTCGGGAAACGCCGCACCGTCACGTCCTGGAGCCGGACGTCGGCCAGCCCAGCCGTCAGGTTCCCCGTGACCAGATCGGCGGCGTAGCGCCCGAAACGCGGTTCGATCAGCCTTGCCGCGCCGACAAGCTGGGGCGCATTCGCCGGGCCGACGACCTTGCCGTCGAAGGCTGCGCGGCCACTCAGCGCGACCCGCGAATAGGGGCGGAGCAAACCGGCGATGTCCAGGCCCGCCGTGCGGACGCTTAAATTCCAGCGACCCGCCGCGCCGGTGGGCGTCGTCCCGCTAACCGCCGCCATGCCGCTGGCATCCGTAGCAACTACCCGCGTGAGCGTGACCGCCCCCCCCTGCGTCCAGGCCACCCGGCCCGCGAGAGACCGCAGCGTCGTCTGCCGCAGGTGCAGATTGGCGGCGCTGACGTTCGCGACGACGGAAAATGGCCTCCCCTGGTTGTCCGCCAGGAACTGCACATCGGCCAGCCCGCCCAGGTTCAGGTTCTTGGCTTTGACGGCGGGCGGCAGCCGCAGGCGGGCGAGGTCCATGCCGCGCACCGCCCCCGCCAGCAGGAGGACCGGCTTCGCGCCGGTCGTATCCACCGTCCCCCGCAGGGCGGCCTGGCCCGTGCCGTTCAGCCGGAACGTCGCCGTCGGGATCGAGAGGATTTTGTTCGCGTAGGTCGCCTGCGCCACAAGATTGGTCGCCTGGTTGCCCGCGTAGACAACGGCGGGCAGCGTGGCGCTGACGGTGATCGTGGGGCTGCCGGGCGTACCGGTGAAGCTGGCCCGCACCGGCCCCGGCGACACCTTGAAGCCGGGCGGGAGCTTCAGGACAGGCAGGGCGGCGGCCAGACGGGCCGGGTCCAGCCGGGGAGAGGAGGCCGTGACAGCGACCTGCGGGTGCTGGAAGTCAAAAACGGTCCCGGCCACCGCCAGGAGCTGCCCCGCCACCCTGCCGTGGGCGTCGAGGGAAAGGCCCGCGCCGGTAAACGCCGTCGTCCCCGTCAGGTCCTCCAGCGGCTGCGCCAGCAGCTTTTTGTTCGACGCCAGGATCGTCACATGACGCACGGCGAGGTTGCCGGACAGGTCCAGTAGGCGTCCCGGTGGCGGTGTCACGCCCTCGTTCGCCAGCGAGACGTCGGCGTCGGCCCGGCCCCGGATGATGCGCGCCTGCGGAAAGGCTTTGAAGTAGTCGGTCCAGTAAGCCGCGTCGGCGTTCGTCGCGACAACATGCCCCCGGTAGCGGCCCGCCACCAAGCGCGAAACGTCTCCGTTGACGACCAGCCCGTCAAAGCGGTTGTCCGCGCTTGCCCCGCGCCCGCGAACGTCGAAATAGACGTTGCGCGTGGAGAAGAAGTCCGCCGTGCCCTCGACGGCGGTCAGCGTGTTCAAGGCAGGCCGCTTGCCCCGGTCCGGCGCGTTGAAGTCGCGGAAGCGCAGGAGACCGTTGTGGACGAGGACGCGCCCGACGAACGGCTTGGTGGTCGTTTTGGTCTTGGGCTTGAAGAAGTCGGAGAAGTTGAAGCGGCCGGGGTAACGTTCGACGAGCAGCGTGGGCTGCTCCAGCGTGATATCGCCCAGCGCGTGCGCGGCGTTGCCGCTGTCGAAGATCAGGGAATGGAGGTTGTAGTCAATGGTCAGCCGCCGCGCGGCCAGGGCTGCCTCGCCCCCCCCCGCCGCGAACGTCGCCTTGTTGGCGACGGCGATGTCCGTCAGAACGAGCGCCCCGCGCTTGCTGAAGTCTGCTCCGCCGATCCGCACCTCATGGCCCGTCTGCCGGGTCAGTTCGGCTTCGGCGATGGGAACCAGGTGGGCGCGCAGCAGGTGATACACGGAGGCGAAGTAGACGCCGGCAGAGACGGTCAGGCCGACCAGTGGGAGCGTCACCAGGCCGCGCAGCGTCCACCGCGCGGCGGCGGGCAATCTCGGGCCGGGGCGGCCTCTGGGCTGTCGCTCTTTAGGCTGTCGTTGACGTGGTTGACTCATGCGGTTATGGGGCGGCCCCTCGAAAGGGCGCGATGGACCGCGCCCCGATTAACCTGCCTTCATCGCCAGGAACTTGTCGCTGAACTCTTTGGCGTTGTACGAGGACCGGATAAAGGGGCCGGAGGCGACGAACAGGAAGCCCATCGCCTCGCCGATCTCTTTATACTCGGCGAAGACATCCGGGTGGACATACTCCACCACGTCCAAGTAGTTCTTGCCGGGCTTCAGATACTGGCCGATGGTTACGGCGTCCACGTCATACGCTTTCAGGTCTTCCAGAAGCGCGACCACTTCCTCCTTGGTCTCGCCCAGGCCGACCATCAGCCCGCTCTTGGTGTAGATGGCGGGGTCGGCGGCTTTGACGTACTGCAAAAGCTGGAGGGAGCGGGCGTAGCGAGCCTGCGGGCGCACCTGTCGGTACAAGCGCGGGACGGTCTCGATGTTGTGGTTGTAAACGTGCGGTTTCGCGTCCACGACCGTCTGGATGTTGGTTTTGTTCCCCAGGAAGTCCGGCGTCAGCACCTCGATAATGGTTTCCGGCAGCAGGCGACGCAGCCACTGGATCGTTTCGGCGAAGTGGCGGGAGCCGCCGTCGGGCAGCTCGTCGCGGTTGACGCTGGTGACGACCGTGTGTTTCAGGCCCAGGATGGCAGCGCTTTCTGCCACGCGGCGCGGCTCGTCGGCGTCCAGCGCTCCCCCTTTGCCGGTCTTGACCGCGCAGAAGCGACAGGCGCGGGTGCAGGTGTCGCCCAGAATCATAAACGTCGCCGTCTTTTTGGACCAGCACTCGCCGAGGTTGGGGCAGCGCGCCTCCTCGCAGACCGTCACCAGCCCCGACCGCCGCATCAGCCCTTCGACTTCCTCAATGCCCTGCCGCTTGGGCAGCTTGATGGTCAGCCATTCCGGGATGCGCCGGTTGACGCCGCGCGCCCCAGTCCCCAGGCCCTGGGGAGCAAGAGCAGGCGTGGCGGGAAGAACGTCTAGTTGGATCAAATCAGCCATAAATTTCCACTTTCTGGTAGTTATTATAGCCTTTCGCGCCTCGCAAAGTCAACGTGCCCAAGCCCCCCTTGCGGGCGGAGCAGGACATCAAGGGGGTTCATGGAGATTACGAGGCGGGGTGATGCGGTCAGGCAGCAAGGAGCAGTGGTTCCATGACGATCCGCGCATACGACTCGACCTCGAAAAGCGCCTCCTGGGTACGGTTGAGTTGCGTCAGGAGGCCGAGGATGTAGAGGCGGTGTGCGACCTGCTCCGGCTCCTTTTCAGCCGCGTAGCGCATGAACAGCAGAGCCGTGTCCAGGTGCCCTAGCATGGCGTAGCATCGCCCGCGTAGGGAGGCGACCTGGGCAGGCCTTAGGAATGGCGTCCCTTTGCGGAGAAGCGCCAGAGTAGCCTCATAGTCGAGGCGTCCTAATGCTTCGCTGAGAGCCGTGACAAGTTCCTTCTGCGTCCCTTCATATGGCTCATAAACTTCCTCGTCCTGGAGCATATAGAGATCGGCGGAGAGGCCGTTGAGGCGCATGATCTCCTTCTGGGTGAGTCCTTGCTCCGGGCCGTCCATCTCATCGCGAACCGCGTCCGCCTCATCCTCATTGCCTTTCCCGGCGGCAATCAAGCGGTGAAGTTCTTTCAGCAAGGCTTCGTACTCAACGTAAGGCGGGTTATCGGCGAACTGGTTGTTCATGTCACTCATCCCGCCTAATCCATCCGCCACAGGTTAAAGCAATTAGACCACCGGCCCCAAAAACCTTTAGGCACCGGTGGCCCTTACCTTAATTGCGCCGACTGAACCGGCACCTCGGCCATGCGGTTCGACCTCGGCTTGGCCGGAGTGGGGCGCGGTATTTGCTTCATATCCAGCGCCTTTCGTTCGGGCCGGGATGGCTGGGTGCGGGCGCTGGAAACTCAATCGTGAGTGGATCAATGCCTAAGTCACGAAAGATGCTGCCCATCCTGTCCTTTTTGGTGCGGGACAACCCAACAACTTGGACATCTCGAGCATACCTGAGCAGTCAAAAGGATGAGTATCCTGCTGACCAGAGCAATTGCTCCACTTCTTTCACGGTCATGGTATCACCTCCTCATTCCGACAGAGACATGAGAATCTTCGGCCTCACTGCGAATTATACCCTCGAAAGTTGACTTTGATTGGCACCCTGGTTTTGCAGACAGGGCAGGACATTGAGACGCTAATGCGGAAGTTACGCAGATGATGAACCCAACGCTTTCCTCCCTTACCGTTTGTATGCTCCTGCTCGCCGGGAAGACTGCGTTCTGCGCGCCGCCCGCAGACGTGCCCCAAAAGATCCCGCTGACGGCGGCGATGGTTGTCAATGAGACCAGCTTCGGGGAGGCAGGCAAACTCGTGGATGAGCAGGCGCTGGCCGGCGATCCTAAAGGGGGGCACGGCGGGACGCCGATTTCGGTCTGGTTCCCGGAGTGGACAGACTGGCACTACCCGGCGCGGGCATTTCTGGACCTGGGACGGGCGTACCGGCTTTCGGACGTGTATCTGTATGACGGGGAAGGCTCGGGGAAGGTCACGATTTCGGCGGGCAGGCCGTTCCGGTGGACGCCGCTGCTGACGGACGACCTCAGCCACTACAACGTCTGGAACGCACACCCGGTCAGCATCACGACCCGCTACCTGGAGGTCACGCTGGCGGACGCGGGGACGAAGGCGCCGGAACTGGTGCTTTACGGGACGCCTGCCGGACCACCCGAGGCCGTGCCGGTTCCTACCGTCCACCCCTTGCCCACAATGGACCAGTTGATCGGCGTCAACGCCTTCATTGACGATCCGCTGGACAAGATGACGGTCGGTGGGTTCGTCCGCGAGTACCACAACTGGGACTGGGACGAGGGGGACGGCAAGACGTACCCCGGCTACCCCCATAATGAAAACAAATGGAACCCCAGCTACGGCGCGGGCGGCGGATGGGATTTTGACGCCTATTATGCGCGGCTCAAAGCCGCCGGGGTCACGGTTTGTCCGGCGCTTCAAGGCAGTACGGCCTGGCTGCGCGGGCCGACCGGAGGCAAGCCGAGCGATAAGCCCGTGCCGGCGGGGCAGGCCGCGAACGCGCCGGCCTCCTACCTCGCTCACGCCGACCACCTCTTCCAGTATGCGGCCCGCTACGGTCACACCCGCGTCGCCGACGCGAGGCTGAAGCTGGCCCCGGATCAGCCGCGTCGGTCGGGGCTGGGCCTGCTGCACTTTTATGAGAACTGGAACGAGGAGGACGGCTGGTGGGGCGGGCGCACGGCGTACTTTCAACCCGAGGAGTTCGCGGCGATGTGCAGCGCCGACTACGACGGCGATCAGGGCCGAATGGGGCGCACGGTCGGAGTCAAGAATGCTGACGCTGGGGCAAAGCTGGTCATGGGCGGGCTGGCGGGCCTGAACCTGGATTATGTCCGCACGATGAGGGCGTGGGCGGACACCTATCGCGGCGGCAGCTTCCCGTGCGATGTCCTGAACTTCCACCACTACAGCAACAGCGGGGGCGAGCAGCAGAAGGGGCAGGTCGGGATCAGCCCCGAAGCGGACGACCTGCGGGGCAAGGTGACCGTCCTGGTGAACTACTGCCGACGCCAACTGCCGGGGAAAGAAGTCTGGGTGACGGAGTTCGGCTATGACACCAACCCACGTTCGCCCCAGCGCGCCCCGGCGGTCGGCGGCTACTCGCAGGAGGAAGTGCAGGGGCAGTGGCTGGTGCGCTCTTACCTCGCGCTGGCGGCGGCGGGCGTGAACCGGGCGGCGATGTTCATGCTGCGGGATGTCAACCCGGCGGACGCGACGCAGTTCTCCAGCAGCGGACTGGTGACGGAGAAGGGCAAATGGGAGCCGAAAGCGTCCTGGTACTATGTCCACACCCTGCGCGACCGGCTGGCCGGAATGCGCTTCGCGGGCGAGCAGCCGTCGGGAAACGCAGACGTGAAGGTGTACCGATTCCAGAGCACGGCGGGGCCGGGCGGCGCGTATGTCATCTGGCGTCCGACGAGTGACGGTTCGACGCTCCCCCATTTCACGCTGGCAGTGAGCGGCAAGCCGGGCGGGGGGACGTTGGTCACATTGGTCAAAGGCAAGCCGGGCGGCGCGGCGATTCCCCTGCCCCTGATGGGGGGCCGCGCGACGCTGACGGTCTCTGAGCGTCCTGTCATCGTGCTCGTTAATCACCTGTAGCGTCTTTCAGATTACGCGGCAGGGCGGCAGGTGAGGTCAAGGATTAACCTTGCCCAATAGTAGGGGCAGAAGGCGAGTATCTACGAAATGCCGAACGGCCATCTCCTGAACTTCGGGATCGGCCTCCCAATACGGCTCGGCGAACTCGGCGATTGACTGGTAGGTGTGGTAGATATCGGCAGAGGAGACACGGTCCTGATGCTCCGTCTCGTCTTTTTCCAAATACTCGCCCCAGCCAAGAGTCAGGTCAAGCAGCCGGGTAAACGGGTCTTTATGTTCTCCGGCGAACTCTGTGTCTTGAACCGGCGCTTCCGCCAGCACTGTCGTCATTTCCAGCCTGCCTTTCGTTTGATGTCCTGCAATTGCCCCGCTGGGACGTCCTTGCTGTCAATGCCGGAAACGGTGATGATGGCAACGACTCCCGTTTTCTTGAATGTCCAGTGGCTTGCCTTCTGCCGCTGAAATACCCAACCCTCGGCCTCCAGCCGCTTGATGACCTCCTTGACCTTCACTTGAACAGTCAGCCCTCGCGATAAACAGCCACCTGCGTCGGCGTCTCCCAGACAGAAACGTGGGCGAGGGAGGCGCGGTCGAACGGGGTGCGCTTCAGCTCGTGGAAGATGTGCCTGGCGATGTTCTCCGCCGAGGGCGACAGGTCGCGGAAGGCGGGGAGGTCGTTGAGGTAGGTGTGGTCGAGCGTGTCCAGGACGGCATGAAAAGCCTTCTTGATGTCCGTGAAGTCCACCAGCATCCCGAAGCGGTCCAACTCGCTTCCCATGTAAGCGACCTCGATGCGATAATTGTGGCCGTGCAGGCTTTCGCACGGGCCGTTGTAATCGAACAGCCGGTGGGCGCAGGCGACGGTCTTCTCGACGCGGACTTCAAACATGATAAGGTCTCTATAAATCGCGCAGGTAGCGGTTGTGCTCGTCCACCAGGATGACGCGGGGCGTGACGGCCTCGTCGGTGAGCGCGAAGGCGGCAATGATGAGGATGTCGCCGGGGCGGGCCTTGTGCGCGCCCGCGCCGTTGACGCGGATCAGCCCGCCGCCCGGCTCACCGGCCAGAGCGTATGTCTCGAACCGCTCGCCATTGGTGACGTTCCAGACATGGACTAATTCGCCGGGCCACAGGTCCACCCGCTCCAGCAGGTGCTGGTCAACGGTGATGGAGCCGATGTAATTGACATCGGCCTCGGTGACGGTGACACGGTGTATCTTGCTCTTGAGTAGCTGACGCAGGCGCATGAGCGGCTAGTGTTTCCCGCCCTTGCCCGCGTACAGCGAGGGCGCGGCCTTGGAACGCCGCCGCGACCGCCCCCCGGCCCCCGATAACGGGGGAGTCTGAGGGCGGGGGGACCCCGCCCCTACAGGCGCCCTTCTTTCGGCTCCCCCAGCATTGGAGGTTTTATTGGGGCGGGCGGGGGGGGCCAGGTCCGGGATCGGGAGCAGACGGTTTTCCAAAATGCGGCGGCGCATGGATACCAGGCCGCCCAAAACCAGCAGCAGTGTCCCGACCCAGACCAGGTTGATCATGGGGCGCGTCGTCACTTCCAACTGGAACGCCTCCGACGGCGGGCCGCTGTCCTCGCGCAGCGTCAGGGAAGCGGCCTCGTTCGCCGCCCCCGCGCCGGGATTGGCCTGGTCCACGCTGCCGGCGTTCATGCCCGCGAAGCCGACCAGCCAGCCGCCGGGCAGCTTGATCTCGGGTGATTTTGGATTCGGGTTGTCCTTGTAGCGGATGAACTGCGGCTTCACCAGAGTTGTCATGCCCTGATAGGTCACGCGCAGGATGGCGGACACGGGGAACACATCGGGCATCTGGCCGGTCGCCCGGACGAGCGCGCCCATTGGGTTGTCAAAGCGCATGAACTCGACGCTGTACGGGCCGATCTGCTTGACATCTCCTAGCTTCAGCTTGGGCTGATAGACCGGTGTCTTGTAGAACTGGTCGGGGCCGTCTTTCAAGGCCAGGTACAGGTCGCCGCCGCCGTGATGGACAATGGCCGGATGACCGAAGATCTTCTTTTCGCCGCCCTCGACGGGCCGCAGGGCGAAGGGCAAGCGGGCGGTGAACCGCTCCCGACCGTCGCGCGATGCCACATCAAAGAGCAGCTTGTTGTCCTTATCCGTCTGCCAGTCGCTCGACATGCCCCGGTAGACCATAGTGTACGCGCCGTCCAGCACGGCGGCGGGCCGGTTCTGGACCAGAAGCACATCCGGGTCTTTCTTGACGAACGTGACCAAACACACAACACCCAGCAACAGGACGGCGGCCCCGACGTGAGACAGGACGCCGCCGACGGTCCAGGGCGACGCGCCCCGGATGCCCGCTTTCGACGGGAACAAGCGGCACAGGAGCAGAAGGTTCGAGATGACCGCGAAGACCGAGGCCGTGAACAGCAGGAGCTGCGGGATGAGCTTCGCGCCGGTCAATGGAGTACCCAGGTACTTGCTCCCCAGCACGAAGCCCAGGGCGGCAATCACGGACAGGGCGTAGCTCCAGACAAGCTTGGCGCCGTCCGGCCCGCCGCGCCCGTTTACTCGGCTGTCGAGGCTCTGCGAGCACGAGCGCCAAGCCAGATGCGGCCCGATGCCCATGCCCAGAGCCAGCAGGACGGCAATGGGAAACAGGGCACGGTTGTGGTAGTCCTCGCGGACGCTGGCCGTGTAGTCGGCCAGGTGCAGCTTGACGCCCAGCCCGGTTAGGAGGGGCGCGGAGAGGCCAGCGGCGGCGATGAAGCCGCACAGGGTCAGCACGACCACCGCCATCGTAAAGCCGAACTCACGCGATTGGATGTCTTCCGTCGTGCCCTCGCCCCTGGGAATCGCCTTCCATCGCCACAACAGCGTGCCCACCGACACGCAGACGGCCAGCAGCAGCGCCCCCAGCACGACACTGTTGGCGAAGCCGCCCAGCGTCGAGAAGGAGTGGACGCTGAACTTGTCCAGAACGCCGGTCCGGGTCAGGAAGGTCTCATAAAGCGCGCCGATCAAGGGGAGCAGGGCGAACAGCAGGGTGGGCTTCAGGAAGCCGCCCCGGACGCGCTGGATCTGGGCGGCGTGGAGGAAGGCCACCAGCCCCATCCAGGGTACGAACGGGCCGTTCTCGACGGGGTCCCACGCCCAAAAGCCGCCCCACCCCAGCGTCTCGTAGGCCCAGTAGCCGCCCATCATCATGGCCAGCCCTAGGACGGCAAAGCCGAACAGGCCCCAGGGCAGCGCGCGCCGCAGCCAGCCGTCATTTACCGCCGCCAGATCGCCGCGCCAGAACAGCGCGGCCAGCGCGAACGCGAACGGGACTGTAAGCGCGGCAAAGCCCAGCAGGAGCGTCGGCGGGTGGATCACCATCCAGTAGTTTTCCAAAAGCGGGTTCAGCCCCAGCCCTTCCGTCGGCGTCACCTGAATGCCGAACTGATCCGTGGTCGGCAGGAACGGCGGCTTGACCACCAGCATCCCGATGAAGAAGAGCAGCACGGACGCATGGATCGGCATCACGCGCCGCTCGGCCGGCCCCGCCGTCCAGGCCAGAACTACGCCTAGCACGGCGATCCAAAACCCCCACGCCAGGAATGAGCCTTCCTGCCCGGCCCAGAACGAGGGGAAGTAGTAGAGCGGCGACATCGCCCGCGCCGAGTGGTCGTAGACGTACTGCACGTCGAACCGGTGCGTCACCAGCAGCGTCCCCAGGACGACGGACGCGCTGAGGACGCCCGCCACCGCCAGCAGGAAGGCAGCCCGGCCCGCGCGCGCCCAGCCCGCGCCGCCGTCCGCCGCCCCGCGCCGGGCGCCGGCGGTGAGGTAGCACGTCATGGAGGCGACGAGCGCGGCGAGGGCGGTCCAGATCGAGATTGTTCCAAATGTCGGCAGTCCAAAGATGGGCATGGTATTTTCTCACCCGGCACTTCCAGTGTCGGGCTACTGTTGAGTGGAAGTGCCTCCGGCACTAAAGAGAGGCTTCCGAATGCTGTTCCTCAGTCGCGGAGCGACTTCCACTGGGGGTAGACCGGCACTTCCAGTGCCGGGAGGGGTTCCTACTTCCCGTAGCTGCGGTCGGTTGTCCCCTGGCCCTGGTATTTCGACGGGCATTTCACCAGCAGGTTGTCGGCCACGAAGGCGTGCTGCTTGGCATCATAAGTGCCCTGAGCGTTAATCGCCACGGCCTTGCTCATGGCTGAGTCCAGGTCTTCCGGCTTCGGCCCCTGGTAGATGACGGGCATAATCGCCCCCGCCGCATCACGCAGGTCGAAGCGCAGGGCGTGGGCGGCGCTATCATAGTTCATCGTCCCTGCCACGGGGGCGCCCATGATCTGCACATCCGCGTCGGTCGCGCGCGTCGCCTCGGCGAACGGCACGGCGTTGACCAGGTTGTTCTTGAAGGCCAGCGCGCTGAACGCCAGCGCGGCCACAATGATGATCAGGCCGATGACGGCCCCTTTGTTTTTCATTCCTCGCTCTTCATTCGTCTTCGCTTTCCGGCTCGTCCAGCCGCCGCATCTCGTCTTTGAGACGGCGGACCTTGCCGTCCAGGTTCCACAGATAGACCCAGACTGCCACCCAGACCAGCAGCGGCACCAGCATCAACGGGACCAGGCTTTGCATCTTAAGCGCGCGCCCCCCGGCGGGCGCGGCGGTCCAGCGACAGGCCCAATTCTCCCAGGGTGACGTGCAGGCGGAAGGCCCACAGATAGACGAGGCTCAGGCCCAAGACGCCGCTCCACAGCACGATCTTGTAGGCGGGGTCCAGGCCGTCGCGCGTGTTGATGACGTTCTTCGGGTGCAGCGTCATGTCGGTGGAGTTGGGCAGGATGTAGGTCAGAAACGGCACGGCGGCGACGCCGAACAGGGCGTAAGCGGCGCTCACGGCGGCCCGCTTGCGCGGCTCGGTGAAAGCGGCCCGCAGGGCGAAGTAAGCCATATAGATGAGCAGCAGCATGAATATCGTCTTCTCGCGCGGGTCCCAGTTCCAGTATTCGCCCCACTGCACTTTGGCGAAGATGGCGCCAGTCACGGTCGTCAGCAGGCAGAACAGCAAGGCCAGGCCGAAGGACACGGAGGATTTCACATCGTCGCTCAAGGAGCGCTTGCGGAGGTAGGCAATGGCGTACCAGCCGGCCACGACCGAGGCCAGATCGGCGACAATGGCACACGGCACATGGAAAACCACAATGCGAGCCAACGCCGGGTTTAGAAACTGCTGCGCCGGCAGCAGCCACAGGAAGCCGCCGACCGTAGTCGCGCAGAGCAAGAGCAGCAGCCCGATCTTGCCCAGTTTTTGAAGACTAGTCATGCCAAATGTACTCGAACAGTAGAAATGACGCCGTCGTCATCACGATGCCGTAGGTGGTCAGCAGCCCCAGGTCGGTGCGGGAACGGGCCTGGTCAAAAGCCGACGAGTCGAACGCCCCGATAGTCCCCTGCACGGCGATCAAGAGCAGCGGCAGCAGGATCGGAAAGGCGACGATGAAGAACAGCGCGCTCTTGCCCGACGATGCTTGGGAAATCAGAGCAGCGATAAAAGTCGAAGCGCCCGCTAGGCCAACGCCGCCTAGAAAGAGAACACCAAACAGCAGGCCATAGTTCACGACAGCGGGCGGCAGGACGATCAAAAACAGCGGGACGCTGACGATTTCTACGGCGAACACCAGTGCGATGTTGAATAGCCACTTGCCGGCGTAAACAGCGGTCGCAGGCGCAAAAAGCCGCAGGAGCGGCGCGGTTCCCGCCTCCTCCTCGCGCACGAAGACGCGGGCCAGGCCCGAGAGGGCGGCGAAGAGCAGCACGATCCACAGCAGGGCGGCCTCGACGGGCTGGGACTTGATCTTGGTCGAGCCGAGTGCGGCGGAAACGGCGATCAGGGTCGTGACTGCAAACAGCAGGACGGCCCCCAGCGCGTAGCGCGTCCGCAATTCGACCTGGAGGTCTTTGCGGAAGACGGCCCAGGCACAGGTTATCCAGTGGTTAGCAATACGAGAATCAAGCCCCAATCGTCAGCCGCAGATCGCCCCAGCGCCCGGCCTCGTCGGGGTCGTTGGTGGCGACCACGGCCAGCCCGCCATTGGCGCGGTGCTTGGTCAGGATGTCATTCGCCCGCGCCTTCCCCGCCTCATCCAATGTCGCCGTCGGCTCATCCCAGAGCAGAAGCGGCGGGTCGCCGACCCGCGAGACCGCCAGTTTGAGCCGCTGGCGCATCCCGGAAGAGTAGGCGGAAACCAGATCGCGTCCCCGCGTGCGCGCCAGCCCGACCTCAGCCAGCAACGCCTCGTTGGTGGCGTCGGAAACGCCGCGCAGACGCGCGAAGAAGGCCAGGTTTTCCAGCCCGGTCAGCTCGCCATAAAGACTTACATCAGGGGCAGCATAGCCGCGCGTGCCCTCGAAGACCACGGACCCCGATTCGGGCCGCAGCAGGCCCGCGATGATCTTGAGCAGGGTGCTCTTGCCCGCGCCATTCGCCCCCGTCACGACCAGGCAGCGGCCCCGTGGCACGTCGGCCCGCACCTCGGAAAACAGGGTGCGTCGCCCGTAGCCCATCGTGATCCCGCGCAATTCCAGCACACCCCTCATGGGACTATTATACCGTATGCAAGAGAGCGAATCAAGGCGTGGCGGCGTTGTTCGTGAAAAAAGTCACAAATAGAGCGGCTGTGCTATACTTAGGGCGATGACAGGCGCGGGAGGACGGGGTGCGTGCGAACGGCCCTGCAAAAAACCGGAAAAATGCCGATACTAGAGTCAAGAACCAGGCCGCTTTACGGGCGACAGGAGCCAAGCCGATGAAGCCGACCGCTTTATGGCACGGCAGCGTTGCCCTGCTCCTCATCGCGCTGACGCTGATTGGAACCCTGCTCGGAACCGCGTGGCGGCGCAGCCACCCGCGCCGCGACAGGCCGCGCCTAGCCGTCACGTTTCTGGATGTGGGGGACGGCGACTGCACCCTGGTCCGCTCGCCCGAAGGCCGGACGATCCTGCTGGATGCGGGGAGCGCCCAAACCGGGCCGTCCGTGGTGGACGCACTGCGGCGGCGGAACGTGCGAACGATTGACCTGCTGATTTTGACGTCGCCGAACGAAGCCAGCATCGGCGGCGTCCCCACCCTGCTGGAAAGCGGAATTGGGGTCTCGCAGGTCTGGGACAACCCGGTCGCCGATGCCGGAGAAGCGCGCCGGGACGCGCTGGAAGCGATCCGGCGGCACATCCCGCACATCCCGTCCAGCACGGCAAACGGGGGCGATGCCATCCAGGTCGGGCAGATGCTGTTTGTTTCCGCCATCTGGCCACCCGGCTCGGGTCCGGCCTCGCGGCGCGATCCGCTCGTCTGCCGGATCAATTACGGCGGGACGGCCTTTCTATTCGAGGCAGCGGCGACGGCCGAGTCCGAGCGAGACCTGATCAGCCAGGCGGGGCGGCAGATCGAATGCACCGGGGCCTGCACGGACATGATCTTGCAGGTCGCCGCCCGCGCCGAAGGCTCGCCCCCACCGGAGATGCTCCGGCGGGCGACGCCGGCCATCGCGGTGATCTCCTGCGGAGCGGGCAGTTCACCCACGCAGGCGACATTGCACCGCTTGCAGGCGGCAGGGGCGGACGTCTGGCAAACGGATACCCAGGGAACAATCACCGTCACCGCCAACGGCCGTGTTTCGCCCTCCGTCACGGCGGCTCATATGTAAGAACAACGGCAGGAAAAAGCAGTCAAGACCCATGCAGACACTGAACGCGCCACGCACCACCACGCCCCGTTTGGGCGACATCCTCGTCGAGCACGGCATCATCACAGCGGAGCAGATCCGGCACGCTCTGGAGGTGCAGTCATCTACAGGCCAGCGGCTCGGCTCCGTCTTGGTCGGCAACGGCTGGGCCACCGAGGAGCAGGTGACCGAGGCGCGCGCCGTCCAGATGGAAGTCGGCTATGTAGACCTGACGCTCCAGGCGCCCGACCCGTTCGCCGTTGCCCTTGTCCCTGTCGAGATCGCCCTGCGCTACCTGCTGCTTCCCCTGTCCGTGGAGGACGCCCCGCTGAACGGCCACGCCCGGATCAGCCTGGCGATGGTGGACCCGTGGGACGTCGAGGCGATTGACCATGTGCAGCGCGAGACCCGGCGCCGGGTCGAGCCGCTGCTGGCGAGCGAGAGCGGCCTGCACGGCGCTCTGGAACGGGCCTACCAGTCCTCGCAGAACGACGCCCATTCCGAGGCCATGTCCGAGACGATCGAGCTGGCGAGCCTGGACTCGCTGGACCTGATCGTGCCGGACGAGGACGAGCTTGACCTGGGCGACACGGTGCGCCAGGGCGAACAGGCGCCCGTCATCCGGTTCGTCAACACGCTCTTTTCGGAAGCCGTCCGGCGGCGGACGTCGGATATTCACATCGAGCCGCGCAAAAAAGATTTTCTGATCCGCTACCGCATTGACGGGCAGCTCCAGACCATCAAGACCGTGCCGCGCAACCTGCACGCAGCGACCGTCTCGCGCATCAAGATTCTGGGCGAGATGGACATCGCCGAGCGCCGCCTGCCGCTCGATGGCCGCATCGCCCTGCGCGTCGAGGGCAAGAACATTGACCTGCGCGTCTCGACCCTGCCGACGCAGTACGGCGAGCGCGTGGTCATGCGGATTCTGGACCGCAGCACGGCCAGCATGGGTTTGGACGAGCTGGGCTTCTCGCCGCACAACCTGCTCTCCTTCAACTCGCTGATCCGCAAGCCCCACGGCATCATTTTGGTGACGGGTCCCACCGGCTCGGGCAAGACGACCACGCTGTATGCCGCCCTGAACGCCCTGCGGTCGCCGTCCACGAACATCATGACGTGCGAGGACCCCGTCGAGTATGAACTGGAAGGCATCAGCCAGTCCAACGTCAACGAGCGCGCGGGCCTGACCTTCGCCCGGCAGCTTCGGGCCATTCTGCGCCAGGATCCCGACGTCGTCCTGGTCGGCGAGATCCGCGATGCGGAGACGGCGGAGATCGCCTTCCGGGCCGCCCTGACCGGCCACCTGGTCCTGTCCACCCTGCACTGCAACGAGGCGGCGGGCGCGGTCAGCCGCCTGCTGGACATGGGCGTCCCGCCGTTCCTGATTGCCTCGACCGTAGCGGGCGTGGTCGCCCAGCGGCTGGTCCGGCGGCTCTGCCCGCACTGCAAGCGCGAGTTCTTCCCCGACAACGACCAGCTCGCCATGTTCCGCGCCCTGGGCGGCGGGAACGTGCCGGGCATGGTGCTGTTCGAGGGGCCGGGCTGCGCCAAGTGCGACGGGCATGGCACGCGGGGCCGGGTCGCCGTGCATGAGGTCCTGGTCGCCAACACCCACATCCACCGCCTGACGATGGAGTCAGCGGAAACCCACGTCATCCGCGAGGCGGCCATTATGAACGGCATGATCCCGATGATCGGGGACGGCCTGGAAAAAGTCCGCCAGGGGGTGACCGTCCTGGACGACATCCAGCGCAAGATCGGGGTGTCGGTGGGGGAGTAGAGGTTCACTAACCTCTTTTCAGAGGAGGAAGAGGAGGGCGGGGCATGAGGCTCCGACGGACACTTTCGCTCCTGTAATTTGTGCCTGCTAATCGGGAAGTGGATCAGTAAGGCGCTGCCAAGTCAATGGTCCAACAGCATCATTGCCCGGTAAATGCATCAATTTCTGGAACGCTCGCAGTGACCTCATAGTTCGTCTACCAAAACGTCCGTCTATAAACAAGCGTTCGTCGTATTGTTGCAAAGAACTCTGCATTGCCCGTACTGCGTCACCGTGATCCCCCAGATGTAGAATGACAATCAGTTGCTTCCAAGTCGGCCCATCTACCTTCCCTGTAACTGCCAACCCTCGTGAGAGTTGAAATTGGCGCACTCGCTGTTGAGTCTGTACCCCAAAGCGTCCATCTACAGCGACGGACAAGCCTTGGTTACGCAGAAGATATTGTATCATTCTTACGTCAACGCTGTTCAAGTCAAGATTGCCACGACCCGTAACCGGCCAAGTATCCGCGCGTGACCGGCTTGGGATGCCCAGAGACAACAAGAGGAAAAGGCAGATCAATAGGACACCTGTCACTGGATTGGTTTTTGGCCTGATAGGCGATACTTTTCCTGGTGAGAGCCTGTTTTCAATGCATTCGGTTGTACTTAAAGTAGTTACGGCTAACTGCACTTTTGTCATCCTCGCTAAAGTTATAGAAGTGATACTTAGCATAGCCCGATATACCATCCGAAACAAAAACCGCCCGTCGCTGTCAGAGAGAGCGACGGGCGGCTTTGGTTCAGGAAGGCAGCAGCTTAGTGAGCCGTGTGCGCCTTGATCTCGTGGCGGGTGAGCGCGCCGGCGCCGATGGCCGACATGGTCGGATGGCGCTGGGCGAAGTCCAGCTTCTGGCCGTGCATCTTGCGGTTGCGCGCGGCGACCTTGAGCGCATGATGGGTCGCCATGCCAGCGGCGATGCCCGTCATGGTCGGGTGCCGCTGGATGATGTTGGGGCGATGCGCGGGCGTCGCCATCTGAGCGAACGATGCGGTCACGGGCGCGAGCAGGGCCAGGGCGGCCGGGAGCAGGGCAAGCGTTGCCTTGCGGGTGCGAATAGTCATGGTGTTTCCTCCGAGTATCACAGCGAAACGCGCGTCCGAAAAGTTCCGAGCGTAGCGCATCTTTTTTATTTCTCCGACAGCCTGGTTATGCCTGGTTTCGGCGCAGGCTAAACCCGACACCGACAATGCAGCCGGTTCCTCTCCAGCATTCTAAGAGTTTGTCATGCCACAGGTAATGCAGTGCAGGCCCCGTAAAGCCCCGGATCAGGCGGGGCGCGGGCCGATAAAGCCTCCCCGACGGAAAACGGAATCATGGCGCGGGCGGTGGGCGAGGCGCTCGGCCCGGCTGGGGAAAAAGCCCCACCCCCTGCCGTGGGCCAGCGTCGGAATCGTCCTGCTGCTGCTGGTTGCGCTGCCCACGGCCTGTGATGTGGCCCTCGCCCGCGTCTTCCCCGGTCTGGTGGCCTGGCTCCAATACGTCGTGACGAGCGTGTATGCGCTCACCAGCCTCGTCCTGGTCTGGGAGGCGGCGGCGGCCTGGCGGCTGGGGGCGGGGGAGCGGCGCGAGGCGGCGTCGGCAGGCGAGACATTGCCGCTGCCGGCCTGCACCGCCATCATCGCCGCCTACCTGCCCAACGAGCAGGACATCATCCTGGAGACGGTCCGGCACATGCTGACGGCGGTGGATGTGCCCCCGGACCGCTTCCAGGTCATCCTCGCTTACAACACGCCCGAATCACTCGCCATCGAGGCCGACTTGCAGGAAATCGCCGCGCACGACCCGCGCCTGCTGCCCCTGCGCGTTGCGGGCAGTCGGAGCAAGGCCGAGAACGTCAACGCGGCCCTGGGCGCGGCGACCGGGGAGATCGTCGCCGTTTATGACGCCGATCATTTGCCCGCCCCGGACTGCTTCTGCCGCGCCTGGCACCGACTGTCGGCGGGGGCGGACATGGTGCAGGGGCGGTGCGTGATCCGCAACCACGGGCAGAACTGGCTGACGCGGACGGTTGCCCTCGAATTCGACACGATCTACGCGGTTTCGCACCCCGGCCGGGCAGCCCTCAGCGGAACGGCGATCTTCGGCGGCTCCAACGGCTACTGGCGGCGCGAGACGCTGGCGCGAATGGAGATGGACGCGGCCATGCTGACCGAGGACATTGACGTCAGCCTCCGGTCGCTCCTGTCGGGCTGCCGCCTGGTCCACGACCGTGGGCTTGTGTCCGCCGAGCTGGCCCCGCTCCGGCTCGACCACTGGATCAACCAGCGCAAGCGCTGGGCGCAGGGCTGGTTTGAAGTCACCCTCAAGCACACGGCGGCGCTGATGCGCTCGCCACACTTCACGACCCGCCAGAAGGCATTGTGGTTTTACCTCCTGGCCTGGCGCGAAGTCTACCCCGCCCTAGCGATCCAGTTCTTCCCCCTCGTCCTCACCTCGGTCCTGACAGGGATCAAGATTCACTGGTTCAGCAGCCCGTGGCTGGTCGCCGCCGCCGTCCTGAACTGGGGCAGCGGCCCGTTCGTCCTGCTGGCGACCTACGCCTGCGCCCCGCCCCGCGCCCGCCGTGGCCTGGGGGCGTGGTACTGGGTGTACGGCCTGTTCAGCCTGGTCTACACGACGGGGAAAGTCCTGGTGACTCTGGTAGCGCAGGTCAGCCATTTGCAGCGAGACCGGGAGTGGGTGACAACGCCCCGCACGGGGCCGCAGCCGAAGGGAGAGGAAGAAACGGCGGCGATCTTGACAGGGGCGGGAACGAATGGCCTTTCAGGAGAATGTCATGCCGAACCCGACAGCGCCCACGCCAAGCCGAAGTGACAGGTGAAGTCGAGGCGGGCAGGCCGCTGAATCTGCTAGGGGTGAGCGGCGCGACAATCGCCGGGTGAGGATGGTTTTGAGGGCTTCGGCTTCGATCTGCCGGAGGCGCTGACGGATCAGGGGCCGAGGTGTTCAATCAGATAGTGGCTCAACCGCCGCAGAAGCCGCGCGTGGCGTTCCGCCGAAACAGCCCCGATAGGCCCCACAATATCGCGCCCCGACAGGCGGCTGAGAAAACAGAGACGGATGAGTGAAGCTGTCACTAAGCCGCTTGACGTGAAATCCGCGTCCGAGAACGAAATGATCTCGTCTATCCCGATAACTTGCTGATGGAGTTGGGTACTGAGGCCGCAAACAAGCAGATCCCGAAACGGCGGCAACTCACGGAGAATCAGAACCGGCCTGATTTTGATCTGACCATCGGCTTGCGGGACCGAAGCAAGAACAATGTCACTGTCCTTGGTAATCAGGGTTTAATTCCTTCACCATGTCAATCGTGTATTCCGGCTCATCATCGCCGTAGGCGGCGGCTAACCCGTGCAGGGACAAGCGCAGCCAGTCTTGACGCTCTTCCTCTTCTGCGCTTCCTGAGTGTGTCGGGGAAGGCAGGATGGTGACAAGAAGAGCCGTGTTCGGCTCCAGCTTGTAAGGCTCATCTAACTGAATTTTTTCGCCATCAAAGTGGGCGGGCAGTACAACGGCACTCATAGTCAGTTTCCTACTCGACATACTCGCGGAGGCGGCATTTGCTGGGGTGGCGGAGTTTTTTGAGGGCTTTGGCTTCGATCTGCCGGATGCGCTCGCGCGTCACCTGAAAGTGGCGGCCCACCTCTTCCAGCGTGTGCGGGTAGCCGTCGTCCAGGCCGAAGCGCATCTTCAGCACATCCCGCTCGCGGGCGGTGAGGGCGCCCAGCGCCTCGTCAATCTTCTCGCGCAGCAGCATGAAGGTGGCTGAGTCGTTAGGGGATTTGGAGTCTTCGTCCTGCAAGAAGTCCGACAAGCGGCTGTCTTCTTCTTCGCCGATGGGGGTTTCGAGCGACAGCGGCTCCGGGGCGATGCGGATGATCTCGGTGACGCGCTCCACGGACAGGTCCATTTCGACCGCGATCTCATCCACCGTCGCCTCGCGGCCCAGGGTTTGGAGAAGATGGCTGCTGGTCTTGACCAGGCGGTTGATGGTCTCGACCATGTGGACGGGGATACGGATCGTCCGGCCCTGGTCGGCGATGGCCCGCGTGATCGCCTGCCGTATCCACCAGGTCGCGTAGGTGCTGAACTTGTATCCCTTGCGGTAGTCGAACTTCTCGACCGCCCGGATCAGGCCGATGTTGCCTTCCTGGATGAGATCGGGGAACGACATGCCGCGCAGCGTGTAACGCTTGGCGATGGAGACGACAAGGCGCAGGTTGGCCTGCGTCAGAATAGCCTTGGCGTCCTGATCGCCGCGCTCGATCCGCTTGGCAAGCCGAATCTCTTCTTCCAGCGACAGCAGATGCGTCCGCCCGACTTCGCGCAGCCACATCCGCACCGAATCATCAAGCGGCATCCCTTCCAGGGCCGCCAGATCGTCCGCCGTCAGCTCCGGCTCATCTGAGGAAGGACGGCCATCCTCGGCATAGGCGGCGGACGCCATCTCGGCGGCGCGGCGCACGACCGGGGCATCCTCGTCCATGAATTGCAGAACCTCATCAAGCGGATGCCCTGTGCCTTCGGCGCGGCCATCCATCCCGTCCCCGCCCAATTCCGCCATCCGGTCATCCTGCGGCGATGCCCCAGCCCGCGCGGGACGCGCGTCGGCCTCGGCGCCGCCCGCTGCTGCCTGAGCGGCCACATTGCTCACTTCCTTCGTCAGCACGTTCATTTCCCCTCGCGCGGCAGGGGGGACTTCGGCGTCCCCCTCAGCTCGCTCTGAAGCTGCGCGAACCGCCGCAGCGTCTCACCATCCGCCGTTCCATCCAAGATTCGCGCCTTCAAGCCCGACAGGGCCTGCTCTTTGGCGCAGTCCTTCAAATGCTCGATCTCGCCGGCCAGCGCTTCGGGCGTCAGCGGCTCCTCGCCGCTGTTCATCAGCAAGTCGGCGAGGGCATCCGCGCGCGGGTCGTCCCCCAGCGCGGCCAACACTTCTTTCGGATCAAGCGTCCCCGTCTGCGCGTAATGATCGTAGAGATAAGCCGCCAGAGAGCGCGCCCGCTCGGTGACGAACTCCGCCGCCGTCATCGCCGACAGCGCCCGCCCCGCCAGGGCCGGGTCGTCGCTCACCAGCGCCCGCAGCAGGTGCCGCTCCGCTTGCTCAGTCGCGCCTCCACCCGAAGGCAGGGCGGGCGGGGCCGATGTGTAGCGGCGGGCGGCATACGGCGTCGCCGTTTGGCCCCCCTGTTGATTGACGCCCTGCCCGGCCATGTGATTGGCGACATCCTGCCGGATGTGCTCCTCGGCAAAGGCCGCGCCCGCTCCATAATGCGGATGATACGGGGCAAGCATCTTGACGTACTGCTCGCGCTCCAGAATGCTCGGCACCGTCGCTAGAATCGGCAGGGCTTTACGAAACAGCGCGACCCGGTCCCGCTCGGTCTCGGCAGGGCCTTTGCGGATCAGTCGCTTGATGCGGTACTCAGTCAGCGGCAGGGCCGTCTCCATCGCCTGCTCAAAGACAAGGCGCTTGCCCGACCTCAAGAGACTGTCCGGGTCCTCGCCTTCGGGCAGATCGAGAACGCGCACGTCCACTTCCTGCGCCTCGAAGATCTGAGCGGCCCGGCTTGCGGCCTTCAGCCCCGCCGAGTCCGCGTCAAAGGCCAGCAGCACGACCGAAGCAAGCCGCGCCAGCGTCTGCACATGTTCCTCGGTCAGCGACGTGCCTAGAGTCGCGACGACGTTCTCAAAACCCGCCTGGTGGCAGGCGATCACATCGGTGTAGCCCTCGACTACGACGGCCTGCTCGCGCGCGGCGATTGCCTTGCGCGCCCGCCACAGGCCGTACATCTCGCGGCCTTTGGAGAAGAGCGGGGTTTCGGGCGAGTTCCAGTACTTGGGCTGATTGGGCCGTGCCTCGCCGATCAGACGCCCCCCAAAGGCGATGGGGCGCTCATGCACATCTAGGATCGGGAAGACCAGCCGCCCGCGCAGCTTGTCAAACGTGCCGCGCTCGCCGACTGTCACCAGCCCCGCCTTCTCGGCATCGGCCAGGCTCACACCATTGCGGGTCAGGAAGCGGCACAGGCCATCCCACTCGTCGGCGGCGAAGCCAAGCTGGAAGCTTTCCTGGGCGGCATGAGCCACCCCGCGCTCCTGCAAGTAGTCTCGCGCCACAGGGGACCGCGCCAGGACGTCGCGGTAAAAACGCAGGGCCAGACCGTTGATGAACCGGAGGCGGTCTTTCGACCCGGCCTCCGAAGGAACGGCTGCGTCCGCCCCGGCGGCTGCGCGCGGCTGGCGGCTGGTGAGCGTCACGCCCGCCTGCAAGGCCAGCCGCTCCAGCGCTTCGGGAAAAGTCAAGTTCTCGATCTTCTGGACGAACTTGAAGACGTCGCCGCCCTCGCCGCACTGGCCGAAGCACTTCCAGTAGCCGATCTCCGGGCTGACCACGAACGACGGTGTCTTTTCCTGGTGGAACGGACACAGACCCTTGAGCTGACGTCCCGCCCGCTTCAGCGTCACATAGCGCTCAACGACCGAGACGAGGTCCGTCCGTGTCCGCACCTCATCAATGTCGCTGCGGTCCGCCATGGAGATTGACCGTTAATCCGGCGCCGCGACGATAATCCCGACCAGCTTCTGGTCCAGGAACTGGAACCCGCAGTGCAGGGTGTCTTTGTAGTCAATGTTGAGGATCGGCCCCGAGATGAAGGTGTTTTCCTGGTAGCCGTAGCGGGCGACCACCTGCGAGTATGTCATCCCCAGCTTGATACCGCGCAAGGTCCCGAAAGCACCGCTGTAGCCGGTCTCGCGGATCTGCACCACGCGCTTGTCCGGCGAGATCGTGAACTCCAGATTGCCGCCTAGCGCTCGGTCGTAGACCAGAGTCACGACTTGCTTTCCGGGCATGGCAGCCCCCGTCGCGTCGGCCGCCCCGCCGCCGCCGCCGGGATAGCCGCCGCCACCACCCGGATAGCCGCCGCCGCCACCCGGATAGCCACCGCCGCCTGTGGGGATGCCGCCAAAGCCCGGCAAAAGCCCTGCGCCGGCTCCGCCGTCGGCCGAGGGCCTGCCACTGGAGGATCTGACACTGCCACCGCCGCCACCGCCGGGATAGCCGCCGCCGCCGGGATAGCCGCCACCACCACCGCCCGGATAGCCGCCACCGCCGCCGCCCGGATAGCCACCGCCACCGCCGGAGCTGCCTGCCGAGGCTCCCGTCCCTGCCGAAGCCGTCGAGACGCCGCCGACGAGGATGCGGCTGGGGTTACCGAACTTGCGGGTGACTTGCGAACCCGGCGCGAATATTGGGATGCCCGCCAGGGAGCGCTCCGGGCCGGATGCCGCCGAGAGGGTCCCCGCCACAGACACGAATGCGGCCACCCCGGTCGCTGTCAAAGCAGTCCGCCACCTGATACTTTTAGTCATTGAGATGCCTCCCTCGAAAAATGCCCTCTGTTGAGAACGCAGCCTAAAAAACACGAAGCTGTAAACGTGAAACCGAAAAAGCAGTCGGGCGCAGAATCGCCGCGTACACAGCATTATACGGTATAATTGCCCTTAATCGGCGCGAATTCCTCCGCACTCTCGAAAGATGTTTCTCCACGACACTCTGCTCAGGCCGAAATCTTCGGAACTCCCCTCTGCCGGGTGAACTTTTCGGCGCGAGGAACGTCTGCAAGGTATCATACCACCAATCAGCGGATGGGAAGCAAATTGATGGCATATGCCCAGGTGATTCGCGTGCCTTTGACCGATGTATCCCTCGTGGAGCGGTGCCGCGTCAATGATGAAGCGGCTTTCAATGAGGTCGTGGCGCGCTACAAGACCAAAGTCTATAACTACATCTACCGGATGACCGGCAGCAGCGACGACGCGGAGGACTTGACCCAGGAAGTCTTCATCCGCATGTACACGTCTGTTGACTCGTTCCGCAGCCAGTCCAGCCTGAACACCTGGCTCTTCCGCATCGCCAGCAACCTATGTATTGATAGGTTCCGGCGGGGCAAGAACCGCACGGCGGCGTACTCTCTTGACGACCTTGTCGGTGAGGGGGAAACGACACACGAAGTCCCGGACTGCACCTACGAGCCGCAGCGCCTGCTGGAGAACGAGGAGATGGCCGAGCAGATCCAGCACGCCCTGGCGCAGCTGCCCGAAAAGCTGCGCGCTACCCTGTTGCTGCACGACATCGAGGGCCTGCCCTACGAGGAGATCGCCCAGGCCGTCGGCTGCCCGCTCGGGACCGTGAAATCGCGCCTGTTCAATGCCCGGATGCATCTTCGCCAGCGCCTGTCGGGCTACCTCAATGCGTGAGAAAAGATTATGAACTGCAAGACCGCCAAATCGCTGCTATCCGAATTCGTGGACGAGAAGCTGACCGCCGCCGATGCCTGGGAGGTGCAGACGCACCTTTCGGACTGCGCCGCCTGCGGCCAGACTCGTCGTGACCTGGAGGCGCTGCGCCGGACGCTCCAAGCGCTGCCGACCCGGCAACCCTCCGCGAACTTCGATGCTGCCCTTGCCCAGCGGCTGGCTCTGACGCGCCGGTCCGCGCCGCAGCGGACCTGGCGTGACCGTGTCGGCCTGCCCTTCCGCCGGCCTATGCTTCTGCTGCGGCCCGCGTTCGCGCTGGGCGTGGCCCTGGCCGCCGTCGGCGGCGTCCTGCTTCTGCCCGCGCACGCCCCGGTTCCCGATCTGGCGGCCACTGGCGCGGCTCACAGCGCCGACCATGCCTTCGTCACCGACTGCGTCGCCCAGCACCGCCGCGATGCCGCCGGGGACCCGCTCGCGGACCTTGCCGCCCAGAACCTAGCGGATCATCTTGACAATGCCGCTCCGGGGCAACAGCTCTCCGCGCCCGCCGCCAACTCGGAAGTGTTTTAGATCATGCGTCTTTTGGCCGCCCCCGCCGGGGCGCTTCTCCTGCTTCTCTCCGTCCCCCTCCTGGCGAAGCAGCCGGCCCGCCCCCGCGCCGTCCGGCTTCCACGTCTGCGCGCGCCTGTGCTTCGCCCCCCGCTCGTGGGGCGGTTCGGATTGGGCGGCCCTGCCCTCGCGCCCGGCCTGTCGGACCAGCCCGCGCAGGACCTCTTTAAGCGAATGCTTCAGGCCGAGAACAGGCTCGTGCTGGCCGGCGACCAGGTCAGTACGGTCTCTCGGAACGGCCTCGACTTCTCCTCCGAGGAGCAGGTCCAGCGGGACGGCGCCCGCGCTTTGCGGATTGATTACCTCCGCCCGGCGGGTCTCGCCGGCGAGCAGATCATTGACAATGGTCGCTTTTACTGCCACCTCATGCCCGCCAAGGACACGCTGGAGCTGAGTCCCTCCCGCATCCAGAGCCTGCGCGTGCGTGTCCCCGAGGTCATCGCGCAGATCCGCGCCGATCGGCTCGTCGTGCAGAGCATGGGGCAGGATGTCGTTGCGGGCCATGCCTGCGGCATCGTCCAAGCCGCCGCCCGCAGCAGCGCACCCGTCCCCTGGCGGCGCTTTTGGATTGACCCGACCAACGGCGCCCAGCTTCGCATCGAGCAGTACGGGGCCAACGGCCGGCTTCAGTCCGTCTCTTACTACACGCAGGTCACTTACAACCCGCGCTTCGACGCCGCCGCCTTTCGCCTGCCTTCGACCGGCAGCAAGGTCGTCACCAGCGGTTTCGCGACTCCTTCGCTGACGCTGGACCAGGTCCGGGCGCAGGCCGGCTTCCGCGCCCCTGCGCCGGCTTATCTGCCGGAAGGGTTCCAATACCAGGCCGGTTCCGTTTCCGAAGCCCGCCGCAGCCATGTCGTCGAGCTGCGCTACTTCAACGGCGCCAACACCCTGTCCGTCTTCGAGACACCGGACGGTCCCGGCACCGGCCGCGCCCAAACGGAGCATCCCCGCCACGGCGTCCTGTTCGGCCGCCAGGCGGGGATGAAAGTGGTCCTCATCGGGAACGTCGGCAACGGCGAACTGGAAAAGGTGCTGACCTCGTTGCGGTAGGATTCCGCCGGAACCCACCCCGCCGCCGGGGGCGGCGACCCTCCCGAAGCGGGAAGGTGAAGAGATTTTCTCCCCTCCCCGTTTCGGGAGGGGAGGCGAGCCTAAGGTTTTATTGGGGGCGCGAACGGGGTGGGTTCCATTATCGCCGTCACCGGTACGCCCGCCGGGAACAGCGCGTTCCGGCGCTCCTCCGCGTACTCAAACACCGCCGCCATCAGCGCATCCCAGGTGAAATAGACGTCGGCTACGTCCTCCCAGGCGGCGAGCACCAGTCCGCGCGACTCGGAGCCGGGTGGGATCGGCTCGAACCCCCAGGCTTCGGCGACGAACACGGGGCAAAATCGCACCTGCCCCGTCACGGCCCCGGCGCGCGGCGTCAGCCGGTAGCAGCCAATGAGGCGCCGCCGGTGGGGGTTGAGCCGCGCCCCCGTCTCCTCCCACGCCTCCCGCTCCGCCGCCGCGTCCAGCGATTCGCCCGGCTCGATCTTCCCCGACGGGATGCACAGCCCGCGCCCCTCAATGTCCGCCAGAGCTACTTTATCTCCGTAGTACAGGAAGGTCAGCACAGCCCACAGCCGCCCCTCGCTCTCCGGCGGGAGATGCTCGCCGGGAAAGAACGTGGCGTCGGCGTTTAAGGAGGACCAATGGACGGTCGGGAACGGTTCTTGCATGACCACTAAATACCAGAGCCGCGTTTGCGGGAAATATATGCGGAAATCCAACCCACCATAAAGATAGCATAGACGGGCAGGAGCGGGATCAATGCGCCTCGCAGGGTGGAGTGCCCATCCGACATGAAGTTGTGTAGGTAGTAAAAAGCGACTTCCAGAGGCATAAAGAGTGCCGCTAAGGTGATAGGGAACATCTTGAACTTAGCAGGGGGCGTCCGATCAAATATCGGGCGAACAACATAGAGGCCGATGAGTATACAGCCGACAAGGAGAGGCCCTAGCAGAACGCTGTCGGTTAGTATATGTCCTGGGTGCATTATATTCCCCTTCGGCCAGTTCTAGCAGATCAGCCTCTACTACCGTTTACCCCGGCGTCATCTGCCAGAAGTCCGCCCCGACGATGTCCCAGGGCAGGCGGCGCTCGTCGGGGTCGCTCAGGTCGAACTTCTGGTTGACGTAGTATAAAATCGTCGCCGGCTGGCCCCAGAGGTTCGCCCCGCCGTGCCCCACCCCGCGCGGGATATAAAGAAGCTGCGCCTTGCCGCCGCCCATCACGAAGCGCATGGTCTGGCTGTAAGTCGGCGAGTCTTTGCGGGCGTCTACCAACCCGATCAGCAGCCGGTCGGTCGGGGGCACGAACCAGACATCTTCCTGGTTGAAGTGCAGGTGGAACGCCTTGATGGCCCCCGGCAGCAGGAGCGAGTACGACGACTGCCGCACCTTGAAGTCGGGGATGGATTCGAGGTTGCCCGACTCGTCCAGGCGCACCAACTCGGCGAATGAACCGCCGTCGTCGGTCAACAGGCGCAGGTCGAGAAGCCGGATGCCCTCGATGCGCGTCCCACCGCCATACCCCTGCGTCGTCAACTTGTCCTGGAACTCCGGCCCCAAATCCGCCGGTGAGAGGCTTGTCGGCATCGTCCCTACCCCACGCCCAGCAGCTCGACATCGAAGACCAGCGTCGCGTTCGGCGGGATGACGCCGCCCGCGCCCCGCGCGCCGTAGCCCAGCTCGGACGGCACGGTCAGGATGCGCCGCCCGCCGACCTTCATGGTCAGGACGCCTTCGTCCCAGCCCTTGATGACCTGTCCCTTGCCGATGACAAAGACGAATGGGTCATTGCGGTCGCGCGACGAGTCGAACTTGCGCCCGTCAGGGAAGGTCCCCGTGTAATGCACCGTCACCTTCTGCCCCGGAGTGGGGTCAGGCCCGTCCCCGACCACTTCATCCACGTATTGCAGCCCCGAGGCCGTCTTGATCTGTTCCGCCATTGTTTGTTTCTCCTTACGATGATGTCTTAGTTACGCGAAACGTGGGTCCAGCAGATGGAGCAGGTACTCGCCGTAGCCGCTCTTCATCAGGGGCGCGGCCAGCGCCCGCAGGCCGTCTGCGCCGATGAAGCCCATGCGGTAGGCGACTTCCTCGATGCAGCCGATCTTCAGGCCCTGCCGCTCTTCGATGGCCTGCACAAACGTTCCCGCCTGCATCAGCGAGGCGAACGTCCCCGAGTCCAGCCAGGCGGTGCCCCGGTCCAGAATGCAGACCTTCAGGCGGCCCTGGGTCAAATAGATTCTGTTGACGTCCGTGATCTCATATTCGCCCCGCGCGCTCGGCGTCAGCGTTTGGGCGATCTCGACGACAGCGTTGTCGTAGAAGTACAGGCCGGGGACGGCGTAGGACGACTTGGGGTGTGCGGGCTTTTCCTCGATGGAGATCGCGTTGTGATTGCGGTCGAATTCCACGATGCCGTACCGCGTCGGGTCCTGCACATGGTACGCAAAGACGACCCCGCCGTCCGGGTCGGTGTTCTGCTGGAGCATCTCCGCCATGCCGGACCCGTAAAAGATGTTGTCCCCCAAAACCAGGGCGACTTTGTCCCGCCCGATGAACGGAGCGCCGATGACGAACGCCTGGGCCAGCCCGTTCGGGACGGGCTGAACGGCGTACTCGAACGAACAGCCGAGGCTTGCGCCGTCGCCCAGCAGCGTCTGGAAATGGGGCAGGTCGTGGGGGGTCGAGATGATCAGGATCTCGCGGATGCCGGCCAGCATCAGGACACTGAGCGGGTAGTAGATCATCGGCTTGTCGTAGACCGGCATGAGCTGCTTGCTGACCGCCAGCGTCAGCGGGTGCAGCCGGGTCCCGGAGCCGCCGGCGAGGATAATGCCCTTCATGCGGGGATTATACCTTCAAAGCGGCCTTGACACCCACCAAACTTGACACCGCCCTGGCCGTGTGCTATAGTTCGCCATGTCCCAGACCGTGCCGCCGCCCGATCCCAATGCCCCGCGCCCCCTGCCGCGCCGCCCAGCCCCGCGCCCACCGGCCGGCCGCGCAAACCGCCCGCGCTTCGCGCCGCTTGACGCCGCCTGGGCCATCCTTCTGGCCACCCTTTCGCTCGCGCTGTCCGCTCACCTGAACAGCTTTGCCGGCGGGCGGCCTGCCGGGGCCTTCGCGGCGGCGGGAACAGTCGCCGCCCTGTACCTGCTTGGCTGGCGCGCGCGCGACCGGGCGGCGGGCGTGAGCGCCGGCCTGCTGGCGGCGACCAGCGCCCTGTTCCTCTCCGGCTGCGCCTACTCCCCATTGAGTGCCGCGTTCACGCTGCTCACGATTGCCGCCCTGTTCGCCTTCGTCGCCGGGTCTTCCCTCGCCGCGCTGGCTCTGGCCGCCGTCGCCACCCTGGTCCGCCCGGATGGGCTGCTGCTGGGCCTGCTCCTGATGGGGCTGGCCCTGGCGCAGCAGCGGAGGCGGGCGATCTACGGCGTAGCCGTTTTCCTGGTCCCGCTCATTGCCCTCTGGTCAGGCCGCATCGCGTCCGGCGGCGGCCCGCCCCCCTTGCCCACCTTCGGCCTCCACGCCGGGCCGCTGCTCTGGCTGTGGACGCCTGCCGCCGCCCTGACAGCCTGGCTGCTGCTGCCGTTCTGCGCCGAGATGAGCGAGGCTGGGCGCCGGGCGCGCTGGCTCCCCGTCGTCTTGTGGGCGGGCGTGGCCCTGGCGGCGGCCACGGTCCTGTCCGACACCACGCCGACCGGGATGCTTCTGCCGCTCATGCCCCTCCTGTTCGCCCTGGCGGGCGGCGGCCTGTCGCGCCTGCTGCCGACATTGGCGGGCGAGTTCCCCAGCCCGGCAAGCCGGTATGCCCTGGCCGTTCTGGCTGTCCTGGCTCTCGTGGGGCTGCACGTCCGTTTGGAACCCCGCATTGAACAAGTTACCGTCAGTACGTCAGCAGCGAATGGACATCATAGCCGCTGAGGGCGTGTCGGCCCGACAGAAACCCTAACTCCACCAGGAAGCTGAACCCGGCCACTTTCCCGCCGAGTTTTTCCACCAGTTTCGCCGCCGCCGCCCCCGTGCCGCCGGTCGCCAGCAGGTCGTCCACGATCAGCACCCGCTGACCCGGCTGGATCGCGTCGCGATGCACCTCAACAATGGCCGTCCCATATTCCAGCGCGTACTCTTCCTGAATGGTCTGGGCGGGCAGCTTGCCCGCCTTACGCACGGGAACAAACCCGACCCCCAGAGCCAATGCTACGGGAGCGCCGAACACGAAGCCGCGCGACTCGATCCCGACGACTAGGTCGGGACTCCAGCTCTGCGCCTGCGCGACGAAGCAGTCCACAACTTCCTGGAAAGCGGCGGCATCGCCCAGGACAGGCGTGATGTCCTTGAACAAAATCCCGAACTTGGGGAAGTCCGGGATGTCGCGTATCAACTTGGAAGCAAGAAGCTGTGTCATGGCATGAGGGGTTTAGTAGCCGCCGCCCGTGAACGGGAAGTCCGGCAGGATGGTGATGCCACTGTTGGGAACGGTCGTCACGTTCGACCCCGGCGGGAACAACCCCGGCGCGTTCACGCCTGGCATGACCGGCCCGGCACCCATGCCGGGCGAGTAGTTGAAGCCGGGATAGGCCACGCCGCCATCCGGGGCGGGGTAGCCGAAGCCGCCATAACCGTAGGGGCTGCCATAATCATTGCCGTAGGAGCCGTAACCGGGGTCGCCATAAGGGGAGAAGCCAAACCCCGGAACATTGCCGGTGCTGGGCACGAAAGTGTCGCCAGGCGCTAGAGTTCCCCCGTCCGACGCCAGCCCGGTCGTGGGCGCAGAGATCTGGTTGCGGAACGTCACCAGGGGCAGGGCGGTGATCGGGTTACCGTTGATGTCCCGGCCCACCACGTCCCCCTTCAAGCGGGCTGGCTCCTCGCCCCGCTTGAAGAAGCCGTAGTAGGCCCGCCAGACTGTTTCCGTTTGCCTGGCAACAGTCGCCGCTGCCCTCGCCGCCGTCATCCGCCGACTTGGGAACACGACGCTACCCTTGACCGCGCCGCTGATCTGTGTCACCGCGCCGTCCACGCCGGCGATGGTCTGGATCGCCTCCCGCGCCGATACTTTCGTGGTCGGAAAGACGATGGGGCCGTCGTTGTCTATCTTGACCTCTGGTACGCTCGTGCCGGGTTCGATCCTGCTGACGATGAAGACCTTTTGGAAGTCCATATCCAGCGCGTTCGCCAGATCGTTTATCGCCTGGACGCGCCCGTCCGGCGTGTCCGCGTTGTCCACGGAGAATGTCACCGGCTTGCTGCTGTTAACCGCGCTTCGGAAGATGATATTGACACCGTACCGGCGGCTTATTTCCGCGACGGCATTGCTGGCCGGCGTGCGGGTGAAAGTCAGCGTATCAGCCTGAACTGCCGCCGTTAAAAACAGACTTACCCCGGCAGCAAAGAAAGCCAGGGCCGTTTTTTGGCCTGCGCGTGCGGTCTCCATCGCAAATCACCTCATGCACCGAAAAACTCTCGGCTTTCTTGTCCCCGCTTCGCGCCCCAGCCAAACACCCTGCCCTCAGCCCAAAACTTCAGGCCGCCGCCGCGACGATGGCCGCGAAGTCCTTTGCCTTCAGACTGGCCCCGCCGATCAGCCCGCCGTCAATGTTGGGCCGTGCCAGCAGGTCGCGGGCGTTGTCCGGCTTCATCGAACCGCCGTACTGGATGCGGACCGCCTCGGCGGCCTCGTCCCCGAAGTTCTCGCGGACGGACTGGCGGACGACCCCGCAGACCCGGTCCGCCTCGTCCGGCGCGCACGTCTCGCCCGTGCCGATGGCCCAGACGGGTTCATAAGCGAAGACGACCTGGGCGCCGACCTGCGCGCCCGCGATGCCGGCCAGCGCCCCCACGACCTGCGCCCGGACGACGGCATCCGTGTCCCCGGCCTGCCGCTCCATCAGCGTCTCGCCGATGCAGACGATTGGCGTCAGCCCCGCCGCCAGCGCGGCTTTGGCCTTGGCGTTGACGGCGGCATCGGTCTCACCCAGCGTCTTCAGCAGGTCCGGCGTCATGTCCGGCTCGGCCACCCCAAACCGCCCCCGCGTCTCGGAATGGCCGAGGATGACATAGGAGACGCCGACATCTTGCAGCATCGGGAGCGAGACTTGCGACGTGTACGCCCCGCTCGCCTTCCAGAAGGCATCCTGCGCCCCCAGGCCGATATTGGACCCTTGCAGCGCCTCACCTACCATATATAGGGCCGTGTACGGCGGGCAGATGACCACGTCCGCCCCCGTCTGCCCCGCGACGAGCGGCTTCAACTCTTCGGTCAGGGCCAGCGCCTCGCCCACGGTCTTGTTCATCTTCCAATTACCCGCGATGATCTTCTTACGCATATGTTACCCTTTTAGACAATGTTGACAGTTGCTTACATTGCTACTTGCGACATGAGCCGCCGCAGTCGCCTCCTGAAGAGTAGAGAATGGGCCATGCCATTTTCCGTTTGAAGTCCCGGCTCCCGGATGCGTTCCCTGCCCATTGTTACATTGGCCGCAATGGGAGAGATGAACTTTCGTATAATGCCCCTGTGCCCGCCAGTTTTCGTAGACGTGGTAGCTCATCACGCTTACTCTTAAGCCTCCCAAAGTAGAGTTTGGCCCGCTGTCCAGTTCGTTTCGGCAAATCCGCTACTCGTGAGCATCCTCATGGCCCTGCCTCAGCCACTCGACAATCTGCCTCATGTGGTAGGCGTCGTGCCCCACGATCTGCACGATCCAGGCTTCGATGCTGACGCTCCCAGTCACTTGGGGATGACCGGGCAGGGAGCCGACGCGCTCCCACTGCTCCGGGGTCAGCGCCCGCAGGATGGGCGACATCTCCGCGCGGCCCGCGCGGAAGCGGGCCAGCGACGCAGAAGGTTCCGACTGGAAGGAACCACTCGCCTGCGCCACGTCTTCCGGGGGGCGGAACGTCAAGGCCGGGCAGTCCTCGTCACGGATGCGCGCGATGCGCTCCAAAAAAACGCCGTTCCAATCGGCCAGATGCCCCACGACCTCCCGCAGCGTGAACCGCGCCGGGTCGGGCCGCCGGTCCCAGATCGGGTCGTTGGGCGCGACGCCCGCCAGCAGCCGTTCCAAAATGTCGGGCGCACCGGCTACAGCGTTCAGCGTGTATTCTCTCACGAACGGGGGAAGCATCACCATCGGCTCCAGCCTCACGCCTCCCGGAACAGTGTTTGGTCACGCCGTCGGCCTACAGAGACGGTCGTGATCGGCACTTCGACGTGCTTCTCGACGGCCTCGACGAACCGCTGGGCCGTTTCCGGCAGTTTGCCGAAGTCGCGGATTTCGCTGACATCTTCCGACCAGCCTGCGAACGTCCGGTAAATCGGCTCGCACCGGCACAACCGGCCCTGGTCGCTTGGAAAGTCTACGATCTCCTGACCATCCAGCTTGTAGGCGACCGCCATCTTGACCTCGTCGAAACCCGTCAGCACGTCCAGATGGCCGAGGTACAGGTCGGTCAGCCCGTTCACCAGGGCCGAGTAGCGCAGCGCCACCCCGTCCAGCCAGCCGCAGCGGCGCGGGCGGCCCGTCGTCGTGCCGTACTCCGCCCCCCGGTCCCGGATGAGGTCGCCGACCGGGTTGTTTTGCTCAGTCGGGAACGCCCCCGCCCCGACGCGCGTCGTGTACGACTTGGAAACGGCGATGATCTGGTCAATCTGGGTCGGCCCCAGCCCCGTCCCGATGCAGGCCCCGCCCGCCGAAGGGTGCGACGACGTGACATAGGGGTACGTCCCCAGGTCAATGTCCAGCAGCGTCGCCTGCGCGCCCTCGAACAAGACTTTCTTTCCCGACCGGGCTGCATAGGCCACGCGCAGGGCCGTGTCGTCCACATAGGGCCGCAGCGCCTCGGCGTGGGGCAGCAGGTCGTCCAGGATTTGGGCGGCGGACAGCGGCTCGACCCCATACACCTTCGTCAGCAGCTCGTTCTTGAACTCCAGCGTCTCGGACAGACGCTCGGCGAACAGGGCCGGGTCCACGAACTCGCGCATCCGAATGCCGACCCGCGCCGCCTTGTCCTGATAGGCCGGCCCGATGCCGCGCCCCGTCGTCCCCAGCGCCCGGCTCCCCTTGCGCTTCTCTTCCAATTCGTCCAGCAGTTTATGGTACGGCAGCACGACATGGGCATTGCCGCTGATCTTCAGGTTCTCGCACAGGACGCCGCGCCCCTTCAGGTGCGTCAGCTCGCCGACGAACGAGGCCGGGTCCAGCACGACCCCGTCCGCGACCACGCAGAGCGTGTCCGGGTGCAGGATGCCGGCGGGGACCAGGTGCAGCTTGTACTCGTCCTCGCCGCCCTCGGCGTTGGGAACGACCACGGTATGCCCGGCGTTGGACCCGCCGCCCCAGCGCACCACCACGTCCTTGTCATGGGCCAGGAAATCAATCAATTTCCCCTTGCTCTCGTCCCCCCACATCGCCCCGACGACCACGGTGTTTGCCATAACAAATAAGTCCTTTAGTCCGGCCTTGCCTCGGTTTATTGGCGGCAGCCGAACGCCGAATTATAGCACCGCGCGCGCGGCAAAGTCAACGAACGAGGTACAATGCAATGCAGCAAAGGAAGCAATGCCCACATGCGACTGACGCGCTCTGCCCTATTCCCGTCGTTCCTGGCCGCCCTCAGCCTCACCGGCTGCCACCGATCCCAAATTCAGATACAGCCGCTCCCTGGCTCGGCACATCCCGCCTACACCATCACCGACCTCGGCGCCGGGATGCCCTACGGCATCGATAATCGGGGGCAGGTCATCGGAATGTATGCTGCCGGCGTCTTTCCGAAAAGCAAGGGCTTCCCGTATTTCCACGGCTGCCTCTGGGACAAAGGCCAGCGGATTGAGATGCCGACATTGGGCGGCTGGTACAGCGAAGCAAACAGAATCAACGACCACAGCCAGATTCTCGGCACAGCGACAGTCGCCGGCCGCGAACGTCCTGGCACTTCGGTGACTCACCAATGCCTTTGGGACGGCCACAGACTTACCGATCTGGAAGCCGACGCCCGTTTCCGTGGAACCAGCGCGGTCCATATCACCCAATCCGGCACGGTCTACGCGGCCTCACCGCAGCAAGGGCCGAAGAAGCAGTTCCACCTCTGGTTCTACCCATCAGGCTTCGGCCCCGGCGTCCGGCGCGATGTCGGCGTCATCGGAGGCCCGAAAATAAAGCCGCTGTTTATCAATGACAGTGGCATGGTTGTCGGCACATGGGATACGGGGGAAATGCGTAACAAGATGGCGGCTCATCATGCGTTCGCATGGCATAGGGGAGAGAAAAAATGGCAAGATGTAGGAACATTTGGGGGCTTCGGCAGCGAGCCGACAGGCCTGAACAACGCAGGCCAAGTCATTGGCGAGGCGTGGCTGCCGGATGACCGCAAAATTTTCTATCCGCGCGTACACGCTTTTCTCTGGGAAAAGGGCAATTTGAAAGACCTGGGAACACTGCCGGGCAGTTATTTTAGCTGTCCCTTTGCCATCAACAACAAAGGCCAGATCGTCGGCTTCTGCCAAGTGGAGGGCAACGGATTAAACTTCCGGCCCTTGCTTTGGGAACACGGCCAAATCAAAGACCTGACCAAGTTCATCCCAAGCGGGACGCACTGGATTAACATGGGAGGCGCGGCAGGCATCAACGACCGGGGCCAGATCGTCGGCGACGGGTCCATCGCAAACCCGACTGACCACTATGCCCACGGCTATCTGCTGACGCCCCGCTAGACCCATTGGAACGCCCGGAAACCTTCGCCCGGCGGGCTGCATCTCCGGGGTATTAACAGTGGGAGGAGATCACACGAATGGCAACCATGAAAGCCGTGCGGCTGCACGAGTTCGGCGGGCCGAATGTTCTTGTTTACGAGGATGCGCTCAAGCCCGAACCGAAAGACGGGGAAGTTTTGCTGCAAGTCAAAGCGGCTGGGGTGAACCCCGTGGATTGGAAGACGCGCGAGGGACATCTCGAACGGATGGTCAAGCACACACTGCCCTTGATCCTGGGGCGGGATGCATCGGACGTCGTCGTCGCCGTGGGGCCGGGCGTGACGCAGTTCGGGCCGGGCGACGAAGTTCGGGCCGGGCGACGAAGTGTACGCCAATCTGGACCTGGCGCACGACGGCGCTTATGCCGAGTACGCCGTAGTCAAAGCCGAGTTCGTCGCTGCCAAGCCGGCCTCCGCCGATTTTGTAACCATGGCGTCGCTTCCCGCAGCCGCCGTGACGGCCTAGAAAAGCCTGTTCGAGACGGGCGGCCTGGAGGCAGATCAGACCGTGCTGATCCACGCCGCCGCAGGCGGAGTCGGGACAATGGCGGTGCAGCTCGCGAAATGGAAGGGGGCGCGGGTGATCGGCACGGCCTCCGCGAAAAACCACGATTTCGTGCGAGGGCTGGGCGCGGACGAGGTGATTGACTACAACGCTGCTCGGTTTGAAGAAGCGGCGCAGAACGTGGATGTCGTGTTCGACACGATCGGTGGGGACACCCAGGAGCGCTCCTGGCGCGTCTTGAAGCCAGGCGGCATTCTAGTGAGCATCGTGTCCCCGCCGCCCGAGGAGACGGCGAAAGCGCATGGAGTACGCAGCGGCTACGTCTTCGGCTCTCCAGACGGGGCCATTCTCGTGAAGCTGGCAGAATTAGTGGCGTCCGGGGCGCTCAAACCCGTCATCGCCGCCACGCTGCCGCTGGCGGACGCGCGCCGGGCGCATGAACTAAGTGAGGGCGGGCACACGCGCGGCAGGATCGTGCTGCAAGTCTCGGCATGACACGGGATCATGTCCGCCGGTCCGCCTCCGCCCAGGCGGCTTCCAGCCGCGCCCAGCGTACCGGGGCCAGCCGCGCGTCGGCGGACGCGGGTTCGGACGACGCCAGGGCGCGCAGACGGGCGTGCAGCGCGCGCAGGGCGGCCAGCGCCACGGCGCAGCGCGGGCAGTGCGCGACGTGCCACTCGGTAAACCGACGAGCCAGCCCATCCAGGGCATTGTCGCAGACGGCCGACAGCAGCGTCTTCATAAAAAAGCAGGGCCGGATGGGTTGGGATGGTTCCATGGTCATTTCAAGTGGCCGTGGGCGCGGCCATATTCCACAAGCTGCGCGTGAAGTTGGAAGCGGGCGCGCGAAAGGCGCGAGCGGACTGTGCCGACAGGGACGTTCAGCGCCTGGGCCGCTTCGGCGTAGTCCAGACCCTCCACATCTACCAGCAGGACACATAGGCGCAGGCCCTCCGAGAGCGTCCCCAGGGCGGTTTCCAGCGCTTCATCCAGCGTCGCCGCCAGGAGGCTTTCGCCGGGAATATCGGCGGGTGCGGCCCGCGCCGTGTCCGGGCCGGTCTCGCCTCCCGCCGTCAGCGCGTCCAGGTCCGTTTCCGCCCGGTGACGGCGCCGGTGGTAATCGTTGATGTAGAGATTCGTCAGGATACGCAGGAGCCAGGCACGGGCGTTCAGCCCCTCGCGGAACTTGCCCCCGACGTAGGCTTGATAGGCGCGGACCAAAGCATCCTGCACCAAATCCTGCGCCCGGTCATCGTCCCCCGCGCACAGACGCCGCGCCGCGCGCAGGAGACTCGCCTCGTGGACCCGTGCCAGATCGGTAAAGGCGGCGCGGCGATTCGCGATGACCTTATCTTGGGAGAACATGGGGCGCAGACTCGAAAGTTCCATCAGACTTCGCCCGCAGGCGGACGGCCTCGCGCAGACGGCCCCAGCGTGGGTCGAAGCCGTCCTGGCGCATCTCGGCGTAGGCGCGCGGGAACTTCCACCCCTGCCGCGAGACGCGGTAGATGCCGACCATGCACCCCGTCCGGTCCGCCCCATGCTGGCAGTGGACGAACACCGGCGACTGCGGGGCGGCTTGCAGCGTGGCAAGCAGCGTCGCCACCTGCTTCGGCGTCGGCGGGTCCGCCCCCATCGGCAGGTTGATCCAGTGGAAGCCCAGCGACCGCGCGTAAATGCCTTCCCGCCGGACCAGTTTAGGCGAGATGCGAAGGTCAATGACGGTCTTGACCCCCATCGCCTTTAGCCGCGTCAGCCCCGCCTCGCTCGGGGCGGCCCCACGCCAGATGCCCGGCGCGACGGCGTGGAAGTTCGGCAGATCCGGCGCAGCAGATGCCGGCAGGGCGAAGAGAAAGGCAAGGAAAAGACCCCCCGGCCCCCAATGATGGGGGAGTCGGATAAGATGTAGGGGCGCTGCTTGCCGCACTCTTTCCTGCGCTTTCCCCTTTAACTCCCCCAGGATTGGGGGCCGGGGGGTCTGCCTACAGATACGGATTGGTCTCATTCTGCAAATAATTCCCCACATAATCCTGCACCGCCTCTTCCAGTGACGTGAACGGCACGTCGCAGCCGACGCCGCGCAGGCGGGTCAGGTCGGCCTCGGTGTGGTACTGGTACGCCGCCCGGATGTTCTCCGGCGTCGGGATGTAGACAATTTGGGGCGTCTTGTCCAGTGCTCGGAAGATCGCCCGCGCCAGATCGTTGAACGTCCGCGCCTTCCCCGTGCCGACGTTGTAGATGCCGTTCGCGCCCGCGTGGTCCAGGAACCACAAGACGACCGCGCAGACATCCTTGACATACACGAAATCACGCTCCTGCTCGCCGTCCGCATAACCCTCTTTGTGCGACTGGAACAAATTGATTTGGTTGGTCTCACGAATTTGGCCCGTCGAGTGCCAGACCACCGAGGCCATCCGGCCCTTGTGATACTCGTTCGGCCCAAACACGTTGAAGAAGCGCAGGCCCACACCCTTTTCCGTCCATCTATCTCGGATCGCTTCTGTGTCTGAAAGCCATTTCGAGAACGCATACGGGTTCAGTGGCAGCAAAGAGGGCGTGACGGCGTCCGCATCCGAAAAGCCCTGTGCGCCGTCGCCATAGACACTGGCACTGGAAGCATACACGAACCGGACACCCTGCGCCAGCGCCCACCGCGCCAGCAAGCGCGTGTAGTGGACATTGCGGACATAAAGTTCGTCCACATCGGGATAAGATGTATCCGTAATCGCGCCGATGTGCAGGATGCCCTCGATCTTGCTCTCGTAGACACCTGCCGTCAGGTTATGCGCGAACGTCTCCGGCGCGACGACATCTACAAACCGCTTGCCGCGCAGGTTCTTCCACTTCGGGCCGTCCCCGAAATCGTCCACCACGAGGATGTCGTCGCGCCCCCGCGCGTTCAGAGCGGCCACGAGGGCGCTGCCGATGAAGCCGGTTCCGCCTGTCACTACCAGCATGCCTAAAGTCCTCCGGCGGCTATTATACCTGATGTCGCCCGACCCTTCGGTCAGCCCTGCCCCGGCCTTCTGCCGCGCCGCTTGATTCTTCCGCCGCATGACCTCCAATGCCTGTGCGTCATAGCGCGGGACCAGCCGCCGCCGATGAGTCCCCAGTCGTGGCCGCATCGCGCGACGCATCCAGAGCCAGAATACAATTCCCCCACCGATCAATCCTGCGTGCCAGCCGTTCATGTCCCAACCCCATGCCCGCTAGGAAAGGCGTGTCAGTTTCTGCCCGCGCGGGTATCTTGTTCCTAACGCACTCGCGACAAAGGAGAACCTATCATGCTCGGCTCCCTCTTAGACCAGGTCAAAGGCGCCATTTCCAATCACTCGGACCAGCCCGGCAACAACTTCGATTCGGGTGGCCTGATGAGCACCATCGAAGGTCTCTTCGGCCAGCACGCCCAGAACACCGGCCAGGACATGAACTCCGGCCAGGCCCTCTCGTCATCCCAGGACCCTTACGGCGATCCCGCCGACCAGCAAGGGCAAGTCTTGTCTTCCTCCCAGGACCCCTACGGCGACCCCGCCGACCAGCGTTAGCGCCCGCCATCGCCTGGCCTGGAAACAGGCCGGGCGGTTTGTTTCCTCGCGGTGCCGGACCTCATAGTGTTCCCCGATCTACCCGATCCTTCTGCGCGTCGGTACATCCTCAGTCCGCAGACGTGCAAGCCTGTGATGCGTGGGCAGGTACAATCACTTTATGGACGTTGTCATCATCGGCGCGGGTGTCGGCGGCTTGGCCGCCGCCATCGGGCTGGCCGCGCGGGGGGCGCGCGTCACCCTGCTGGAACAGAACGAGCGTGTCGGCGGCAAGCTGAACGTCTGGGAGCAGGACGGCTTCACCTTCGACACCGGCCCACATGTCCTGACCATGCTGTGGGCGCTGGAAGAAGTCTTCGCATCGGTGGGCCAGAGACTGGAAGACGTTCTCGATCTCGTCCGTTTAAACACCGTCTGCCGCTACCACTTCGAGGATGGCGAGACACTGGACGCCCCCGCCGACCCGGACCAGGCCGCCCATGCCATTGCCGACTTTGCGCCCGGCGACGAAGCTGGGTTTGGCCGCTTCCTCGCCTACGCCCGGCAAGTTTCCGAGGCGACGACCGACCCGTTTCTGCGCCAGGACTTCGGGGCGCAGGTTCGCGGCATCCCCACCCCGGCGCAGTGGGACCAACTGGGAGACTTCCTTGCCTTGAAGCCGTGGCGGACCCTGCGCGATGTCGTCCGCGCCCACTTTGCCGACCCGCGCCTGCGCCAAGTCTTCGAGCTGTACGCGCTTTACAGCGGTTCGCACCCCGCCCGCGCGTCGGGCATCTTCGCCACCGTCGCCGATGTTCAATGGCGGCAAGGGACGTACTATGTGCGCGGCGGGCTGTACTCACTGGCCCTCGCGTTGCGCGCGGCGGCCCAAAGTCTGGGCGTTATCGTTAGGACGAACATCCCGGTCGGGGAGATCATCGTCAAGAATCACCGTGCGCGCGGCGTTGTGACCCAAAGTGGCGACCGGCTGTTCGCCGACGCGGTGGTTTGCAATGCCGACTGCCTGAGCGCCCTGACGACGCTGGTTCCCGCCGACGCCCGCCGCGCCTGGACCGAGCGGCGCGTCGCAAAGATCGAGCCGAGCACGTCCGCCTTTCTGCTCCTGCTCGGCATCCGGGGGACTTATCCCCAGCTCGCCCACCACAACTCGTTCCTCGCCCGCGACGGCGAAAGCGAGTTCGCCGCTATCTTCGACCAGGGCCGTCCCGCCGAGGACCCCACCGTCGGCGTCGCCTGCCAATCCGTCACCGACCCGACGAAAGCGCCGCCCGGCTGCACCAACCTCTTCGTGATGACCAACCCACCCGCGCTGAGTGAGCGCTTCGACTGGGAGTCCGAGGCCCCGCGCTACCGCGACCTCGTCCTCGCCAAGCTGGAACGTATGGGGCTGGCGGGGCTGCGTGACCGCATCCTCGTGGAGCAGCTATGGACTCCGCTCGATCTTCAAAGCCGCTACGCCGCCCATCGCGGCGCGATCTACGGGCTTTCCTCAAACGGCTGGCGTCAGGGCTTCCTGCGCCCACCCCAGGTCTCGCCGGACGTGCGCGGGCTATACTTCGTTGGCGGCAGCACCCACCCCGGCGGCGGCGTCCCCCTCTGCGCCTTGTCCGGGACCAACGTCGCCCGACAGATCGCCGGAGAGGCGGTCGTCTGATAGAGCGCGGCCCAGGGCTGAAGGTTTTATTGGGATTAACCCTTGGGCTTTAGAAGTGCTGGGTTTTAGAAGTGCTGGGTTTTAGAAGTGCTGGGTTTTAGAAGTGCCTGTTGCCCGCCTTCGCGGGCGCAGGAAGGGTGCGGCAAGCAATGCCCCTTACGGCCCTGTCTTCTGCCCGCGCCTCCTAGTCGCTGCGCTCCATAGCGGAGTGAAAGGCGGGGAGTTGCTCTTTTACAGCCCCGCCGTTCAGGGCGGGGAACCGAGGCTCTCCTTTTGCATGGCGAGGACGATCTGCCGCTCGGTCGGCTCCTCGGCTTCCGGCAGGGCGAGAGCGGCGGGCAGGGCCAATGTCAGCCCCAGGCGGCGAGCCACGGGCCGGGCCGCCGCCATCTCCTCCGCCACGCCCGTTCCCTTGAAAGCGACGGCCACCCCGCCCGGCGCGAGAAACGGGGCCAGCCAGGGCAGCAGGCGCTCCAGGGGCGCGACGGCGCGGGCCGTCACCAGATCAAACCGCCCCGCCAAGTCCGGCCGCCGCGCCGCGTCTTCCGCCCGCGCATGAACCGTGTCCACATCCGCCAAGCCCAGATCGTCGGCCACGGCCCGGCAGAACAGGAGCTTTTTCGCCGTCCCGTCCATCAGTGTCATCACTAAATCGGGACGCGCGATTTTTAGAGCCAGGCCGGGCAGGCCCGCGCCCGCCCCCACGTCCAGCGCCCGCGCACCGGAGGGCGGCGTCAGCACTGTCAGCAGGGCCAGCGAGTCCAGAAAGTGCTTTACTGCCACATCGCGGGGCGACGTTAGCCGCGTCAGGTTCATCCGCGTCGCGTTCCACTCGGTCAGCAGGTCCGCGTAGCGCGCGAACTGCGCGAGTTGTTCCCCCGACAGTCCTAGCCCCCACTCGTCTGTCCCCCGCCGCACGATCTCCGCCAGCAATTCTTCCACGAGGGATGATTGGCCGTTGTCTGCCTGGTTTCCTGCTTGCCGGCGACTTCATCCAGCTATGGAACTTTCGCCCTGCCTCTACGGTTAAACCCCACAACAACCGGGTAAAGACGCCCCATCAGCCGGGCAGCCTGGTGCTGATCTAGAATCTGAGGACTTCTCATGTCGCCACTCCCGTCCCTGCTTGACCAGTACCGCGCCGTTCGCGCCTTCAGCGAAAAGATCTGCGAGCCGCTGGTCCCCGAGGACTACGTTGTCCAGTCCATGCCCGATGTCAGCCCGGCCAAGTGGCACCTCGCCCACACGAGTTGGTTTTTCGAGACCTTCCTGCTCAAGCCGCACCTGCCCCGTTACCAGTCGCTGCACCCGCAGTACGATTTCCTGTTCAACTCCTACTACAATGCGATTGGCGAGCGCCACTGCCGCGTCAGTCGCGGCCTCCTGTCCCGCCCCACGGTGGACGAGACGTATGCCTACCGCGCCTATGTGGACGCGCACATGGCCCGGCTGCTGACGGAGGCGGATGAAGGACAGACAGCCACTTTGGAGCCGCTGCTGACTCTGGGCCTGCACCACGAGCAGCAGCACCAGGAGCTGATGGTCACGGACATCAAGCACGTCTTCTTCGAGAACCCGCTTTGCCCCGTTTACCGCCCGCGCCGTGACCCGCCTGCGGCGGTCATCCCGGCTCTGGAATGGGTCGAATTTGCGGAAGGAGTGCGTGAGATCGGCTGGGGGGGTACGGGGTTTGCGTTCGACAACGAGACCCCCCGGCACAAGGAGTACGTCCCCGGCTTCGCCCTCGGCTCACGGCTGGTCACGAACGGGGAGTATTTAGCGTTCATCGAAGACGGCGGCTACGCCAAGCCTGAATTTTGGCTGTCCGAGGGCTGGAGCGTGGTCGGAAAACAGGGCTGGCAGGCGCCGCTCTGCTGGTGGAATCAAAAGGGCCAAGACTTCAATCTAGGGTGGCAGGAATTTACGCTGGCCGGAATGGAGGCATTGAACCGCGACGCTCCGGTCTGCCATGTTTCGCTGTTCGAGGCCGACGCTTACGCGCGCTGGGCCGGCGCCCGGCTCGCGACCGAGGCAGAATGGGAAATCGCGTCCGAGACCGTCGTTCTCTGCGGCAACTTCGCCGAAGGGGGCCGCTTCCATCCTATGCCGCTTGATCCCAATGAAGCCGAGGCGGGGACGCTGCAACAAATGTTCGGCGATGTTTGGGAGTGGACCCGGAGCCAGTACACCCCCTATCCCGGCTATGCCCCCCCGCCGGGCGCATTGGGCGAGTACAACGGCAAGTTCATGTGCAACCAGTTCGTCCTGCGCGGCGGCTCCTGCGCCACGTCCCACTCGCATATGCGCCCCACCTACCGCAACTTCTTCCCGCCCGACGCCCGCTGGCAGTTCACGGGCATCCGACTAGCAAAGGACCTTTAACACCGATGGCAACGATGCCCCCCGCCCTGCTCGACTGTGCGCCCGACCTCGCCACTTTTCGCAGCGAGGTCCTAACGGGCCTCCAGTCCTTCGAGAAGACTCTGCCCTGCAAGTATTTCTATGACCGGCACGGCTCGCAGCTTTTCGACCGGATCTGCGATCTGCCCGAGTATTACCCGACCCGCACCGAGGCCGGCATCATGCGGGACCACGCGGAGGAGATGGCGGCGCTGTTCGGCCCGGATTGCCTCCTGATCGAGTACGGCAGCGGCAGCAGCACCAAGACGCGCATCCTGCTGGACCATTTGCCGCATCTCGCGGGCTACGTCCCGATGGACATCTCGCGCGAACACCTGCACCGGGCGGCGGCGGGTCTGGCGGCCGCCTACCCGCACCTGGACATCCTGCCCCTGTGCGCCGACTACACGGCAGACTTCGACCTGCCTATTGCCCACCACCCCATCCACTCCCGCGCCGTTTACTTCCCCGGCTCCACCATCGGCAACTTCCACCGGGACCAGGCCGAGACGTTCCTGACGCAGATCGCCCATGTCTGCGGGCCGGGCGGCGGCCTGCTGATTGGAGTAGACTTAAAGAAAGACCCACAGGTCTTGAACGCGGCCTACAACGACGCCCAGGGTGTCACGGCGGCCTTCAACATGAACCTGCTGCGGCGGATCAATGACGAATTGGGGGCCGACTTCGACCTCGACCAGTTCGCCCATCGCGCCTTTTACAACGCTCTGGCAGGCCGAATCGAGATGCACCTGATGAGCTTGAAGCCACAGACGTCACACATCGGCGGCACGGTAATCGCATTCGAGGAAGAAGAAACGATCTTGACCGAGTGCTCCTACAAATACAGCCTACCCGACTTCGCCGCCCTGGCCTCGGCGGCGGGCCTGGCCGTTCGTAAGGTCTGGACCGACCCCGCGCAGAAGTTCAGCGTCCAATACCTGACCGTCCGCTAGGCTTGCGCGCCCAAGCCCCGTTCCAGCAGCACCCACTCGCGCGGCAGGGCATCCCGCCGGTAGATCGTGAACGTGCGGTCCGTTGACGCGGGCCGGTAGCCGTGCCCCTTGGCCCAGCGCCGCACTTCCTGACGCGCCTGCTCGCCGTTCTCGACACTGCTCGCCGCAAACACACGCGCCTTGTTGACATAAGGCATTTGTAAGACCATCCTTGTACTCGCTTTCCTGATGTTTCCCGCCCAAGGGCGGCTGCCCGCCAGCGCACATCATCGGGCGCTCGGGCAGCCGCCAGGGGCGCCGGGACTACGAGGACCTGGCGGCCTCGGCACAAAGCCGCTGTGGGAACCTCACTCAGCGAAGCGGCTCTGGTAGACTATCGCGCCTACACCCTCTATTATGCCGCCCCCGCCCCGCCCGCTCACTGCGCGGTTTGCGGGTTTTCCCGCCTGCTCCCTTCCAGCCTCCCGTTGACCTAAAACCAGCCCCGAAGATGCTACAATGTGTAGTAGACGTGTAACGTAGCGTAGCAGAACAGTTGACGCAAAGGACGTAAACGAAAATGCCGGAACGAACCACTCAGAATGGCGTAAAGCCGCCGGAAACGCCCGAAGGCATCACCAAGATCACCGTCGGCGGCTACAAATCCATTGCTCAAGAGCAGAGCATCGAGATTCGGCCCCTGACCATCCTGGCGGGTGCCAACAGTTCCGGCAAATCCAGCGTCATGCAGCCGTTATTATTGCTAAAACAAACGATACAAGCTACTTATGATGCAGGGACACTCTTGTTGAACGGACCAAATGTTCAGTTTACTTCTGCTGACCAATTGCTATCAAACACAACCAGCCAGAACCAGTTTTCTGTAGGCTTTGGATCGCTGGGCAGACTTCCGACAACTCTTTTCTTTCAGAAGCAGTCAAACCAAAGTTTTGATGTCGAAAAAATGGTCGTCGGTGATGCTGAACAGAGCACTTTCACAGTCGGTATGACTCACGAGGACATTCTGAGACTGCCTATACTTCGTAACGAAAATGAGTTGGCGGTTATGTTGTCAGACAGAAAATTGGAATTAAGCGTGGCCCGGTATAAATGTATCTTAGCAGTCGTCATTCGACTTACGGGCACATCAGAAAGCAAAGCTATTCCAGCAGACAATCTTCTAAGTTTTTTGGGTATCGAGACTTCGCTGTTAAACTATTTACCGACCAACGTCTATGAAATTATTCACCTTCCAGGCTTGAGAGGCAATCCTAAGAGGACTTATCCTGTGGCAGCTTTCGGCTCACCGTTTCCAGGCACATTCGAGAACTATACAGCAAGTGTCATATCACGCTGGCAATTTACGGAGCAGGAAGACATATTGAAAACTCTGAACAGTCACTTGAACAGCCTCGGCCTAACAGATGCCGTCACTTCTAAAGCCATTGATGCGACACAACTTGAAATTCGTGTGGGGCGTACCACGCACAGTGGTAACAAAGACATGGTTAGTATTGCTGATGTGGGCATTGGCGTCTCGCAGACTCTTCCGGTTTTAGTTGCCCTACTCGCCGCAAAACCTGGTCAACTGGTTTATCTCGAACAGCCGGAAATCCACCTGCACCCGCGCGCTCAAACAGCGATGGCGCAAGTGTTGGCGGATGCGGCGATGCGCGGCGTTCGGGTGGTCGCTGAAACGCATAGCTCACTGCTGCTGCTCGGCATCCAAACGCTTGTCGCCGAGGGAGAGCTACCGCCGGAATTAGTCAAGCTGCACTGGTTTACGCGCGGCGATGACGGCGCAACCACGATCCGCAGCGCGGACTTAGACGAAGGCGGCGCGTTCGGCGACTGGCCGGAAGACTTTGATGACGTGACACTGGACGCGCAAAGCCGTTACCTAGATGCCGCCGAGCGGCGATTGGTGGGTAAGTGACGTGCCGAGCAAAGCCGCGCGTGATCTTGTCGTAGATGCTTCGGTCGCAAGGTCAGCGGGCGGTAAGGAAGCAACGTACCCGACTTCCAAGAGCTGCCGAGATTGCCTGAAAGCGATATTGGCACTGCCGCATCGGGTGGTTATGTCTTCGCCAATCACGGACGAGTGGAATAAGCATAAGTCTGCCTTCGCGCGTACCTGGCTGGTTTCCATGACCGCGCGGAGGCGACTGCTGCGCGTTGAGCCGGAACAACTGACGGAATTCAGACAGAGGGTACAGGAGATCACGGACAGCCAAAAAGAGCGTGACGCGATGCTCAAAGACTTTCATCTCATCGAAGCGGCGCTTGCCACAGATCAGACAGTGATTGCGCTAGATGAGATCGTGCGGGCCTTGTTTGGCACGGCCTGTCAGACGATTGGGCAGATGAAAAGCGTGGTTTGGGTCAACCCGGATAAAGCGGAAGAAGAAGCGATTAGTTGGCTGGAAGCCGGGGCCGAGCCGGAAAAGCACCGGCAGTTGGGGTTCCGGCGAAACTCGGCATAGTGCAATTTTTGTCAAAACGAACTGCGGTTGACAACGCGCGGCCCACCCGGTATACTGACCGTGACATCGTGAAAAATTGCACGGAGTCAGGCGATTTAGAACGGACCGGAAGCGATGGCGTATTCCTCTTTGGGCGAGTTTATTGCGCGGCTGGACCGTGCGGGCGAATTGCGGCGCATCAAAACATCGGTTAGCCCCGTCCTGGAGATCACGGAGATCGCCGACCGCGTGATGAAGATGCCGGGCGGCGGGCCTGCCCTGCTGTTCGAGAACGTGCAGGGGTCAAGGTTCCCGCTTGCCATCAACCTCCTGGGGTCGCGTCGGCGTATGTCCTGGGCGCTGGGCGCGGACGATCTGGAAGACATTGCTCAGGAGATCGCCGCGCTGACCCGGCTGCCTTCCGACATGCCCCCCACGCTGATGGGCAAATTGCAATTGCTGCCGCAGCTTGCTTCGCTGGGCAAGATCAGCCCCAAGCTGGTGTCCTCCTCCTTCGCGCCCTGCCAGGAAGTCGTCAAGATCGGTGCGGAGGCCAATTTAGACGACCTGCCCATCCTCACCTGCTGGCCCGAAGACGGCGGGCCGTACATTACGCTCCCTCTTGTCTTTACCAAAGACGAGGGCACGGGCAAGCGCAACGTCGGCATGTACCGTATCCAGAAGCAGGGGCCGCACGAGACCGGGATACACTGGCAGCGGCACAAGGTCGGCTCGCGGCACTACGCCAATTTCGAGGCGAAGGGCCGCGACATCCCCGTCGCCATCGTGCTAGGCGGCGATCCGACCGTCATCTACTCGGCCACTGCACCCCTGCCGGACGAGATTGACGAGATGGTCTTCGCGGGCTTCCTCCGCAAGAAGCCAGTCGAACTGGTCAAGTGCAAGACCATTGACATGGAAGTGCCCGCCGACGCCGAGTTCGTCATCGAAGGCATCGTCCCCGCCGGTCTCCGGCGCCGCGAAGGGCCGTTCGGCGATCACACGGGCTACTACAGCCTGGCCGACGACTACCCCGTCTTCCAGGTGACGGCCATCACGCACCGAAGAAACGCCGTCTACCCCTGCACCATTGTCGGCCCGCCGCCGATGGAGGACAAGTACATCGGGCTTGCCACCGAGCGCCTGTTCCTGCCCCTGGCACGGCTGATGGTGCCGGAAATGATTGATTACCACCTGCCCGCCGAGGGCGCGTTCCACAACCTGGCCCTGGTCCGCATCAAGAAGCGCTATCCTGGTCACGCCTTCAAGGTCATGCACGCGCTTTGGGGCCTGGGCCAGATGATGTTCACCAAATGCATCGTCGTCGTGGACGAGGACGTGGACGTCCAGAAGCCGGGCGAGGTCGTCTGGCGTGCCCTCGCCAACATTGACCCCGAACGCGACATCACCTTTGTCAAAGGCCCCATTGATGTCCTCGACCATGCCTCTCCCCTGCCCGCCTTCGGCTCCAAAATGGGCGTAGATGCCACCCGCAAGTGGCCGGACGAAGGCTTCGCCCGCGAATGGCCCGACGTGCTGACCATGCCCGCCGCCGTCCAAGCAAAGGTGGACACGCTCTGGAAGGAGCTAGGCATTGAGCGGTAACGCTTTTACTCTGACAAACGGTGCGGATATGCTGCGGGCTGTTCTTGTCTCGGCGCCCCCGGTTTACGATCCCGGCGGCCCGGTCTGCTTGATTGAGGAATGGCAGGGGGATGAGGCGCTGCTGACCGAGGCGGAGCAGACAGCGGCAGCGCGGGGCGCGGTTTTGGCGCGCGTCATCTGCGCTCACGACGACAGGAGCCGGGCCGAACTGTTGATGCGGCGCGGCTACTCGATTGCTTCCGAGTGGTACACGGCTTCTCTGCCGCTTCCGAAACAAACGCCTCATCCCGCAGTCCGACCGCTGACTGCCGCCGATGTGCCGCGCGTATTGGAATTGGGCGAAGCAAAGCGGCGGCAGTACGAAGCCTATTCGCCGGTGTTCTGGCGCGTATCCGCCCTGCCGCGTGAGACGTTCGCCCCGTACTTGCAGTCTCAGATTGAGGACCCGCAAGTGATCGCGCTGGCCTATGAACCCAGCGGAGCGGTGGACGGCTTCGTTCTCGCAAACGCACAGGGCTATAGTGACGACTTCATGGTCGCGGTCGCGGAGATGTGGCCGACGGCCGGGGCCGATTTACTTTCAGCGGCAGGCACGGCAGCCTATGGCCGGGGCATCGGCAGTCTGCTGGTCGTCTGCGGACAGGGCGATACCCCTATGCGGGCCATGCTGGCGGCGCAGGGCCTAACGCTCACGACAGACTGGTATATCCGGCCTTTGTCGGAGACAGCGTAAAATGGCGCAGGCGATGGCACAAACGCAGACCGAAAATCCCTGGCGCGTTTACAAAGGCTGGTTCTGGGCTGCGACGGCCTATAATATGGCCTGGGGGACGCTGATCGGGCTGAAGCCGGGCTTGCTGCTGGACTGGATGGGGATGACGCCCAGCCAGCAGGCTGCTGCCGGACCTTTGCCACCCGTCCTGGCGGCCTGCATCGGCATGTTCGTCGGCGTCTACGCCATCGGTTATGCCTGCGTCGCCCTGGACCCGCCGCGCTTCTGGCCGTTCGCCTTTCTGGGCTTGTGCGGCAAAATCCTCGGTCCGATGGGCTGGGCGCTGCACCACGCGCTAGGGCATCTGCCCTGGCGCTCGCTGTGGGTGAACGTCTTCAATGACTTCTTCTGGTGGCCCGCGTTCGTCGGGCTGCTGCTGACCGTGTGGCGCGAAAGTCGCGCCGAAAGGATACGATTATGACCCCTTATTTCTGGAAATCGTTCGGCCTGGGCATCACCCTGACCGCCTTGCTGGCCTTCGTGCTGATCAAACTGGGCTGGGAGTAGATCTCTTGCACGGACTCGGCCTTTAGGCCGGGTCGTACTCACGGGAACAACTCTGGGTGATTGGCGGTCGGAAATGCAGGCTTGACGCGGGTGCGCTTGGTGTGCCATGATAGCCCAAGCAGTAATCTTAGGACTTTCGCTTGCGCTTGCTTGCAGATTATTTATAGATGCTAATATCAGGCAACAATGTTCAAAAACCCTAGAATAGCTTAGAGTGAAGCGAAAGTCCTAAATCTGAAGGAACGCCCTTGATGTCCCCCGCAAAACCCCAGGCTGACCTTCCCGGTCGCCTCCTCGCCCTGCTGGTCTTCCTGGCCGGCGTCGGCATGCTCGTTTTCGTCTTCGTCACTGCCCTGCACCTGTTCCAGTCGCCCGTGCCGGGCCTGGAGCCATTGCAGACGCCGGGGGCGCCGCCCCCGCCCGCCGCCAACATCGGCACCGCCCTGGCGGATTTCATCCGCCGCCTGCTGCTCTTGATGGTGATGACGCTGACCGGCTCCCTTCTGGCGAGTAAAGGCGCACACCTGTATTTCGGCACCATCTACCCGTCTTCCGAGCCTGCCGCCGCGTCTGCCATCAAGAAGGGACGTGGCGTTCAGCCGCCCGTCCCGGAGGCGGCCCCGGCAGAGAAACTGCCTTCTTGACTGTCGTTATGTGGGCGTCCACGCCCCCCAGCCGGGGATTTCAATCCCACGGCCCTGACGGCTCACTGCCCCCGCCTTCCACGGCACATTACGCCCCACCACACTCCCCGCCTGCATCACGTCAGGACGCAAAAAGAAAACCCCCGAGGCCAAAGCCTCGGGGGTCCCTTACTTTTACCCTTCCCTAACAGGGAGGGGTCGGCGCTTGCGCCGGGGGTAGGTTAGAACTTGAGCTGGAACTGGCCGATCGCGACGCTGCCGTCTGTCCTGCCGTTGTTGCCGGCCTCGGACTGTGCATCGAAGCCCGTGCCATGATCGTCGTAGTGGACGATCTGGTACAGCAGCTTGACGCTGGCGTTGTTGCTGATCGTGTGGCCCAGACCGATGTTGACGTAGCTTTCGGTCGGCTTGCCGGCGTGAGCCAGCACGCCATCGTTGTTACGCAGGTCGTACTGGACGTTCTCGTAGCCCAGGTCAACGCCATAGGCGCTGCTCAGACCGTAGCCCAGGCCGACCTGGTAGCGGTTCAGGTGGTCGTTCTGGTGCAGCGGCGAGTTGATTGGCGTACCGTTGCTGTTGGTGCCGTAAGCGGCCTTGTAGAACTGCGCGTCGGCGTTCAGGCTCAACTTGGGCGTGAACGCGAACTTGGCAGACACGACTGGACCGCGCACGTTTGTCGGGTTGGTCCATGCGCCGACCTTGCCCCAGTAGCCGGGAGCCGAATACTGCGGCCCGACATACTGGTAGCCGCCCTTGAGCTGGAGGCCGCCGACAGCGAACCCGATCTGGTCATCCGTGGACTGGTAGCGGTAGCCCGACCCGACGTTGGCAAAGCCGTGGCCGAAGCCGTGCGCCGAGACGTTGTAGTTGGCATCCACCAGGATGCCGCCCTTCTTGACGCCGGGGAGGCCAAACGGCAGGGCGCCGTTGAAGTCCGCGCCGTAGACTGCCAGGCGGTTGAACTGGCCGTTGCCCTGGCCCAGCCCGGTTGGCTGAGTGGACTTGTTCGGGTCTGTCACGCCGTCAAAGGCGCTCAGGCCGTTGGCCGTCTGGTTGCTCAGGCCGAAGTACTCGACCGTCGCGCCCAGAACCGCGCCCTCGGGAGCACCGAACGTCACCCGGCCGCCGACCCCTTCATCCAGCGTAGCGGCATGGTTGGCTCTGATCAAACCACCGGGCCGCGTCTGGCTGTTGGAGAAGAAGGCAGGCGTCCCCGGCGTCGGGGCGGGCGCAAACGGGTTGCCCGGAATGCCGGGGTTGCCGGGAGTCGCCGGGTTGAACTGCGTCCCCGTCGAGCCGCCGTACAGCTCGGAGAACTGGACGGCGCTGTCCTTGATGGCGAAGGCATTCACATGGGCCGGTCCCAGCTTGAAGTTGGCCCCGATACCGTCACCGATGATATCACCGGAGTCGGTCTGGGTCAAGTTGGTGTAGATGTCGGCATCCACCTGCCTCAGCGTGTACTTGGTGTACTGGTTGCCGAAGCGGCCCACAAGCAGCTCGGCGCCGCCCAGGGGTCCCAGCTTGACGGCGGCATCCAGGTACGCCTTGTAGACGTTGGCGTACTGGTTGGCGGCGGTTAGGCTGCCGGGAGCAAGGACGGACGGGGCGACCCCGCCGGCGGAGTAGCCGGGGAAGGCGGCCGTGTTGCCGACCTGGCTCAGATAGTTGCCGAAGTCCAGGGACACGTTTGCGGTGGCAGTATCCGACAGTTTGCCGCGGATGTTGAGCAGGATGTCATGGTAGACATCCGAGGACGCCAGCAGACGGTCGCCGAAGCCGGTCGCGCCGTTGGAAATGCCGTTCTTGTCCAGGAACGCGGCATAGGTGCCGTTGGCGTTGCGGTGGCGCGAGGAGCGGCCCTCCGCAATCAGGTTCACTTCGCCGTTGATCTTGATGCGGCGCTGCTCGTCCACGACCGAGCCGAGGATGCCTTCGTCGCGGTCCAGGCGGCCATTCAGCGCGTTGACGCGGGCCTCGAGGCCGTCCAAGCGGGCGTTGATGGCGGCGACATCCTGGCCGAGCCGGGTCAGCTCGGTCTGGAAGCCGTTGACCAGGGTGCGGAGGGCATCAATCGCCGCCGTGTTGCCGGCGATGCGGCCTTCCAGGTCGGAGCGCAGGGCGCCGAGGTCGGCGGCAGAGACGCCGCCATTCGGCCGCTGGGCGAGCAGGCGGGCGATGGCGACCGCGAACTCGTAGCGGGTCATGGGCCGGCGGCCACCGTAGGTGCCGTCGGGGTAGCCGATCACGATGCCGGCTTTCTGGAGGGTGTCCACCGACTGGTAGGCCCAATGGTCGGTGGGGACGTCAGCGAACGGGCCGCTGGCCGCCTGAGCGTGGGACACGGCGGGCAGGCCCAAAAAGGCCATGCTGGCGCCGGCGAGAAGTACCAATGACTTCTTCATGGAGCGTTTCTCCTTGCAACGAACGTCTCGCATCCCGACTTTACTCTCGAAGCCAGGAGAAACGATCAGCGCAAATGAGCAGAGCGCGATAGGCTAACGATCCGGCCCCCCATCCCTTCGTCCACAAGTATCCATGTTGCCTTGCAGGTCCGGGGCAGAAATTCAGATCGCCTCGCGTGTCGCGATGCCGCCTCGCGCGGGTCGGTCCCGCCTGTCGTGCGTTCGAGAGTAACACCGGATGCGTACCGTCCTCCCCCATGGAGGAACGGCTATGGAAATCAGCCTTGCGGCTGTTCCCAACCCATAAGACAAACGCTCGGGACGTTTGTTTCAGGATTTTGCATTATTATCCACAATTTTTCGAAAAATAGTCTTCCGCCAGCAAAATCGCCGCGTAATCGTCATAAGGGACTTCGGGGGAGCGCAGGCCGGGCGGCAGCAGGCGGCGCCAGCCGGGGGCAGGATTTTCCTGAACGAACCGCTGCCGGGCGCGGGCGGACGTGTTGTATTCATCTACAGTCAGGAGGGAGATTTGGGGGAAAGTCGTTTCCAAAGCGCGCCGCAGCGTCGCGCTGTTCGTGCCGCCGCCGATGAGAACCTTGAGGATGCCGGGCCGCCGCCGCAGAATCTCGCCCACGGCCAGCGTCAGCCGCTCCGTCGCCACGACGGCCCGCTCCAGGCACTGAGGAGTCGCGTTTCCTCCGGCCTCTTCGCTGGGGCCGGCGACCACGGCCAGCCCGCACTTGGCGCGTCCGGGGTCCACGGCGAGAAGGGTTTCGCTCATGGGATGCCGCGCCACAGACGCGCATCGGCGAACCGGCTCAAGTGACCGACGTTCGTAGTGGCAACGACCACGGCGGCATTTGGCTGCCCCCAATCCACGGGATTCAGCGTCACCGCCTGTGCCGCGAGGATGACGTCGGCGTCCAGGGCAAGGCTGTCCGCCGTCGGAATGCCTTGCTGCCGGGCGGAAGCCCAAAAATCCGCCGCTTGCCGCATAGCGTCGTCCGTCAGAGACAGGAACCCGTGCGTCGCGACAAGATAATCTAGGCGGCGCAGACCGTTGATCTTACGGTACAGCCGCAGTTCCCGACGTACTTCATAATCTGTGATGGATGGCACTAAAGCACGATGCCCGTCTGCAATCAGGCCGCGCAGCCATGACTTACAAGCGTCGGCTTCCGCACTTTGCTTGGGGTTAGAAGCTAGTCCAAGCGGCCCACTATCGAGCAGGACGATCATGCGACCTCGTCTGATGGAGGCACGGGGTTGATGCCCTTGCCAAAAATCCGGCGCTGCCCAGGGCGATCCCGATCCAGCGCCTCGATGAGCGTGTTGAGCGTTTCACGCTGCTCCTCTTCGTCACCCTCATCGAATGAGTCAAGAGCAGCGATAGCTGCCGCCGGATCGTAGGAATGTATGGCCTGAACAGCGAACTGACGCTCCACGAGATTACGGACGACTTCGGGCACGTCTTCACCCCGGTGCGCGGCCTCCGCAGACAGCCGTGCCGCCAAGTCCGGCGGCACATCAATGGTAATCGTCATTTTGGCTCCTTCTTGTTTCCCTCACTGCCGCGCCGCGCGGGTTCTGGGCAGGCCGGGAGCGGGCGTGACGCGCAGGTCCAGGCGCAGCAGGTCGGCGCTGTAGGTGTTGGCGGCGGCGGCGGCAATGATATGCGCGTCACGCCCGGCCTGCTGGATTTGCTTGACCAGGGCCAATGCAGTGGGGGTGTCAATGGGCTGACCGACCAGCGGCTCGCCGGATTGAGGGTCACGGACCGGGATAATGCCCCGCTCCAGCGCGACCGTGCGGACTTGGCTGGTCAGGAACGCTTGCAGGCGCTTGAGGATGACATCGTCCGGCTGGTCCCCATCCAGCGCGCCGACGGCGATGATTGTGCCTTGGGAGAAGACGACGACGTTGGCATAAGGCTTCAGGTCCAGCTTGACAGGCTCGCCTTTGAAAGTGTTGTAGCGAGCGCCGGCAACCACGACGACGCTGGGCTGGTCGCTGCCCTGGGCGGCAATGCTTTGGGAAAGGGCGTCCAGGACGGCTTCCCGTGCTTCCGCACTGCTGTCCGCACCCGCGCCCGGCGCGGGGATGACAACGGCAGGCGAATTATCCAGGTCACCTGCGCCGCGCTGGCGGGCGGTCAGCTCCACTTGGTCCAGGAACACCGCCAGTTCGCGCCGCAGCGCTTCGGGCGGCTGGCCCGCCGAGACGACGGTCCGGCCCACCTCCTCCTCGCGGCGGAAGATCAGCGGATGGCCCTGCGAGGCTATCAGCAGACTCTGCTGGGCCTGGTTCCGATGCACCAGCGCGTCGTTTTCGGCATGAAGCTTGTCCTGCTTGATGAGGAGCGTGTCTTGCTCGATGCCCAGCGCCAGCACGTTCTTGGTGACCTTCAAAACCTCCCTGCCGGCAAGTTGATACTGCCTCTGCGCGTTCTTGACGCCGAGCCGGGCCGTGCGGACTTGCTTCTGCGCCCACGCCAGTTGTTCGCGTGTGCCGGTGAGATTGCCCCTCGCGGCGGACAACTGGTTTTCCGCGCCCATCAGCGCCGCCTGCCGCTGCGCCAGCGTGTTCTTGCTTTGGGCCAAGTTGCTCTGGGCCTGCCCCAGCGCGGACCTGACTTGCCCCAGCGCGGACCTGACTTGTCCCAGCGCAGTCTGCGCCTGGTCCGCCTGCGCCTGGGCATCTTTCGCCCGCTTCTGTGCCTCACCCGCCCGCCGACTGTCCGCCTGCGCCTGCCGCTCGGTGGCAAGGTTGTGCTTGGTCAAAGTCCGGTTCTGCTTGTCCAGCATCCTGTTCGTCTCCAGCAGTTGTGGGCCGCGCACCAGGGCGGTGCTGAACGTCCGGTTCAGAGCCAGAAACAGCCCCAGCGTCCCCACGGCGATCGCACCGCCCGAAACCACCGTCCACAGCATGGCCGTGTGTCGGGGGCGCAACCCGAACGTCGAATGCCGCTTTTTGCCGATATAACTGCCCAGCCGGTCGCCCATGTAAGCAGTGACACCGCCCATGACGAACAGGATGAAGGCGAAAAAGACTACGGCGCCCATGTCAGTTCCGTTTCCTCAGCGCGACGCTTTCCAGATCAGACCCGCCCCGACGACCAGCCCGATAATGTTCGGCAGCCAGGCCGCCAGGATCGGCGGGACGGCCCCGCCGGTCGCGACGTTGCTCATGGTCATGTAGATGACGTAGTACCCCAGCATGATCGGCAGCGCCCAGACCAAGCCGCTGACCTTGCCCGAGCGCGGCGAGCGCAATCCGAGAGGGGCACCGACCATGCCGAAGATCAAGCACGAAAAAGGCAGGGAGACCTTGAACCACAGCCCGACCTCGGCGTTGCGGATGTCGCTGCTGTCGCCGCCCCCCGCTTTCAGCTCATTGATCTGCCGCTGCAAGTCCCGGAAGGTCAGCGTTTCGGGGTCACGCTGCAAGAATGTCATGTTCTCCGGCGTCTTGTTGATCTGGAATGTGTCTATCTGGCTATTCTCGATTTTGAGGCCCGTCGCCAGATCGGTGGACTGCTCGTTGAACAGCGTCCACGTCTTGAGGCCACTTCCATGCGGCTTCGCCCGGTCCGCGTAAATGGTCTGGCGGGGTACGCCGTCGGGGCCATAAACGGTGATGGTCACCTGCCGCAGCGTCTTCGCCAGCACATCATAGCCCTTTTCAATATGCACGGTCACTTGCAGCTTCCCGTCGGGCCGGTCGGCCAAATCCAGCGGGCGCGTCGTTTCGCCGATGATGTCCTGACGGTGGTTGTTAAAGTCAGCCACGCGCGCATTGGCGTAGGTGGCGATCCGGTCGTTGAAGACGTAGTTGACTAGGCTGACCGCCAGCCCCAGGCCGACCACGGGGACGATGATCCGCAGGAACGAGATGCCGCCCGCGAATAGGGCGACCACCTCGCTGTCGCGCGAGAGCCGGTCGAAGCCCAGCAAGGCGGCCAGCAGCATCCCCATCGGGAAGGTGTACCGGACGAATTGGGTGAAGTCCCAGCCGACGAACTGCGCGATAACCCACCAGGGGAAGCCCAGCGCCTGGAATCGGGACGCGGCCAGGACCGGCCCCGTAACCAAAAAGACGGCAGAGAAAACGGCGATGCTTCCTAGAAGCTTGGGAAGGAGATCCAGCAGAATCAGCCGGTCCAGCAGCTTGATTGGGAGTGCGCTCATACCATCAGTGTCCCGCCCGGACCGCGCCGCATCATCAGCGTCATGTTCTGGCCCAGATAGTATTTCTGGGCGATGGGGTCCTGCACCAGCTCTTCCGCCGTCCCCGATGTTTTGATCTCGCCTTCAGAGATGATATAAGCGCGATCCGTGATCGCCAATGTCGCGTGGACGTTGTGGTCCGTAATCAGGACACCGATGCCGCGTGTCTTGAGTTCATCAATGATCTTCTGCAAGTCCTCGATGGCGATGGGGTCCACGCCCGTGAACGGCTCGTCGAGCAGGATGAACGAGGGCCGGGTCGCCAGGACGCGGGCGATCTCGATGCGCCGCCGCTCGCCGCCCGAGAGCTGCCGGGCCAGCGTATGGCGTCGGGGGGCCATATCCAGGCTGTCCAGCAGGTCTTCCAGCCGCGCCTTGCGCTCCTGGGCCGACAGGCCCGGCAGCATTTCCAGGACCAGCATGATGTTCTGCTCCGCCGTCAGGCCCCGGAACGCGCTCGGCTCCTGCGCGAGATAGCCGATACCGGCATGGGCGCGGCTATACATCGGCAGGCGCGTGATCTCCTTGTCGTCGAGCAGGACGCGCCCGCCGTCGGGCTTGACCAGGCCGACCATCATGTAGAAAGACGTGGTCTTGCCCGCCCCGTTCGGCCCAAGCAGTCCGACGATCTCGCCCGGCTTGATCTCGACGGAGACGCCGTTGACGACCTTGCGGCCTTTGTACGTTTTTTGGAGCCTCTCGGCGCGTAGGATTGGCATGGTGTTTGTGTGTCTTACTGTGCGGGCGTCAGGACGATGTGGCCCGGCCCGGTTTCAAGCTGCGGGTAGTCGTCGCCCTGTCCGAGCAGGACCGTGACCGGTTTCGTGTCGAAAGTCGAGACGGAAGGCTCCGCCAGAAAACCCGAGTTCGTGACGACTATGACGTGGCCCGTAAAAACCATCTTGCCGCCGCTGGGCCGGGTGTCATCCGGCGTGTAAACGGCATGGTCGGATTTGATCTCGTAGGCTTGGCTCTCCAAAGGCCGCTTGATGTGGACATCCACCTGTCCGCCGGTGGCCGGGCCACCGTCCGCCGTCGCCCGGTCCAGCGTAGACCGGCCCGCCTTGCCGGGCAGGAAAAAGACCTTAATGTCCCCGGCAGCCAGATCGTATTCTTGGGACGTGATTTTGATGCGCCCAGCGAAATGCCACAAGTCCGGCGTCAGCTTGCTGTACTGAACATCACCCTCGATTCGGCCCAGTTTTGTTCTGGAGGCGACGCTGCCGGCACCGCCCTGGGCGAACAAGGAGGGCGGCACGGAAGTTGCGAGCACGGCCGTCAGTAGCAAGGTCAGTCTGTTTAACTTCTGCAACCCGGCCCCCTTATTTCCCTCTTACCGATCATCGAACGACTCGTCTAGAGTAAAGCTGACACATGACTCGGCCCCATCATCAGCGTCTTCATCGCCGTATCGGCGGTGGCGCGCTGCCCTTTCATCGTCGCGCCGGTCTTGCCGTCGGTGAAAATGACGTGGCCTGTCGCGACGATCTGGCCGGTGCGGGCGTTTGGCGTCCAGACGAGTTTGTCCGCCCGCAGAGTCGTTCCCGGATGCAGGAGTGATCGGGCAAAGACGCCGCCGGTCGCTGTCACGACCACGCTGCCCCGCAGGCTGTCGCCGCGTGCGAGCGGCGCGGTCAGGGTTAGCGCCTGCTTGCCCTGCTGATACAGCAGCGCGGACACCTGCCTCATGCTGCCAAGGAACCCGTTTTCGGCGGACTGTCCTGTGGCCGTGGCCGCCACCACATGGAGCAGGGGCACAGCTTTGCCAGGAAACTTCGGGTCGGGTAGGTCTATCACAGTACCCTGCCCGACCATGCCCAGATTAGGAGGCGATGCACTCTTGTTCGCGCCCTTTTTCGCGGCAGGCGCCGCCGCGCTGTGTAAGCAAAACGACGAGCAGGGCAACATCGTCAAAGACAGGACCAACGCGGCGCGGCGGCCATGGAGAGTTGTGAAAGGCATCATATATGTTACCATACGCAGAAACAGGTCCCTGAAGTTTAACACAGAATCGCTGTCTTTGGCAAACCGCCGGTACTGCCCCCCTGTTTTAGACAGTGGAAAGAGGCCGCGTGTTTCAGATTTAATCTTTTCTTCTTGACATTGACCCCCATCGCCTATATAATAACCTGGGGAAAGTTCCCTCAGAATTGGGAGGCCGAATGGCGCGTGCAGTGATTACCGGCGGGGCCGGCTTTTTGGGATCGCATCTGTCGGACCGTCTTCTGACGGAAGGCTGCGATGTGGTGGCCGTGGACAACCTAGTCACGGGCAGTGAAGACAACATCGCACATCTGCGGGACAATTCACGGTTCGAGTACATAGAACAGGACATCACCCAGCCCTACACGGTAGCCGGGCCGGTGGACTTGGTCTACCATTTCGCGTCCCCGGCCAGCCCCGTGGACTATTTGGAACTGCCGCTCGAAACCCTGCTGGTCGGCTCGGTCGGCACGCACCACACGCTGGACCTGGCGCGGGACAAGGGCGCGCGATTTTTGATGGCCTCCACGTCGGAAGTCTACGGCGACCCCACTGTCCACCCACAGCCGGAAGAGTATTTTGGCAACGTCAACCCGAACGGCACGCGCTCTGTCTACGACGAGGCCAAGCGCTACGCCGAAGCCGTGACGTTCGCCTACCGCCGGAAGTTCAGGATGGATGCCAAGATCGTTCGTATTTTCAACACTTACGGACCCCGGATGCGGCTTAACGATGGGCGCGTCGTGCCCGCCTTTATCAGCCAGGCCCTCCGGGGCGAAGCCCTGACGGTCTTCGGCGACGGCCACCAGACCCGCTCCTTTTGCTACGTCTCGGACCTGATTGACGGCATCTTCAAGCTTTCCGTCTCGGAACAATCCGGGCCGGTCAACGTTGGAAACCCGACGGAGCGCACGATGATCGAGTTCGCGCAGGAGATACTGAAGGCAACGGGCAGCGACAGCCCGATCATCCATGTCCCGCTGCCGACGGCGGACGACCCCAAGCAGCGCCGCCCGGACATCACCCGAGCACGCACCCTGCTCGGCTGGGAGCCGCGCGTTCCACTCGAAGAGGGCCTAAAAGAGACCATCGCATACTTTAAGACGAAGCTTTGAAGTGTCGTAGAGTGTGCCGCCGGTCACAGACTCCGCATCAGTTTCAGGGTAGAAAAAAGCAACAGAAGGGCGCGAGCAAGAAAAGGGGCGCAAGAAATCTCGCCCCTACACGCGCATTCCCGTTCTGCCGACAATGGGGACAGAAGAACGGTATCTGTTGAACCGTGAGAGGCAACCCGGACCGTGCAGTTACGCCAGGAGAACACACAGCGCCAGACTCAGGTGCAGAAGCTCGCGCCTCATCTGATTCAGGCCAATGCCCTGCTGCAATGCTCCACCCTAGAGCTGCAACAAGCCATTGAGCAAGAGCAGCAGGAAAATCCCGCCCTGGACAGCCTCACCGATGGGCCGGACACGAGCGAGGGCGGCTGCCGCCTGTGTCCGGGCAGCCGGATCGGCTCCTGCGCGCACTGCCCATTCAGCCGCGAGTCGCATCCACTCTCCGAGGCAAGTCTCTCCGAGCGGGGCCGCGACGACGACGCCAGCCCGTCTCTGGCCGAAAGCCTCGCTGTCCTCGCTGCGCGCGGCGAGGAGACCGCAGAGGACGAGCGGCTGGCCGCGCGGGCCGAGAACGAGTTCGGGCAGGGTGATGGCGAAGGCGAGTTCGATCCCCTGCTGCTGGCCCGCACGCAGACCTCTCTGGCGGAGCACCTGCTGATGCACCTGCGCGCCACGTCGGGAACGCCCCAGGAAGTCTTCGTCGCCGAATACCTGGTGGACAGCCTCAACGAGCGCGGCTGGCTCCAGATTGATGTGGACGAAGCCTGCGCCGTGCTGCGCGTGCCATGCCGCCTGATCACCCAGGGTGTCGAGCGCCTTCAGGCCTGCGACCCGCCCGGCGTCGGCGCGCGTGACCTGCGTGAGTGCCTGCTGCTCCAGATGCGCCATCTGCGCGAAGAGGGAGACGAGCAATCGTTCGATTCGCTCGCGCTGACCCTCATCACCCACCACTGGGAGGCCCTGATCCAGCGCCGGAGCGGACCGCTCACCCGCAAGCTGGGCGTCAGCGCCAAGCGCCTGGATGCGGCTATGGACTTCATCATCAAACGGCTCAAGCCGAACCCAGCGGCGAGTTTTCGGATGCCCTGGGATCACCACCAGAACGGCCAGAGCCGGGGTATCCGCCCCGATGTCATCATCAAGCGCAGCGGCATCGGATTCACCGTCGAGGTGCTTGGATTCGACAACACGACTCTGCAAGTCAACCCCTACTACCGCAGCCTCTACGACGCGATCCGGGCCAGCCGGCATGGCGGCGAGCCTGCCCGAGACGGGGCTGTGCGGCTGTCTCCCGACCATCAGAAGCACGTCGTCGCCTACGTCGAGCGCGCCAACATGTTCCTGAAAAACTTGCAGCAGCGCCGGCGCACGATCCAGAAGATCACGACGGCCTTGATTGAATGCCAGCAGGGTTTCCTTGAAACCGGGCAGCGCGCGTTCCTGCGCCCCCTGACGCGCACCCACCTGTCGAAAATGGTCGGCATGCACGAATCCACCGTCAGCCGCGCCCTGCTCTACAAATACGTCCAGCTCCCCTCCCAGGACGTCGTCTCCTTCGACATCTTCTTCGAAAACGCCGTCACCCTGAAGGGCATCATCGCTGCCCTCATCTCCGAAGAGACGCCGGGCCTGCCCCTAAGCGACCAGGCCATCGTGGATGCCCTCCAGGAGCGTGGCTTCACCGTTGCCCGCCGCACCGTCGTCAAGTACCGCGAGGAGATGCGTATCTCCGCCTCTTTCCTGCGCCGACGTCAGTAGTCCCCCTTCATCACCGCCAAAGCGAAGCGTGAACACAGCAGTCTTCTGGTGCATCTTGCAAACGCAGGTAGCGGTGGCCCGATTTGGGAACTATCCCAATGCTTGCACTTTCTATCAAGTGGGCAAAAATTTATTTTCCGACCATGATAGGATGGTGCGTTTTCGTGGTACAATGTTTTTGAAACCGGGTCTCCCCCGGACAATCTTCCTTCGACGCATCAGTCTGATGCCTTCCTCTGCGATATCCCCGGCTCCTTCGGCTCTATTCCGTCGTGTTCCTCGATTTCACCAGTGATGGCCTCACGCACCGCGCAGGGAATCTCGCACCTGAAAGGAGCCATTCACTGATGGCAACCAAACTTTACGTCGGCAACCTGAGCTATCAGACCACCGACCAGCAGCTCCATGACCTGTTCTCCGAGGCAGGCAACGTTTCCAGCGCCCAGGTCGTCACCGACCGCTACACCGGTCAGGCCCGCGGCTTCGGCTTCGTCGAGATGGCGAGCGAGGACGAGGCCCAGCAGGCAATCGCGGCCATCAACGGACGCAACGTGGATGGCCGCGCGCTGGTCGTCAACGAGTCCCGCCCGCGTGAGGGCGGCGGTGGTGGCGGCGGCAGCCGTGGCGGCAGCGGTGGTGGCGGCGGCTACGGCGGCGGTGGCGGCGGTGGTCGCAGCGGCGGCGGTGGTGGCTATGGCGGTGGCGGCGGCAGCAGCCGGTACTAGTTCGTGAAAGAGCGGGGCGGGCCTCTATGGCCTGTCCCGCTTTTTTGTGTCTCTGGAAGAAGGTCAGGGAGTGACGAAGATCGGCTTGGGCGGAACGGTAGTCGTCGTGTTGCTTTTCTGGATGTCGGCGGCACTCGTGCTGGCCGCAACGGCGGAAATGCCGCAGTAGATATAATCGCGCACCGGATAGCCGGCGGGATTGTCGTAGCGGTTGCCGGTCAACCGCAGTGGACGGATATCACTCGCGCCGGGATCAATGGAGATCACATCCACACCCGGATTGTTCGAGGCGCCGATGTTTGACAGGCGATTGTTTGTGATGGTCAACGCGCCTTGTGCGCCGGCGAACACCTTGATTCCTCCCCCCGCCGTCGCCTCGACGGTATTGCCGGAGACGACGACATCGCGCGCCCCAGCCCCCTTAGATTTATCCCCGGTGTCGCTGACGGTTATTCCCTCAGAGGTGGTGCCACGGACGTGGTTGCCGGTGATGCGAATCGCACTCGCATGGCCGCCGATACGAATGCCCATGTAGTAGGTATCAGTCAGGGTGTTACCGGAGATCATGATGTTTTGTGCCAGGTAAGAAATCAGGGTTCCATTGACGGTCGCCGTCCGACCGAACACATAGATACCTCCATGGGTAACGGCATGTTTTTGGTTGGCATTGCGGATCGTGTTGTTTGTCACCTTGACGTCGTGCGGCCCGTAGGTATTGTAAGAGTCTTCGGAGGCTAAATAGATCCCTGCGACATCAGAGCTTTCAATCGTGTTGTGATCAATCATCACCCCTTCCCCGCCGACAACCGAGATCCCCCGGCCATTGGTTTGGCTGACGCAGTGATTGCCTTCGACCGTCACGCCTGAGACCACAGCACCGTCTTTCAGATAGGAAACGACGGCGACCATGTCGTCCCCAATATTCGTCAGCGTGTTCCCTCTAACGACCATATCCCTCGCACCCGCCGTCAGGTGAATACCATCGGCCAATGTGTTGGAAATCTGGTTGCTTGTGAGGGTTCCCTGCGACGAGGGTCGATCCGCACAAAGGATGCCCGCGCTGGCCGTCCCCGTGACGCTCCCCATGCCGATGTTGACATTGGCGACAGTGAACTGCGTCGCCCCGTTGACGGAGACAGCGGCAGAGTGGGAGCTGCTTAACCGAGTTTTGGCGGCGGGCGAAACCAGCGTACAGTTTCTAATCGCGCCGCCCATCCCGGTCAGTTCAACGGCCCCCTCGGCGGGATCAAGGGCCTGGAAGACCGTCTTGGCCCCAGCCCCGGAGAAGACCACACCCGAGTCGTGGAGCACGCCGGAGTGAGCGAACGTGCCGACAGGTGCATATACGCTCTTCTTAGGCGTAGACGCAGCGGCGTCCGCGAGTGCTTGGTTGATCGCCGCCGTGTCGTCGAAGACGCCATCGCCTTTCGCGTTGTACGGGGCAGCGGTGATGTCGAGCGCAATGGTCGGTGCAATTACTTTCTTCGCCGGGGCACGTTTAGCGGCAACGCCGGGAAGGGCTGCGATGAACAGCAGCAGAAGGGAGAAACTCATGGCGGAGAAACTCGGACAAAGATGCCTTCTGTTCGTGCGGCCGGCATTGTGAAAATTGGTCATGAGAGCACTGTTTTCTCTTTTTCTTGTTGTGTCTGTGGGCGCGTCTCCGCCTCCGGCGCCCGGTAGTCTCGGAGCAAGGGCGCGCGGGCCGCGACCAGGGCGACCGTCAGCAGGCAGCCCAGCCCGCCGGCCATGACCGACCAGGGAGCGCCCAGCCAGGTCGCCGCCAAGCCAGCTTCCAACTCGCCGAGCTGCGGGCCGCCCATGAAGAAGATCATGTTCACCGACGTCATGCGCCCGCGCAGCCGGTCCGGCGTGACGAGCTGCCGGATCGTCTGCCGCAGGACCGTGCTGACCGAATCTGCCACACCCACGGCGGCCAGGGCGAGCCAGGAGAGCCAGAAGAGGTGCGAGGCGCCGAAAACGACCGTCGCCAGCCCATAAGCGACGACCGCCCAGAGCACGGCCCGCCCCTGCCGGGCGATGGGACGCCCCAAAGACAGCAGCAACCCGGCCCCCAATGCCCCCACGGCCTCCGCCGCCGCCAAGACGCCATAACCGCGCGCCCCGACATGCAGGATGTCCCTTGCGAAGATCGGCAGCAGGGCGTTGGCCGAGGAGAAGAACGTCGCCAGGAAGTCCAGCGAAAGCGTCCAGACCAGGATCGGCGTGCGCCAGACGAAGCGCAGGCCCTCGGTCAGCGCCGACACGCTCACCCGCGCCTTCTCCGTCTCCGGCCCGGCGTCACCAGCGGGCGCCCCCGCCGGCAGCCGCATCGCGATCAAGGCAGCGATGACGGCCAGGAACGAGGCGGCGTTGATCCAGTAGGTGTCCCCCAGCCCGCCGCGCGCGATCAGCAGGCCCGCCGTCATCGGGCCGGCGATGGTCGCCGTCCGAAAGACGATGGAGTTGAGGGCAATCGCGCTGGCAAAGTCCTCGCGTGGCACCAGAGTAGGGATCAGGGCCTGCCGGGCGGGGTTGTCGAAGGCCATCGCCGCCGCCCCGACCACGGTAAGCAGGTAGATATGCGCCGCCGTCATCTGGTGCGTGATGGTCAGCAGCCCCAGCGCTGCTGCCGTCATCGCGAGCGTCGTCTGCGTCGCCAGCATCACCCTGCGCCGGTCCCACGCATCGGCCACTGTCCCGCCGACGAGTGAGAACAGGACAATAGGCACGACCCGGAACAGCCCGATCAGTCCCAGCGCAAGTGCATGATGGGTCAGGGCATAAAGCTGCCAGTTGATCGCCCACACCTGCATCATGGAGCCGACGCCCGAAATCCCCTGCCCCAGCCACAGCAGCCGGAAGTTGCGCGAACGCATGGCAGGGAAGCGCCGGTAAAGGGCCGCACCAGTGTGGCCCGGCTGTATCACGTTATCGGCCTTTCGTCCCGCGAATCATCCGCATGGCAGGATCATCTGTAACAACACGGGCATAGGTGCGCTCTTCAAACTGGAACTTGTCGCCGCCGATCTCAGAAAGGCGTAACACGATGCGACGGTCAGGGGGTAGATGCTGGTCGCCGTCCCAGCAAGCGTACAATTCAAGAAGCCCGGCTTCCTTCTTTGCCTCAGAGAGATATTCGGACAGGCGGCGCACGGACTCGCGAGAGGCGGCCTCCTCTTGCTCATCCGCACCTTCATACTGCCCGTAACTGAACCCGCAGCCACAGCCGCCATACGCGCCTACCTCGTAGATGTAGGTCTTTCTGAACTGCCGCTCTACACCGTTGCTGTAAGCGACGTTCAGTTCGGAGACGTTGAAGCTAGGATTTTGCTCGTCCCGCGGTACTAACGGAAGAGGTTTATTCGCTGCCAGATAAACCATCATGCACATGGTTGACTCCTTCGTTGTTGCGTTCAGTCGTCACCCTTGATGCTCACTTTCCGCCCGACGGCGATGCCGGCGACGAGCATGAGGAGCGGAAAAAGAACTTTGGCGACCACGGTTTCAATCAACTTGGTGACGTTATCACCCGCAATATCCGTCAGTTCACGGTAGTGACTGATCTCTTCAGGGGAAGCATTCAGGGGAGGAACGGGGGGCAGTTTGGCGTACCAGACCCAGGCGATGAAGCCGACCGAGGCGAGGGCGGCGGCCACGACCACCCAGGTGATTCTGGTAAAGGCAGCCTGAAGCGGCGTCATCTCCTTCACGCTGCTGTCACGCAGGAGGAGGTCTACCTTCTCTTCCAGGCTGCCCGAAGGCGGGGTTGCGTCGGGCATGGCAGCCTCTAAACCGTCACGAGTTCTTTTAGGATGTGATCCTGCTTATCCGTGATGGTCACTTTGTTGCCCTGACCGGCCTCACGGCTGATGACAACATAGGTTGCCACCGCCCGACGGATGATCTCCGCTTTTGACAAGGACTTGTCTTTGGCTACTTGGTTAAGCTGCTGCTCGAACTCTTTGCCGAGATCAATGGTGTATTTTGCCATAGTTGGATTTCCTTTTAGGGCCTTGCACCTTGCAAGGCTGACGCCATTATACACCATATCGCCGTCAATTTAACATCATTTTGCTATATCCTCGGCCAGACCCAGCAAATATATCTGCATGAACTGGACAGTGGCGTAGAACTGGAACTCGACGTTTTTCTTTTTGGCGAACCCGTGCCCCTCGTCGTCGGCCATCAGGAACCAGACGGGGACGGCGTTGCCGCGCAGGGTTTCGGCCATCTGCAACGCTTCGGAAGCGGGGACGCGCGGGTCGTTCTTGCCCTGGATGATAAACAGCGGCTTGCGGATCTCGTCCGCATGGGTGATCGGCGCGATGCGCTCCAGGAAGGCCCGCATCTCGGGGTCGCGCTCGTCGCCGTACTCCACGCGCCGAAGGTCGCGGCGGTAGCCCTCGGTATTCTCCAAAAACGTCACCAGGCTGGACATGCCCACGATGTCCAGGGAGCAGGCGATCCGGTCGCTGTAGAGGTACGAGACCGCCAGGGTCATGTGGCCGCCGTAGGAGCCGCCGCTGACCATGACCCGGTCGGCATCCAAGTCGGGCTGGGTTCCGATCCAGTCCAGCAGCGCGCCGATGTCTTGGTAGGAGTCTTCTCTCAGGAAGCCGTTATCTAAATCCAGGAACGCCTTGCCGTAGCCGTCCGACCCGCGCACGTTGGGGTAGAGCAGGGCGACGCCCAGATCGTTGAGGGAGTAGTTGCTCTGGCCCAGGAATCCGGGCCGCGCCTGCCCCTCCGGGCCGCCGTGGATGACGATGTTGACGGGCCGCTTGCCCGTAAACGTCTCGGCGGGCCGGTACAGGAAGCCGGAGATCGAACGGCCGTCGAAGGAGGGCCACCGGACCAACTCAGGCTCCGAGAAGCGGGCCGTGTTCAAACCGCCGGTCTCGCTTCGCGTCCAGCGGCTGATTTCGCCCGTCTCGGCGTTCCGGGAATACACGTCGGAGGGCGAGCGGGCGGAAAGCAGCGTGAAGGCCAGGTCTTGATTGTTGCTGTGCCAGCGCAAGCCGCCCAACACGCCCACGGGGATGCCGGGCGGGACAGTCAGCACGCCCGTCTCGGTGTTCAGCAGGCGCAGGACGCCCACGCCGTCCTCGTTGGTGACGAACGCGATTCTGGTGCCATCGGGGGACACGTCCATGTCCTCGACGCCCCAGCCGAGATCGGGGGTAAGCAGCGTATGATTCCCAGTCGTTAGGTTCATCGAGGCCAGGCGGGCGAACTCCGCGTCCCCGTCGGTGACGACATACAGGCTTTTGCCGTCGGGGGCGAACTTGGCACTCTTGTAGGAAGCCTTCGGGCCGCCCCTCGGCGTCAGGATTGTCTTTTCGCCCGTCTCCTCGCTGATTAGCCATAGGTAGCTCTCGTTGACCGAGACGTATTCCATGACCAGGATCAGCCCAGCGTCATCGGTCGGGGACCAGTCCAGCGGGAACCAGCCGCCGCCTTCCAGAGCGGCCACCAGATGGTCGCTCGCCGGGTCAGCGGGGCAGACCATATACAAATCCGTGTCGCGCCCCGTCCGCCGGGTGGACGTATACGCCATTGCATCGTTGTGAGGCCACCAGACGCCGTGGCTATTTTTGGATGCGCCATCGGTCAGCCGGGCGATTTCCCCGTTCTCCACATCATGTCTGTAGTTCTGCGAGAACTCATCCCCGCCCGTATCCTTGCTGAAAACAAAGTAATCGCCCGTCGTCGGCTGGTACGACGCCGCGCCGACCATGTCGGGGAAGAACGTCATCTGCCGCCGGTCCCCGCCGGGGAAGGCGACGTGGTGAACTTGGAAGGTATCGGCGAAGCGGGTGCGGATCAGCATCTCGCGCCGGACGGGGTGCCAGTCAGCGAACACGGCGGCGCGGAACTCGGTATAGCGGCGCAGCCTGTCGGCCAGCGACCGGGGGATCGGCGGGACGCCTTCCACGGTCAAGTTGTCACCGGGAATGATGGTATCGCTGGAAACGAGTGAAGGCATGGGGAGTCCTTAAAACGGGGTGAACCTTGTGTTCGCCCTCGTCATCTGCCGCTATGATACCCGCAGGCGCGGGGCGGAGTCAAAGCGGGTAGACTCAAGCCATGACAGCAGAGAAAGTAGACGGGAAGATGATCTCGGTCTTCGGCGGGTCGCAGTGCCGGCCCGGCGACCGGGAATATGAGGAGGCGCGCGAGATCGGGCGGAGGCTGGCCGAAGCGGGGTATGTCGTCTGCACCGGCGGCTACCAGGGGACGATGGCGGCGGCCTCGCAGGGGGCGTTCGAGGCGGGCGGGTCGGTGGTCGGCGTCACGATGGCGCAGCTTACATCGCGCGTCAACGATTTTCTGACTGAGACGCGCCCGACGCGGGACTTCTACGAGCGCTTGCAGACATTGATCGTGGACTCGGCGGGGTTTGTCGTCCTGCGCGGCGGCATCGGGACCCTGGTGGAACTGACGCTGGTCTGGAACAAGCTGACGACGGGCATTCTCACGCCGCGCCCCCTTGTCCTGGTCGGGCGTGACCTTTGGGGGCCGTGGCTGGCCGCCTGCGCGGCGACACTGGCGGTCGAGCCGAAGCACCTGGCGTATCTGACCCTCGTGGAGACACCCGCGGAGGCCGTGGCGGCAATAGACGCGAAAACCCGGTAAAGGTGACAGTGTAGAGACGGTTCCAACCCGCCGAAACTAGGAGTACAGAGTTGCTTCTGTCATCGTGTTTCTCTAGTTAGCCCCGCCGCGCAAGCGTCGGGGCCTTTTTTGTCTATGCCAGCATCACATACGCCCGCAGGACTTCGGCGACGCTCCACGCCTGGGCGGGGCAGCCGTTGGGGGCGTGGGGCGGGTTGCCGTCGGCGACTTCGGCCAGGCTGCCGACGCCGTACTCGGTCAGGCCCTGCCCGAGCAGGGTGTTCAGGAGGGCGCGGGTCTTCGCCTTGTCGCCGTAGACCTTCAGGTGGGCGTCGCAGAAGGCGCCGAGCAGCCAGGGCCAGACGGTGCCCTGATGGTAGGCCCCGTCGCGGGCGGTCGGGTCGCCCGGCGCGTAGCGCCCGTGATAGTCCGGCGAGCCGGGCGACAGCGTCCGCAGGCCAAACGGCGTCAGGAGAGACTCGGCGACGGCGTCCACGACCACTTTGGCCGCATCCCCTTCAATGACCGGAAACGGAAGGCTGACGGCGAATATCTGGTTGGGGCGGAGCGACCTGTCGGGCTGCCCATTGGGGCCGATGACGTCAAAGAGGGAACCCGTGGCGGGGTCCGGGAAGAGCCGGGTGAACGAGGCTTTGGCCTGCGCGGCGCGACGGGCGCAGTCGGCGGCAAAGTCCGTCTGGCCGGCACGTTCGGCAATCTCGCCCGTCACGCACAGGGCGTTGTGCCAAAGGGCGTTGATCTCGACCGGCTTGCCGGTGCGCGGCGTCACCACCCAGTCACCCACTTTGGCGTCCATCCAGGTGAGCTGCACGCCCGGATGGCCGGCGTGGAGCAGGCAGTCGGCCTCGTCCACGCCGATGTCGTAGTCCGTCCCCCGAATGTGGGCGTCCAGGATGGTCTGGAGCACGGGCAGCATCTCGGCCTGGGCGAAGTCCCAGTCGCCGGATGCCTGCGCGTAGGCGTAGACGGCGTGGAAGAACCACAGGCTGGCGTCCACGGTGTTGTATTCCGCGCCCTCGCCGCTGTCCGCGAAACGGTTGGGCAGCAGGCCGTTGTGGACCGCGCCCGCGAACGACGTCAGGATCTCGCGGGCGACGGCGTGCCGCCCCGTGGTCAGGCACAGGCCGGGCAGGGCGATCATCGTGTCCCGGCCCCAGTCGGTGAACCAGGGGTAGCCGGCCATGATCGTGGCGCGGGTGACTTTGGCTGACTTCTCGATAATGAACTGGTCGGCAGCCAGCGTCAGTGTCTCGCGGGCGAGGTCGCCGGGCGGGACATTCGCCTGGGCCAGCAGCGCCTTTTGACGACCAATCTCCGCCGCCAGCGCGTCTTCCGGCGCGGCGGGCAGACCGGCCTCGACGGTCGCGGTCAGCGTGACCACTTGGCCAGGCGACAGCACACCGTTGAAACGACCGGGGCAGTACAGGTCTTCGGTGAACTCCAGTCCGCGCTCCTGCTCGCGCGGATGCTCGAAGTTGTAGAACCAGCCGCTGTGGTCGGCAAAGGTGAACGGCGGCGTCACAGACAGAAAAAGCGGATGGGCGGTCGGAAAGGCGACAAGCTGGAGCCGGCCGTCCGGCTCGAAACTCAGTTCACCCATGAAGCCTTCCCACCGGTGCTGCTCCGTATGGTAATCTTTGTAAGCCAGCAGCGGCACCAGCCCTAGCCGAACCGGCTCGGGGGCTTTCACCAATGTATACTGCACATAGACGGTGTTTTCGCCGTGCGCCATCCAGACGCGCTTTTCCAGCACGACGGTTTCTTCATGGAAGATAAAGGTGAAGGTGGGGACGGGGCGCGTCTCGAAGTAGGTCAGGTGCCGGTAACCCTGGGGCTGGACGACGCTGGGATATTTATTGGACGACAACTGGTAAAGTTGGTCCTCGACCCGCACCTCCTCCTCCACCTTGGAGAGCAGGACGGCGCGGCCGACCGGCGGGGAGAAGGTGGGCACGAGCAGACCGTGGTAGCGGCGCGTGTTGGCCCCGGCGAGGCTGGCCGAGGCGTAGCCGCCGATACCGTTGGTGACAATCCATTCGCGCCGCCAAGCCTCGTCCCAGTTTTGCAGGAGGTCGCCCGAAATCTGTGTCATGCCACGGTCCCCCGTCAGAAGCCCGATATTAGATGTCCAACCCACCCCGGCTTTTGGTGAAGGCTTCGAGACGGCGGACGGTGTCCACGGCCCCCCGGCGGCGCTCGACCGCCTGCGCCACTTTGAGGCACAGCAGCTCGAACACGTCTACGCCGGGCATGTTCTTCTCCACATAGTCGAAGGCGCCGCGCTTCATGCACTCGACGGCGTTGGCGACATTGCCGTAGGCGGTCAGAACGATGACCTCGGTGAAGACGTCGCGAGAGACGGCGTTCTCCAGGATTCGTATCCCAGACCCCGAATCCTCCATGCTCATGTCGGTGATGACGATGTCATAGGCCCGCTCGGCGCAGTGCATCTTCTCGATGCCCGCCTCCTCGCCCGGCGCGGTCTCGACTCGGTAGCCCTCGCGGACAAGCCGCCGCTGCACGGCCTCGCGCACTTCCTCTTCATCATCCACAACGAGTATTCGACACATGAGACAATCCCCTAATGCGGCTATTATACCAGACAGGGGGGCGATATTACCGGGAGAATATTCGTCAGAACGTGAGCACCTTCGGGACGTGAGACACGGCTTTATCCCTGCGCGAAAACGTTTGGCGGGAAGCCCAGCGCGACCAGCAGCGCGTTCCAGCGGGCGACGGGCAGGCTGCCGCCGGAAGCCTGGTCGTGGCCCTGGCCGAAGCTGCCCTCGCCGGGCGGGAGAGGAACCGAGCGCAGGAACTCCAGGACATTGACCCCTTTGGCGGCGCGGGCGGAGAAGTTGACTCGGCCCGGCAGATAGGCGTCGTTGGCGGCGAGGACGATGAACTTGGGCAGGCGCGTTCGCCAGATCTGGGCGACGAGCGGGTGAATCTGGCAGGCGGAGTGGACGCGAATCAGAGCCACCTGCCCCGAAAAGACGGGCGCGGCCTTTTTGGCCTCCTCCAGGGCCGCCTTGACCTCCTCACGGGCGTCGCGCAGGGTCTGGACGTCGGCGGTGTCGGAGTTCACCAGGGCGCGCGGGTCGGCGTGGGCGAGCAGGACGCGGGCGGCGGTCTCGGGGTCATACCGAGCAGCGCGACGGGCGGCGTTGAGCAGGGCGACGGCCTCTTTCAGATACTTGGCCGTGTAGCGCTTTTTGGCCTCGGCCAGCATCGGGAACGGAGCCGAATCGCCCAGGTCGCCTAGCAGGCCAATGGCAGCCACCCAGTCCAGGTCGGCCACGTCGGTCAGTGGGGCGAACAGTTCCCACGTCAGCAGCGAGGTCGTCGGGATCGGGTCCCAGGCGTAGGCGCTGACTAGCGTGTCGCCGGGCGGGACGCCTCCGGGTCGGTGGTGGTCCACGAAGCAGGTCGGGACGCCGGGCAGGACAGGCTCCGACTGGCTGCCTAGGTCCAGGACAAAGAGCCGGTCCGGCTTCGCCGCCGCGACGGTCGCCCGGTTGCCCTCGCTCCACGCGCTGCGCTCACGGTCCGGCAGCAGCCGCCGGACATGGGTAAAGCCCAGCCGCTCCAGGCCGCGCTGCCAGAGAACGCCTGCCGAAATGCCGTCGGCGTCCGAGTCGTGCAGGGCGACGACGTTGGCGTCATGCGGGATCGGCGCGACGAAGGCGGCGAAGGCCACACGGGCGGCTTCCAAATCGGGAGTCGGGTTCGGGATCGGGTCAGGCATCACCGCCCGGGCCTCCTGGAGAACCCACCCGATTGCTTCGCATCGGCCCTCCCGGAGCGGAAGGGTGAGGAGAAGCAGTGTCTTTCGGCTCTCCCTCTTCACCTCCCACTTTGGGGAGGGTCGGCGCTTGCGGCGGGGTAGGTTCCGCTTCAGCCAGCCGCCGGACTGTTTCCAGCATGTCTATCTCCCCAGCGGGCTTGTCAGGGCGCAGGCGCAGGATACGCGGGAAACGCAGGGCGTAGCCGCTCTTGTGGCGGCTCGATGCCTGGACGCGGTCGAAGGTCACTTCCAGCACGACCTGCGGCTCGACGGTCCGTACCTTCCCGTGGGCGAACTCTTGCAGCGTGTGCGCGCGGCACCAGTCGGACAACCCCTGCGTCTCGGCGTCTGTCAGGCCCGAATACGCCTTGCCGACGTTGAGCAGCGTCGGGTCGGTCTCGCTGGCGCGGACGGCGAACGTGTAGTCCGAGAGGAACCGGCTGCGCCGGCCCTCGCCCACCTGTGCCGCCGTGACCACGACATCCAACGTCGCCAGGGCGCGCTTGATCTTGAGCCAGTCGCGCCCGCGCCGTCCCGACTTGTAGGGCGAGGTGGGGTCTTTGACCATCAGCCCCTCGTTGCCCCGCGCACGGGCGGCATCAAAGGCGGAGTCCAGAGCGGATGTGTCGGTAAACAGTTCCGACGCCGCGCGGCGTACACCGCCGCCGGTGATGGGTAGCGTTTCCAGGATGGCCCGGCGGGCGGAGAACGGCTCCTCGATCAGCACCCGTCCCTCGGCATAAAGCACGTCATACGCGACGAAGGCCACGGGCACCTCGGCCCGCAGCACGTCCGTCAGCGTCTTGCGCCCCAGGCGCTTTTGCAGTTCGAGAAAGGGCAGGGTCAAATCGCCTTGCACAGGGATGATCTCGCCGTCGAGGATAAGGCCCCCACCCCCGGTACTGCGTACCGACCCCTCCCCCGCAAGCGGGAGAGGGATAAGATCGGAAAGCAAGGCCGCCAGCGGCGCGATCAGATCGGGGAAGCTTTGGGTGATCTCGTCGAGCGTCCGCGAGAAAATCGCCACGCGGCGGCCTTCGCACACGACGCCGTGCAGGACGCCGTCGCCCTCGACGTGCGGGGCGATGTGGACCTGGGCACGGATGCCGTCGAACTTATCTTCCACGACGAACGGAACGGGCATCTGCCGGGCGACGTCGGCCAAGTCGGCGGCGGGGGTCGCCAGCATGAATTTCAGCGGGTGGAAGAGCCGCATCCGTGCCTCGCCCAGACGGCCCTGCCGGGCCAGCAGGGCCGTCTCGCCGATGTCGCCTTCCAGCATGTTGACCCACTGCACCTGCCCCACCGTGACGCCCGCCAGGCGCGCGACGGCGTCCTCCACCGCGCCTTCCTTCAGCCCGATCCGCAGGTCGCCCGCCAGCAGCTTGACGACGTATTTGGCTTCCAATGGCGTCGCTTCCCGCAGCAGCCCCGCCACCAGGACGATTTTGCGCTTCGTGCCGGACAGGGCGGCCAGCGTTTCCAAAAAGGCGGCGATCTGGGCCAGCGTCAGAGTGGGTGTCAGTGCCGCCTGCGGCGAGGCGGCGAAGACCTCGCGTGCCACATCGCCCGCGTCGCCCAGGGCGACCAGGCGCTCCCGAACGGTCGTCTCGTCTGCGCTCGAAACGACCATGATCGCCGCCAGCAGGGCCGCCCCGCCGACATTGGTGGTCCGCTGGTCGCGCAGCGGGAACGTGTACCCGGCGAAGTAGCGGGCGGCGTGCCGCAGATCTTCGTCGGAGAGTGAACCGAAGTAGCGACCCAAAACGGCGGCTTTTTCGAGCCGCTTGGTGGTCGCACCGACCTGCTCGGCGGTCTCGGCGAAGAGAAAGAAGGCGGAGGGATTCATGCCGGGACACCCGCCTTCTTTTTCTTCAACGGCGGCAGCGGCACGCTCGTTCCCTGGCAGGCGGGGCAGAAATAGGTGATGCGCTCCTTTTCGCCGTCCTCATCCTGACGTGTCATCTGCCGCTTCTGACGGATGGGAGCGCCGCAGACCAGGCAGGGCAGGTTGGTCCGGCGAAAGACCCAGTGCCGTGTCCCCCACTCGCTGTCCGGGTTATACGCCAGGCCCGGTTCGGTCCGCATCCGCGCCTGGGCCTCGCCAGGGACGGTGACGCCGCCCGTCGCGTAGGCGCGGCCCACGACGGAGGGGATCGTGCCGCTCAGACGGTCTAGCTCGTCCGGCGTCAGGTCGGCGATGCGCCGCCAGGGGTCCAGTCGGCAGAGGAAAAGGATTTCAGCACGGAGATAGTTGCCGATCCCGGCCAGGACCGTCTGGTCGAGCAGGGCTGCCCCGATTGTCCGCTCCCGGGGCGGCGGCGCGAGCAGGCGAGCCTGGAAGCAGGGGACGTCGAACGGCTCCTCGCCCGGATACGGCAGCGTGTCCGGCCCCAACAGTCGCAGGAATTCGACCTCCTGTATCGGGTCGCCCTGCCCGATCTCGAAGACGGGCGCGGAAAAGAGAATAGCAGTTGAGTCGGAGACGACGATCCGGGCGCGCTCCCGTCGGTCCACTTCGAGCGGCGCGTCATTGGTAAAGACGTGCCACCGGCCCCACATCATCAGGTGCGAGTAAAAGTAGTAGCCGCCCTCGATCAACCCGACCAAGTTCTTACCGTGTGACCGGACGCTTTCGACCCGGCGCCCTTCCAGCAGGCCGGGGCGCTCGGCCAGCCACGCCCTGGCCGCTTTGGTGCGGGCGGAAAGGGAAACGAGCGAATGCGGCGTCAGCGCAAGGGCCAGCGTGTCCGCATGGCGTCTGACTTCGGGACCTTCGGGCATGGAGAACCAGCTTTCTAATGCCGGGGTTATACCCAACTTCGGGGCCACGGCTACTCCTTCGGCGCGGGCGGCATGGGCCAGCCCTTCTCCTGTCCCTCTTTGATGATCAAGATAAGCTGGTCGTAGCTGAGGTGGAATTCGTTGCAAAAATGGGCGTGGTGTTTTTCCAGCAGATAGGCGTTGAACTGCGCCTGCCGCAGCGCCTGGGCCACTGCCTTCTGCTTGGCGTAGCCACGCCAGGACGGGTCCGGCACGGGGTAAGTCTGGAGCGCCTGTTGGTGGGCGTGCAGATCAATCTCGGCCAATGCCCAGGCCATGCGCTGACGCTGGCCGATGACGAACTTGTCGCTGACGAGCGCGTAAGGGTTTGGCGGCGTTTTGGGAGGCGGGGCGGGATGATAAAGAATCGTGCCGCGCGTGTCCCCACCCGAATTGGCGCTCACGCCCGGCGGCTTTGGCGGGGGCGCAGGCGGCGGCTTGGAACATCCCCCGACTACCCCCGCCACTGTCGCCAGGGCAGTGAAAGTGAGCACGGGCCGCTTCGGGAGGAAACTCATGCCCCCTTTTATACCCCATGCCCCCGCCGATTTCCAGCCCGCCGCCCCCGCCGAGAGGAGGGAACGGCGGGCGCGGCGGTGAATAGACGGGCAGATGTCGCGTGACAGGCTGGGTTTCCGCCAGCGGGAGTCATCATGCAAATTCATCAGCCGTTTGATCTGGTGTTCGGCGTGGTCATGTTTTTCCTAGGTCTTGTCGGCACTGGCAGGGACATTTACCGTGCGGTGACAAGAACATTCCCAGCAACATACGCGGATTGGCGCGCGCTCTGCCTGAGCGTGTTCTTCCTCGTTGACGGCCCTACACACGCATCGCGGGGCTTAGACCTGCCTCATCACCCGTCGCCTTTGACAAACACGCTGGGACATATTGCCATCCCCTTCATGCTGGCAGCATTGCTGGGTATGTTCGCCGCTTTCCTGGTCGAGCAAAGGCGAAAGCGGCGGCACCAAAGGCGCGTGACGAGTTCTCATCCATGAAAAAAGCGATTGTTCTCACCCTGGACATGGGGACCTCCTCGGTCCGCGCCATGCTCTTTGACGCGCGCGGGCGCGCGCTGCCTCAAATGGAGTCTCAGATCGCCTACACGCAGACCACGACCGGGGACGGCGGGGTTGAGACGGACGCCGAAGTGCTGCTGGGGCTGACGGTCCGGTGCCTGGTCCAGTTGCTCAAAGCCATGGACGCGGAGACGGCGGGCCTGATCGCGGGCGTCGGCATCTCGTGCTTCTGGCACAGCCTGGTCGGGGTCGGCGCGGACGGGCGGGCGGTGACGCCGCTGCTTTCGTGGGCGGACATGCGCGCGCGGATGCAGGCGGAGGCGCTGCAAGCCGAACTGGACGAGGCCGCCTATCACGCCCGGACGGGGTGCGTCCTGCACACCTCCTTTTGGCCCGCCAAGTTGCGCTGGCTGCACGAGACGCGCGGGGCCGAGTTCGGCCAGGCCCGGCAGTGGATGTCCTTCGGCGAGTATGTCGTCCTGCGGCTCTTCGGCGAAACCAAGTGCAGCCTGTCCATGGCGTCGGGCACGGGCCTGTTTGATCCGAACGCGAAGGCGTGGGATGACGCAACTTTGAAAGACCTACCCATCGCCGCCGGTCAACTCAACGCCATCGCGGACGGCAAAGAGGCGCAGTCCAGGCTGACGTCGGAATGGAGCCGAGCGCTGGGGGCTTTGCAAGGCCTGCCCTGGTTCCCAGCCTGGGGCGACGGGGCCTGCTCGAACGTCGGCAGCGGCGCGACGGACGCCAATCGGATCGCGATTAACCTGGGAACGTCGGGCGCCATGCGGGTGGCCGTTCGGGCAGACCGCGTGGACATCCCCGCCGACCTATTCTGCTACCGTGTGGATGGGGAGCGGCTCCTGGTCGGCGGGGCGTTCGCCAACGGCGGCAACGTCTTCGCGTGGGCGCAGAAGACGCTCCAGCTCGGCGACCCGAAGGCCGCCGCGCGGGCCGTGGCCGCGCTGCCGCCGGACGGGCACGGGCTGACCGTGCTGCCGTTCTGGGCCGGCGAGCGCTCGCCGGGCTGGCACGTCGGCGCGCGAGCCGCCGTCACGGGCATGAACCTGCACACGACGCCCGCCGACATCCTGCGGGCGTCGGAGGAGGCCGTCGCCTACACGTTCGCCGCCGTGCGCGACCTGCTGGTGGCGCAGTTCCCGTCGGCGACTGAGATCGTGGCGTCGGGCGGCGCGCTGACCCACGACCCGGCCTGGACACAGATCATGGCCGACACTTTCGGCGTCCCCGTCACGACCAGCCGCGTCTTCGAGGCGTCCAGCCGGGGCGCGGCCCTGCTCGCCTTGGACAGCCTCGGCCTCATCGGCGATCTGGGCGACGTGCCGACGTATCTCGGCAAGACCTACACGCCCGACCCCACCCGCCACGAGATTTACGCCAAAGCCCGCGCGCGCCAGGAAGCGCTGTACGCGCAGATGCTGGGCGGAAGCACGCTATGAGTGAAGCATTAAGACGCGCGGCCCAGCAGGGCCGCACCGATTTTGTGCGGCGCGTCTTGGACCGAGGGAATGACGTTGATGCCGCAGAAGAAGACGGCATTACCGCACTAATGTATGCAGCGGAAGATGGTCATGTGGACACGATGCGGTTGCTGGTAGAGCGTGGGGCACGGATTGATGCCAAAGACGTCAACGGTGTTACCGCGCTCATGGTCGCCTCTTATGGTGGTCACACAGAAGCCATGCGCCTGCTCCTTGACCGAGGAGCCGACGTACACGCAACGGACAACGATGGAGGAACAGCCCTAGACCGCGCCGTCTACGGCGGCAACGCAGACAGAGTGACCAATCTGCGGCAGCCTCCCAAGCTCTACAGCGAACATGGAAACATTGACGCGATCCGCCTTCTGCTGGACAGCGGGATGGATGTCAACGGCGCGGACGTGACAGGTTGGACGGTGCTGATGATGGCGATGGGGGCGGGCCACCTGGAAGTGGTGCGGCTCCTGCTTGATTTCGGCGCGGATGTTCATGCCGAGGATGAAAATGGCACCACCGCCCTATATTGGGCAGAGCAGAACGGCCATACAGCTATCGCCGAACTGCTCAGGGAAGCAGGGCAGCGAACATAAGCGGGTATCCTGAGTAACCGTCAGTTTTTATAGAAGTGTAGCAGGGCAATAGGCAGTCGGGGCTTCGGGTAACATGGAAGTACCA